>SAMEA104315424__coassemble_4931_pt1 | contig 4282 bp, 1 predicted proteins | sample SAMEA104315424__metabat2_low_PE_031 | metagenome-assembled genome bin SAMEA104315424 (sample SAMEA104315424) | gut metagenome | biome: Monkey gut; feature: monkey-associated habitat; material: faeces | place: China | collected 2013 | reverse complement strand
GGTATTTTGACGGATTGATTGGCAAATTTGCATATAAAAGCTTGCTTGCCGACACTTTCAAGCCCGTCGTTCAGTTCTATATCGTAAGGTTTACATGAATTAAAGCACTTATCACCTATTGATTTAACAGTTGATGGCAATGTGATTTTTCTAAAACCGCCCCAAGTATCAAAAGCTGAATTGCCGATAGTCTCCAATCCCTCATTGAACTTTATTTCCGAAAGACTTGACGAGGCAAAGGCGGAATCTCCGATTTTTTTAACAGAAGAAGGTATTTCAATCTTTTCTATTCTTGTGATATCAAAAGCTGATTTCGGAATCTCGCTGATATCATTATCTGCCGTAAAGGTTACGGTTTCAAGAAATCCACATCCATAAAACATGCCTTCACACATGGAGCAACCGATTGTAACATTTTTCACTTTACTTTCGTAAAAAACTTCACAAGCCCCATCTTCGAACTTAATATTTGAGGGAAGATTCAATTCAGTTATATTGGTTATAGCGAACGCCATTGAACCGAGTATGATGTCACCTGTTCCGTTAAAAACGATCTCATTTACACTAACAGGAGCAGACCAGCCTGCAAATCCGAAAGCTTTAACTATAATCGGCTCGGGTCCAAATGCATTGAATGTAACTTTGTTTACATCTTTAAAATTCGGATCATAATTAGGATGGCTTTCCTCACCCCGTTCGGTGTAATATTGCTCCTCTTCAACAATATCTCCGCTGTTGAGAACAACGTCAATTTTCTCCAAAGTTTCAGCATATACATTTACACTTAATAACATACTGATAATAATAATGCTCGCCATTGTTTTTAACCAAAATTTTTTCATGCTCAGTCTCCCCTTAATTTACAATCCTTTTTACTCAACCGTATAGGTCAACGTTGTTGCATATTTCCAGCCGTAGGTCGGAGTTTTGATATAAACCTTAAAGCTGTTTTTGCCGATGTGGCGCGGTTTTACGGAGAGGCTGTAGGTGTAAGTCATGTTCGTTTCGTCGAGCACTGCCATTGACGAATTGACGGTGCTTGTCATTCCGTCCTCGTACTCAATGCGAACCTTGTTCACACCCGAGCCTGTGACTATCTTGCAATCAACAGCGCTTTGCTTACCGCTCGTTTCGGCAAGCTCCGCAGATTTCAGCGTCGTGTCCGAATAAAGCGTCGATATGCTGAAACCGTACATCTGATCTTCCCAGACGTTGCCGTATTTTGCATGGATCTTCAAATTGCTGTTCGGCGTAAGTCTTGTCTTGACCGTCCAAACCTCATATGAGAGATCAGCGGAGGTATCGTGAACCTCATTGCCCTGCCCGTCATAAGCCTTTATAACAACATTGCTTGCATGTCTCGAAAACGTTCTTGTTGCTCCCGTTGCTTCAATGACCTGAAGCTTCAAGGGTCTGCCGTCAACCGAAAAGCTGTAGTCATTTACACTGCTCCATGACGGGGTATAAGTCACACCATTGACCGAGCTTTCGGTATCAAGCGGAATGAATGTGAAGCCGTTTTCGTTTGCATACGTCTCCGCCGCCGTTCCTCTGTAGCCGTAGATTGTGAAGCCGTCAATCGTCTTAGAATCGGAAATATATCCGAACGCCTTTTCTCCTATCGAGGTTACGGAAGCGGGAATTATAACAAATTTAAAATCATTATCATAAAAAGCCTTTGCGCCGATTGAAGAAAGTCCGCTGCGAAGAGTTACTGCTGCCAGTTGGTAGCTTCCAAAGAAAGCCTCTTCCCCGATAGATTTAACAGACGCAGGAATATCAAGCCTCTTTATGTTACAATTTCTGAACGCCGCATACGGAATTGATGTTGTATTTCCTTTAAAATTTACCGTTTCCAGACTATTACAATCATCAAACATTTTAGGCACAACATCGCAGTATATGTCAGCCGTTTTAAGTCTCAGGCAGGAGGTGAAAATGCCTTCTGCGTTGTCTTTGAATTTTACATTTGCAGGCAAAGTCAAGCTTTCAATTCCCGTGAAATTAAAAGTCTGTGAGCCCAAAACGACATCGCCCGAACCGATAAAATCAATTGTTCTTATATAACCGGGAGCGCCGTTTGCCCCGGCGAAACCGTAATCGTTAATTGTAATCGGAGCAACTCCTCTTGCGTCAAATGTCAGTTTATTGATCCAATAATGATCCTCCGACCACTCCTCATACAGCTCTGCATATTGACGTTCTTCCACTACCGCACCTGAATGTACCGTAACATCATATACAGGCGAGGAAGACGTTGTATCTTCAAATCGTTCAAATTCAACCAAGTCAAGCGGAATGAATGTGAAACCGTTTTCGTTTGCATACGTCTCCGCCGCCGTTCCTCTGTAGCCGTAAATTGTAAATCCGTCAATTTTCTCGGAATCGGAAATATATCCGAACGCCTTTTCACCTATCGAGGTTACGGAAATCGGAACTGTAACGGATTTAAAATTATTACCGTAAAAGGCTTTTTCGCCGATTGAAGAAAGTCCGTCGTTTAATTTTATACTGTTAAACGGACAGCCGAGAAATGCGCTTTTGCCAATTGATTTTAATGTTGAGGGGAATTCAATACTGTTGCAATCTGTTGCGAAATAGAAAGCATATTCATCAATCGTTTCCAATCCTTCATTAAGCTTGATATCACTTAAATTTGAATAGTAGAAACAGCTTGCTCCGATTCGCTTCAGCGTTGACGGGAAATTGATTTTTTCCAAGCTGCTGCAAAGGTAAAAAGCTCCGTCGGGAAGTTCTTCAAGATTGTTTCCTTGGCTTATTTCCACTTCCCTCAGTTCTTTTGATTCAGAGAACATATTGGGACAGAGCTTGCATGCCACAATTGCCTTTTTCAGATTCTTTGCACCGTCAAAAACATACTCGGCATTATCTGCGAAGTGCACATTTGAAGGCAAATACAACGTAGTTACACATGAGCATGAAAAAGCAAGACTGTCTAAAATAATTTCACCGTTTCCGTTAAAGATAATGTTTTTAACGTTATTTGAAGAGCTTGAATTACCTGAAAAGCCAAGCCTATTTACTGTTATCGGTTTGCTTCCCGTCGCATTAAATGTAACTGTGCCGACCGCCTTATAATCGGGAGCATATTCGTCAGGCTCGGAGTATTGTCCCGATTCAACAACATCACCGCTGTTGAGAACAACGTCAATGTCGTTAAGATCAGTCGAATCAAGCGGAATGAATGTGAAACCGTTTTCGTTTGCATACGTCTCCGCCGCCGTTCCTCTGTAGCCGTAGATTGTGAAGCCGTCATATTTCTTATACTCGTTTTTTTCTGTAGTATAATACCCAAACGCTTTTTCCCCGATAGAAGTTACAGAAGCAGGTATTGTAACGGATTTAAGCGAACGGCAACCAAGAAAAGCATTTTCACCAATAGTCTCCAAGCCATCGTTTAATTCTAACTTCACCAAACTTGAAGTTTCATAGAAACTTTTTTCACCTATACTTTTTAAAGTCGAAGGGAATTTCAATTCTTTTATAGAATTACTGTTTTCAAAGCTTCTGTTACCAATGCTTTCCAAGCCTTCATTCAAATTCACTCTTTCAAGATAAAAAGTTGAGTAAAATGCTCCGTCCTCAATCTCGGTAACCGAAGACGGAATAGTAATACTAAGAAGACCGCAGGTATCAAAACAGTTAGCGGGTATTTTTTTAATGTTTGGGTTTAAAAAATTAACGTAGTTTAAAGAATAGCACTCCTGAAACATCGCCGGGCACAAATCGCTTCGAATTGTCGCCCTTCTCAAAAAGCTTGATCCGAATACACACTCTGCACCGCTTTCAAAAACTACATTGGATGGGATATCAATATCGGTAATGCCTGTGTAGCAAAACGCAAAAGAACTGAGAATAATTTTACCTGTTCCGTTTATTATAAGGTGCTCAACCTGCCTCGTAACACTGCCGGAAAAAGCGGATCTTTTTATTACAATCGGTTCTTCTCCCAATGCGTTTATAGTTACCGTTTTTACGCACTTAAATTCCGGATCATATTCTCCGTTAAATCTTTGCTCAGAGTATTGATACGCCTCAACAACATCACCGCTGTTGAGTGTTACGTCATATGTCGGATAATCATAAGCATAGACGTTGACCGATAAAACTAAACATAATGAAATAACGATTGCCACTGCTTTTAACCAAAATTTTTTCATTATCAGCCCTCCTTTTTGAAAACAAATGTCTTACTCAACCGTATACGTCAAAGTCGTTTCATAGCTCCAGCCGTAGGTCGGAGTTTTGATATAAACCTTAA
>SAMEA104315424__coassemble_2726_pt1 | contig 6573 bp, 7 predicted proteins | sample SAMEA104315424__metabat2_low_PE_031 | metagenome-assembled genome bin SAMEA104315424 (sample SAMEA104315424) | gut metagenome | biome: Monkey gut; feature: monkey-associated habitat; material: faeces | place: China | collected 2013 | reverse complement strand
ACTCTTCTCTTGTATTCACTCCCTCAGTCACAGACAAGCTGTGCCAGCGTCTCGCCGCGGCTCGGTCACGTCGCGGCTCTGAACGTCCACCGGACGTTCATTCACTACCGTCGCGCCGCTTCGCTACCCTACAGGGGAGCCGAGAGATTTGTACAAACTTTTCCTTGCCTCCCATGCAGGGGAGGTGTTGAGCGAAGCGAAACGGAGGGGTTATTTTGAGATAAGGAAGAATAGAGAAAAAGGTTTTTATTTCAACGCTTTGCATCGCAAAGCCACCTTTTCTCTTCACTTTTCACTCTTCTCTTTTCTCTTGACCTTACCCCCTCCCCAAACCATCACAACAGCGGAGCATTGCTTAACGGGAACAGCAAGCAAAAAAAGCGGCCATCGGATTGATGACCGCTGAATTATTTACTGTATTTCGGACTCACACCTTTTCATATTACTATGAGTTATGATTAAGTGTACATGTCACTCACTCTCTTCTGAGTAAATTTTGTTTAGTTTAAAGCTTTAATGAAACATCGTACTCACTCTCTCAATTTATTAACCAAAAGAATTTTACGTTTTCATCGGACTCACTCTCTCTTAATAAAATTGGGTTTGTCTTAAACTTTAATAAAACATCTTAACTCACTCTCTCAATGTTAATTGGGAAAAGATTTAACTGTTCTTCGGACTCACGCTTTCATAATAAATTTTGGTCTGAGTTAAGTCTTAAAGAAACATTGCACTCACTCTCTCAATTTTAATTGATGAAGAAAATCTAACCTATGCCTTTGGACTCACGCTTTCTTAATTTATTTGGCATAATGCCTGTTATTGTTATCTCTTGCGAGATTCAATTACCTGTTCTTCGGACTCACGCCTTTTCAAGTTATTTTTTGTTATTTTGAAGCTTTAATAAAACATCTTACTCACTCTCTCAAGTTTATTTGATTTCAAAAATAAGATTTTATTAAATTTCTTCTTACTTGATACTAAGAAGGATTTTCCTTACCTGTACATTTCAACTCACTCTTTCAATCTTTATGGAGGGGGTCAATTAACTGTACTTGATACTCACCTTTCCTTGGGTTTTACGGTGATTGAGCTTTCATGCTCTCCTTCTATGTCATGTGGGCGTTCCCACTACTCCGCGATGCCGAGTGTTTAGAATCTTTACTCTTTATCAATTATTCATTTGGCTTTGTCGTGCCCTCTTATTTCAGATTCAACAGATTCGGATGGCGGCCATATTAAATTGTGTTTCATCTGATAGGTTCATTGGACTCGCCTCCCTTTCATTTATTTGGGAAACCCTTGCTGTTTTGCTTGCTTTTGTTTTTGTTGTTTCCCTTTGTTCACCTATATATTAGCACGGGTTTTATGGTTTGTCAATAGTTTTTTAAAAAAATCTTGAAAATTTTTATAAAATTTGACTTAATTGCATTTTCACTTGACTATTAACTAAAATGCGGTTAAAATATATTTATATGAAAACCACACGGAGGACGCAAAAATGGCTGAAGAATACAATCCCGACATCGTCAGCGTAGTTGACGAGAACGGTGAAGAACATATTTTTGAAGAGCTTGACAGGATCGAAACCGATGACGCACGCTATGTCGCTCTTCTCCCCGTCTATGACGACGCTGAGGATATCCTTGAGGACGACGGCGAAATAATCCTTCTCAAGGTTGAGGAGGAAGCGAACGGCGACACATATCTTTGCCCGATCGAAAACGCAAAGGAATTTGATGAGGTTCAGGCAATTTTTGAAGAAAGACTCCAGGATCTCTTCAACGAGGACGAGGAATAATTAAAATTTAAACACAGCCCTGCCTTGTGCGATAACTTACGGTCCATATTAACCCTACAATTTTATCTAAGGGAGCCCGGCTCCGTACACGGATTGCAGACCTCCCGACTTTTTGTCGGACGCTGGGAGCGAGAACTGTATGGGAGGCACCCACCTGCTTTAACCGCAGGTTACTATCGACCGTATCCGGCTTGGCGGGGTCCAAAATAAAGGTGATTTAATTGATAAGAGTTGTCAGAGCGAACGTGCTTGACATTGTTCCGCTGGAGGTCGGCTTTATCTATGCTCAAAAGACGCGGCTTTCCAACGGTCAGGACACGGTTGCTTTTTATGTATATGATCAGGACGGCGACAGAACGCTGCCCGTTAAAATAAAAACATATCTTGAGGCAAAATTCGGATTTCAGTACCGAGAGATTGCCAAAAAGCTCGGTAACTACATAGCCTGCGATTCCGCCGTGCTCAAAAGCAACGGCGTTGTTACCCTGTTTGATGACGGAAACATGAACATTTTCGATTCGAACGGTGACGTTGCAATGCAGGAGAAGCTCGTTTACCAGAACTGCCCTATCAGAAGCCTTGCGCTTGACGGAACCTGCTTTTGGTGCGTTGTGCCCGACAGAAATTCGATCGTAAAATTTTCCCCGATCGAAAAGAGGGTTCTTCTGAGGATCGGCGGCGGCGCTTCGGTTGCGTTCATGCGTCCGATCTCCGTTTTCAAGAATAAGGACAAGCTTTTTGTCTGCAACGAAGCGACGAATTCGATCAGAACGATTAGCCTCAAGGACTATTCGGTCAACGACTATATGAAGTTCAAGGAGCCCTTAAAGAAGTATTTCAAGGTCGGCTTTTTTGAATATGTCGTCCTTGAATCCGGCGTTTACTGCCTTGAGGAAAAGGATAAGTAACAGAAATTAAAAGCAATTATATGGAAAGAAGCACCTTTAAATCGGGTGCTTCTTTTTTGTTTTTGAGGTTATCATAATATAGGTGATATTATGGATAAATTCAAAGAATATTTTGTTGTTTTTGCCTCGGGAGGGATAATTTACAGCCTTATCGAGGTGATTTTTCGCGGCTTTACCCACTGGACGATGACCCTGACGGGCGGTGCGGCACTGCTGATCATTTACATCACGAACATAAAAATCAAAGCAAAAAGCCTTATCGTCCGCTGTTTGGCAGGCTGTGCGATAATCACGGCGCTCGAATTCATCGTCGGCTGTATCGTCAACCGCGGGCTTCACATGCAGGTCTGGGACTATTCCGAGGAAAAATACAACGTCCTCGGTCAGATCTGTCCGCTTTTTTCGGTACTGTGGTTTTTACTCTGTATCCCCGCTACCCTGCTCTCCTTCTTCTTCCACCGCCGTTTCGGTGAAAACAGATGATTTAATGTTCTCAAATTCCTCCGAAAAATCGGGATTCGCAAGCGCAGAATAAGAGAAAAATGCCACTCCACCGTAGTTATCCGTTGCTTTTGCGGCGGATATTTCTTTTTCGATTATGCCGTTTCCGACGTCGAATTCCTCGTCGCTGTCGTTAAGCTTATATGCCGCGATTCCGTAGATCATACGAACCGCGCCGATGGTATCAAGCTTCGCCCAGCTGCCGCATGCCTTGTCGAACGGAACGACCTCGTCCTCAAAGCCGTAATATAGCTGAGGAATTATCCAGTCGCAATAGCCACGCTCGGAGCACCAAAGCTCAACGTCGGCATACTCCTCTGAATAGTTATTATTGATATTTCCCGCAGGACTGATCGAAAAAACGCAGTCATTGCTTTCGCTTTTAACCGCAGTATACATCTGCGACACAAAGGAGGATATCACGTCAAGCCGCCACTTGTCATGGAACAGCTTGCCACCGCTCTCCTTGTACTCGTCATAGTAGATCTTATCCACGCTCTCGTCGGTCGAGGGGTAAAAATAATCGTCAATATGTATGCCGTCAACGTCGTAATTTCTGATTATTTCACGCACACCGTCAATTATCAGCTTGTGATTCTCTGTCGATGCCGGGCAAAGATACAGCCCTCCGTCCGCCTTGACGACACGGTTTTTCGTCTTTTCATCGCTCAGAAGAATTTTCGCGGGATTCTTTTTGCTCAGCTTGTCGAGATCCGTATCAAACGACACTCTGAACGGATTTATCCACGCGTGAAGCCCAATCCCGCGCTCATGAGCTTCCTCAACCATGATTTCAAGCGGATCGTAATACACGGGATCGCCCTGGTAGCCCGTCAGATATGCCGACCACGGAAATATCTCTGACGGATACATGGCGTCGCAGAACGGTCTGACCTGTGCAAAGACGGTGTTTATGCCGAGCTCGGCGCAGTTGTCGAACATATTTCGTATTTTCTGCCTGAACGACGCTTCGTCGCCGCCGTCCTCGTCCTTCATCGAAAGCTCGTTATAGGATATCCAAACGGCGGATATCTCCTTGCCCGACGGCTTTTTGTCCTTTGAGCCGCCGAGAATCGTGCACGAGCTGAGCGTCAGCATCGCCAGAAGCAAGCATATTATTCGTTTCATATTATTTCTCCGTTGCGGCGCATCGGCCTGCAAGCAAGCCGCTCGCCCATGCCCATTGAAGATTGAAGCCGCCGCAGGCGCCGTCCACGTCGAGCACCTCTCCCGCGCAGAACAGACCGTTCACAAGCTTCGACTCCATAGTTTTTCGGTTGAACTCTTTGACGTCCGCGCCGCCGACGCTTATCTGAGCGTTTTTAAAGCCCATCGTGTCGGTTACCGTGAATTCAAGATTCTTTGCTGCTGCGATAATTTTCGCAACCGTTTTTTTGCTTAATTTTCCGAGCGGAGTGAGCGGATCAACTCCGCATTTTTTCAGAATATACCTGCCGAGAGCCTTCGGGATCATGCCCGAAAGCGCGTTTTCGATTGGCATTTCACCGTTGAGCGAGAGCAGAAAATTCAGAACCTCGCCCTCCTCGCACCGCGGCAAAACGTTGATAAGACATGTGTATTCGCCCTTTTTAACGCTTCGGCTGACGTCCATTACCGCAATTCCAGAAAGTCCGTAATCTGTGAAAAGAACCTCGCCGCCTGCGCTGTCAACCGATTCGCCGTTCTGAAAAAGCATAACCGTAGCCTTGGCTCTGACGCCCTTGAGAGACTTGGTGTTCTCCCTCGTCACGAGCTGAACAAGACCCGGATAGACCTCGGTTATGTGATGTCCGAGCGATTTGAGCAGACCGTAGCCGCTTCCGTCCGAGCCCTGCGACGGTGAAGCACAGCCGCCCGTGCAGATTATGACCTTTTTTGCAGCAAACGCGCCTACCGTAAAAATTCCGTTTTTCTTTTCAATTCGGTCAATATGACTGTCACAAATAAACTCTGTGCCGAGCATTTCAGCTTCCAGTCTGAGAGCGTCAAGCACGGACGAAGCCGTGTTGCTCATCGGATACACTCTGCTCTCGCTGTCCACAACGCACAAAACACCGACGGAGCGAAAGAAATCAATCACCCCGTTTGGCGGATAGCTCCTTAAAGCACCCTCGGCGAATTCGGAATTGCTGTATTCCTCTGCCCTCGCGCTCAAATTCGTAAGGTTGCATCTGCCGTTGCCCGTTGCAAGGAGCTTCTTGCCGACCCTCGGAAGAGCCTCAAATACGGCAACATTAAGTCTGCCGTTGACGCGCTTTGCGCTTATTGCCGCCGCAAGACCCGAAGCTCCCGCACCGACGATTATTATATCGTAAATCATTATATCGTCCCCATAAATTTTATGATTCATTTTATCATATTTTGCTTGTCTAATCAATATGATTTTATCGGAGGGACGCAAAATGATTTTAGATATTTTTTCGGATACTGATAGAATTTATAATTACGACAAGGACATAACGCAGACCGCCGAGAACATACGGCTTCAGCTCCAGGGAACATACGCGCGCTTTAACGAAGCGACCGATCCGCTGATAATCGAAGCGCTGATCTACAGGATGAAGGAGCTTGAAACGCAGTACAGCTTTCTGATAAAAAAGGCTAAGCTTGAAAGGCTCTGCGGCGAGATAGGCTCAAAGGGTGATTTTATATGAAATATGCCTTGATTGCCGCAGTGATCATCGTGATGCTCGTTCCGATAATCGCAATGTTCAAGAGGGGCAATTTTGTAAAAAGTCTGTTTATTTCGGCGTTTCAGGGCTTGGCATCCCTGCTCGCCGTGAACGCACTCGGACTGCTGACGGGAGTAACGCTCGCGGTGAATTGGTACACTGTCCTCGCCTGCGTCTGCCTCGGCCTCCCCGCAAGCATTTCAATGCTTGTGCTGGATATTATAATGTAAAAAGCGCAGGCTACTCCTTCGGGAGCCTACGCTGATTTTGCATGGGGTTATTTTGAGATAAAAGAGAATAGAGAAGAACGAAGAAAAAGGTTTTATTTCAATGCTTTGCATCGCAAAGCCACCGTTTCTCTTCGCTCTTCACTTTTATCTTTTCACTTGAACAAACCCCTCAGTCAGCTTCGCTGACAGCTCCCCTACAGGGGAGCCGAGACGTGGTTTTTGCTGAAATTTTAACAGCCTTCTCCTTGAGGGTAGCCAAAAGGTTTGTGCGGACTTTCCCTCGCCGCCCCTGCAGGGGAGGTGGCACGACGAAGGAGTGACGGAGGGGTTATTTTAAATAAAATATCAGAAATAATTCAGCATTTAAATCCCCACCACCGCAAGCGGTCCCCCTGTCTCGCTGCGGCTCGGTCACGTCGCGGCTCTGAACGTCCACCGGACGTTCATTCACTACCGCGCCG
>SAMEA104315424__coassemble_1231_pt1 | contig 12283 bp, 11 predicted proteins | sample SAMEA104315424__metabat2_low_PE_031 | metagenome-assembled genome bin SAMEA104315424 (sample SAMEA104315424) | gut metagenome | biome: Monkey gut; feature: monkey-associated habitat; material: faeces | place: China | collected 2013 | reverse complement strand
CCACCGGACTGTCATTCACTACCGCGCCGACACTTCGCTACCCTACAGGGGCGCCAAGCTATATTTTCTACTGACTTTGCAGTGAGCGGTGCTGTACTAAGGTACTGCCCCGAGCGAAAAATGCGCTGTGGGCGATTGATACCTCTAAACGAGTTTGAAAGAAAATTGCTCACAGTGCTTTTTGCAGTGAGCGGTGCTGTACTAAGGTACTGCCCCGAGCGAAAAATGCGCTGTGAGCGATTTTATTCAAACTATTAGGTCTTTGTGCTTATCAAGAAACTGTACATCAACAACCGCCTTGACATAAATTCCGTCGGCGCGGTAGTCCTCCTTTATCAGCACACCCTCCTCACGGATGTAGCTGACAAGTCCGCCCTCGTTATACGGAATGAGAAGCTCAGCCTTTCTGCGTGTGAGCGGAAGCGAAAGCTGAATTTTCGCAAGGAGATTGCCGAGTCCCTCGCCCGTCTTTGCCGAGATCATGACAAACTCGCCCTGTGCAGGCAGAACAAACGAGCCGCCGCAGAGGTCGCATTTGTTGAGCACGGATATGATAGGCTTGTCGGCACAGCCGAGCGCCGCAAGCAGGTTCATTGTGACATTCAGATGCTCGGTACAGCATTCGTCCGAAGCGTCGCAGAGGTTTAAAATAACCGTTGCGTTCGCCGCCTCTTCAAGAGTTGAACGGAATGCGTCAACAAGCTGATGGGGAAGCCGCCTTACGAGTCCGACGGTATCAATTAGCATGACCGTTCTGCCGTCGGGCAGGGTCAGCGCACGGGACGTCGGGTCAAGCGTTGCGAAAAGCTTGTTTTCGGCAAGCACTCCGGCATTTGTCAGCGTATTCATAAGTGTTGACTTGCCGGCATTGGTGTAGCCGACGATGGCAACCGTTTCAACGCCGTCCTTTTCACGTCTGGCACGGAGGTTCTCGCGCCTTTTGGCAATCTGAACAAGCTCCTCCTGCAAGCTCTGAATTCTGCGGCGGATATGCCGTCTGTCGCTTTCAAGCTTGCTTTCGCCGGGACCTCTTGTACCGATTCCGCCGCCGAGCCTTGACATTTCGGCACCCTTGCCGCCGAGCCTTGGCAGGGAATATTTCAGCTGAGCCAGCTCGACCTGAATTTTACCCTCGTTGCTCCTTGCCCTTGCGGCAAAGATATCGAGAATAAGCGTCGTTCGGTCAATCACTCTGATGTCGGTCTCGTCCTCAATGTTTCTCTGCTGTGACGGTGTAAGCTCGCCGTCAAAGATGAGCAGGTCAACGTCGTTTGCTTCGGTAAAAGCCTTTATTTCTTCAAGACGACCCGAGCCGACATAGGTTGCCGAATCGGGTTTGTCTCTTTTTTGAATTATTTTCGCCGCAACAACAGCTCCTGCCGTTCTCGCAAGCTCTTCAAGCTCGTCCATGGAAACCTGAGCGTTGTAAAGCCCCATGTCTATACCGACAAGGACCGCAACCTCGGGCTCCTGACTGTTCTCGTAAAATTCCATTTATCAATATCCTTCCGGATTATTTTTCTGCCATCTCCATGAATCCTCGCACATCTTTTCAAGTCCTCTCTCGGCAACCCAGCCAAGCTCAGCCTTAGCCTTTGACGGATCGGAATAGACCGTTGCAAGATCGCCTGCGCGGCGCGGAACGATTTCATATTTGATCTCTTTTCCGCTCGCCTTTTCGAATGCCTTTACAACATCAAGCACGCTGTAGCCTACACCCGTGCCGAGGTTGTAGATGCAAACACCCTTTGAAGAAGCAATCTTTTCAACCGCCTTGATATGGCCGAGCGCAAGATCAACAACGTGAATATAGTCGCGGACACCCGTTCCGTCATGTGTATCGTAATCATCGCCGAAAACGTTGAGATGATCCAGCTTGCCGACCGCAACCTGAGTGATATAGGGCATAAGGTTGTTCGGAATTCCGTTCGGGTTCTCGCCGATACGTCCGCTCTCGTGTGCGCCGATGGGATTGAAGTAACGGAGAAGCGCAACGCTCCAGTCGTTATCGGAGGTGTAGAGATCCTGAAGTATAAGCTCGATCATATACTTTGTTGTGCCGTACGGATTGGTCGTGCCGCCGATCTTCATTGTCTCGTTGAGCGGCGACGGATTGTTCATTCCGTAAACGGTAGCCGATGAGCTGAAAACGATTCTCTTACAGCCTGCGTCACGCATAGCCTCGCAGAGAGTTACCGTTCCGCCGACATTGTTTTCATAATACTCAAGCGGCTTTCTGACGCTCTCGCCGACAGCCTTAAGTCCTGCGAAGTGAATTACAGCGTCGATCTTGTTCTCGGCAAAAACCTTGTCAAGACCCTTTCGGTCTCTGATATCGCACTCGCAGAAGGTGAAATTCTTTCCTGTAAGCTCTTTAATTCTTTTGAGTACCTCGGGAGAGCTGTTGTAAAAGTTATCGAGAATAACTACCTCATAGCCTGCGTTGAGCAATTCAACACATGTATGAGATCCAATATAACCCGCTCCACCTGTTACCAAAATTTTCATAAGATCACCCTCATTGACAAAATTTATCATATACTGTAATATTATATATGGTTTCAGTTCAAAATGCAATATTTTAAAGAGGTATTTATGAATAATTTATCAGATATAAGCGTAATAAAATCCGTCCTGAGCCGTCACGGATTCACCTTCTCCAAGGCGCTCGGTCAGAATTTCATAATCAATCCGGGAGTTTGCCCGAGAATTGCCGAGGAGGGCGGAGCGAGAGAGGGCGTCGGTGTGCTCGAGGTCGGCGCAGGAATCGGCGTACTGACCGCTGAGCTTGCAAAGCGTGCGAACAAGGTCGTTTGCGTTGAGCTTGACACGAGGCTCTTACCCGTGCTTGACGAAACGCTCGGCGAATTTGACAATGTGAAAATAATCAACGGCGATATTCTCAAGGTTGACCTGCATAAAATTCTTGAAGAGGAATTCGGCGATATGCCCGTAGTTGTGTGCGCCAACCTGCCATATTATATAACTTCCCCCGTCATAATGCGTTTACTCGAAAGCAGGCTGAAAATCGAATCCGTTACCGTAATGGTTCAAAAGGAAGCCGCTGTCAGGCTTTGCGCCGATGTCGGTTCAAGGGATTCGGGCGCGGTTACGGTTGCGGTAAATTATTACGCAGAGGCGCGGAAGCTTTTCGACGTTTCGAGGGGTTCGTTCATGCCCTCGCCGAATGTTGACAGCGCCGTTATCAGGCTTGATATTCTGAAAAATCCGCCGATTGAGGTCAGCGACGAGAAGTTTTTCTTTTCTATGGTAAAGGCGGCATTCAGCCAGCGCAGAAAGACCGCATCAAACGGCATAAGCGCAGGCACGGGAATTCCGAAGCCGACGGTTATCGAAGCGATTGAAGCTGTGGGACTTTCCCCCACTGTCAGAGCCGAAGCGCTGACTATGGAACAGCTCGGCGAGCTTTGCGAGGCGCTCAAAACGAGAGCATGAGCTGCTTTTCTGAATGTTTATGAAAATGTCAGCAGACACTAAATAAGCCTCCCCTGATTGTTAGGGGTGGCAAGAAAAGTCTGCACAAACCTTTCGGCGCCCCTGTAGGGTAGCGAAGTGTCGGCGCGGTAGTGAATGACAGTCCGGTGGACTGTCAGAGCCGCGACGTGACCGAGCCGCAGCGAGACGCTGTCGGCGAAGCTGACTGAGGGAGTTGTCGAGCTCTGTGAAGCGCTGATAACCAAGAACTTAATATATTCTAAGATCAAATTCCCACCACCGCAAGCGGTCCCCCTCCCCTTGCTTCAAGGGGAGGCTGAAATGATAAAGTCCGTAGAAACTCACTTTGCTCCTCGGTAGTGAAGCACAGTGCCAACAATAAAAATCAAAAAATAACCACCCATCAATCGGGTGGTTATCTTTTTATCTCAATGAAAAGCCCTCGCGCTGAACAGGTAAAACCTCTTTTTCAAGGTTGCCGCCGTTGCTCAGATAAATCTCGTAAAGCTCCTGCTGACGTTCGTCGGAATAGGTATAGCCCCACTGATTTTTTATCTTTGCAAAATCCTCAAACGTCTCGTCGGGCAGGGTCGTGATTTTGTCAATATCAAGCGGGAGCGGAATACAAACCGTGCCGTCCGAGGTTATGTAATGCTTCTCGGCAAGCTCGATGAGCCGCCTGTTCGCCTCCTGCTTGGAATATTCCTCGTCAAACATAATTCTCGTTATCGGGAACACGGCAACCTTTGCGCCGATAAGCTCATACGCATGTGTCGAAAGCCCCGAATGTCCGTGATGTGCGACCTGAACAACGTCGCATTTCAGCTCACTATTGTAGCGCGCTTCAAGCACCCTGCTCGCAAGAGCGGAGCAGTCGCCGGGGATAAACACCTTCGTTCCGCCGAAGCTCATCATCAAAGCGCACGAGGAATCGTTATAATCGGGCATCTTCTCGGGAAAAATATCCTCATGGGTGCAAAGCACATTGAAGCTGAGATTTCTCACCGTGAAGCGCATACCCGAATGAAGCTTGTACTGCGGAACCGAGAGCGCGTCAAGCTGTCTGAAAAGCTTCTGTGAGAGGAGGACCTCCTCAATATCCCATTCATTATCAACGTCATATTTCGGGTCGATGAGATTCGAATAGAAGCCCTCGATAATAACATCGTCACAGTTATAGCGAAGAAAATCCATCATTTTAGAGATATGATCGGAATGAGCATGAGAGATAAACCAACCGTTGATAACGATTTTTCTGTCCCTCGGCGTTCTGTCACGCATGAATTTATGAATTCTGTCATTGTCGTTGAACTGGAAATAGTGACCGCTGTCCACAACGAAAAAGCTGTAGTCGGGACACTGTATGAGCAGGCACATTCCGCAGTCGATATATGTGTGGTCATTCTCAAAGCCGTAAAACACGGTTTCGCAGTCGCCGTCGCACACAGGCTCGCCGTCGTCGGGAACAGGATTTTCCCCAGCCGTCACTCTGAGCGAGCTGTCGCAGGGTGTATAATATGCCGTGATGTGCAAGCCATCATTTTCGAGCATTACAAAACGGTTCCCGTCTATTTCATTCTTTCTTATTGTTACAAAGCCGTTTTCGCCGAGCTTTCCGAGCCAAGCGTTGACCTCGTCAATATCCGTCGAACGATAAATCGCCATTTCGCAGTTTTCACGGCAATCGTAAATCGGCTCGTCCGCACAAGGTCTGAATGTGAGATTACTTTCAAAAAAATTCATTATTCAGCGTCCTCTTTTTTATACTTCTTTGCGATAACTACCACACCGACAACGATAATTGCAAGCACGATGACCGCCGCCGCGCCGACAACGATAATCTTCTTTTTATCGGTTTTCTTTGTGTCAGTATTTTCACTGTTCTTGTCCGAAACAATTTCGGCAACCGTGGTTGACTCTGCGTTCAGCTCGGAGCTGTCGGCAGTGGTGGTAACTGCCGAGGTCGTGGTCGTTCTGACCGAAGCGTTTGTTTTTTCAACCGCCGTGCCTGCCTGACCTGCCGCGGCAGAGGTTTTTATCTCCGACGAGCCGCCGATCTGGATAGCCTTTGCTTCTATCGCAACAACGCTGTTGACCGATGTTCCGCTGATTCCGCAGTTTGTGACCTTGAGCTTTACGTCATCTGAGGTCAGCTTATCCGCCGACGATTTCTTGAGTGTGAGAACGATAAGATCCTTGCCGTTGACCGCCTTGAAGCCCGTCAGGGAAGCAAAGGTGAACATCATCGGGTTTGAATCCTTGTTAAAGCTGTTGATAACCATGCTTTTCTCGGTATCCTCGGCATAAATCTTGAAGTTCCTCAGACCCGCGCCGTTTGCGCTTTTCTCAACAGTGACCCGGCTTGAAAGAGTAACCTCAAAATCAAGGCAGTTGAACGCCGTGCCGCCCTCATAGTCAATCGAAACGACCGCTCTTGTATTGTCCTCCGATACAACATTGACCGCAAAGGCTGCGCTCTGCGCCGCGAAAGCAGGCAGGCACAGGCAAAATGACATCACTGCGGCTATTATAACCGAAATAATTTTCTTCATAAAATGACCTCCGTTCGATAAGCCTACCACTCAAATATGTTAAATATGTGGTATAGGCTTTGCATAGCAAGTATAGCACAAAACAATGCTTTTTTCAACCGTTGTATCTTTAGTTACTTTGCATAAGTAAAGATTAGTTTTTTTGTTTGTTTTGCAATATTGACTGATTATAATATTTCGCATATCATAATTGGAGGGCAATGTTATGAAAAAAGAGAGTAAATTTAAGCTTAACCAGGTCGTTCTGGCGGCGCTTTTTGCGGCACTGACAACCGTACTGACCTATTATGTCAAGATTCCGAGCGTAAACGGATACATGCACATCGGCGATTCGATGATCTACCTTTGCGCAAGCATTCTCCCGACACCGCTTGCCGCACTTTCGGCAGGTATCGGCGCGGCTCTTTCGGACGCAGTCGGCGGATATACAATGTACATCATTCCGACCTTTATCATTAAGGCGCTTCTTGTGCTTTGCTTCACCTACACGGCAAAAACGCTCCTTTGCAAGAGAAACATAATCGCAGTTTTCGTCGCCGCCGCAATCACGATGGTCGGCTATTACATTGCAGAGGTCATTATTCTTGCGCTTTCGGCTCCGGACTTCACCGAATATCTTTTCAGCTTTCAGTCATGGGTCGGCGCACTTAACACTCTCCCCGGCAACGCTATTCAGGCAGGCTCAAGCGGAATACTTTACCTTGTGCTTTCCGCCGCGCTTGACAAGGCAAAAATCAAAGACAGAATAAGGAAGAATTAAATCATGGCTGATATTGTTTACACCTACGGCAACAGCGTTTATATGAATATAACCAATAAATGTCCCTGCTCCTGCGTTTTCTGCATAAGGAGCAACGGCGACGGGCTCGGCTCAGCCGAATCGCTTTGGTTAAAGAAGGACCCGACGCTTGAAGAGATCGAGGACGAGATCAACAAGTTTGATTTCTCGCCGTATTCAGAGGTAGTTTTCTGCGGCTACGGCGAACCGACGCAGGCGCTCGATAATCTCATTGCAAGCGCAAAGTATCTCAAGGAAAAGTACGGACTTAAAATTCGTCTCAACTCAAACGGACTCAGCGACCTTATCAACGGTAAGGAGACAGCAAAGCTGCTTGAGGGCGTTGTAGACTCAATTTCAATCAGTCTTAACGCTCCGAATGCAAAGCGTTATCAGGAGGTCAGCCGTTCACGCTTCGGCGAGGACGCTTTCCCTGCCCTGCTGAAATTCGCCGAGGATTGTAAAAAGTATATCCCAAAGATAAAGTTCACGGTTGTTGACGTCATCAGCAAGGAAGAAATCGCCGAATGTCAGAAGATAGCAGACGACATGGGCATTCCCCTGCGAGTCAGAGAGTGGATAAAATAAGTTGATATATAATTTAACAGGTGGCCGAAAAGGTCGCCTGTTTTTATTTTACTGCCTTTTCCTCGCCGCCCTGTCTCGCTGTGCTCGACAACTCCCTCAGTCACGACACAAGGTCGTGCCAGCTCCCCCAAGGAGGAGCCCACGCTTAAAATGGATTTCGGCAAGCTTTAAAGAAAACCCCTCAGTCGGCTACGCCGCCAGCTCCCCTACATGGGCGCCGAGAATAGGTTTCTGCTGACTTTAAGATAAAGTAATACAATTTTAAACTTTATACCGTTATAAACAAGACTAAAGCCGCAAGTCACGGGGGATCCGTGGCTTACGGCTTTTTTGCTTTTGGTCTGCGCTTTGAGCGTCAGTCCTATTACGGTTTGTGGCAGGAACCTTTCATTGCACAGTTCGCACAATTACAACCGCAGGAGGATTTGCCTTTTTTCTTATCTCTCACCAAGCCCACAATAATCAAGGTGACGATAAGCGCAAGCACAAGGCATATAATAATGGTTGCGAGGTTTTGTGAAATCCATGAAATCATAATATCAGTTCCTTTCACATTAAATTAGCTTTATTTCTTAACCTTTACGTTCTGTGAAAGCTTTGTAGCCTCAGTGTACTTCTTGAAGAAGAGCATGTAGATCATGCCAACGAGGATAGCTGCCGCAACGATGATGCCGATAACGTTTGCCTTGCCGACAAAGATGTTACCGAACTGTGTTACCATGAGAGCGATGCAGTATGCAAAGCCGCACTGATAAGCGATTGCGAACCATGTCCACTTAGCGTTGTTCATCTCACGCTTGATAGCACCGATTGCCGCGAAGCAGGGAGCGCAAAGAAGGTTGAATACGAGGAATGAGTATGCTGTGATACCTGTGAAGGCTGCCGCGATGTTGCTGTAAACAGTTCCGTCTCCGCCGCCGTAGAGGATACCGAGTGTACCGACGATGTTCTCCTTTGCAACAAGACCTGTGATTGACGCAACAGCTGCCTGCCAGTTGCCCCAGCCGAGAGGTCTGAAGATTACAGCGATTACGCTGCCGATCTTAGCAAGGATCGAGGAGTCGATTTCTTCCTCAGAAAGCATTCTGAAGGTTCCGTCGATAACACCGAAGTATGTTGTGAACCAAACAAAGATCGTTGAAAGAAGGATGATCGTACCTGCCTTCTTGATGAAGGACCAGCCGCGCTCCCATGTTGAACGGAGAACGTTTGAAACTGTCGGCCAGTGGTAAGCGGGAAGCTCCATAACGAACGGAGCAGGATCGCCCGAGAAGATCTTTGTCTTTTTAAGCATGATACCCGAAACGATGATTGCGAGCATACCGATGAAGTAAGCCGAAGTTGAAACAATAGCCGAGCCTCCGAAGAGTGCGCCTGCGATCATTCCGATGAACGGAACCTTAGCCGAGCAGGGAATGAATGTTGTTGTCATGATCGTCATACGGCGGTCACGTTCGTTCTCGATGGTTCTTGAAGCCATGATACCCGGAACGCCGCAGCCTGTACCGATAAGCATCGGGATGAAGGATTTACCTGAAAGACCGAACTTTCTGAAGATACGGTCAAGAACGAAGGCAATACGTGACATATATCCGCAGCCCTCAAGGAATGCAAGGAGAAGGAAGAGAACGAGCATCTGAGGAACGAAGCCGAGAACCGCGCCGACACCGGCTACGATACCGTCAAGGATAAGTCCCTGGAGCCAATCTGCAACATTGCTGTTCTCAAAAGCGTTTCCGATGAGTGTCGGGATACCCGGAACCCATACGCCGTAGTCAGCCGGATCGGGCTCGTCAAAGCCGTTTTTGCCGAGATAATCAACGGCCTCAAGGTAAGTCATGCCGATTGTTGAATCCTCGTCGGCATTTGACGGGATCTCGCTGTAGTAAGCTGTCATGTCGTTGATAGCGAGTGTTTCCTCGTCCTCAACGCCGATAACTGCCGACTGCTTGTCGGTCTTGAAGTTTTTGAGTTCTTCAACAGTCTTGTCTGCATCGAAGTCGTCTGCTTCCGTGTCGAAATTAACGAATGCCTGAGCGGCTTCCGTTGCATTTGTATAATCATCAGCCTTTTCGTTATAAGCGGATGAGCCGATTCCGAAGAGGTGCCAGCCGTCGCCGAACGCACCGTCATTCATCCAGTCTGTTGCGGGAGCACCAACGCCGACCATTGCGATCCAATAAACAAGGAACATGATAACGGCGAAAATCGGAAGTCCGAGCCAACGGTTTGTAACAATACGGTCGATCTTATCCGATGTTGAGAGCTTACCGACATTCTTTTTCTTGTAGCAAGCCTTGATTATTGAGGATATGTAGATATATCTCTCGTTTGTGATGATGGACTCTGCGTCGTCGTCCATCTCTTTCTCAGCCGCCTTGATATCGTTCTCGATATGATCCATAACAGCCTTGTCTATGCTGAGATTTCCGAGAACCTTGTCATCACGCTCGAAAATCTTGATGGCGTACCATCTCTGCTGCTCCTCGGGCATGTTGTGAACAGCGGCTTCCTCGATATGAGCGATAGCGTGCTCAACACAGCCTGAGAAGGTGTGCATCGGAACGATCTTGCCGTTCTTTGCGGCGTCGATAGCTGCTTCCGCCGCCTCGTGGATTCCTGTTCCCTTAAGAGCGGAAATCTCAACTACCTTGCAGCCGAGCTGACGTGAAAGCTCCTGAATATTGATCTTGTCGCCGTTCTTCTTAACGACGTCGATCATGTTGATTGCAACTACAACAGGGATTCCGAGCTCTGTAAGCTGGGTTGTAAGATAAAGGTTTCTCTCAAGGTTCGTACCGTCGATGATGTTAAGAATTGCATCGGGGCGCTCGCCGATAAGATAATTTCTTGCAACAACCTCCTCCAAGGTGTACGGAGAAAGTGAATAAATACCCGGAAGGTCGGTGATGATAACGCCGTCATGCTTCTTGAGCTTACCTTCCTTTTTCTCAACCGTAACGCCGGGCCAGTTACCAACGTACTGGTTTGAACCGGTCAGCGCATTGAACAACGTGGTTTTACCGCAGTTCGGGTTACCCGCAAGGGCAATACGTAAATTCATACCAAATTCCTCTCTTTCAATTAGCTTGTGCTAATCGTGATTTCTAAAAAATAGGGGTTTGTCCCCCTTTTTGTTGAATTACTCAACCTCAATCATTTCCGCATCAGCTTTTCTGAGTGAAAGCTCATAGCCGCGGACATTGACTTCAACAGGATCTCCGAGCGGAGCAACCTTACGGATATAAACCTCAACGCCTCTGGTGATGCCCATGTCCATGATTCTGCGCTTAACTGCGCCCTCGCCGTGGAGCTTGACAACCTTGACTGTTGAGCCAACCTTTGCTTCCTTTAAAGTTTTCATCTGCCTCATCCTCCTTAATATTCTACAGATTATTTGAAATACCTTTTCGGTATTTGATTACGACTCAGATCATTATTTTTCTTGCCATCTCTTCGCTGATGGCAACTCTTGCCTCTTTCACGTTGACGATAACGTTACCGCCGAGCGTGTTAATGACCATTACGTTTCCTCCGACGATAAATCCGAGGTTTTCAAGATGTTTCTTGACTTCGGGGCTTCCGCCGATTTTTTTGATGGTGTTCATTTCACCTACATCTGCAAGTGCCAAAGGCATCATAGCTAATCCCTCACTTTCTTTGGTTAGTGTTGACTAACCGCAGACCTTAAATAAGGTTAGCTCTCGCTAACTAAAAATATATTATCGCCAAAAGGCAAAAATGTCAATATAAAAATGAATTTTTTTGGACTTTGCGACGATATTTGTCAGTATGAACAAACGGTTAGCCTAACCTAACTCAAATACTATTTATTTTGTGTATTCGGAATAAGAAAGATAATTTCAACTTCGCTTGAAATTGAAAAACAATTGTGGTATAATATTAACAATGTAATTTTGGAGGCTTTACTATGCATTTACAGGAATCCGGAGAGATGTATCTCGAAACTATATATATTCTTTCAAAGAAAAGCAGTGCCGTCAGGTCGCTTGACGTTGCCGAATATATGGGCTTTTCAAAGCCGAGCGTGTGCCGTGCAGTCGGACTGCTCAAAAGCGGCAACTATATCGTTGTTGACAAGGACGGCTATATAACCCTGACTGCCGACGGACTTTATGTCGCGAAAAAAATCTATGAACGCCATACGGTTCTCTCCGAGGCACTTATCCGACTCGGCGTTGACCCGAAGGTTGCGGCGGACGATGCATGCAAAATCGAGCACGACCTCAGCGACGAAACCTTTGCCGCGATCAAGGCGCATTTTTCAAAAGGAAAGAAAAGCAAATAACGGTTCGCCACACTTTCACAGTTCCCAAACAAAATAACAAGCCGTAATTCATCGCTCAAAAAAGAGCACGGATTACGGCTTTTTTATTATATTTTATGCGCCTCACGTTTTTCCTTTCAAATTTATCGAAACCTGTAATACTCTTCGCGTTTTCACATAAAATAAAAAGAGGTTCATAAGAACCTCAAAAAAAGAAAAACCACACAAGCCGTACGCCCATAGGCTTGTGTGGGGGCGTTTAGAATTCCTGTAAGGATTTATCCGGAATAAATCCTAAATTCTTAAATTAGTCTTCCTTCTTGCGAAGTGCAACTACTGCTGCACCGCTGATAGCAAGGAGTGCAACTACTGCTGCTGAAGCAGTGAGACGGTCACCTGTCTCGGGGTTTACAACATCACCTGTTGTAGAAGCTGCTGTTGTTGTGTCGTCTGCGGGAGTAGTTGTAACAACATCGTCGCCGGCTGTCTTGGTGGTTGTTGTAACATCGTCAGCCTTCTTGGTTGTCGTTGTAACATCGTCAGCCTTTTTGGTTGTCGTTGTTGTGGGATCGTCAGCCTTCTTGGTTGTCGTCGTTGTCGGATCGTCAGCCTTCTTGGTTG
>SAMEA104315424__coassemble_941_pt1 | contig 15679 bp, 11 predicted proteins | sample SAMEA104315424__metabat2_low_PE_031 | metagenome-assembled genome bin SAMEA104315424 (sample SAMEA104315424) | gut metagenome | biome: Monkey gut; feature: monkey-associated habitat; material: faeces | place: China | collected 2013 | reverse complement strand
GTTGTTTTTCAGACAACAAACTTCCACCGTATCTTGTTGAAAGAGATTGAAAACTCTTTCTAAGCTCTTCATTGTTAAATGCCATATAATTTCCTCCAAAATTAATTTTCAAATTTATTTATTTATGCTTTTTCTTTCACGAACCGGTGAAACAAAATAATAATGTAACTTAATATAGCTTTTATTTTTTGAAGAAGATGCATCGTGTTTTATCTTAAAGCAAAGTTCCATCTTCTTTCCATTTGATATTTTAGCGCCCTTGCTACTCTTATTGATAGTTAAATTAGGTGTCTTTTTATTAATCTTAATTGTGAAAGATGAACCATTTGGAACACCTACAATCTTTGACTTTTCAACGCCAACCATAAGTTCTTTTGCAGTGTTTCCGATAAGAGCTGCTTTAGCATTATATTGTGCTGTATCAAGTTCACAGCCTCTGAACAAATCAAGTGTTTCGGAAATTAAGCCATAAACGGTTCTTTTCTTCTTTTTTCTATAGAACCTATCCATTGGAATATACAATGCATCCTCGTAAGCTTCTATGCCTTCGTAGCCATCTTCATTAGTAAAATCAAATAAATCGGGTTCATCATAATAATCATCATTACTTTCACAAAAATCAATTTGTGTTAAGTATAGTTTTCCTCGAATTTTAAGACTCTTCAGATAGGAAACATACGGCACAACAATAGCAATTGCTATACCTAAAAGAACTAATAATATCAAAGTAATCCAAACAACAGGGTCATTTACTTTAACTTTTAAAGTAGTTTCAACGGTATTTCCTTGTGCATCTGTAAAAGCTATGGTAACCAAAGATGAACTCATTTTTTTACCCGTAAGAATCAAGTCATCTCCAACAATATTAACATCTGCTACTCCCGGAGAACTAATAGACGATATAGAAGCTGTGATTTTATCTTTCTCATCATCGTCAACATATTGATATATATCAGTCAAAGTAACAGTTTTATTCTTATTAACTTTTACATCAGGTAATTCCCGTTTAATAAAAAGAGGTTTATTACTTGACTGGATTTCCAAAGTATCCTCTCGATAAACGGTATCCCAATCCAATCTAATTGTAATATCATAAAAGCAATCTTGAGGAATAACAAAACTGCCTACAAATGATAAGCCTTCTCTATGAAGCTGTATAATTTTCTTGTTATCCGGATTTGCTCGTGGAATACATACTGCAGTTGCTGATTTAACTGCTGCATATATAGCCTCATCATTCAGATTTTGACCATCATAGGTGAGCCAAGTTTTAATTCCGACCTCATCATTGCTGTAAGCAACACCTTCAGGATTACCTTTTGGTAAAGATATTGTGCTTGTAAGATTCATTTTAAAATGCTCTAACAAGCCTACATGTATATCATCACCTTTGACTCCTTCTACAACCAAAAGCCATTCACCGGTTTTAGGCATTGTAACTTTTATACTTGCGGCAGTAGCATCAGTATCAAACCTTACATTTTTTGCATTTTTTAATTCAACCTCGTTGCCATTAGGATCGAATAACTGTATTTTTCCTTTGGCAATGGAATTATCATCTCCACCGGCAATTCTAATATTTGCCTCTACAACACTAGGACTTATTGGTATTTTACACTCATGCTTTCCCCCATCACCAGGTATTGTTGCAACTGTTGTATAATTCAAATCGCAAACGTCAGCTAAAAACTCAATGAGTAATTGCTCAATTTCATCTATACTGTTAATAGACTTAAATTTACCCTGGGTAGCAGTTGAAATATTATTGAGTTTTTTTAGTCCTTCACCATTCTTACCCATAGAGCTGATTCCGTCAGACTTTATGTAATCGTATCCAACGCAATAAATCGGACAATTGTTTTTCTTAGCCCATAAAAGTGCAGAAGCTTCGTTTTCCTCACAATTAGATAATGCTATCGCATCATTGCCAAAATCATTGATACCGTCCGTAAAGAGAATTATAGATTTTGCTCTTTCAGCAGAGCTGCTTGACTTTAATAATTCGGTGGCTTTAAAAACTGCATTACCAATTCCAGTACCACCGTTATATACTACATCAGACACATTTTTCCTTATCGTTGCTATATTTGTAAGACTATCCAAACTCAAAAGAGCATTATTTCCATTAACATCTTTTGTTAAGACATTTGCTGTTCTATTAAAACCAACAACACCAACCTTGCTGTCTTCTGCCGGCATCATATTTACTAACATTCTTACTGCAGCTAATGCGGTTCTATCCTTGTCAGAATCCAGCATTGAACCACTACTATCAAGAACAACGACCAAATCCAAAGGTTTGTATTTTTTTTCATTTTCTATATCACCGGCAATTGCAGAAAATGGAAATGATAAAATTATAATAATCAAAAAAAGAACTGTCGCAATCATTCTTTTAATTCGTATCATGTTTTTCACCCTACCTCTTATTATACAAGTTTTAAGTTTTCGCAACAAACATTCTCTGATTCTTTTTTCAGAAAATTCAAAGGCAACAAATGTCTCCATGTCATTTTTGTATTAAGAATGCATTTTTATCCAACATTTCAAAATTTCAATTTTCTGTTGCAAAATGTTACATTATGGTAAATCATATCACTGTGTTTAGAACAATAAATGCATACATAATCAGATTTTATAATCTAATATTGAATACGTCGAAAAATTTTTATAAATTTCATTTGAAGAAAAATGATTCTTGCTAATAATCATAAGTCGAATATCACTATTCATACCATAATTATAAATAATACTATTAGCAATAACGATTGATGTATTTAAATCACCGCTTGCTCTTAATCTATAAAAGTATCGAACGATTTTTATAACAAACAATATTTATTATAACTTCACGTTTGAAAATTGTCAATATTTTAAATTAAAAAATAAGTATTTTTGTTGATTTTTGTCATTAATTTTAAAGTTAGATGATTTTACCATATTATAACACAAAGATTAACCACCAGTGTCTCAAAAGTATCATAAAGTTCCCCATATTGCAATAGCTATTCGTCTGCCGCGGGAAAAAATGCCGTGAGCCGACTGCGTGTGTACAATAGATTCTTTTTGCTCGGTCAAATTTGCAAAACGACAAAAGCCCTTGAATGATCAGGAGCGTTCGACCTGCGCGCTGTCTGCAATAATTCTATCTGTATATCTAAAAAAATAGCTCCAAGAACAATGTCTTTGGAGCTTCTGGAGGCGCCACCCAGATTTGAACTGGGGAATCGGAGTTTTGCAGACTCGTGCCTTACCACTTGGCTATGGCGCCGAATATAAATGTGAGTCGAAACTCACTATGTAAAGAGGAACGAAACCTCAAATGGAGCGGATGACGGGGCTCGCTCGGCTGCGCTTCCGCTTGCCGACACGTCCACGGTCTTTCAAACAATTCACCGGATTGTTTGAATTCGCCTTACGGCGAACCGACCTTTTCGAGCCTTGGAGATTTCTGCCTCAAAATGGAGCGGATGACGGGGCTCGAACCCGCTACCTCCACCTTGGCAAGGTGGCGCTCTACCAGATGAGCTACATCCGCAAATGGTGCCTTCGGTCGGAATCGAACCAACGACACGAGGATTTTCAGTCCTCTGCTCTACCAACTGAGCTACAAAGGCAAAAGGAAAATGGCGACCCGGAACGGGCTCGAACCGTCGACCTCTAGCGTGACAGGCTAGCGTTCTAACCAACTGAACTACCGGGCCTCATGGTGGGAACAACAGGGCTCGAACCTGTGACCCTCTGCTTGTAAGGCAGATGCTCTCCCAGCTGAGCTATGCTCCCATTCGCCATGTTTCCTAACGTCGTTGCTCAGTACCGCAGCGACATTGAATACTTTACCATAATATAAGCGTTTTGTCAATACCTTTTTGAGAGTTTTTATTTTTTCTTTGCGGATTTCAGAAGGCGCTTTATGTCCTCGCCGCTGAAATCATATTTTTTGTCGCAGAACTGACAGCAGACCTCCGTGTTTTCCTCTTTGGAAAGCTCCTCGAGCGACTGTGCGCCCGTTGAAATAAGCGCCGCCTCTACCCTCTCGCGCGAGCAATTGCATTTGTACTCGGGCTTTGATGTGTCGAGAACGTCAAGCTCAAATTCGCCGAGAACCCTTTTGCATATCTCCTCGGGGCTGAGTCCGTCGCAAAGCATCGCCGTCACGGACGGAATGTCCTTTATACAGCGCTCAACAGCGTCGATCGTGTCGTCCATCGCCGTCGGAAGAAGCTGAATAATAAAGCCGCCTGCCGCCTTGATCAAAAGGTCTGGGTTGACAAGCACGCCGAGAGCGCACACCGACGGGATCTGCTCGCTGATCGCGTAATAGCTTGTGATGTCCTCGGCAATTTCACCGCTCACGAGCGGAATCTGACCGACGTAAGGCTCTTTCAGGCAAAGGTCCTTGATGACTGTCAGCGAGCCGTCCGTGCCGACCGCGCCCGAAACGTCAAGCTTGCCCTTTGAATTGAGCGGAATTTCGACAACGGGATTCTGAACGTAGCCCCTTGCGTTGCCGCTGCTGTCCGAAACAGCCATTACCGTACCCGCAGGGCCGCCGCCGTTGATCCTCAGCGTGATGCTCTCGTTCTCGCCCTTGAGCATACTGCCCATAAGGCTCGACGCAGTGAGAAGCCTGCCGAGCGCCGCCGACGTAACCGCCGAGGTCTTGTGGATCTGCTGTGATTTTTCAACCATATCGGTCGTGTCCGCCGCCATGATGACGAGCGTACCGTCCCGCGAAATACATCTTACAAGTTTATCCATTTTATCGTTCCTCCGATTTTATATAACATGTGTTTTGTCGATTTTTATGAAATTTGTCTCGGCTCCCCTGTAGGGTAGCGAAGTGTCGGCGCGGTAGTGAATGACAGTCCGGTGGACTGTCAGAGCCGCGATGTGACCGAGCCGCAGCGAGAAGCTGGCGGCGAAGCCGACTGAGGGGTTTTGTTCCGAGAGAATAGATAAAAGTGAAGAGTGAAAAGAAGCGGTGGCTTTGCATTGCAAAGCATTATAATAAAACCTTTTCTCTTCGTTCTTCTCTATTCTCTTTTATCTCAATAATTAACCCCTCCGTTTCGCTTCGCTCAACACCTCCCCTGCAGGGTAGGCAAGAAAAAACTGCACCTTAATACAATTAGCAAAAAACAATCATGTCCTTTGCTTTATCTCATTATCTATACTTTCACAGACCTCATAAAAATATGTGTTTATTTCGTAATTTGAAAACCTCAAAACCTTTATTCCGTACTGCTCAAGTTTAGCCGTACACACATCATCATATTCTTTATTAGCGCTTTCATAATGTTGAGATCCGTCTATTTCTATTGCTATCTTTGCTTCGTTACAATAAAATTCAATGATATAGTTTTCTATTACCTTTTGTCTGCAAAATTTTATCGGATAATCTTTTAAAAAGCAATACCACAATCTTCTTTCCTGCGGTGTAGATTCCTTTCGTAAATTCTTTGCCCTCGAAATTAAATCACCGTTATACTTTATCATTTTTCTTTCTTTTTATACCCCTCATACCGTGCCACAAACACGGCGCGCTGGGTTTCGTCATTCAGCTCACGGTCGCTCATTTCATCATAGATGTGCAGTACCTCAAATTCCGCGTCGGCGAGCCATTTCTTATAATCCTCAAGCGGATATGCCCGTTCCGTGAACTCCTCCGCACTGCGGTAATATGCGCCGTCCTCGTATTCAAAAATATCGAGCGAAATATCCACGCTGTCGTCCTCGTTGAGGCTGTTCTGCCAGACGCAGTAAACGTCGTCGCAGTCATAGACAAACGTGTTGTCGGCGAGAATTTTCCTGTGCTTATATATTGTATTCACATCAAAAATAAATATTCCGCCGTGCTCCATAAAAAGTCCGACCTTTTCGATCGTCTTTTTCACGTCCTCGGCGCTCTCAAGGTGATTCAGACTGTCGAGCATGCAGACCGCGCCGCTTATCGTGCCGTAGAGGTCAAGCTCGGTCATCTCCTGGCAGAGGAAAAGCGCATCGACATTTTCGGCATATTTTTTGTTCTGCGCCTGAGAAAGCATCGCGTAGGCGGAATCGGTACCGATCATGTCGTACCCGCGCTTGGCAAGCTCGACCGTCAGGCTTCCCGTTCCGCAGGCAAGGTCGAGAACCGGCTCCTTGCCCTTTACCCCGTAACGCTCAAAAAGCGCACTGATATAATCGGCACGCTTTTCGTATTCGATATTATCCGTCAGCTTGTCATAAACGTTTGCAAACGCATTGTAGCCGCTCATTCTGACTTTTCTCCGTTCATTCGCTCAAATATAAGGTCGTATCCACCCGTACCGTACTGAAGCGAGCGGTTGACGCGGCTGACCGTTGCGGTGCTTGCGCCCGTCTCCTCGACGATCTCGCTGTAGACCTTCTTTTCGCGGAGCATTTTTGCAACGACGATTCTCTGTGAGATCGACTTCAGCTCGTTGACCGTGCAAAGATCCTCAAAGAAATCGTAGCATTCGTCAACCGTTTTCAATTTGAGCAGCGCTTCAAAAAAGAAGTCGGTGTTATTGTCTCTGATCTTTTTTTCCATACATACATCTCCGTATTGTCTAAAAACTGCTTATCCTTAACTCTCGTTTATATATTTTACCACACTAAAACGCAAAAGTAAATAGCTTATTCGAAATTAAATGTTGAGTTGTGACCCTCTGTCGAGCCGATGAGAGTTGCGGTATAAGCAATAATGACCGCATCGGGCTTCATTTTGTCAATATAATCAATTACACTGCCGTCGAAATAGCGCCTGTCCAGCAGAACGGTCTGCTCAAACGTTTCGGCAAGATACGGAGCAACGCATTTATTGTAGGAATCGCCGATGATGAGCAATTTTTTGCCGTTTTTGCAATTGCCGTTCGTTATCTTCGTCAGATCCTTGTTGCCGTTGAGGTAAGCGGAATAGGACGAATAATTGTAATAATCGGTATTGTTGAGGTACTCCTTGTTGAAAATAACGTCCTCAAAATTGCCCTCGGTCGGCTCGTCCTTGTTGTATTGAACTGTCAGCTTCGTCGCCTTCTTAGGGTAAATCAGACTTATATCCTCGGGGTCGGCATACGAGAGCGTTACCACCCTGCCCTGCGCGCCGAGAAAATACTTTTCATAAACGCTGACGTTGTAATTATTCAGATTGCCGACGGAGGTATCGAGCGAATAACCGAAGTCGGAATTGAGCCTTTCGGTAATCTGCCCTGCCGCCCACACTCCCGTTTCGGGCTTCCAATGGTGATCGGTCTTGAAAAAATTCGCGTACCAGTCGCCGCCCTTTTTCCCGAGAGCGTCTCTCATGTCAAAATAGTTTACGTTCCTCTTTTTAAGTCCCGAGATAAGGCTGTCCGCCGTCCCGTTCGCCGCGTCAAGCACACCGTCGGGGAGCTGACCGTCGCCCTCATGCTCCTTGGTAGGATACTGAACATAAAGGAAATCAATTCCCTTTTCCTTCATTATTTTTTCGAACCATTCAACGCTTTCCGCCTGCGCCGTTGCGTCCTCGGGCTTTGAATTGTCAAAGGTCAGATAGCCGTTTTTCATAACAACGACCGAGTCGGTGCCGCTTACGGTTTTCATTCCGACCGTCTTGCAGAAAAGCGCGTTCGCCTCAACATATTTCATTCTCAGCGGCAGAAGCCTCGTCGTGTAGTAGTCTATGCTGTCCTTGAATTTGTTCACAAGCGAAAGGTAGCGCGAGCCCTCCGTTGCAGTCTCCTGTACAGTCTCGGTGTCCGCCGTTTCGGTTTTGACCGAAGGCTCGAATTTGTACTCTCCGAACGGGTAATCGCTCTCCCATTTTGCGGCAACAGCCTCGGCGGGAGCTTCAGTCTGAGAGGTATTCACATTTTCCTCGCCGTAATCAAAGTACCTCTGCGCGCGGTAGGTTCTGTAGCAGACCGAGCCGAAAAAGAACGCAATAATGCAAATGAACAGTATTCCGATGATGTATTTCGACTTGAATTTTTTCATCTGCATTTCGCCGTCCTTTCGTTAGAAATTAAAGTAAATAAACGGATTGTAGGTGCCCTTGATCGTGTATGTGACCGAGATCAAGAACAAAGCAATAAGTAAAATTCCCGAAACGACCGTATAAACGGGCTTGTCCGTGTTGATTTTTTTCTTCAGCGCACGGACTATCGGGAAACAGCAAATTATTCCGAGCACAAGGAAAAAGCTGTAGTTTGAAAGATAGAACACCGTCGTGCTGTCATAGAGCGGAAGTGAGCCGAAGCCGAACATATCCCCGAGGTACGAAAGTGCGGAGGAAATGTCCTTCGCTCTGAAAACGACCCAGCCGATTATTACAAGGAGCATTGTGTAAGCATGGCTGAACACACCGAGCTTTTTCGTAAAGCCCGTGAGCTTTTCGAGCGTAAGAATTACGAAATAAAACAAGCCCCAGACAAGGAAGGTCCAGTTCGCGCCGTGCCAGATTCCCGTCAGCGTCCATACGACAAAGAGGTTGAAAACAAGTCTTGATTTTTTCTTAACTCTGCTTCCGCCGAGCGGGAAATAAACGTAATCTCTGAACCATGTTCCGAGCGAGATATGCCACCTGCGCCAGAACTCGGAAACGGATTTTGAAACATACGGATAGTCAAAATTTTCAAGGAACTCGAAGCCGAACATCTTTCCGAGACCTATCGCCATTTCGCTGTAGCCCGAGAAATCGAAAAGTATCTGCAAGGTGTAAGCAAGCGCTCCGAGCCATGCGGACGAAACGGAGCCAACCTCGCCGTCGAATATTCCGTCGGCAACGACCGCAACGTTATTTGCGATAAGCACCTTTTTCACGAAGCCTATCATGAAGCGGTAAACGCCGTCCGTGAACTGATCAAAATTTTCATGCCGTTCCTTTATCTGATCGGCGATCGTCTGATAGCGCACGATCGGGCCTGCGATGAGCTGAGGGAAGAATGAGATATAGAGCGCAACATTGCACGGATTTTTCTGCACCTCGCCGTCGCCGCGGTAAACGTCGATAACATACGACATTGCCTGGAACGTGAAGAACGAAATACCTATCGGCAGGGTGATGCTGAGCGTGTCAAGGCTCGTGTGCAGAAGCGCATTGATATTTTCGAGCGTAAAGGTCAGATACTTGAACACGAAAAGCATTCCGATATTGACGATGACCGACGCAGTCAGCGCCGCCTTGCCCTTTTTGCTGTCACGGTTTTTATCGACCGCCAGTCCGAGCGCCCAGTTAATGAGGATCGAGCCGAGCATCAGAAGAACGTAAACAGGCTCGCCCCACGCGTAGAAGAAAATGCTCGAAACGATCAGCACCGCGTTCTTAAAGGGCAGGGATTTGAAAATGGGGTTATAATATGCGATCAGTACGATCGGCAGAAATAAAAATAAAAACGTCGTCGATGAAAAAATCATATTATACCCCCTTTTTTCAGATGATTTTTTATAAGGTTATTTAAGCTACTTTATGAACCCCTCAGTCAGCTTCGGAAGTTTGCGCCGTCTTTCCCTTGCCGCCCCTTTAGGGGAGGTGGCTTCGGCGGATTGCGCCGAAGTCGGAGGGGTTAAACAGATTTAATCAATATTCAAATAAACCCCTCAGTCATGACACAAGGTCGTGCCAGCGTCTCGCTGCGGCTCGGTCACGCTCCGGCTCTGAACGTCCACCGGACGTTCATTCACTACCGTCGCGCCGCTTCGCTACCCTACAGGGGAGCCAAGAGGTTTCTGCTGACTTTATCGTATAATCAAATAAATTGACGTCATGTTTCAAGCCTCCCCTTGGTTGAATCAAAGGGAGGTGTCGCATGAGCGACGGAGGGGATAAAGATTAAAGCCTGATAAAGCGTCCGTCCTCAGTCGCCGACACTGCGCTAAATTTAATCAATTATACAATATAATAAAACTTTTTTCAACCGCAAAATAGATAAATATACGTCGTCGGGGTTTGTTGACAAATAAAAAAGGGTATAGTATAATTTGTAAGTAGCCATCGGTTACATAAAAAATACGAATAGAGGTAATTACATTATGAATATAGCAGTAGTTCTTGCAGGCGGTTCGGGAAGCCGTATGGGTATGGTTGACCGTCCGAAGCAGTTCATCGACATTTACGGCAAGCCCGTTATCATCCACACTCTCGAAGCCTTTGAGATAAACGAGAAGATCGACGCGATCTGCGTTGTCTGCGTCAAGGCTTGGCAGGAGGATCTTACCATGTGGCTCAAGGAATATGACATCCGCAAGGTTCGCTGGATCGCCGACGCAGGCGCTTCCCGTCAGGAATCCTCGCTCAATGCGCTCAATGCCATTCAGGCGGAGTGCAAGGGTGACGATTACGTTATCATTCATGACGCTGCAAGACCGCTCGTTTCTCAGAAGATCATCAACGAGAACATTGAAAAGGTCAAGGAATTCGGCGCATGCGACACTGTCATTCCCGCGCACGATACGATAATCAAGAGCGTTGACGAGAAAACTCTCGATTCGATCCCTCTGAGGAAAGAGCTTTATCTCGGTCAAACTCCCCAGTCCTTCAAGTATTCCATCGTCAGAAAGGCCTATGACGATTACTTCGCTATCCCCGAGGACAAGCGCCCCGTCATGACCGACGACTGCGGACTTGTTCTTTCGGCAGGCATTCCGATCGGCATAGCTATGGGTGACAAGCTCAACATGAAGATCACGACAATGGAGGATCTTCTCCTTGTTAAATCCATCGTCAGAGCAGGAAGATAAGGCAGAAAGGATTGGTTAATTTTGTTTGCAAAAAGTTACAAAATTACGGAGCCCAAGCGATTTGAAATATTTGTCGAGGACATAAGAAACGATAACGTCCTCGTCCGCCCCGATTATCTCGCGGTGTGCAAGGCGGATATCCGCTACTACCTCGGCAACAGAAGCCTTCGCATACTCAAAAGAAAATTTCCCATGAGTCTTATTCATGAGGCCACGGGTGTTGTCGTCCGCGACAAGAGCAGCAAGCTTGAGAGCGGTCAGCGCGTCGTTCTCCTCCCCTGCCGCAAGTCGGACTGCGACGGTACGAAGTGCGAGGTCTGCGTCAGGAACAACCCTCACCTGCTTGACAATTACTGTCCCGAATCAAAGTTCTGCTCGAGCAACTATGACGGCTTTTCGAAGGAGCTTATCGACCTTGAGCATGAATATATGATCCCGATTCCCGATGAGATAGGTCCCGAGGCGGTTTTCTCCGAGCTTATTTCCGTAGGCTGCTGTGCAATGAGACGCGCGGGCTTCACCGAGGGTGAGGCTGTTAAGAGCGTGACCGTCTGGGGCGACGGAATAATGGGCTATATCATCTCTCTTGTTGCGAAATACGGCTTCGGCTGTGACGTAAACATCGTCGGACTGAACAAGGAAAAGCTTGACATGTTCGACTTTGCAAACGTTTATTATTCGAACGACATTGATCCGCTTCCGCGCATGTCGGTTGCCATTGAGGCTGTCGGCGGAAACGCGTCGGGCATCGCCGCGAATCAAGCCATCGACAAGCTCTATTCGGGCGGAAAGCTCATTCTTTCGGGCGTTGCCAACGACAATGTTCCGCTTAACACGAGAATGGTGCTTGAGCACGGCATTTCGATAAGAGGAACGACAAGAAGCGTCCGCTGTGACTTTGAAAAGGCGGTCGAGCTTCTCACGATTCCCGAGTTCCGTGAGCGTATTCTCAGGCTCATGCTCTCGATCAACGATGTCACGAATATCAGAGATTACTACGCAATATTCGAGAAAGAGTCCAAGTCAACGGCTCTGGGCAAAAATATAATGAGAATATCGTTCTGATCAAACGTCAGACTGCCGCAGATTCAGGTTTGCGGCAGTTTTTTTATGCAAAATTCGCTTATGAAGAATCCGTTTTGCTCTTGTATACGGGCAGTCTTTCCCCTCGGGCAACAAACTCGCTGACGTCGTAGCTCGCCGTCGGCTTTTTGCCGCCGTCACGTCTGAACCAGCTGCGAATCGTCGCGCAGTGATTGCAATAGGTCTTGCCCGTCGAAGCCATGTAGTTGCCGAGATTTTCGATGTATTCGTCGCGCTTGCCGGCTCCCATTTGCTCAGCCAGACGCTCGAACTCCTCCTCTGTCAGCTCAACATTTTTATTTTCGCCGTATTTTTTCGTGTGCGTGCGCGCGCCGCCGTCAGACGCAGACTCACACTCATACTCAGACTTAGATACAGACCTATACTCAGTCTCAGACTCAGTATAGGGTTTCTCTGAAAACCGTTCGGTTTTGTCGGCAAGCGTTGGATTTTCTCCGCCGCTTTTCTTCGGTCTGCCGCCCTTTGCGCCGTTTATTCTGTTTGTCTGCACCTTTTTATCGTAGTTTGCTTTCGAGCTGTCTATGTATCGCTTGACCCGTCTGAAAAACATTCTCATCGCTCTGTCCTCAAGCTCAGGCTCTCCCTGCCCGTCAACATAGCGGAGAATGTCATTGAACAGCTCCCCTGCCTCGGCATAGGAAAAATCGGCAAGATCCTCAAGACAATCGGTCGGCAAAACGAAGCTTGTCTTTTTTTCTTCCATGGTGTCCTCCTTTTCGGCATGAATATCATATACATAGTCAATTGTACACGTTATTCCGACTGAAAACGGCTTTGTGACCCCTTGCGGCAAAAAAAGACCTTTTCCGCCCCATTGCGACAGACGGCTTTGGCAGAAACCTCTCGGCGCCCCTGTAGGGTAGCGAAGTGTCGGCGCGGTAGTGAATGACAGCCCGGTGGACTGTCAGGGCCGCGACGTGACCGAGCCGCAGCGAGACGCTGGCACGGCTTGCCCGTGACTGAGGGGTTTGTTTCAAGTGAAAAGATAAAAGAGAAAAGTGAAAAGAATCGGTGGCTTTACGTTGCAAAGCATTAAAAAAATCAGCAGGAACCGACCAAGGCTTCCCCTTGAGGGTAGCGAAGCGGCGCGACGGTAGTGAATGAACGTCCGGTGGACGTTCAGAGCCGGAGCGTGACCGAGCCGCAGCGAGACGCTCCGTCGTAAGACGGTGATGAGGTGGAAAATTTAAAGTTTAATTTTATTAAATAATAGGATAAATACTCACCACCTCATCCGAGCGGCGCAATCCGCCGCCCACCTTCCCCTCAAGGGGAAGGCTGTTAAAATGTCAGCAAATCTCTCACTTTAGTCACATCTAACATCAAAAAAAGACTGCCGCATTTCTGCGACAGCCTTTGAATCAGCCTATTTATTATACGTTTTCCTTGCCGTACTTCTTGACCATAGCCATCTTCATTACGAAGAGGAATGCGATTGTAAGAACAATACCGATCGGAAGAACGATATATGCCTTCTGAATGAAGCCCGAAACAATGTACATTACGAACGAAATAGCCGCAACGGAGATTGCATACGGAAGCTGAGTCGAAACGTGGTTGAGGTGGTTGCACTGACCGCCTGCCGAGGACATGATAGTTGTATCGGAGATCGGTGAGCAGTGGTCGCCGCAAACAGAACCTGCAAGGCAAGCAGACATACCGATTGTCTGAATTGCACCGGACGGGAAAATTGCGATAACGATCGGGATAAGAATACCGAATGTGCCCCATGAAGTACCTGTTGCGAACGAGATGAAGCATGCAACAAGGAAGATGATAGCGGGGAGGAAGTTCTGGAAATCACCTGCAACGCTGGACATAACGTCGGCAACGAACGGCTTTGCACCGAGAACCGCTGTCATGTTCTTAAGAGATGTTGCAAATGTAAGAATGAGGATCGCAGGAACCATGGCGATGAAGCCCTTGGGAATGCACTCCATAGCTTCCTTGAAGGAAACAAGCTTTCTTGCACAAAGGTAAACGATTGTGAATACAAGTGCGATAATGCTGCCCCACGGAAGTCCTACCGAAGCGTCCGTGTTGGAGAAAGCATCGACAAAGTTGCTTCCGTCGAAGATTCCGCCGACATAAACGAGAGCGAATATGCAAACTGCAATAAGTACAAGAATCGGGAGAACAAGGTCGATAACCTTACCGTTTGATGACGGATTTTCTTCCTCAACCTCAGCCTTGTCGCCGCAGGTGTAAAGGTCGCCCTTAGTCTTTGCGTTAGCCTCGTGAATTCTCATCGGGCCGTAGTCAAATTTCATGAGCGTAATGCCGATGATGAATACGAAGGTAAGAAGCGAATAGAAGTTGAACGGAATTGCTCTGATGAAGAGTGAAATACCCTGGCCGTCCTCTGCGTATGAAGAAACAGCGGCTGCCCATGAAGAAATCGGAGCAATCATGCAGACCGGAGCTGCCGTTGCGTCGATGAGGTATGAGAGCTTAGCTCTCGAAACCTTGTGACCGTCCGTAACGGGACGCATAACCGAACCGACTGTAAGACAGTTGAAATAGTCGTCAATGAAGATGAGAACACCGAGAGCGAAGGTTGCAAGCATTGCACCTGCCCTTGTCTTGATATGCTTCTGTGCCCATCTGCCGAAAGCGGCGGAACCGCCTGCCTTATTGATAAGAGCAACAATAACGCCGAGAACAACGAGGAAGATAAAAATACCTGCCGTGCCCGAAACGGCGCCGATGAGACCGTCATTGACAAGGATATCCATTGTCTTGGTGAATTTGAAGTCCGAGCCGAGAATTGAGCCGGCGAGAATACCGATAAACAACGAGCTGTAAACTTCCTTGGTAATAAGAGCAAGTGCGATAGCGATTACGGGGGGAACGAGAGCCCAATAGGAAGCTCTGACCTCGCCCTCGCCGCCGCAGGTTTCACATTCAACCTGCTCGACAATTCCTGTGCCGTTGCAGTCGGTACACTTTACTGTTGAAAGCGAACCGCCCGATACCTTGGCGAAAACGAGAACTGCGACAATAACAACGCAGGCAATCGCCAAAACGATTTTCTTGGATTTTTTCACAATAAACCCTCCTGAATTAAAATAAAAAACGACATGGTTCCGTACATTCATACCAACCATGTCATAACGACCATTACTACATGACAGCACTCCACATACAAGCTGTGACAGTCCGTTGCATATTCTGCAACGTCCCAGCTATGGTTCACAAGGCAGATCCCCACGCTTCGGCGGTCAGTCTTTTCACTTTCTGAGTTGCCTTCCCTGCGAAAGTTACTTGTAAAGCACCGCGCCTCCATCATCCTGAGTTATTCTCAGAACCATATTCTGTTTTCGATAAACGGATTATATCACTATTATTCAGCAATGTCAACATTTTGCAACAAATTCTTAATAAATTATTCTTATTTTTTAATGTTGGCAGGATAAAGCTATAGTTTTGCCCCATTTCCGCGCCGACACTTCGCTACCCTACAGGGGAGCCGAGTATAAGTTTTTACTGAAAATTTAACAGCCTTCCCCTTGAGGGGAAGGTGGGCGGCGGATTGCGCCGCTCGGATGAGGTGGCGAATTTTCAGCTCATTATTAAACTAAATAAAAGTCGAACCTTTCCACCTCATCACCGTCTTACGACGGAGCGTCTCGCTGCGGCTCGGTCACGCTCCGGCTCTGAACGTCCACCGGACGTTCATTCACTACCGTCGCGCCGCTTCGCTACCCTCAAGGGGAAGCCTTGGTCGGTTTCTGCTGACTTTTTAATGCTTTGCAACGCAAAGCCACCGTTTCTCTTCACTCTTCACTTTTATCTTTTCTCTTGAGCCAAACCCCTCAGCCACGGACGAGCCGTGACAGCGTCTCGCTGC
>SAMEA104315424__coassemble_926_pt1 | contig 15860 bp, 13 predicted proteins | sample SAMEA104315424__metabat2_low_PE_031 | metagenome-assembled genome bin SAMEA104315424 (sample SAMEA104315424) | gut metagenome | biome: Monkey gut; feature: monkey-associated habitat; material: faeces | place: China | collected 2013 | reverse complement strand
GGACTGTCATTCACTACCGCGCCGACACTTCGCTACCCTACAGGGGAGCCGAGACGTAATTCCTGCTGACATTTTATCAGCCTTCCCCTTGAGGGGAAGGTGGGCGGCGGATTGCGCCGCTCGGATGAGGTGGCGAAATTTCAGCAATTTTATTTAATAAAATCGGGCTCAAACTTTTCCACCTCATCAGTCACGACACAAGGTCGTGCCAGCTTCCCCTTGAGGGGAAGCCTTGTTCGGCTTCATCTGGCCTTAGGTCGATGCGGGCATCGACCCCTACGAATAATAGCTCCTTAAAAAAGTAAGGGTCGCGCTATTTTGGATGAAGAAGGCATTTTCTCTCAGCGACGGCGTATGCTTATACGCCGAGATGAGAAAAATGACTTATTCGCCAAAAGAGCCGACCCTAAAATATTAGTCCATGTCCCAGTTATGCCAAACATTCTGAACGTCATCGTTATCATCGAACATGTCAAGCATCTTCGTCATGTTGGTGATGTCATCCTCGTTGGTAAGCTTGGTGTAGGTTGTGGGAACATACTCAACCTCTGCGGAAAGGAAGGAATAGCCCTTTGCCTCAAGGTCGTCACGAACACCGCCGAGATCGTTCGGCTCGGTGCGAATCTCAAAAATTCCCTCATCGTCGGTGATGAAATCGGTTGCGCCTGCTTCGAGTGCGTCCTCCATGAGCTTCTCCTCGTCAACGTCCTCGGCTTCGATCGTAATTACACCGCAACGGTTGAACATGAAAGAAACACAGCCGCTCTGTCCCATATTTCCGCCGTACTTGTCAAAATAATGTCTGACGTCGCCTGCTGTACGGTTACGGTTGTCGGTAAGAGTTTCAACGATAACGGCAATACCTGACGGGCCGTAGCCCTCGTACATGATATCCTCATAGTTATCGGCACTGCCCTCGCCTGCCGCTTTCTTGATGATACGCTCGATGTTATCGTTCGGAACGTTGTTTGCCTTTGCCTTTGCGATAACGTCCTTAAGCTTTGAATTGACTGTCGGATCGGGACCGCCCGACTTAACGGCAACCGAGATCTCTCTGCCTATTTTAGTAAATACCTTTGCACGGGCGCCGTCCGTTTTTTCCTTCTTGCGCTTGATAGTGCTCCATTTTGAATGTCCTGACATAAAATCACCATTTCCTGTCGTATTTTAACTTTTAAATTATATACTCATCGGCTGTATTTGTCAAGTAATCGCCGATAAATCAGCAGTTACTTTTAATCGTCCAAAGCGGGCGGATTGAAGCCGTAGCCGAGAATTTCATTAGCCTCCGACATGACAATAAACGCGTCGGGGTCTATCTCCTTGCACATTCTCTTGATGTTCGGAATTTCATGGCTTCTTGCGGCGCAGATAACAAGCTCGCTCAGCTCACCTGTGTAGCCGCCCTTGCCCTCGATTATCGTCGCACCTCTGTGTCCTCTTTTGGTAATTGCTTCGGCAAGCTCCTTGCCCTTCTTCTTGGTGAAAATATAGAGCATTTTGCCGTTGCCTGTGCCGTAAAGAATGAAGTCCATGACCTTTGAGGAAACAAAGATGAGAATAGCCGCATAAAGCACGCTGTCGATGCTCTTGAATACAATAGCCGCCGCAATAACGACCGCCGCATCGCAAAGCATTATCATTCTGCCGATGGACATGTGCGGCCAAATCTTTTTAAGCAGTCTGCCGAGAACATCGGTTCCGCCCGAGGTTGCGCCTCTTACGATAATAAGAGCAATTCCCGCGCCGCACATCGCACCGCAGAAAATCGAAGCAAGCAGCTTGTCGCCCTCATATGCGCCTATCAGTCCCCTGTTCATCGCGAGCTTCACACCGTCGATTATCAGCGAAAGAACGCCCGATACCCACAGCGTTTTGAACGTGAAAAACTTGCCTATGAAAATCCACGCAAGAATAAACAACGGCACATTCAGCAAAAATCCCGTAAGTCCGACGGGGCACTGCGGAAAAAGATAGTTAATGATGATGGCAACACCCGTAATGCCGCTTTGTGCAATTTTATTCGGAATTGCAAAAATATTGACCCCGAGGGAGTAAAGAAAGCAACCGATAACGAAATAGACGTTATCAACGGCAAATTTTTTCAGACTGTATTTTTTAAAATCCTGAACAAGTGAATTTTTCTTTTGCAAAGTTATCCTCCTTATCCGTAGATCAACCTGTATAGTTCAAGAATTCTGTCCGTCCTGTTCATGAGGTAGAGGTAGCCGAAAAGAGTCTCCATCGCCGTTGCCATGTGGTAATCGGAACGGCTGACATTCTTCGGCTGATGTCCCGACTTCGCGTTCCGTCCGCGCTTGAAAACAGCGGTTTCCTCCTCAGAAAGAACAGGCATTATTTTCTCAACGCCCTGCGCCTGCGCCGTTGCTCTGACACGCTCGACCGCCATGTGATGCAGATCGTTGGCAGGTCTGTTTGCGTCGCAGATAAGCTCCTCGCGGACAAGCAGATCAAAAACCGTATCGCCGATAAAAGCAAGCGTCAAGGGGCTTAATTCGTTGGGCTTTACCTCTTTATCTTTCAAAAAACGTTCCATATATTTTACGGCACAAAGTCGAATTCAAGATCGTAAATTTCGACCGTGTCACCCTCCTGAATTCCTTTTTCTACAAGTGCGTCGATTATTCCGCTGGAGTGGAGCACACGCTGGAAATATTGCAGTGACTCGTAATCGTCAAGGTCACAGCGCTGAAGTATTCTCAGAAGCCACTCGCCCTCAACGGAGTAAATTCCATCCTGAACGGAAATTGTGAATCTGCCGTCTGCGTTCTTCTCAAAGAACTCAGCAGGGATCTCCTCTTTTTCGTATCTCTTTATCGGCGGAAGCGTTGCAAGCTTCGCCGCAACGGCATTGATGATCTCCTGCGTACCCTCTGCGATCGGAGCGCACATGGTGAAATACTGATATCCGCGCTCGGTGAAATATTTTTCGAGCTTTTCAAGCTGCTCATCGGTTGCAAGATCGACCTTGTTGCCGACAACTATCTGCGGCAGATCCGCCATATCGGGGTTGAACTTGACGAGCTCCTCGTTTATCTTGTTGAAATCCTCAATCGGATCTCTGCCCTCACTGCCTGCGGCATCAATTATATGAACAAGCAAGCGGCAGCGCTCAACATGGCGAAGGAACTCGTGACCGAGACCTACACCGTCGCTTGCGCCCTCGATAAGTCCCGGGATATCCGCCATAACAAAGGAATTTCCCTCGCCCATCGAAACAACGCCGAGCACGGGTGTGAGCGTCGTGAAATGATAGTCGGCGATAATCGGCTTAGCCTCGCTGACGACTGAAATAAGCGTTGACTTGCCGACATTCGGGAAGCCCAAAAGTCCGACATCGGCAAGGAGCTTCAATTCGAGCGAAACATCCCAGCTCTCACCGGGCGTACCCGGCTTGGCAAATCTCGGCGTCTGACGGGTCGGGGTCTTGAAATGGGAATTGCCCCAGCCTCCCCTGCCGCCCTTTGCAGCAATGAACTCGTCATCGTCGGACATATCAGCCATGACCTTGCCCGTCGTCTGCTCGCGGATAATTGTACCTCTCGGCACTTCGATAATTAAATCCTCGCCCTTTTTTCCGCTCTTGTGACCCGACTGACCGGGAGCACCGTTGGGAGCTTTGTATTTTCTTTTGTATCGGAAATCGGCAAGCGTCGAAAGATTGTCGTTGACCTTGAACACAACGTTTCCGCCTCTGCCGCCATCTCCGCCGTCGGGTCCGCCTGCGGCAACATATTTTTCTCTTCTGAACGCGACCGCTCCGTTGCCGCCGTCGCCTGCCGTTATTTTAATTTTTGCTATGTCTACAAACATAAGTTTACCTCATTCTGTTAAATGCCTGTCATCGGTTAGTTTGATCTTGCCGCCTTGATGTTTGCAACAAATTTCTTCGCCGTCTCCGTGATAAGCTTATAGTCGCCCGTCTTTGCGCCTGCCGTGAGTGATGAACCCGCGCCGACGGCAACCGCGCCCGCCTTTATCCATTCGCCTACGTTATCGGCATTAACTCCGCCCGTGGGCATCATCTTGGCATACGGAATAGGTCCGAGAATGTCCTTGATTATCTTGGGTCCGAAAAGATCGCCCGGGAAAACCTTTAGAATGTCCGCGCCGTTTTCCATTGCCGTTACCGCCTCACGAACCGACATAACGCCGGGCATCATCGGCACTCTGTAACGATTGCACATCTTGAGCGTTTCGAGATCAAGATACGGACTGACTATATACTGAGCGCCGCTGAGCATTGCAATTCTCGCCGTTGCGGCGTCCATGACAGTGCCTGCACCCAATATTATGTCCTTCGGGTCGTATTTATATGAGAGAGTTTCGATAACTCTGTCCGCATGGGGAACGCTGAAGGTCAGCTCGATTGCCGCAACTCCGCCCTCCATGCAGGCGTCAACGATTCTTTTCGCCTTATCGGCGCTTTCTGCTCTGACAACGGCGACAATGCCGCAGTCCTGAATTCTCATAAGTATATTTTCTTTATCCATAATGCCCTCCGTCAGTTATTGATTTTCGGCGCAGTGAGTATTCCCACACGTCTGAGAACATACTCATTGCTCCAGTTGCAGTCCTCGCTTCTCCATGCGCCCGGACCGTGCCAAGGCTCAGCCTCGTTGACAAGGTGAAGCGGACCGAAGGTGTTGTAGCGGTGAGTATAAAGCGTCATTTCAACATCATGCTCACCGTCGGATAGTCCGTCAACGCTGAGAATATACGGCGGATAGATGATATCGCCCTTTTCCTCGCCGTCAACCTTGACGGAAATCATCGCTCCTCTGTACCATGAAGCGCAGATATTCATTTTTCCGTTTTCCGCGGCCGCCTTGAATTTATATGTAATATTGTCGCCATAGAACGGGAAGCCCTGTCTCGTTATGTCGCCGAAGCCGATTTTTTGAGGCATGGCGATAACCGTTTTCTCCGTTCCCGTTACATTAACTCCGAAATCGCCGAGAATAAATACGCTCTCGATGTCCGTCTTTTCGCCGTAAGCGTATGTCATTTCAAGCGTGTTTTTGCCCTTGACAATATCGGGAAGCTTGACCTTAAAAATCGAAATGTCAACATAGTTGCCGCAAAGCTCCTTTGCGAACTCATTGCCGTTGAAAACGATTTTTTCAAGCCTGTCGGGCTCCTCAAACGCAAGCTCGGCACCGCTGTAATTGATCTCACTGTCAAAGGTGAATCGAAGCGTGAGCTTGTCCACGGGAGGAATGTCGCCCGAAACCCACGGCTGAACTATAGAGCCGCCCCGAAGCGGAAGCCCGAGCCGCTCACGGCAAACGTTATCAAGACGGAGAATTTCCTCCTCGGGTGAAAATTCACTCTCGCCCGAAAGCTTGTATTCCGCCATATCGAGCAGAAGCACGTTCTTTCCGTCAAGCTCATAATCGACCAAGCCGACAACAGACTTACCCTCGGGAGCGTCGTCGTTTTCCTCACATTCTGCCGAATCAGTCTTACCGTCGGTCAGCTTTATAAGAAGCGAATCGTAGCCGTAAAGCTTATATGAAATAACGGTTTTTCCGTTCATATACGATGCGCCGAGCGGAATAATCTCGCCGCTTTGCGTGTCATAAAGCTCGGGAACGAACTCGCCGTCAACCGTAATTTTTATGTCACTGCCGTAGTCGATGTCCTTGTTTTTAGGCTCTGCATCGTGGCAGATAAAGAGCCATTCGCAGTCGTTGTCACGGCGGAGCTGATAGATGAGATTATCCGTCAGTCTGCCGTTGGCATATCTCAATGTAACGGTTCTGTCACTCTCAAGCGCATTGAGGAGCGAAGCCCTTGAAAAATCAATTCTTGTGCTTCTCTCAAAAAGCTTTCTGCCCTCGTCGGATTCAACAGCATCGCAAAGATACGGTGCGTCACCCATGAATATGAGCTTGCCGCCGTTTTTGCCGAACTCGGAAAGCCGCTCGATCGTGGTCGAACGAAGCGTTTCACAGCCGGGAACGATAACGGCATCGTATTCCATCTTGCCGACCCTGAGCGGATTTGAACCCTTCTCGCAAAGAGACGGAAGAAGCGACTCGGAAATATAATCGAAATCTATACTGCCCTCAAGCAGCCAATTTGTAACATTATCAAATCTTTCGTCAAGGCTTTCACGCAAAACGGCGGTCTTGTCATTCGGTCCCCAATGAAGCCAAAAGCTCTCGATCGGGTGAATGACGGCAACCTTGACAACGGGCTTGCCCCTTGTCAGAGCCGTGTTGAGCCTTGCAAAGTGATTCTCGACAACAGAGAATTTTTTATACCACGGCGACTGATACGAAATAGAAGCGGGATAGTCACGCTTCGCCTCGCCGCCCATCGCATACCACGAAAGGTGCGGAACTCTGACCGTTACGCCGAGCGCCGCCTGCCAGTCGCCCTGATGCTTGTAAGTTCTGAAATCGCAGTCCCAAGCCGTTACGCCGTAAAGCTCGGAGAGCATACCCTCATAGCCGAACTGGTGAACCGCCGACTGCGCCTGCTTTGCCGTTGTGAACTCATGATTGTTGCAAAGCATATCAATTCCCGGGATATCGAAGCCTCTGTAGGAACGCATGGCCTCGCCGAGTGCGGCACACTGACTGCGAAGCGTCGGCTCCTCCATCATGTGACCTGTCAATGCAATGCCGTTCTTGCGGCACCATGAGCCGATATTGTCGGCAAATGAGCTTGAGAAAAGCTCGGAAATAAAATCGTGATATCTGTATCTGTGCACGGACGGCTTACTCTCGGGCAGATCCCAGAAAAGCTCGGGGAGCGTTGCGTAAATATCCGCACCGTAAGCCTTTTCGTAAAGCTCGGGAACCTTGTCCGTCCACGGCATTATCATGTCCATTTTATCAAAGGAATTGTTCATGACCGCCTTGTGAGTGAACTGCGGCTCATCTGTGAAAATTGCAGGAACGGTCTTGTCAAACTCGTCGCCTGTGCATTTCTTGTATTTTTCGTGAGTGACCTCAACGAATCGGTCAACCGCGTCCTTTGAAAGCGTGTCGGCATAGGTCTTGCCGTTGAACCAATCGGACTCGCCGATTATCTCCATAAACGCATACCATTTTGTGCCCTCGGCTTCGTCGTTCTCGCCTATTCGCTTATATGAGGACAAATATCCGTCCTTGTCGAGCACTACATCGTAGCACGCAAGGAGTGTTCCGTTGTTCGTTCTGCCTGCGCTGACCTCAAATGATTTCTTAGCCTCGGCAGTCTTGAACGGTGTAAAAAGAAGATATCTCGCTCTGTAGCACTTATCCTCGGTTACATATCCGCCTGCCGCTCCCGAGGGCCATCTGTCCTCGTCATAGAGCCATGCAAGCATTTTTTCGCCCTTAGCCTTGTCAACGCAGTCTCTTATGAGCTGCATATATTCGTCGCTGAGGTATTTATTTTTAAGTCCCGTTCTGACGTGCATATGGAAACCGCCGAAGCCCATTTCCTTGAAAACATCGATCTGTCTTTCAAGCTCGTTCTTTTCAAGCCAACTGTTCCATGCCCAGAACGGAGTTCCTCTGAATTCGCATGTCGGATTTTTGAAGAGCTCCTTAGAAAGCTTTTTTTCGCCGTTTTTCTTGTATAACATAAATGCCCTCGCTTATCTTTGTACTCTTGCGCCTGCGCCGCCGATTATTCTTTCAACCTCGGCTTTGGTCGCCATTGAAGTGTCACCGGGGGTGGTCATTGCCAGCGCACCGTGAGCTACGCCGTAATTGACTGCCGCCTGCGGATCGCCAGTCTCCATAAGTCCGTAGATCAGACCCGATGCAAAGCTGTCGCCGCCGCCGACACGGTCGTAAATTTCAAGGTCCTTAAAATCAAGTCCGTTATAAATCCTGCCGTCAGCCCAGCATATTGCGCTCCAGTCGTTGACAGTAGCGGTTTTGACCGTTCTGAGCGTTGAAGCCGCAACCTTGAAATTGGGATAAAGCTCTGCCGCCTTTGCCATCATTTTTTTGTAGCCGTCGATGTTCAGCTCATTGAGATTTTCGTCGTTGCCCTCAACCTCAAGTCCGAGACATGCGGTGAAGTCCTCCTCGTTGCCGATCATGACGTCGATATATTTTGCAATTTCCTTATTGACCTCCTGCGCCTTCGCCTTGCCGCCGATATCGTTCCATAAGGACGGACGGTAATTGAGGTCGTAGGAAACTATTGTTCCGTATTTTTTCGCTGTTTTAACAGCTTCGATAACGACCTTCGCCGTTGTATCGGAGAGTGCGGCAAAAATCCCGCCCGTGTGAAGCCACCTTACGCCGAGAGTGCCGAAAATGTAATCCCAGTCGATGTCGCCCTCTTTAAGCTGAGATGCGGCGGTGTTTCCCCTGTCGGAAACGCCGAGCGCCCCACGGATTCCGTAGCCGCGCTCGGTGAAGTTCAGTCCGTTTCTGACCGTTCTGCCGATGCCGTCGTATTTCACCCACTTGATAAGCGATGTGTCAACTCCGCCCTGAAGCATGAAATCCTCAACAAGTCTGCCTATTTCATTGTCGGCGAGAGCCGTTACAGCCGCCGTTTTCAGCCCGAAGCATTTGCGAAGCCCTCTTGCGACGTTGTATTCGCCGCCGCCCTCCCATACTCGGAAGGAACGGGTCGTTCTTATTCTTGAATCATTGGGGTCAAGCCTCAGCATGATCTCGCCGAGGGATATCATGTCAAACGCGCAGGTATCTTTACTTCTGAGTTTCAGATTCATTGGGTTTATTCCCCTTTCGCCTGTTTTTATAGAAATTAAACATTGTCGGATCCTGTATTGCTCTTGCCAATTCGTAAATCGGCCGCGAATAGAAAAAGATCACAAAGAAAAGCCTTACCGTCAGCAAAATGTTTTTGTTTTTCACAAATTCACCGAGCCATTTTTTACCTATCCGCTTTGATTCGCTTTTCACTGTTTCCTCGCAATCGGTGCCGATCGCGCTTGTTCGGTTGTATAAAATGGTCTGGAATAAATATTGCAGACAGTATTTTTTCAAAAAAACATTTTCGGATTTTTTCAGATGCTCACATAGATCATCAAATGAATATGTGATGGAATAGTTATCGAGCGTAAAAAGCGACGTTACCGCCGAATTCACCCTTGTGTAGTAATAATAGAGCTGACAGTCAATTATATAAACCTTGGGGTTATTGTTCAGCAACAGAATTATATAATATCCGTCCTCACCGTTAGAAATGCCGACGGGGAACTTTTCTCTCTTCGCAAAATCCTTTTTTATCAGCTTGGCGCATGACGATTTTCCGATAACGCTCCCGTATTTTTCCTTGAAAATCTCAGGCAGGTCGGCTCTGTGATATTCATAATCACCGATTTCTTTGCTTTTCTCATGCAAATCGGAGGTTATTTTAAAGTGGGCGCAGACCATCTCGGCATCGGTTTTTCTGATGCAATTAAGCAAAATTTCCGTTGCCTGATGATGCAGATAATCGTCTCCGTCAACGAACATAATGTATTCGCCCGCTGCCATATCAAGGCCTCTGTTTCTTGCCGCCGAAACGCCTGCGTTTTCCTGATAAAAATACTTGATTCTGTCGTCCGAAGCCGCAAAATTTCTTATGATATCCGCGCTCCCGTCAACACTTCCGTCATCAATGCAAATAACCTCAAGATTTTTATAGGTTTGCGCAGCTATGCTGTTCAGGCAGTTCAATATATATTTTTCAAGATTATATACAGGAATGATGATACTGACAAGCTCCGACATTACTTCACCTCAATTATACTCCCGAATATGCGTTAAAGCCGCCGTCAACCGCGATCGTTGTACCCGTCACAAAGCCCGAATACTCCTTATCGCAAAGGAAAAGAAGTGCGCCCGAAAGCTCCTCGGGCTTGCCGAAGCGGCCCATCGGAGTTGCGGCAAGGATCTTGCCTGTTCTTGCCGTCGGTGAGCCGTCGGGATTCCATAAAAGATCCTTATTCTGCTTTGTTGAGAAAAATCCGGGGGCAATCGCATTGACCCTGATGCCCATATCGGCAAAGTGAACCGCCATGAACTGAGTGAAGTTTGCAACCGCCGCCTTCGCCGCCGAATATGCGGGAATTTTCGTCAGCGGACGGAAAGCGTTCATCGAGGTTATCATAACGATACAGCTGTCCTCTTTTTCCGCCATGTCGCGCGCAAAGATCTGCGTCGGAATAAGCGTTCCGAGGAAGTTTAGATTGAAAACGAAGGATATTCCCTCAGGGTCAAGGTCAAAAAATGTTTTAACGTTCTCGTCCTTTTCGACAAGGTCAATTTTTTCAAGCGTTTCCTTAGTCGTTGTGCCCTTGGGATTGTTTCCGCCTGCGCCGTTGAGAAGAATATCGCATGTGCCGAGCTTTTCGGCAACGGTATCTCTCGCCTTTTTCATGCTTTCGGAATCGAGCACATTACAGCCGACGGCTATCGCTGTGCCGCCGCTTGCATTTATTTCATCTGCGACCTTTTGTGCCGCATCTTCGTTAAGGTCAAGCACGGCAACCTTTACGCCCTGCTCGGCAAGAGTTTTGGCAAAGCCTGAGCAAAGTACTCCGCCGCCGCCCGTTATAACCGCTACTTTTCCGTTAAGACTTTCATGCTTAGTCATAATATCACTCCGATTGTTTGTTCTTTGCAACCGCTTCCCACAGTCCGTTGAGATAAGCACAGCCGAGCGCACGGTCATAGAGCCCGTAGCCCGGGCGCGCAACCTCGCCCCAAATCATTCTTCCGTGGTCGGGCCTTACATAGCCGTCAAAGCCGACCTCCTGAAGTGCCCTGACTATCTCGTACATGTCAAGGCTTCCGTCTGAGGAAAGATGTGAGGTCTCGTTGAACCAGCTGTCTCTTATTTTCACGTTTCTCAGGTGAGCAAAATAAATTCTGTCGCCGACCTCTCTTATCATCGCGGGAAGATCGTTCTCCGCACTCGCGCCGAGCGAGCCTGTGCAGAAGGTCAGACCGTTATAAGGCGAATCGACAAGAGCCAGAAAACGTCTTATATCCTCAATATTTTTTATAATTCTCGGCAATCCGAAAATATCCCACGGCGGATCGTCGGGGTGGATCGCCATTTTAACATCACATTCCTCACAAACGGGAATGATTTCCTCAAGAAAATGCTTGAGATTTCGCCACATATCCTCGTGCGTAATGTTTTTGTATTTTTGGAACAGCTCCTTGATCTCGCCCATGCGCTCGGTTTCCCAACCGGGCATGGCATAGCCGTTCGAGTTATCGTCAATCTCCTTGAACATATCCTCGGGGCTTTTGCCCTCAACCTGCTTGCCGTTATAGCAAAGGCAGGTTGCGCCGTTGCCCATATCCATCGCGAGGTCTGTTCTTGTCCAGTCAAAGACGGGCATGAAGTTATAGCAAATCACCTTTACTCCCGCCTTTGAAAGATTGCGGATACACTGCTTGTAGTTTTCGATATATTTATCGGCATCGCCGTCGCCGAGCTTTATGCTCTCGTGCACATTGACGCTCTCAATACATTCCATTGTCAGCCCTGCCGCTTCAATCTCATTTTTCATATCGAGTATCATATCAAGCGGCCACACCTCGCCCGCAGGCAAGGTATGCAGGGCAGGCACAACCCCGACTACTCCGGGCACCTGTCTTATCTGTTCGAGCGAAACGGTGTCCTTGCCGTCGCCGAACCATCGCATTGTCATCTGCACGGGATCACTTCTTCCTTATAATCACTTCTTCTCCGCTCTCGGAGGACTCATATATCGCGGTGAACTCTTCCACTGCCTTGCCGCCCTCGTGCGCGTCTATCGGGAAACGGCTTCCCGAAGCTATGCAGTCATAAAAATCATGAATAAGCGCCTCATGACCGCATCCCCAGTAGTCCTTGCCTCTTGCGACTTCATTCTCACTTGCGAGAATTTCAACCTCGCCGCTGTTATTGATAACGCAGGCATTGTCGCCCTCAACCCTGAGCGTTGCCCTCTCGCAGAAGATATCTATTATCGGCTTAGCGTTAAGGCTGAATGCCGTTGTCGCGTCATAAAGTCCTATAACACCGTTTGCAAAGGTGAATCTCGCATGGACGGTATCCTCGACCTCAATGATATCTTTTAAATGGTCGTTTGCGGTGTGACCCGTAACACTCAGAACATCGCTTCCGACAAGATATCTGAGCAGATCCTGCGTGTGGATTCCCTGATTTACAGCAACTCCGCCGCCCTCTTTTTTGAGCGTTCCGTGCCAATCGTCGGAATAATAATCCTCGTTTCTGCACCACTGAACAACCGCTCGCGCGCCTATAATTGCGCCGTATCTGCCCGTTTCAAGCGTACTTTTGACCGCTCTGACGGACGGATTGTAACGGTTCTGGAAGCAAACTCCGTACTCATGCGTGCTCATAAGCTGAGCCATGCGAATCTTGGCAAGCTCCTCCCTGTTCAAAGCGCACGGCTTCTCGCAAAGGACATGTATATCCCTCGAAAGCGCCGCAACAGACATTTCAACATGCAGATAATGCGGCGTGCAAATATGCACCGCGTCGGGATGATCCTCGTCAAGGAGCTTTATGTAATCATAATATGCCTTACAGCCGTATTTCTCGGCGGCTTTATCCGCCTTTTCCTCAACTATATCAGCAACCGATGAAATTTCGATTCCCTGCATGGAGTTAAGTATCTCCAGATGAAGCTGCGCGATGTTGCCGCAGCCTATAACAGAAACCCTCATAATACACCTCAGTATGTATCGTTCATATTGTCATTGACCTGCTCAACAACATTCGTTTTTTTCTTGGAATGCTTAACATGCTCCATAAGCAGATCGTAAAATTTGTCCTCGTCAAAAGGAACGGAAACCGTCTCGTTCGTCCAGCTTGAAAGATGCGCGGCATTGGAGATAGTCAGCCCGTTAATGCCCTCCTTGCCGTCCGCAACAAGCGGAGTGCCGTGAAGAATTTTGCCTGCAAAAGCATTCAAAACACCCGGATGCTGTTCGTTCTTTCCGTCCGTTTCAACCTCAAAGCTGTGTGTTTTTATTGTTGTAAAGCCCTCTTTCGCATTCTTAAGATTATCGGGAAGGCTTTCTTCAAGCTCAATCAAGGTTATTTTTTCGCCGTTGTCGCAGATTATCTTCGCCTTGTCAAGCGTGATCTCAAATCTGTTTGTTCCGGGGTAGTCGCCCGTTGACGTGATGAACACGCCCGTCGCTCCGTTGGGATACTCGGCATAGATGGTAACGTCGTCCTCAACCTCGATATCGTGCCACTTGCCCTCGCCGCAGAATGCGCGTATCTTGGACGGCATACCGCAGATCCACTGCCACAAATCAAGCTGGTGCGGACACTGGTTAAGGAGAACTCCGCCGCCCTCGCCCGACCATGTTGCGCGCCATCCGCCCGAATTATAATAAGCCTGAGTGCGGTACCAGTCGGTGATTATCCAGTTCACGCGGCGAATTTCGCCGTATTTTTTGCTGTCAACGATTTCCTTTATCTTTCTGTAAACGCAGTTTGTACGCTGATTGAACATCATTGCAAAAACCTTGTCGCTTTTAGCGGCGGCATCGTTCATTTCGCGAACCTGCTTTGTATAAACACCCGCAGGCTTTTCGGAAACAACATGCAGTCCGTTTTCAAGAGCCTCAATAACGTAAGGCGGATGGAAATAATGCGGAACGGCGATAATAACAGCGTCACACTCGCCGCTTTCAAAAAGCTCCTTTGCCGTGGCATATCTCTTTGCCCACGGAACGTTTTTCTTTGCCCATTCAAGTCTTTCGGGATTTATGTCGGCAACTGCGGTAACTCTCATTTCACTTATTTCACCGTCAAGGAAATTGCGTATATGCGCCGAGCCCATGTTACCGACTCCGACGATTCCCGTTCTGATCGGCTGAGCCTCTTCGACAAGCCTGTGCATTGCGTCGGCGGCAGTCTTAAAGGATTCCTTATATGTAGAATAGGTGTGTTCGTCCATGCCCTTCTTTGTCTCATCATCATTTTCAAGGGAATCAAAGCCCTCAAACACCTTGAGATGCGGCTCAAGCGAAAGAACGATCGGCGCCCATTTGAACGAAAGCTTTTTGATTATCTCGCCAACATGACCCTCGCCCTCACCTGCGGGAACAACACGGCCGTCGGAGTACATCGCGTCCTTAATGTGCATGTATTCAATATGATCCTTCAGAAGCTCATATGCCTTGAGAGTATCAACTCCGCACTGAACAAAGTTAGCTGGATCGAATACCGCTCTGAGCTTTCCGCCGCAGGCCTCGATAACCTCAAGACAGCGCTCGGGCGTATCGCCGTATATGCCCTTCTCGTTTTCATGGCAGCACTTTATACCGTTCTCGTCGGCATAATCGACCATAGCCTTAACACGGCGGAACACCTCTTCCTTATACTCGTCAAAGCTGTCCTCTTTATCAAAGAAGAAGCTGAAAATTCTGATATATCTTGCCTCAAGGATCTTCGCAACCTCAATTGTATTCTTGAACGCTTCAAAATGCGGCTCAAAATCATCCTTTATGTTGATTTTGCCGTAGCCCGAACCTATCGACGAAACCTTCATACCCTCATCGTCAATCGTCTTTTTGATTTCCTTTGCCTGATCAACAGTCATGTTGTTGATGCTGAGCTCACTGCCGAAGCCGCGGAGCTCCATTTCGGCAATACCGTTAGCCTTGCAGGCCGCGATCTGACCTTTTATTGTGCTTTCGCCCGATTCATCGCTGAAAGCTGAAAAAATAAAATGAGCCATTGATTATCCTCCTTAATATGCCGTTGCTTATACACAATTGTACAGAGTGATTATATCATACAAATTATAAAAAATAAAGATGTAATTACAGTAATTACCAATAATATTTGCGCGATAACACTTTATTTTTCCTTTCATATAATATAACGGAAGCAAAAGCTTCCGAAAAAATAAAGGAGGTCTTGCAATGGCTCTTTTCACAAACCAGGCAACCTTGACCTACAACGATAATGTTGTCAATTCAAACATTGTCACAGGCGAGATTGTTCAGGTTCTTACAGTCACCAAAAATGCCCTTTCGGACACCTACGAAAGAGATAAAACCATCACCTATATCATCAATATTGTCAACTCGAGCGATTCGGATTTCACCGAGCTTACCGTAACCGATGACCTCGGTGCATATGCCTTCAACACATCGACGCTCGTTCCTCTGACCTATGTTGACAACAGCGTTCGCTACTTTATCAAGGGCGATCTCCAGACAAATCCGACGGTTGCGGCAGCCTCACCCCTGACTATAACGGGAATCACCGTTCCCGCAAACGGAAACGCTACTGTCGTTTATTCCGCAAAGGTGAACGAATTTGCTCCGCTTGACGGCGAGACGCAGATCACAAACACCGTTACGGTCAGCGGAAGAGGACTTTCCTCCCCCGTTACGGCAGAGGAAACCGTTACCCTTGAAACAGGTCCGATCCTTTCCATCACAAAGGCGGTTTGTCCGCTTTCCGTTCCCGAAAACGGAACTCTGACCTACACCTTCGTCATCAGAAACAACGGCTTCACCGAAGCGACAGCAGCGGACAATCTTGTTATCCGCGACACGTTCAATCCCATTCTCAACATCACAGGCGTAACCCTCAACGGAACAGCTCTCACTCCGACAACGGATTACACCTATGATGTGACAACGGGTGAATTTGCAACGGTTGCAGGCGCAGTAACTGTTCCTGCCGCCACCTTTGTCCGTGACGCAACGACTGGAGCCTATACAGTAACTCCGGGCTCGGCTGTAATCACCGTCACAGGAACAATTTAAGATCCAAAGTTAACGCAAAAAGGACACGGATCGCTCCGTGCCCTTTTGTTATTGACTTGGCTTATTTTGCTCGGCCTGTCTGCTGGTCGATCGTTGCGAGCTTGAAAATTA
>SAMEA104315424__coassemble_726_pt1 | contig 20180 bp, 17 predicted proteins | sample SAMEA104315424__metabat2_low_PE_031 | metagenome-assembled genome bin SAMEA104315424 (sample SAMEA104315424) | gut metagenome | biome: Monkey gut; feature: monkey-associated habitat; material: faeces | place: China | collected 2013 | reverse complement strand
ACGTCCACCGGACGTTCATTCACTACCGTCGCACCGCTTCGCTACCCTACAGGGGCGCCAAGTATTGTTTCTGCCAACACTTTGCTACCATAAAGGGGCGCCGAGGATAGGCTTTTACGGACTTTATCATTTCAGCCTCCCCTTGCAACAAGGAGAGGCTGAAATTGGTTTTGCTTTTTTATTTAGAATGTTTAGTGAATTATATTCATCTCAGTGTTGTCCGTTGACGCGTTTTATTCTTCATTAAGATTATTTATCAGATAAAGCTGTGAATCGGGAACATAGTCCTTATTGTAATCGGTTTGTTCCTTCCATGTTTGTCCGTCATAAACATATCTGCTCGTTCCGACATCGCCCGATATTGCAAGAATATTATCTGTATCCTTTTCAAAGCCGAGATATTTAAAATCCTGTAATCGCCATCCATCGGGACATTCAAATCGAGTTTTCTCAGTATCCTTATCGAGAACATAAAAAGTTATGTATTTTGAATTAACAGTCTCGTCCTCGGTGATTTTTGAACACAAGGTTATATTGCCCTTGTCGATCTTGTTTTCCTTTACTTCATCGGCATATTTGATACTGCTCCAATGCACATAATAAGGGTAAAGATAATTTATCGCTAATATTGCAACCGAGAAGAATAGTAAAACGGATATTACGATAGCTAATACTTTTTTCATTCGACATCCTCCAAAACTTTTCCGCGCAAATCAATAAAGCTTAATCATATATCATTATCCCGTTATCATTTAAAAATGCGATATCATCATTGGTTGCGTCTGACATAAATGCCGTTTTTTCATGAGAAACCGTTGCAAGCCACGGCTTTTTATTTCTGTAGAAGCAAATATCCTCGGGCAATTGATTTTCTATAGGCAAAAAGAGGTTAGGCATTTCTGATAAAATTTTCCGACTTTCCTTGCAAGTACGATAAATTATCATAACCTTATGATTATCCTTCGTTATCATCCCGGGCCATTCTTTTATTCCTACAACATGTTCCGTAAGAAACGGTTCAAGGCACTTGATAGCCTCATCGTGCTCACAGTTTGGAGGATTTTTCGAATAAGGCTTTTTCAAATTCGTGATCACTGAAAAAGAATCAGAATTTTTTCCTGCATATTTTATAACCTCATGATAATTCTCTACTAAATCGTTAAAATCTATATCAATGTTTTTATTTGACATGGAATATTCTCTCTCCTGTTCTTTTGCATTATTTCCGATCGCAAGCGATACATCTTTGCCTGCGATCGGGAGAATCACATTAAAATTTAAAGAGCTTTGATATGCCGTCAACAATGAATTTAATTATTTTCTTGATAAAGCTGACAAGCTTCGCAAAGAATCTGTCATCCTCAGTCGGCTCATCGTTCGGCTTTTCAGGCTCGGTATTCATCTGGTCGATAAGGCTGAGATACTCGTTATACTCTGCCGAGGTTTCAAGAAGTTCCTCTGTCGGCTTTGTCTGATCAACCTTTGAAAGCAGTACGCCTGCCTGATTGAGAATTTCAACATCAAGCTGATCAATTATTCCGTCATGGTTGCAATCTGCAGCTATCCATGCCGCCTCGCCTACCTGCTCACGGGTAAGCATTCCGTTTGCAAGCATTGAGACTGTAACTGCATCGCGTCCGTCATACCAGCCGTCGCCGTCAACGTCGCCGAAAATTACTATCCTATAGGAATCAACAGTCTTTGTGCCGTTGAGCACACTTACCACACTGCCCGTACCGAGCGCCTTTGAATCGCACTGAACAGAAAGTGAGGAATCAACCGTTTTAACATATCCGTCAATGCTTTCGGGACAGCCGACGAAGCCGTAAATCACGCCGTTTTCATTGTCAACGACTGCGCCGTTTGTGCCTACAATACTTGCTACACGAACAATGCAGAAATCCTTATAGCCTCCGTCCGTCGTCTCAGCCGTAATTACCGCTACGCCCAATGCTTTGGCTGTTACAACTCCGCCGTCAACACTGACAATGTCATTATCGGAGCTTGACCAAATAACGCTCTTGTCGATCGCGGTTGTCGGTGTAACGACAGCTGTTATGTTTGCCGTTTCGCCGATGTTCATTGAAATTTTGTTCGGAGTAAGCTCAATGCCCGTTACAAAGTCGGGGCGAAGCTTCGGGATCGTCATTTCGCTTGTCTTTGCCGAGCAAAGATCGCAGGTTTCAACCATCAAGCCCTCTTCGCTCGTCGTCGGGTTCTTCTCGATATGCCATGATCTCGTCGGGTGGTTCAAAGCCTCCGTGTAATTGTCCTTATAGCTGTATGAGCAAAGCGAGCATGTATAGGTCGTGTAGCCCTGTTCACTGCATGTTGACGGGGTTACAACAGAGGTATATTGATGCGCGAACGGGAGCTCCGTTTCGCTGATAACCTTTCCGCAGTAGTCGCAGATAACCCTGTCGTAGCCGTGCTCGGTGCAGGTTGAATCCTTGTGCTCAATATGAGTTGACAAATGGTCCTCATCATTAAAGCTCAAGGTAACGGGAATTGTTCCCGAGGTTTCCTTATCATAGAACTGAACGCCGAGGTAATATACTTTTCCTTTGGTCAACACGGTTTCTATGTAGAAATCATCGGTTTCCCAATAGCCCTCTTTTCTTGTCAGGACATTCTTTTCGCTGTCGCAGATATATCCGACCGTACCATTCGGCGATGCATTCGAATAGAAATCGAATTTACCGCTGTACGGCGGGCTGAATTTAAGATAAACTATCTCCCCTGCATTGACATAAACTTCCTTTTCTTCGTCGATAGTGATATCCAAGAAATACGCTCCGCAGACGTCACAGTAATAATTTACGTCGTCATCAACGTGAGGTGCTTTTCTCTTTTGACCGCAGTAGTTGCAGGTATCGTCACATGCCGAATCATAAGCGTGATCAACGTCTCTTTCAAATCCGCAGATATTGCATATTCTGTCACATTCGTAATCGTACTCATGAACATGAGTTGCATCGAGTGAGACGAACTTATTTCCGTTGCTGTTTGCATATGTTTCAGCCGTTGAATTGCTGAAGCCGTAAACAGTCGTGTTCGGAGCGACCGAATTCTCACCGAAAACGCACTTGCGGTTATAAACAGTCAGAGAATCCAGACCCGAACAGCCCGCAAATGCCGATGCGCCGATCGAATCGACATTATACAGAAGCTCTATGCTCTTAAGGTCAGAGCATCCGTTGAAAGCGTTGTCGCCGATGCTTGCAATGCCTGAATGAATATTGATATCGGACAATGAGGAGCAGCCGCTGAAAACGGAATTTTCAAGCTTTGTAACTCCGCTCGGAATTGTAAATTTCTTTATTCCCGAGCAGCCGCTGAATGCGGCTTCGCCGATAGCCGTTACACCTGTAGGAATATCAAGCGCCGCAAGACCCGAACAGCCGCTGAACGCAGAGGCTCCGATGCTCGTAACACCGCTCGGAATTGTGATCTCCGTCAAAGCCGTACAGCCGTTGAAGGTTGAAGCTTCAATGCTTGTGATGTCCTTCGGAATATTGACGCTCGCAAGCTTTGAGCAACCGCTGAATGCGGCTTTGCCGATGCTTGTTACTCCCTCGGGAATTTCAAGGCTTGTAAGCTCCGAGCAATTTTCAAATGCCGAAGCGCCGATTTTGGTAACAGTCTGAGGAATGGCAAGCTGTGACGCTTTATCGAATCCGCAGAATGCATAGTCGCCGATATTTGTAATGCCGTCGGCAATCGTGAGTTCTTTAAGATGCTCGCGGTTTATGTACCACGGCGTGTTGTTGTAAATTGCATTTTTATTCTGACCCTGCGGACCGAAATCCTGCATTGTGCCTGTGCCCGCAGTAATGGTAATTTTCTCGATATTTGTACAGCCGCCGAAAGCATAGCCGTCCTTAGACAGCACTGCCGAGCACGGTACGGTCAGCTCCTTAACGTTTGTACAGCCGTCAAAAGCATGACTGCCTATTGAAGTTACAGAATCGGGCAGCAAGAGAGCCGTAAAGGCTTTACAGTTTGCAAAGGCATAATCGCCGATCGCACTTGTATTTGCAGGGAAGCTTATATTTGTCAGCTGTGAACAGCCGTAGAACAAATGCGAAGGGATAGTGTCCTTATCCTGAGGCAGAACCGCTGTTTTTAAATTTGAACAATTATAGAATACTTTACTGCCGAAGCTGACGCCGTCGGGAACAGCGATATCCGTCAATCCGCTGCATCCGTAAAAAGCACCATAATTGATGATAGTTAATGTTTCAGGCAAGTTGATGCTTTTCAATGACGAACAGCCGTAGAAGGCTTCACTGTCGATTTTTTTGAAATTCGACGGCAAAGAAACATCCTCAATCCTGTCGCAATATGCAAACGATCTGGGATCAATAAAGGTTGTAATATCGTCAACAACAACATGCTTGATATATTCCTTATACGGGAGCCACGGAGCGTCACCCGTAAAGGTTTGACCGCTATATTTATGGGTAAAGGTTAAGGTTTCTGTTGCCTTGTCAATATGCCAGTTAAAATAGTAGACTACCTGATTTTCAACATAATCCACACCGTCGGGAATTACCTCTAAGGTAACGTAATTGAGGCTGTTTTCCGAGGCATATTGCTCAGCATATGAGCCCTTATGGACAAAAATTTTCTGCGAGCCGAAAGCGTTATCGCCGATGCTCGTTACGCTTGTCGGAATCGTTATGCTCAAGGGACCCGAGCATCCGTCAAAAATGTACTTGCCGATTTTCGTCACGCTGTCGGGGATCTTGATTTCAAAAATATTAACGCAGGCGTTAAAAACCGAATCACCGATCTCGGTAATGCCGTTCTCAATAACAACGGATCTTATTTCCGTGTGCATTTCGAATGCGGAGCTGTCTATCGCACCAGTACCGCTTATTGTGAGCAGACCCAAAGCTTCATTAAACGTATAGGTTGCATTTTCTCCGCATTTTCCGCTTGACGGCAGCGATGCCGCCGACGCTTCAATGCCAAAGCTCGGCAAATCAAGCTTCAAGCCGACAAATCCGCTCAGCGGAGCAGCCGTCAGAAGCATGATCACAGCCAACAGACATGAAAGAATTTTTCTGATCTTGTTTTTCATTTTGATGACCCCTTTCAAAATAGATGTAATATTCCACAATTATTTTCAATAAAAGCGAACATATTCTATTAATTGTATTATAACATTTTAGTAGAATAAGTCAATATGTTTAAAAAAAGCTGTCGTCACTCGGTGAGTGCGCCGAGAAGCAACAGCTTTATTTGCCCTTAGCCATGAGCTTGTTCAGCGGATCGGAAAGGTGCTTTACAAAGAAATTGACTGTAACCCCTGTCAGCAATGCGGTCAAGACTGTGCCCTCCCTTGTTCCGACGATTTTTCCTCCGAAGAAAACGAGTGAAAGTGCAAGCGAAGCAACGACACAGCAGACGTCAAAGCCGATTTTTATATTGCCGAATTTTTTGCCCGAGATATCGGCGATCGCTTTAACAAAGGCTTCGCCCGAATTCATTATGACATTGGCGATTACCGAAAGCGACACACCGAAGCCAAGGACGACAATTCCGCAAAGAACAAAAGCGAGCCGAACGGGATATGTATTGACGGGAATGAACGAAACACACCACATTCCGAAATCGGTGAACCAGCCGAACAAAAACGACAGCGGAAGCTGTAAAAGCTGAATAAGCTTGAAATTTTTTCTGAGCAAAACGACCTGTCCGAGTATCAAAATGCAGTTCCAGATTATAAGCCAATTGCCGAGCGACAGAGCGGTAAACTTACAGCTCATAACGTTTGCAACCGACGATATCGGCGAAACTCCGAGCTCGCCGTGCTTTGTTATCGCAACACCGAGGGCGGCAAAAAACAGGCTGATTACGAACAATAAATAACGTTTTGCAATTTCATTTTTTGACATCAATTTGCATTTTCCTTTCGCATTGAACATGACCTTAAAATTATATTCTTCTACAGCCGCTTTGTCAACAAAAGCATTGACACGAAGCGACATAAGGATATATAATATTTCTATAAAAATTAAGGAGAATAGCCATGACACTTGAAGAATTCATTACAGCTCTCGGTGTTCCGACCTTCGGAACGGTTTTGGGCGAACCTATAAACTGCGGCGCGGGACTTGCAATTGATGATAAGGAAAACGGCGGCAAGGACGATTCCTACATGCTCGTTCTCGGCGATGTTACATCAAAAATGTACCGTGATTTTCTTGCTTCGCTTGCGGGAACAGGCCGCAAAGAGACATTTCACCGTGAGTTTAACGGAAATATTTTTGCCGAATTTGCCGACGGTGACAGAATTATTTATACATACTACACCGCCGAAACGATGCTTGCGAGAATCATATTTGACAATGCCAGCTCTCCCCTTTCCGAGATGAACGACACGGCTGACGATGTTCGAGGCGATACGGCGCTGATGCAGTTCTCTCTGCGTTACGGCAAAATGATTCGGTTTTACAGCTGTGACTGCGGCATGCTTTATGCAATGAGAATGCGTGACAATTCGGTTATCATCATTGACGGCGGCGAGATTGAGCAGTGCACAGAGGACGCATGCGACGAATTTATGCGCCGTCTTGAGGATCTCACGGGCAAGGAAAAGGGCGAAAAAATCCGTGTTTCGGCTTACCTTTGCACCCATAATCACGACGACCACATGGACTTTTTCATAAAGCTTCTCAAGCGTGAAAAGGACGTTCTCGACGTTGAGCGCGTGATGTTCAACTTCCCGTCAAAGACCCTGCTCGAATACGGAATCCCCTGTGCGGACAAGCTCAGAAGCAGAATTAAGAAATACGCTCCGAATGCAAAATTCCTCAAGCTTCACACGGGTCAGACGGTTCGCTTCCCAGATGCGAGAATCGAGGTTCTCTCAACTCATGAGGATATACTTCCCCGCTCCACCCGTGCAGGCGAGGGCGCAACCTACAGAAGCGTTAATGAAACCTCGACGATTTTCCAAATCATTTTTGACGATTGCTCCGTCATGTTCCTCGGCGATGCAGAAGAAACAAACGGCGAAGCATTGCTTGCGCTTTACGGAAGAAACTCGCTTTCCTGCAAGTATCTCCAGTGCGCTCACCATCTCATCAACGACGACAGAAACATTTATAACAATGTTAAAGCCGAGAAGCTCCTCATTCCGCAGTGCCGCTACATTGCCATGACAAGCGAGTGCGACAACACGCGCTATTTCACTCAGCTTTTCGGCGAGGAAAACATGTACTACGCAGGCGACTGCACCTATGTTTTCACAATTAAGGACGGCAACGAAAGAATTGATTACTTTGAGCCGAAGGGCTATCTCTACGACAACAGCGGATATTGATTACAGTTAAGAAAAAAACCGCCGGGTGACCGACGGTTTTTTTATATTAAAATTTCCCTTAAATCAACTTAATATAACGTCATTTCATATTTTCTACATCCCCTGAATAAAAATATCACCATTTCATCATAATTATAATCAATGATTTTTCATCGAATAAAAGTTTAATGTCTTTTAATTACTTAAGTGATTCGATCCATGCTATAACGATCAGTCCACCATATATTAAAACAAAGAAAAACGTAAAAACAGAATTGATAACACTCCATATGGCTACCCCTTCAGCTACTTTCATCCATTTGGGAACTACCAAAACAAGGCATTTTGAGCTTACACCGCTTTCGTCGGTCAGCGTAATTTCTGCCACACCCTTTTTATGCGAAGTGATAACCAAATCTCCGTCATCGTTTACCGTCACAGAAGCAACACTTTCATTAGAGGATTTAACGGTATAGTTTGCATACGGCAGTGATCCGCTCGGAATAATCTCTACCGAAGCAACATATTGCTGCCCTTTGAGAAGCTGGATAACACGTCCGTCGTTAATCACAATTTCATCCGGATTTATTTCGGCATTATATGAAATTGTAAAGTTATATCCGTTATCCGTTTCACATTTTATGCCGTAGATTCTTCCTTTTTCAAGCGTCAGCGTCAAATCAAAGTTATCATCATCTTTGTATCCGTTATTGTCATTTTCGCCTACAAGTCCGTTTTCGTCATAGACTTCGATTTTCGGGTCAATCGTATCGGGCGCTGTTGAGCGGAAATTGTATTTGCCGCTGTTCTCAGGGACAAAAAGGAAATAGCTACCGCCCTGTTTAACCTCGTTGCTGCCGATTTTTGCTGTCGGTGCATCATACTTTTCAATGGTAAACTCAGCATTAAGCGGATATTCCGGCTTGTCGATACCAAAATAATTTGATATTTCAAAGGTTGAATCTTTCTCAGCGCAGAAATAAGCTTCGTCATATTGATAACCGGAAAAATAACTATTTAACAATACATACGTTTTTTCTATGCATTGGCTGTTATGATTTATTGAAAGCCCAAAAGGTCCGAAGCTGTTTATTTTGGTTTTCAAAACATAAATGCCTTGTTCGTCAGCCGTAAAGCTGTAAGTTTCTTCGGGATCACCCTTGTTGATATTGACTGTAACTGTCTCTCCGAGCTTTACCGCCCTATTCTCCGCAGCAAAAGCAACCACGGAAATCGAAAATGCCATAATCACAGCCAAAAAAATACTTATTATTTTTTTCATTGTTTACCCTCCTCTTTATTTTAAACAAGAACCTTTAACATTGCCTGTCAAAACTCTATTTATAATATATCTCATAGAATACTTTTTGTCAACATATATTTACAGCAAAAGTATTTACAATAATAATATTTTGGATTATTATATATATAAATTAAAAACGGAGTTGATCTACTTGAGTAAAAATCAAGAAAACTTCAAAAGAGGATGCACCGAGATACTGGTTCTTTACCTGCTGTCTAAAGAGGATCTTTACGGTTATCAGATCACACAGCTGTTTAAAGAGAAAAGTGACGGCCGCTTCACCATGCTCGAAGGTACTCTTTATCTTATTCTCTATAAGCTGGTCGAAGCCGGTTATCTGTCAACCTATTCAAAAACGGTCGGCATTAAGAGGACTCGTAAATATTATCATCTTGAACCCTCCGGGCAGGAATATTTAAGCCGAATTTTAAATGAATACGACGAAATAACCAAGGGCATTGCCATGATACTTGACAGGGAGGTTCAAAACGATGAGCAGGATAGATAAGGAAATTGATGAGTACATTACTGAAATAAAAAAGAATTTAATTTGTTCTTCAACACAAAAGAATACTATTATAACCGATTTGCGGAACAGCGTTATCAATTTCGTAGAAGAAAATGATATTGATGATATAAATAAGGTATATGCCCAATTCGGCACTCCTCAGGATATCGCAGATCAATCAATTTCGGATACCGAACCGCAAAAAATAAAAAAGACTTATAACCATCACCGAGTTATAATTATCGGTGTTGTTGTCGCTGTTTTGATTGTTGCAATCGTCATAATATGGGCGGCTCTCGACGGACATAAATCGACTAACGGATATTTTGTAGAAACTTTAGAAACAACGTCGGAAACAACTGTTAATACCAACGTTCAGAATTACAATTAAAGATATATTGAAATAAAAATCCCCTTCTCTGATTTCTAACTGTAACTTTAGCTGTAGAAATTGACAAGGGGATGTTGTTTTTCATCAAGAAAAAAGAGACAAGCCTTTCGACCTGTCTCTTATAGGTGAATAATTTAATTATTCGTTGATAGCAGTAACAACGCCTGAACCAACTGTACGTCCGCCCTCACGGATAGCGAAACGAAGACCTTCTTCGATAGCGATCGGAGTGATGAGCTCAACGTTCATTGTAACGTTATCACCGGGCATGCACATCTCTGTTCCCTCAGGAAGAGTGATAACACCTGTAACGTCTGTTGTTCTGAAATAGAACTGAGGACGGTAGTTGTTGAAGAACGGAGTATGACGGCCACCCTCGTCCTTAGTCAGAACGTAAACCTGACCTGAGAACTTTGTGTGAGGATGAATTGAACCGGGCTTAGAAAGAACCTGGCCACGCTCGATGTCTGTTCTCTGGATACCACGAAGAAGAGCACCGATGTTGTCGCCTGCCTCAGCATAGTCGAGGAGCTTACGGAACATTTCAATACCTGTAACAACAGTCTTCTTCTTCTCGTCGGAAAGACCAACGATTTCAACTTCGTCAGACATCTTGAGCTGTCCACGCTCAACTCTACCCGTAGCAACTGTACCACGGCCTGTGATTGTGAATACGTCCTCAACAGGCATAAGGAACGGAAGGTCAGCCTTACGGTCAGGAGTCGGGATGTAGCTGTCAACAGCATCCATGAGCTCCCAAATGCAAGCAAGCTCAGGAGCGTTTACATCGTCACCGTTGTACTCAAGAGCCTTAAGAGCAGAACCCTTGATGATCGGTGTGTCGTCGCCCGGGAAATCGTACTCGTTAAGAGTCTCACGGATTTCCATCTCAACAAGCTCGATAAGCTCAGGATCGTCAACCTGGTCGATCTTGTTCATGAATACGATGATGTAGGGAACGCCAACCTGACGTGCAAGAAGAAGGTGCTCCTTAGTCTGAGCCATAGGACCGTCTGTTGCAGCGATAACAAGGATAGCGCCGTCCATCTGAGCAGCACCTGTGATCATGTTCTTGATATAGTCAGCATGGCCCGGGCAGTCAACGTGAGCATAGTGACGTGAAGCAGTCTCATACTCAACGTGAGCGGTGTTGATTGTGATACCACGCTCTCTCTCTTCAGGAGCCTTATCGATGTTAGCGTAGTCAACGAAAGCAGCTTCGCCCTTCATTGCGAGGGTCTTTGTGATAGCAGCTGTCAAAGTAGTCTTACCATGGTCAACGTGGCCGATAGTACCGATGTTGACATGGGGTTTGGTACGGTTAAATTTTTCCTTTGCCATTTGGAATTTCCTCCCTTTGGTATTAAATAATTTTATTCAATGCATACTGCATAGTTACATTGTAACAATTTCCATTCAAAAAAGCAAGCCTTTTTTGAAAATAATTAGCCCTTAGTTCTTGAGCTGATGATGTCATCTGCGATAGACTTCGGAACAGCCGTGTAGTGGCTGGGTTCCATTACGTACTGACCGCGGCCCTGAGTCTTGGAACGAAGGTCTGTAGCGTAACCGAACATATTTGAGAGCGGGATATTTGCGTCAACCTGAACGGCACCCGTTCTCTGCTCCTGACCGAGGATCATACCGCGGCGGGAGTTAACGTCACCCATAACGTCGCCGAGATACTCGGACGGAACGATGATGGCAACCTTCATAATAGGCTCCATGAGAACAGGAGATGCCTTTCTCATAGCGTCCTTGAATGCCATAGAACCGGCAATCTTAAAGGCCATTTCTGAGGAGTCGACCTCATGATAAGATCCATCATAAAGAGTAACCTTAACGTCAACAACAGGATATCCTGCGAGAACACCTGACTGCATTGCGCCCTTGATACCGGCCTCAACAGCAGGAATGTACTCCTTCGGAACAGCACCGCCGACGATAGCGTTAACAAACTCGAAGCCCTTTTCCGGATTCGGCTCGATCTTGATCTTAACGTGACCGTACTGGCCCTTACCGCCTGACTGACGTGAATACTTGCAATCAACGTCTGCCGGGGTTGTGATTGTTTCTCTGTAAGCAACCTGGGGCTTACCGATGTTAGCCTCAACCTTGAACTCACGGAGAAGTCTGTCAACGATGATCTCAAGGTGAAGCTCACCCATACCTGCGATAATCGTCTGACCTGTTTCTTCGTCGGTGTAGCAGCGGAATGTCGGATCCTCTTCAGCAAGCTTCTGAAGACCGATACCCATCTTTTCCTGACCTGCCTTTGTCTTAGGCTCGATAGCAACACGGATAACAGGCTCCGGGAATTCCATTGATTCGAGGATAATCGGATGCTTCTCATCGCAGAGAGTATCACCTGTTGTTGTGTTCTTGAGGCCTACGGCAGCGGCGATATCACCGGCGTAAACAACGTCAAGATCCTGTCTGTGGTTAGCGTGCATCTGAAGGATACGGCCGAGACGCTCGTCTGTGTCCTTAACAGAGTTGTAAACGGTTGTACCTGCCGAAACAGTACCTGAATAAACTCTGAAGAAGCAGAGCTTACCGACAAACTGGTCTGTTGCAATCTTGAATGCAAGAGCTGAGAACGGCTCTGTATCGGAAGAATGACGATCTTCCTCCTCGCCTGTCTCGGGGTTGGTGCCTCTGATAGCCTCAACGTCCGTCGGAGCAGGCATGTAAGCAACGATATTATCAAGGAGCATCTGAACGCCCTTATTACGGTAAGATGTACCGCAGCATACGGGAACCATTTCATTTGCGATAGTTGCCTTACGGATGCAGTTCTTGATCTCGTCGATCGTGAGCTCCTCGCCCTCGAAGAATTTCTCCATAAGAGCGTCATCCTGCTCGGCAACAGCCTCGATAAGCTCCTCGTGATACTTCTGAGCAAGCTCCTTCATATCATCGGGGATAGGCTCGATTCTAATGTCGAGACCCTTATCGTCATAATAAACCTCAGCTTCCATCGTTACAAGGTCGATGATTCCTCTGAACTCGAGCTCACGGCCGATGGGGAGCTGGATCGGAACAGCATTACACTTGAGACGATCCTTCATCATGTCGATAACATGATAGAAGTCTGCGCCCATGATGTCCATTTTATTAACATATACCATACGAGGTACATGATACTTGTCAGCCTGACGCCAAACGGTCTCAGACTGAGGCTCAACGCCACCCTTTGCGCAAAGGACGGTAACGGAACCGTCGAGAACACGAAGAGAACGCTCAACTTCAACAGTAAAGTCAACGTGGCCCGGGGTATCAATGATGTTGATACGGTGACCCTTCCAGAAACAGGTGGTAGCAGCAGAAGTGATTGTGATACCACGCTCCTGCTCCTGAGCCATCCAGTCCATTGTTGCTGCACCGTCATGTGTTTCACCCATCTTGTGGTTAACACCGGTGTAGAAAAGGATACGCTCGGTCGTAGTTGTTTTACCGGCATCGATATGAGCCATGATACCGATGTTTCTTGTTAATTCAAGTGGTACTTGTCTTCCCATATAAACCTCCGTAAATTTAAATAAGCAATTAAATCCCTGAAATTTTCGGGAAGATTACCATCTGAAATGTGCAAAAGCCTTATTAGCCTCTGCCATCTTATGAGTATCTTCACGCTTCTTGAATGCTGAACCTGTTTCGTTTACAGCATCCATGATTTCGTTAGCAAGACGCTCCTTCATAGTTCTTTCCGAACGAAGACGTGAATAGTTGGTGATCCATCTGAGTCCGAGTGTCTGTCTTCTCTCGGGACGAACCTCCATCGGAACCTGATAAGTAGCACCGCCGACACGGCGAGCCTTAACCTCGAGAACAGGCATTACGTTTTCCATAGCGGCTTCAAAAACCTCTACAGGCTCCTTACCTGTCTTCTCCTTGATGATGTCAAATGCGTCGTAAACAATCTTCTGTGCGACACCCTTTTTACCATCATACATAACATTGTTGATAAGTCTTGTTACCAACTTTGAATTGTAAAGCGGATCTGGCAAAACGTCACGTTTTGCAATCTGGCCTCTTCTTGGCACTTCGCTTCCCTCCTTCATAGTAATGATATCATAGGTACTCAAGTGACAAAACCCTGTGGCGCCAATGGAGAAGCACATACATAAATATATATACACTCTCACATTGATACGCAGCGTACCTTACCCTGCGCAGCCTGCAAGAAGATTCTGTCTTTCAAACTTTCCTTTTAAAAAGAGGAATTACTTTTTAGCAGCCTTCGGACGCTTAGCACCGTACTTTGAACGGGACTGCATTCTTCCGTTTACACCCTGAGTATCAAGTGTACCGCGGATGATGTGGTAACGAACACCGGGAAGGTCCTTAACACGACCGCCACGAATAAGAACAACGCTGTGCTCCTGAAGGTTATGACCTACACCCGGGATATACGAAGAAACTTCGATACCGTTTGTAAGACGAACTCTGGCGATCTTACGAAGAGCCGAGTTAGGCTTTTTAGGTGTAGCAGTCTTAACTGCTGTGCAAACGCCGCGCTTCTGAGGTGAATTCTGATCGGTAACAATGTTCTTCTTAGAATTGAGACCCTTGAGAAGAGCAGGAGCCTTTGCTTTCTTTTCGATAGTCTGTCTGCCGTTTCTAACTAACTGATTAAAGGTAGGCAAAAACTACATCTCCTTTCTTGAAAATTTTGAATATTGACAAATCATATGCCCATAGAGACACATAATAAATCACATTATCAATCCTTGGTATTCTATCACTTGTGCATATATATTGTCAAGTGTTTTTGTAAAAATATTCTAAATTTTTGAAAAATCGAAGAATAAATCATAATCAATGCCTATTTTGGCGATTTATGTTGGCATAGCCCGCATGAAATGTGACTTTTCCGAAATTTTTCGTAAGGTGCGATGACCGCTGCACCTTGGAAATTTTCTTCAATCAGCTTTTTTCCCACCGCCGTCAAAATGACCTCCCCTTGCAACAAGAGGAGGCTTAAAAATTCTATTCTGATTTCGGAAGTGTCGAAATATTTTACTTATAATATACCGTTCTGCCGGTAAAGATCCTTACAAAGAGATGGCCGATTGTTTCGCAAGCAAGCTCGAGGAAGCCGAGGAAATTGACCTTATCGACAAGCTTCGCGCCGTCCTTATCCCCTGCTTTTCTTAAAGCGGTCGAATCGCAAGCCGAAAAAGCATTGTACCAGCGCTGAGTTCTTGTCCGATATGTCGAAGTGTCATTCTCATTAAGGTCAATAATTCTGTAGCCGTACTGCGAAGAATAGGCGTCACCGTTATAGCGTGTGCTCAACGAATTGGTAATGTTTATGCCCTTGTATTTGACGCTGAAGCTGTTGGAGTGGTCATGACCCGTGAACATAGCAAGCACGTCTCCCCTCTCAACCAATGCGTCAAACTGTCCGTGGTTATAATAGCCGCAGGACGGTGATTCGTGAAGCGTGCCGTGATTTTCAACCTCGGGGTCAAAAGCGTAAAACTCGTCGTCCGTATAGAACTTATTATACACATATGCGCCCTTGCGCTTCATCTTTTTGAGTCCGTCATAAACCTCGGGAACAATGATATGCTGGAAAACAAGTGAATTGATCTTGCTGCCGTTCTGCTTTTCGATTTCAGACGAGGTCTGCTTGTACCATTCGACCTGATCCGACTGTACATTTGAATAATGACCCTCACTGTCATAATCGCCGGAATCGAATACCCAAAGGTTAAACTTCATTTTGCCGTCGATTGACGAATAGAGCGGAACGTTGTATGTGCCGCAGCCCGAAAGCATTTCACCGTCGTCTATCGAGATAGAACATGGATATTCATTGTAAAGAGCCATGAGATCTTCTCTCGAGATAACGCCGTTTTCGGAATCGTGATTGCCGAAGCTGACAGCGACGGGAATATTTCTCGACTGGAAAACGCTCATGATCTGCTCGATAAACCATTTTGTTTCTTCAACTGTATCGCACTTGCAGATATCGCCCGTGAGCATTATTAAATCAGGCTTTTCACGGTCACAGGCATTGGCAATAAGCCAAATTGAGTCTTTGACATTATCCTTGCTGAGGTGTGTATCGGTAACGTGCATTATTCTGAAGCTGCCGTCCTCATTGAAGTAAAGAGGTACGGTTGTCAAGGACTTATCGACGGCGAAGCCGGTCGAAGCCATTGCGAACATCAAAACGAATACCATTATAAATGATACAAGAATGTTAATTTTTTTCATAGTAAATACCTTTCTTTTTATGCGGTAGATTGTGCCGAAGCCGGAAGGAGTTTAAGTCTGATAAAACTCCGGCTTCCCCGTAGGAGGATCCCACACTAATAGATAATCTCTGCTGACATTTTATCAGCCTTCCCCTCAAGGGGAAGCCTTGGTAAAATTCTTCTTAATTGTAATTTCTTACTCCGTACCAATTGTCAGAACAACTCAATCCGCATTGACGAGCCATTCGTGCTCCTTGGAGTAAAGGCGGGTGGTCTTGTACCACGGGTCGCCGTCGATATGACGGATCATCCATACATAATACATTGTATATCCCGGAGCCGTAACCTGCTCGTGGTCATTGCCGTCGGTGATCGTGCAATATGCGCCGTCGGTGCTCTTGAAAACATCGTCGCCGTTGAAGCATGCGCCGAAGCCCTGCGGCGGATCGAACTGGTAGTAATAAACCTCAGGCTGCGGATGATGGTGCGGCGGATAGCTCGACCATCTGCCGGGCTGGTTGAACACCTCACCCATTACCATGTTGGAATACGGCGCATTGTCATAGTCGAACATCGTCGAGCAGATACGGTAGCCTGTGCCCTCCCATTGACCTTTGCCGAAATGCTGATAAAGGCAATCCTCGGGCTTGTAGAAAACAGGCTCAAACTCTCTCTCGTTATCGGTCTGCTGAACAAGGAACTCACTGTCCTCGCAAGCCTCAATGTTTATCTTCACGCCCTTGCAGACATGCAGACAATACGGTGTTTTCTCGAACGGATTCTTTCTTTTCATGTTCTCCGTTCTGCCGTTCCAGCTTATATTCATGTTACCCTTGAGAATGAGCACAGCCGTCTCGTTCTCGGCGCTGAAAATTTCGTACTTCTCCCCTTTTGCAAGCTTCTTGACCCAAATGTTCATGTGCATCTCGGGATTTTTGCCGTTCATTTCGCAGAGAATTTTTTCGTTATTCTCGTTGAATGCAGGATTTTCAAGCATATATAATTCCTCCTTGGAAAATGTTAGATTTACGGTTATATTCTATCATTCTGCAATAATAATTTCAATAGCAGTTTACAAAAATGTTCAAAACATATATCATTGTTACATGCCTTGACATTGCGAAAAATCGGAATTATAATTGTATATCATCAGCAAAAGAAGGTGTTTTTAATGGTCATTGACGCGCATTGTCACATCTACCCCGATAAAATTGCCGACAAGGCGGCGCACAGCACGGGACGCTTCTATTCCCTGCCCACAACCTACGACGGAAAGGTTTCCACCCTGCTCGAAAACGGAGCGAAGGCAGGCATTGATAAATTCATCGTTCAGTCGGTCGCAACAACGCCGAAGCAGGTCAGCTCAATCAATAAATTCATTGCCGCCGAGGTAGCCGCACACCCCGACAAGCTCTACGGTCTCGGTACACTCCACCCTGACAGCGAGGATATCAGAGCCGACGTTGAGGAGCTTGTTTCGCTCGGTCTCGGCGGAGTTAAGCTTCATCCCGACATTCAGCAGTTCAAGCTCGACGATTACAGATGCCTTAAAATATATGAGCTTTGCGAGGAATTCAAGCTTCCCGTTCTTCTTCACACGGGCGACAGCAGATATGATTACTCCAACCCGAACAGACTCATTCCGATACTTGACATTTACGACAAAATGGTTGTCGTCGGCGCGCATTTCGGCGGCTGGTCGATGTGGGATGAAGCGTCGAAGCTTCTTGCCGACCGTGAGAATTTTTATGTTGACTGCTCATCGTCCTTCTATGCTCTCTCCGACGATAAAATTCGTGAGATCATCGCGCGCTACGGTGTTGACCGTGTTCTTTTCGGAACGGACTATCCGATGTGGAGCGTTGAAACCGACCTGAAGCGTTTCTACACTCTCGGCTACAACAAAGAGGACTCGGACAAAATTCTTTACCAGAACGCTGTTAAGGTCTACGGCTTGAAGCTGTAAAATCGGTAAACATTATATAAGTAATAAGCGAGCCGTTGCATGTTGCGCTTCGGCTCGCTTTATTATTCTGTTTACCTCCAAAGGTCGTCCGCTCTGACGATTTCTCTGTCGTCCCTGCCGCCGTTGAGCTGCGGGAAGTACGACGCAAATCTGTATCTCGGGAGCTTGTCGAATTCAAGCTTTATGAGCGGATAATTTATGATTGGATCGGGGTTCTTCTCGGGCAAATCGTAAATAAAAATCCTGTCGCCCTTTTTCTCGAACTTTATCGGAGTGCCGTCCATGAACGAAATCTTTTTCGGCTCGTCCATAAGTCCCGCAAGAGCCATTTTGCCGTTGCACGGCGCCCAAATCTTGTTCCACATATAAAGCGTTGTGCCCTTTGACGTGCCTCTGCCGACGCCGTTGAGCTGAAATTTATTGCCCTCGCCCTTGTTGAGAATACCGTAAACCGCTTCGCCGTTAATCTTGAGCCACTCACCCACCTTGTGGAGCGGGTCAATGACCTCATAGGGAATCGAGCCGTCGGGCTTAGGACCGACATTGAGCAGAAGATTTCCGCCGTATTCGCAGCAGGTTTGAAGCATATTGACGATTCTCTGCGGCGTGTAGCTGTAAGGGAGTGCCTGATCCGAATCGACATAGCCCCAGCTGATTCCGTTGAAGGTCATGCAGGCCTCCCAGTCACGCTCCGACGGAGTGATATGCTCCTCGGGTGTACCGAAATCCTCGGCAAGTCCGCTTCTGTCGTTGATGATGATATCGGGTTGGAGACTTCTGAGATATTGATTGCGTTCGAGCGAATCCCAGCCCTCCCACGACTCCATCGGCAGCGGAACATCATACCAGAGAATGTCGATCTTGCCGTACTGTGTGAGAAGCTCGGTGTTTATTTCTTTAAGAAACTGCGTATAGCGCCTTCTTGCCTCTGTATCATAAGCGCAGATTCCGCTGTCGGGGTGATGCCATTCCATACAGGTCGAATAGAAACCGATTTTGAGGTCAAACTCACGGCAGGCTTCAACAAATTCCTTAACGATATCACGGTGCGGACCGTAATTGACGGAATTATACGGATTAGCCTTTGAATCCCACAGGCTGAAGCCCTCGTGATGACGGGTCGTCATGACCATATATTTACAGCCCGCTTCCTTGGCAAGCTTCGCCCATTCACGGCAGCAGCCCTCTTTCGGGCAGAAATTATCCGCAAGTGCTTCGTACTCCTCGGGCGGAATGTTTTCGCATGCCATAGCCCACTCGTTTCTTCCGAGCTGTGAAAAAAGTCCGTAGTGGATAAACATGCCGAATCTTGCTTCGCGCCACCACTTCATGCGCTTGTCACGGGTTGCGGCGATCTGTTCTTCATATTGAGGCTTTGAAAGCATAATAAAACTCCTTTGTTTTTGCATTTGAATTCAGTTTAAAGCATTTCCCCTGCTTTGTCAACGATGAAATTTTCAGCAAAAGGCAATGACGACCGCGCTTCTTCCTTTGACGGAAAAACAATCCAATGTTTTGTTCAAGAAATAAAGGTTGACACATACAATTTAATATGATATAATCGGCAGAGTTTGAGGGAGTAGATAGCTCAAAGCGAGTGGCAAGTCAACACACTGACGCAATGCGTCTGGCTTGTCTTAAATAACGAGACTCAGACGTGGCTTTGCCGTGTCTGGGATTTTTTCAGGCACGACGGTGTCTGATTTTTTTTATTCTCGGAGGTAAAATATGGGGTTACTTGAATTATTTATTTTGGCAGTCGGTCTGTCAATGGACGCTTTCGCCGTTTCGGTCTGCAAGGGCCTTTCAACACAGAAGCTCAAAGCAAAGCACTACCTGATAATCGGCGCATGGTTCGGCGGATTTCAGGCTCTTATGCCCACTATCGGCTATTTCCTCGGCTCGACATTTGAAAAATATATCACGTCGGTTGACCATTGGGTAGCCTTCGTTCTGCTCCTTTTGATCGGCGGAAACATGATCCGTGAGGGCTGCTCAAAGGAAGAGGAAAAAGCTAACGATTCGTTCTCATTCAAGACTATGATCGTCCTTGCAATTGCAACAAGCATCGACGCACTCGCGGTCGGCATCACCTTTGCCCTGCTGCCCGACGTCAACATCGTTGCCGCAGTTTCGTTCATCGGTGTCACAACGTTTGTCATTTCCGCAATCGGACTCAAGGTCGGCAATATCTTCGGTCTTAAATATAAGAGCAAAGCGGAAATCGTCGGCGGCGTTATTCTTATCCTCATCGGAACAAAAATTTTGCTCGAGCATCTCGGCGTAATCAACTTCTGATTATAAATCAAAATATTGCAAATAATTGTTGACAAGATAAAACTTCTTTGGTATAATTCATCAAGTAAACAATATATTGCACGGGGGCGTAGCTCAGCTGGGAGAGCGCTTGAATGGCATTCAAGAGGTCAACGGTTCGATCCCGTCCGTCTCCACCAAAACAGAGAAATGATTTTCGTTTCTCTGTTTTTTT
>SAMEA104315424__coassemble_470_pt1 | contig 33492 bp, 28 predicted proteins | sample SAMEA104315424__metabat2_low_PE_031 | metagenome-assembled genome bin SAMEA104315424 (sample SAMEA104315424) | gut metagenome | biome: Monkey gut; feature: monkey-associated habitat; material: faeces | place: China | collected 2013 | reverse complement strand
TCGAACCGACAGTCCATCTCGTGCGGTTCGCCTTGGCGGAGCACGAGGGACATATAATCGGGGATTTGCGAAGCAAATGCGAGGGGCTTGCCCCCTTGATCCCGTCCGTCTCCACCAAAACAGAGAAATGATTTTCGTTTCTCTGTTTTTTTATTTTGTTTCCCTTTTTTCAAAGGGATCGAACCGACAGTCCATCTCGTGCGGTTCGCCTTGGCGGAGCACGAGGGACATATGATCGGGGATTTGCGAAGCAAATGCGAGGGGCTTGCCCCTCGATCCCGTCCGTCTCCACCAAGTTCGCAAGCCGCTGTAAATAAGGGTTTGCGGTTTTTTTATACCCAAAATCTGCTCGTTTATAATTCTTATTTGACGTTATATTCGTTATTTTTCAGCCGTTTTCTTATAAAATGCAAGTCAAAATGCAAGTCAAATTTAACCCCATAAACACAAAAAATCCCCCGTTTGCTGATTTCGAGCAAACAGGGGTTGTTTTATTCAGTTGATTACAGCATTGAGCAGCCGAAGCTGTTTATGAGCGCGTCGATCCTTACTCCCTGCTTGCAGAGCGGACAGTCCATTGCGGAATGGCTCTCATAATCGGGAAGATCGTGGGGATCAAAAACAGAGGCGACCTGGAAGCCCTCGCACTCCTTCATGGTAGCGAAAATCGAAGCAATACCAACGGGAGTTCCCGAATAGTAGCGAATCGCTTCAAAAGCATTCTGCGCCGTGCTTCCCGTAACGACCGAGGCGGCAAGGATAAGCACCTGCTTCCCCTGAATAAGGCGAACGATGTTGTCACGGAACATGAGCTGGTTGCTCGCGGTATACTCGGGAGCAAGAATATTGATCTCTCTGTTTGCGTTGATGCTTGCAAGGTCATTCTTAGTCAGCTCACTTGCAAGGCAGGTACCGATAACCTCCGTACCGTCAAGGCAGAGAATTGTGTCCACCTCTGTGTGGAGCTTATAGCTCGGTGCGATCGCTTTCGCAACAGCCTTTGCCTCGGAAAGACATGACTTCTGCGATGTGATATCTATATAATAATTCAGGTGGCTTCTTCCTGCCACGAAATGTCCCTTGTAACCGCTGAGGTAGAGGTGAGGGATCTTTGTCTCAATTCTAAATTTCTCACTTAATGCCATATTGCTTCTCCTCTCTTGTGAGCGCCTTTCGGCAGTCACTCATTTGATATATTCATTCTATCATGTTCACAAAAAATAATCAATATATTTTGTGACAGATAATTCGACAAAATCACTTTAAAGTCAGGGTCGCAAGTCCGCCCTCCGAGGTTTCTCTGTACCTTCCGGGGATATCCTTACCCGTCATTCTCATAACCTCGATAACCTCATCGACCGAGATCTTTCTCGAATCACTCAAGAAGCTTGCGAGACTGACAGCGTTTATCGCCCTCATCGCCGCAACGGCATTGCGTTCTATGCACGGAATCTGAACAAGTCCGCATATCGGGTCGCAGGTCAGCCCGAGGTGATGCTCAATAGCAATTTCCGCGGCATATTCAATCTTGTCGATTTCAAGAGAAAACAGCTCGCCGAGCGCCGCCGAAGCCATTGCGCATGCCGTTCCGATTTCAGCCTGACAGCCGCATTCACTGCCTGAGATCGAAGCGTTTGTTTTGACAAGATTGCCGACGATTCCGCCCGTTTCAAGCGCACGGACAATCTCAAGGTCGCTGTATCCCCTCTTCATCTGCTGATAGTAAAGCACCGCAGGCATAACACCTGCCGAACCGCAGGTCGGAGCCGTTACGATAACCTCACCGTCCGCATTCTGCTCGCTCACCGCAAAGGCATAAGCCGAAACGACGCGGTTTTCCTTCGTCTGAGCACTCTCGTCAATGTGCTGATGGGAATAAAGCTTTTTCGCTTTCCTTTTCACATTCAACCCACCCGGGAGAACACCCTCAGTGTCAAGTCCGATATGGATGCTCGACTTCATCTGATTCCAAATCTTAAGAAGATAGTCACGGATCTCGATGCCCTCGACCTCTTCAACATATTGCCAAAGCTTAATGTGATTTTTCTTGCAGTAATCGGAAATTTCCGAGAATGTTGCAAGCTCGTACACCTTCGGAGGATCAACGTTTTTATGCCCGATTATCTCAATTTTGCCGCCGCCTACGCTGAGCACACGGATTCTTTTGATCTCTGCGCCGTCCTTATAAGCAATCAGATCCATTGTGTTGGGGTGCGGAAGCTCGATTTCGTCATTATTAAAAATAACGTCACACGGGATAGGTTCAAAAGTTACCTTGATAACCTTGTCCGTACCGTGTCCAACGCCCGTTTTGGAAATCGAGCCGTAAAGAATCGCCTCAAAACGGTCGGCTTCGGGAATGTGCTTTTTAAAGTATTTGCATGCCTTTTCGGGACCCATCGTGTGGGAGCTCGACGGACCTCTGCCGATTTTATAAAGCTCCTTAAGCGATTCCATTTTTTTAACTTCCATGTTTCAACCCCTCCGTTTTATACTATACTATCATTTTGTCCTATTATTTTCAATAAAAAACGGTAAAAAAATTAAATTTTTCTAATGAGCCCACTTGTTCAGCGTGAGCTGAGCATTTTGGCATCAAAAAACTTGTTTGTCTTTCTCTTAATGGCAGCCGAGAATAGTTTCCTCCAACCTTGACCCTATATGCCGCGGGGATTTTTGTAAAAATTATATATATTTACTTGTATAATCTTTTTTAATATGGTATGATAAACTGAAATTAAATATGGAGGAATATATCATATGGTTAATATACCCCGTCCCGAGCATCCCAATCCGCAGTTTCAGCGCAGAGAGTGGCTGAACCTCAACGGAAAATGGAATTTTGAAATCGACAAGTCCAAGAGCGGCCTTGCTAAGAAATATTACGAGCCTCAGGCAAAGCTTGAAAGAACAATAAACGTACCTTTCTGCCCCGAGAGTGTGCTTTCGGGCATTGGATACAAAGACTTCATGGACGCTGTTTGGTATCAGAGAGAATTTACCGTTCCCGAGAAGTTCGCTGATCTTAGAACGATTCTCCACTTCGGTGCAGTTGACTACAAGGCTACCGTATTTGTCAACGGCAAGGAGGTCGGCACGCATAAGGGCGGCTACATCTCGTTTGAATTTGACATAACAGATTACCTCAACGGCGGCACAAACATTTTGACCGTTTATGCCGAGGACGATACAAGAAATCCCCTCCAGCCGAGAGGAAAGCAGAGTGAGGAATATTATTCCCATGACTGCGACTATACAAGAACAACAGGTATCTGGCAGACGGTTTGGCTTGAATTCGTTCCCGAGTCAAGAATCAAGAGCATCAAGGTTTTTCCGAACGTTGAAAACTGCTCCGTTGACATTCAGGCTGAGGTTATCGGCGCGGGCAAGTTTGAGGCTCTCGCTCTCTATCAGGAGAGAATTATGGGCGCGGCAAGCGTTGAGACCGAGGGCGGACTTATAACCGCTCACCTTGACCTTAAAGAGGCTTATCTCTGGGAGGTCGGCGAAGGCAGACTTTATGACCTTGAGCTTCGCTTCAACGAGGATAAGGTTGACAGCTATTTCGGTCTGCGTGACGTAAAGCTTGACGGACAGAAGTTCCTCATCAACGGCAAGTCTGTTTTCCAGCGTCTTGTTCTCGACCAGGGCTTCTATCCCGACGGAATTTACACCGCTCCGAATGAGGAAGCTATGATCAAAGACATTCAGATTTCCCTCGATGTCGGCTTCAACGGTGCAAGACTTCACGAGAAGATTTTTGAGCCGAGATTCCTCTACCATTGCGACAAGATGGGCTACATAGTTTGGGGCGAGTACCCGAACTGGGGTCTCGATCACTCAAATCCGAACATCGTTTACTCCGTAATTCCCGAGTGGATAGAGGAGGTTGAGCGTGATTTCAACCATCCGGCAATCATCGGCTGGTGTCCGCTCAACGAGACATGGGATTATGACGGAAGAAAGCAGTTTGACGACGCACTTGCCCTTATTTACAAGACGACAAAGGCGCTCGACAAGACCCGTCCGTGCATCGACACAAGCGGTAACTTCCACGTTATTACCGATGTTTTCGACCTTCATGACTACGAGCAGGATCCGAAGGTATTCAAGGAGCATTTTGATATGCTCATGACCGAGGGCAAGCTCTACGATAATCATGAGCGCCGTCAGAAATACCCCGGCGGACCGACCTTCATCAGCGAATACGGCGGAATCCGCTGGTCCGTAAACGAAAATGAGCAGAACGCATGGGGCTACGGCAATGCGCCTAAGAACAAGTACGAATTCATCGAGCGCTACAAGGGTCTCACGGACGCACTGCTTGACAATGATCAGATGTTCGGCTTCTGCTACACTCAGCTCTACGACGTTGAGCAGGAGCAGAACGGACTTTACACTTATTCGAGAAAGCCGAAGTTTGAGGCATCAATCTTCCGTGCGATAAACTCAAGAAAGGCTAAAATCGAGCTTTGATCGGAGGAAAACCAATGCTGAATATACCAAAATATTATGAGGATCCGACAACCTTGCATGTAGGCTGTGAGGAACCTCACGCATATTTCATTCCCTATCTCAATGAGGAGAATGCTCTCACAAAGTCGAGAGAGGAGTCAAAGTATTTCCGGCTTCTCAACGGCGAATGGGATTTCAGATTTTACAATACGATAATTGACGTTGAGGACGGCTTCTATGCCGCAGATTATGAAATCAATGACAATTATGACAAAATAAAGGTTCCGATGAACTGGCAGATGGCGCTTGACAAGGGCTATGACACTCCGAACTACACCAATTCGGACTACCCGTACCCCTGCGATCCGCCGTATGTTCCCGACGATAACCCGTGCGGAATTTATCTCCGTGATTTTGATATTGACGAGAACGACCTCAGCCGTGACCTTTTCCTCAATTTTGAGGGTGTCGATTCCTGCTTCTATCTTTGGATAAACGGCAAATTCGTCGGCTACAGCCAGGTCAGCCACATGACGAGCGAATTCAATATCAACGAATTTGTTCATGCAGGCTCAAACAGGCTTGCGATGCTTGTGCTCAAGTGGTGCGACGGCTCGTATCTTGAGGATCAGGATATGTGGCGAATGAGCGGAATTTTCCGTGACGTTTATATTCTCAAAAGAAGCCGCAGGGGCAGAATCCGTGATTTCTACGTCACGACCGAGCTTAAGAAGAAGTACACAAAATGTATAATGAGCGTTGACCTCGACCTTGTAGGCGACAGAGAGGTCAGCTACCGTCTTGTTTCCCCCCACGGCGAAAACATTGATTCGGGCGAAAGCTCAAACGGCAAGATAAAGATAAAGTTCGATAATCCGATTCTTTGGAGCGACGAGGATCCGCTGCTCTATGACCTTTTCCTCGATGTTTCGGACGAGGTTGTGCTCGTTAAGGTCGGTATCAAGGATCTTGTAATTTCAAAGTCTGTTCTTTATCTCAACGGACAGAAGATTAAAATAAAGGGCGTCAACCGCCATGATTCTCACCCGCTTTACGGCCATGCAACACCGATCGAGCATGTTCTTGAGGATCTTTATATCTTCAAGCTCCACAATGTCAACGGTGTCCGTACCTCGCATTATCCGAATGACCCGAGATTTTTGGAGATGTGCGATCAGCTCGGCTTCCTGGTAATTGACGAATCCGACCTTGAAGCTCACGGCTTCTCGACATCAATCGACGGCTTCCACTTTGAACGTTGGAGCCTGCTCGCCAATGATCCGACATGGAAAGAGGCGTATATCGACAGAGCACGCAGACTCTTTGAGCGTGACAAGAACCATGTTTCGGTTATCTTCTGGTCGCTCGGCAACGAATCTGGCTGCGGTGACAACCATCAAGCGATGTACGATTTTATCAAGTCTCGCAACAAGAACGCTATCGTTCACTACGAGAACGCAAACTACCGTTACTCCGAGCTTGCGGGCAAGTTCCTCGGCAACTGCTCCGACGTTGAAAGCTGGATGTATCCCTCGATCGAAAAGTGCAGGGAAATCCTTTCAAGCAAGAAGCGCAAGAACAAGCCGCTCTATCTCTGCGAATACTGCCATGCGATGGGCAACGGACCCGGAGATCTCGGCGACTATTGGGAGCTCATTGACTCCGACGACAAATTCTGCGGCGGCTGTATCTGGGAGTACACGGATCATTCCGTAGCAATTCCCGACGGCAACGGCGGATATAAATACACCTACGGCGGCGATTTCGGCGACATGCCGAACGCAGGCAATTTCTGCGTTGACGGTCTTGTTTACCCCGACAGAACACCGCACACGGGCTTTGAGGAAGCGAAGTACGTTTATCAGCCGTTCTTTGCGAAATATGCAGGCAACGGCAATGTTAAAATCAAGAACCGCAACTTCTTCAAGGGTCTTGACGATGTAGGCATAAACTGGGAAATAAAGTCTGACGGAAAACTCATTGCTTCGGGCGAGGTTTCGGGACTTATGCTCATGCCGAGAGAGGAAAAAGAGTTTTCTATTTTTGATCCGTCTGCATACAGCTTCACGGGCGAGACTTATATAACTCTTCACTTTGTCAACAGAACAGACAAGCTCTGGGCAAAGGCAGGCTATGAGATCGGACTTAAGCAGTTTAAACTCGAGTCGATTCCGACCGGCAAAGCGGCGCTTGCAACAACATCAATGGTTGTTGACGAGAGCGACAGATACATTGAAATAACCGTTGGCAGTGTTAAATATGTATTCGACAAGGCTTACGGCAAGCTCAATAAGATAAGTTGCGATGATACGGAGCTTATCTCGAAGCCCGTTGAAATTAACCTTTACAGAGCATATATCGACAACGATTCTCAGTATTACAGAGAAAAATGGTACAAGGTCGGCATGGAAAAGCTCGGTCAGAAGTGCCGTTCGCTCAATGTTAAAAAATCAGATGATAAGGTTGAAATCACTGTCGATCTCGCAATCAGCGTTTACACCTTTGAGCCGGTATTTGAGGGCAAGGTCACTTACACCTTCCTCCCCGATTCAAGCGTTCTCGTCAACGTCAACGGCAAAAAGGCGGAGAGAATGGACATTCTTCCGAGAATCGGACTTCAGCTAATTATGCCCGAGGGCTTTGAGAGCTATGAATATTTCGGCTACGGCCCCAAGGAGAGCTATATCGACAAGAAGCGCTACACTTATGTTGATGACTTCACAACGACGGTAACGGAGAACTTCGAGCACTATGTCCGTCCGCAGGAGAATTCAAGCCATTACGGCTGTAAGTGGGCGAAGGTAACGAACGAAAACGGCATCGGATTTATCTGCCGAGCCGAGGACTTTGACAGCTTCTCGTCAAACGCTCAGCACTTCACACCGCAGTTGATTCGTGAGGCAAAGCATGATTACGAGCTTGAACCGATGAAGGAGACTGTATTCAGCATCGACTACAAGATGACGGGAACAGGCTCGGGCGCATGCGGCCCCGATATCGACCCGAAATACAGCGTGAACGATAAAACGTTTAACTTCACATTCAAAATTCTCCCGACAAACACAAACAGCATCGACCCGTTCACGGTATAAAAGTCTATTGCCCTCCGCATTAAAAGCGGAGGGCAATTTTTTTAGAGCAAATCTAACGCCTACACCAATTTTTATCGAGCATAGCCACCTCCCGTGGCGGCAAAATTTATCAGAACATCACCTCATCAAAATTAAAGTAAAATTCAAGCCCGCCTTTGAATAAGGCGGGCTTGGTTGGTTTATTTAAGGACTATGTCGCCGTTCTCAACGTCAACGGTGATCGACGTTACGGGTGTGTCAATATTGTCTATAATCTTTTCGGCAATCTTATCCTCGACCTTGCGGCGAATGTTATTTCTGAGATCTCTTGCGCCTCTCGTTCCTCCGACCGACTCCTTTGCAAGTTCGGCAACGGCTTCATCGGTATAGGTGAACGTTATACCCTTATCTCTGAGCGGTTCTTTAAACTCATCGAGCATGAGCACGGCAATCTTCCTGAACGCATCCTCGTCAAGATCGTTGAACACAACGATCTCATCCACTCTGCCGAGGAATTCGGGTCTGAGAAACTCTCTGAGCGCCTTCAGCGCCTTTTCCTTATTGACATCGCCCTGAGTCTTTCCAAAGCCGAGAGCACCCTCTGAGCGGCTGCTGCCGGCATTTGAGGTCATAACGATGACCGTGTTCTCAAAGCTTACGGTTCTGCCCTGTGCGTCGGTGATTTTGCCCTCATCAAGAATCTGAAGAAGAATGTTCATAACGTCGGGGTGCGCCTTTTCGATCTCGTCAAAAAGGAGAACCGAATATGGCTTGCGGCGAACCTTTTCGGTCAGCTGACCGGCCTCGTCATATCCGACATAGCCCGGCGGCGAACCTATAATTCTCGAAACGCTGTGCTTCTCCATGAACTCCGACATATCAAGTCTGATAAGAGTTTCCGGAGTGTCAAAAAGCTCATTTGCAAGCTGCTTTACAAGCTCGGTCTTGCCGACTCCCGTGGGACCGACGAAAATGAATGACGACGGTCTTCTTCTCGGGCTGACACAGATTCTTCCGCGTCTGACAGCCTTTGCAACAACGTCAACGGCCTCATCCTGACCGATAACCTTTGCCTTGAGCTTTTTGTCAAGGTCGGCAAGTCGGCGAAGGTCGCTTTCAACGATCTTCTGAGCCGGAATGCCTGTCCAGAGCTGAATTACTCTTGCAAGATCCTCCTCGGTAACGGGAGAGTTCTCGACAAGCGGAATAAGCTGATTTATTCTGGTCTCGCACTGCATGATGTCCTGTTTGACCTTGGCAATTGCCTCGTAATCGGGCTCCTCCGCTTCCATGAGATCCTGCTCGCGGATTATAAGATCTGCCTTTTCGTTGAGCTTGTTTTCGTACTCGCTGATGTTCTTGTTTCTCAGGTTGGCACATGTGCATGCCTCGTCGAGCAGGTCAATAGCCTTGTCCGGCAAAAATCTGTCATTGATAAATCTCTCGGAGAGCGTAACTGCGCTGTGAACGAGAGTGTCGCTTATCTGAACCTTGTGGTAATTCTCGTAATAATCCTTTATGCCGAGAAGCATTTTGTAGGTATCCTCGATCGACGGCTCCTCAACCTTAACGGGCTGTAAGCGTCTTTCAAGTGCGGCGTCCTTCTCGATATACTTTCTGTATTCCGTAAAGGTCGTTGCACCGATAATCTGAACCTCGCCCCTTGAAAGAGCAGGCTTGAGAATATTTGCGGCGTTCATTGAGCCCTCGGAGTCTCCGCCCGTGCCGACAAGGTTATGCACCTCGTCAATAAAGAGGATAATGTTGCCCTCAGCCTTAACCTCCTCGACAAGACCCTTTACTCTGCCCTCAAACTGACCTCTGAACTGCGTACCTGCAACAAGTGAGGTAAGGTCAAGCAGCTGAATTTCCTTATTGGCAAGCTTCGCAGGAACCTCGCCGTTGGCAATTCTGAGAGCCAAGCCCTCTGCAATAGCGGTTTTACCGACACCCGGCTCACCGATAAGGCAGGGATTGTTTTTTGAACGGCGGCAAAGGATCTGAATCGTTCTGTAGATTTCATTGTCTCTGCCGATTATTCTGTCGATCTTGCCCTCTTTTGCTTTTCTCGTAAGGTTGGTGCAATAGAGCGGAAGATACTTGCGCTTCTTCGACTTCTTTTCGCCCTTATTCCTGCCCTTGCTTTTTTCTTTAACTTCCGTATCGGGAACATCGGTGAAATCGTCCTGCTCGTCCTTATTCATAAAGCCCTGCATAAACGGGAAGGTTGGCGTTCCGCCCGGCTCGAAGCCTTCGCCCTCGTCGCCCATGCCCATCATGGCGCCGAACTGCTCGCTCATTGCTTCGTAGTCGTCCTCCGTTATTCCCATGTTTTCCATCATCTGCTTTATCGGACCCGTTGACTCCATGGCGCATTTCAGGCAAAGCCCCTCCTGATGGGAGCTTTTGTCGCCGTCCATTCTCGTCATGAATATAACAGCAGGTCTGATGCCGCATTTGCTGCACATTATTTGCTTCATATTTATCTCCTGTTATTTTTTGCTGAATTTTTCTTTGAACTGCTTAAACACTCCGGGCAGATAGCTGACAAATGCCACAACCGTCAGCAATGCCGAAGCCGCAACAAGCACGATGAGCATTGTATCGGGAATTGTCCAAAGGCTGTTGAAGGCTCCGACATCGGGAGCGAAAGCAAACAGCGCTATCATTACGAAATAGAATACGCAGGTCGCAACCTTGCCGTAAATCTCAGCCGCACTCGGTCTGAGTCCTATGGCTATCATAATTCCTCCGAAGAGGACCATTATAAACTCTTTGATAATAAAAATAAGGAATATCCAGCTGAATGTCTTAATAAGCGATTCCGAGCTTGAGCTGAACTTGATGTAAAGCAGAACGGCAATCGTTATCTGCGTCAGCTTATCCGCCACGGGGTCAAGCACCTTGCCGAGGTCGCTGACCTGATTGAAGCGGCGGGCTATCTTGCCGTCAAGGCAATCCGAAAGTCCCGAAAGAGCGAGCACAAATACTGCCCAGATGATATTGTTCGGGATCGAATCATTGAGGAAAAGGTATGCAAAGATAGGAACCATAATGATTCTTGCAAATGAAAGCCAGTTTGGAATAGTATTCCAGTTTTTAAAAAGATCCTTAAACATTTTTTAAATACCCCCGTAGGAATTATTGAATGCCTTGATATTTTCGGCAATCTTATCGTTTGAAATGACCGCCTGTACGATGACCGATGAATCTATCGCATTAACATATTTCGCATTATACACCACATGGGAGGATATTTGCAAGCCCACGCTCAAAACGATAACAGCCATCAGACCGCATCCCAAGCCGAGAAGCGCACCCAAAAGCTTGTTCGCTCTTTTGAGTATAGGGAGCTTTTTAAATGAATCCAAAAGATGAATGATCCATGTGAACAAAAGTCTGACGACTATGTAAATGAGCACAAATACGATAAGCTTTGCAAGATATCTTTCCGTGCTTCCGAAAAGCTTCGTGTTGCTGTATATCCAGTCCGTCACCGTGCCGCATAAAATCCTCGCCGTAAGGAGTGCGACGATGAAGGAACCGAATTTGAATATCGTCTGAATAAGTCCCTGGCAATAATATCTTACCGTCACCAGCACAACGATCGCAACAAGAATAATATCAACTATATGCTCCTGCATTATTCGGTTACCTGCCTTTCGTCTGTAGTTCCTTTTGTTTTATAACTCTTTATATTCACGCCGGTCAGAATATATGTGCGTCTGCCATCAACAACAACTCTCTGCGGCTCGCCCGTGAAATAAATCGTTCCGACCTGCTTGCCGCGCTTGTTGAAGGTCTTAACCTCGCTGTCAAAGAGCACCGCAATGTATTTTCCGTCCGTATCAACGCTTCTGATCTCCTTATCAAAATCAACGGTGAATTTTTCCTTGTTACTGCTGTTATAAAAGCTGAGCGAGGAAAGCGACGAGCTGCCGTATTTTGAAAGAGCAAGAACCGATGAGCCGTCCTGACTTACGCAATAATTATGGAGCTTGTCCGAATTGAATTTCACATCGTCCTGTCTGTTTGTGTTGTTTTTGATATACGATTTGAGGTTGTCGCCTACCGCGACAAGGCTGTTGCCCTTGATGTAGTTCACCCTCAGAAGCGTTGTTCCGTTATAATCAAAGCACGAAATATAATTGTCCGCCTTGCTGAGATTGAAAACATAAAGCTTTGAGGACATTTCACCGTTCTGAGCCTTAATTGCCGTAACCGCAACATACTTACCGTTCGGAGAAAGATCTGTATCGGTAATTCTTTCATCCTTAAACTCCCACGAGAATTTTTCTTTGCCGTTTTTGGAATATACATTGAGAACAGACTGAGCGTCCTTACCGTAGGTTGCAACGGCATAGTTGCCCTTGGAGCCTATCGCCGCCGCCATAATGTTTTTATCAAGCGTTTCCTCATGGAGAATATCTGAGCCGTTCTGAACTCTGAATTTTCCCGAATCGAGGTCAAAAACGATCATTTTTGAGCCCCTTGTTTTCATTACGGGATTGGAATATGTGTGGCTTTTCGGCATAATTTCCTTGGCCGATGAGGTCAAGGTTATTGTTTTATCGTCAAGCAAGAGCGTAAGATTCGACTTGTTGACCGTTATATTGTTCACCTTGGACGCACTTATTTCATACGGATATCCGTCGCCCGAGCCGAGGCTCATGAAATATGCCTTTACATCGGAGGTAAAGGTTGAAACCGTCATGTTTCCGAGCCGCTGTGCCGCCGTCATAACAATAAGTATCACCACGGCAACGGCAAGACAAATCATGAGAATTTTTCTCGTTCTTGCGCTCAATCTGAGCTTTATTTTTTTCGTATTCCCTGATTTTTTCAAAGCTTTTCCTCCCCGTAACTGACAGAATCAAGATAAAGTCCGCATGAAGGGGCGGTTCTACCCGCCTTTTCTCTGTCCTTACTTTCTATTATAGCTGTCAGTGTGTCTTTTTCAATTCTTTTTTCTGAAATTTCTATTAACGAGCCGACCATTATCCTCACCATGTTGTAAAGAAAGCCGTCGCCCTCGACGTAAAAATTAACCTCATCGCCGTTTCTCACAACGCCGCAGTCATAAATCGTGCGAACCGTGTCCTCAACACTGCTGCCCGAGGAGCAAAAGCCCGCAAAATCATGCGTTCCGATAAACTGCTTTGCCTGTTCGTTTAAAAATTCGGCATCAAGCCTTGATTTATAATGCCATGCGTAATTTTTGAGAAACGGATTTTTCGCCTGCGAGTTCCATATTTTGTAAAGATATCTCTTGCCTTTGCAATCGTACCTCGGGTGGAAATCAAGCGGCACTTCTTTACAGGATTTTACAGCCACCGAATCCGGCAAAACCGCATTGAGCGCACCCGTTAAACGGTAGCAGTCAATTGAGCTCTCCGTCCTCAGCGTACAGCAAAAATCATTTGCATGAACGCCTGCGTCCGTGCGGCTGCAGCCCGTTATGCTTTCACGCACACCGAGAATTTTTTCAACAGCGTCCTGCAAGCACTCCTGAACGGTTATCCCGTTCGGCTGAACCTGCCAGCCGTGAAAGTCCGTGCCGTCATACATCAGGCGAAGCGCAAGGTTTCTCATTTAACAAGCACCGCCTTGAAATAATAATTGAGTACAATAATTCCCGCAAAATAAACAAGTGTTGCCCCGAGCCATACGAAGTCAGTTGCCCTGAGCTTCATCTGCTTCATTCTCGTTCTGCCGGGACCGCCCGTATAGCAACGGCAATCCATTGCGTCGGCAAGCTCATAGGCTCGTCTTATCGACGAAACAAAAAGCGGAACGATGATCGGCACAAGCGCCCTGACCCTTTGCATAAAGCTTCCGTTATCAAGGTCAGCTCCCCTCGCCTTTTGGGCATTCGTTATTCTGTCTATCTCATCAATGAGGGTCGGAATAAAGCGCAGAGCCAGCGTCATCATCATTGCAAGCGTTGATACGGGCACCTTAATGAGCTTGAGCGGAGCAAAAAGCTTTTCAAGGGAATCCGTCAGAACGGTCGGGGTTGTCGTGTAGGTCAGAAGCGAGCTGATAACAACAAGGCAAACAATTCTTATCGCCATAAACAGAGCGGTAAAAAGTCCGTTTGTCGTGATGTGAATAAAATGCCAGTTTACAAGCTCCGTGCCGCCGCGGATATAGAAAATGTTCAGTATTGAAGTGAACAGCACTATAACGACGATCGGCTTGAGACTTTTCGCGACCATCTTCACGGGAACCTTTGAAATTATATTAACTATCAACGTGAAAAGCACCATGAGGCCGAGCGCCTCAAAGCTTTTGCACATAAAAATCGAAACAATGAACACAACGGTCAGTATGATTTTCATTCTTGCATCCATGCGATGAATCGGCGATTCAACGTTATAATACTGACCTATCGTGATGTCTTTTAACACCGTCTTGCACCTCCTGTGCGGGGAAAATAAATGCAGTTTACCTCGTCAGAACCTCAACGGCACGGTCAACGGTATAGACCGAACCGAAATCGTGTCCGTTCTTTTTGAGTATCTCAAACACCTTTGAAATCTGCGGAATATTCAGTCCTATCTCTCTGAGCCTTTCGGCATGTGAATAGACCTCGTCAACCGTTCCGTACATTTCAAGTCTTGCGTTGTTCATGACAGCAACCTTGGTGGCGATCTTAGCAACGTCCTCCATGCTGTGCGAAACAAGCAGAACAGTGCTTCCCGTTTTCTCACGGTAATTTTTTATCATATCAAGTATCGTGTCTCTGCCTATCGGGTCAAGGCCTGCCGTCGGCTCGTCAAGAATAAGAACCTTCGGCTGCATTGCTATAACGCCTGCTATTGCCGCTCGCCTTTTTTCACCGCCCGAAAGGTCAAACGGTGACTTTTCGAGCAATTCCTTTTTCAGTCCGACATATGCCGCCGCCGAAACGACTCTTTTTGCTATCTCCTCGTCAGAGAGCTTCATATTCTTCGGACCGAATGAAATATCCTTATATACAGTCTCCTCAAAGAGCTGATATTCGGGATACTGGAAGCAAAGACCGACCTTGAAGCGTGCCTCTCTTGTCGCCTTTTTATCCGACCAAATGTCAACGCCGTCAACGATAACCTTGCCGCTGTACGGCTTTAGGATTCCGTTAAAATGCTGAATGAGGGTACTCTTGCCCGAGCCTGTGTGACCGATTATTCCGACCAGCTCGCCCTCTTCAATATCAAGATTTATATTGTCGATCGCCTTTGATTCGCTCGGCATTCCCTCATTGTAAAGGTGAGTAACGCCCTGCATTGAAAGTATCGGCATCACTTCTTCACCTCCAGAATTCTGAGGATAGCCTCGGCACATTCGTTTTCGTCAAGTATGTCGTCGGGGAGCTTGAAGCCCTTTTTTCTGAGCCTGTAAGCAAGCTCGGTTGCCTGCGGCACATCAAGTCCCAGTTTTTTCATTTTTTCAACGTTTTTGAAAACCTCTTTCGGAGTGCCGTCCATTGCGATTCTGCCGCCGTCCATAACAACGACTCTGTCCGCCTTAACAGCCTCGTCCATGTAATGAGTGATAAGTATAACGGTAATTCCGAACTCCTTGTTGAGCTTCATTACCGTGTCCATGACCTCTTTCCTGCCCTGAGGGTCAAGCATGGCTGTAGGCTCGTCCATAACGATACACTTCGTGTTCATTGCGATAACGCCTGCGATGGCGACTCTCTGCTTCTGTCCGCCCGAAAGACGGTGCGGCTCACGCTTGCGGAATTCGTACATTCCGACCGCTTTCAGTGCGCTGTCAACAGCCTTTCTTATCTCCGACGGCTCAACTCCGAGATTTTCGGGTCCGAAAGCAACGTCGTCCTCAACGATTGTCGCAACGATCTGATTATCGGGATTCTGAAAAACCATGCCGACGGTTTTGCGGATATCGACCGTTTTTTCCTCGTCGGACGTGTCCATTTCCTCAACCGTGACCTTGCCCTTGTTCGGAACAAGTATGCCGTTTATCAGCTTTGCGACCGTCGATTTGCCGCAGCCGTTATGACCGAGTACGGCAAGGAACTGTCCCTCGGGCACATCGAGACTAAAGTCGTTCACTGCGTTTACAATTTCCTCGTCCTCAAGCTCGTAGGCAAACGAAACGTTATCGAATTTTATAATGGTATCGCTCATAATTTGTGTTTCTCCGAATTACTTTTTCCAAATTGCAGACGCGCCGCACGGGAGAACCATGCCCGTCTGCATCACAGGCAAGCCTATCTCACTGCCCGTCACCTTTCCGCCGAATTTCGGCACGACAAGCGCGCCCAAAATATACTGCATAACTGCCGGCGAAAGTCCCGTTGTGTATGAATTTATAAGCATCATTATCGGGTCGTCAGAAAGCACCTGCGTGCAAAGCTCAACGAAGCCGTAAACCTCGTCCTCAAGCTTCCAGACCTCGCCGCCGGGGCCTCTGCCGTATGACGGCGGATCCATAATGATAATGTCATATTTATTGCCCCTGCGTATTTCACGCTGAACAAATTTTATACAGTCGTCAACTATCCATCTTACGGGTCTGTCGGCGACATGGGAAGCGGCGGCGTTTTCTTTCGCCCAGTTTACCATGCCCTTTGAAGCGTCAACGTGGACGACCTGCGCCCCCGCTTTAAGACATGCGACCGTTGCGCCGCCCGTGTAGGAAAACAGGTTAAGCACCTTAACGGGTCTGCCTGCGTTCCTGATAAGCTCAGCCGTGTAATCCCAATTGACCGCCTGCTCGGGAAAAATTCCCGTATGCTTAAAGCCCATTGTCTTAACATTGAGTCTAAGCTCCTTATAATCTATACGCCATGCGTCGGGAGTTTTTCTTAAAATCTCCCAATGACCTCCGCCCGTTGACGAGCGGAGATATCTTGCGTTTGCTTTTTTCCACATCGGATGCTTTTTGGGAGTTTTCCAAATGACCTGCGGATCGGGACGGATAAGGATAACCTCGCCCCAACGCTCAAGTCTTTCTCCGTCGGAGCAATCCAGCAATTCATAATCCTTCCAGCCGTCGGCAACTCTCATTTTAACATCCTCCGTTTATATAAGTCTCTCTTTAACTACCTGTGCGATCTCCTCGGCAAGGGTTTGGATTTTGTCCTTATCCCTGCCCTCGAGCATAACTCTTACAAGCGGCTCTGTGCCCGAAACACGAACAAGCACTCTGCCTGATTCGCCGAGCTCCTTTTCTGCACTTGCAACAGCCTTCTTGATTTCCTCATCATTATCGTAGCGAGCCTTGCCCATCTGGGAAACTCTTACGTTGATAAGAACCTGCGGGAATACCTCCATCTCGGCGGCAAGCTCGGAGAGCTTTTTGCCTGTTCTCTTCATAACTGCGAGCAGCTGAAGAGCCGTGAGCTGACCGTCGCCCGTTGAAGCGTAATCAAAGAAAATAACATGACCCGACTGTTCGCCGCCTATCTTGAAGTTGTTCTCTCTCATGTTTTCAAGAACATATCTGTCGCCGACCTTTGTGATCTCGGTCTTGATGCCGTTTTTCTTGCAGAACTCGAAGAAGCCCATGTTGCTCATGACCGTAACAACGGCCGTATCATCGGTGAGGACTCCTCTGCTTTTCATATCCTTGGCGCAGATCGCAATAATCTTATCGCCGTCAACAACCTCGCCGTTCTCATCAACAGCCAGCATTCTGTCTGCATCACCGTCGAAAGCGAAGCCTACGTCGCAGCCGTATTCCTTAACATATCTCTGAAGTCCGTCAAGATGAGTCGAACCGCACTCACGGTTGATATTGATACCGTTCGGCATTGACGACTTGATATGGCAGTCAACCCCAAGCTCGGTAAAAAGATCGGGAGCCGTTACGCTCGCTGCACCGTTGGCGCAGTCAAGAGCAACCTTGTAGCCCGAAAAATCCATGCCCTCAACCGTCGAAATAAGGTGACGTGTATAATCAAATGTCGGCATCTCGGAGCTTCTGATACGTCCGATATCGGCACCGATCTTAACAGGCGGAAGCGTTACACCGTCAAGGATAATGGCCTCGATCTTCTCCTCCAACTCATCGGGAAGCTTGTAGCCGTCCGCCTGGAAGATTTTGATGCCGTTATATTCGCAAGGATTATGCGAAGCGGTGATCATGACCGCTGCATCGTACTCGTATTTTTTTACAAGAAATGCGACCGCAGGTGTAGGAAGCACGCCGAGCTGCATAACGTCTGCGCCGACCGAGCAAAGACCTGCCGTAATCGCAGAGCAAAGCATATTTGATGAAATTCTTGTGTCCATTCCGATCATAACTCTCGGACGCTTTTTGTTCTCGTCAATGAGAACCATTGCGGCTGCGCGGCCTATCTGCATGGCAAGCTCGCAGGTAAGCTCCGAGTTTGCAACTCCTCTTGCACCGTCTGTTCCGAATAATCTGCCCATAAAAATGACCTCCGAATTAAAGTTCAAATTTTTGCTGTTCCATCAACGGAATCGGGTTGTTATTTGCTCCGTTCTGTGCAGGCATCGGCATGCCCAAATGAGCATAGCCCGCAGGCGTGACCATACGTCCTCTCGGGGTTCTCGAAAGAAATCCGATCTGCATCAGGTACGGTTCATAGACATCTTCAATTGTGATCGCTTCCTCGCCTATTGCGGCGGCGATCGTTTCAAGTCCGACGGGACCTCCGTTATAGTTCTTTATCATCGCCGTCAGAAGCAGTCGGTCAATCGAATCAAGACCGAGCGGATCGACCTCAAGGCGGTTGAGCGCAAGGTCGGCATTTTCGTCGGTGATAATACCGTTGCCGAGCACCTGTGCAAAGTCGCGCACACGCTTTAAGAATCTGTTCGCGATTCTCGGCGTTCCTCTTGAACGGGAGGCTATCTGATAAGCTCCCTCGTCGGTGATTTCTATATTAAGTATTCCTGCGCTTCTTTTTACGATATTGCTCAAATCCTCGGGCGAATACAGCTCGAGCCTTGCAATAACGCCGAAACGGTCACGAAGCGGCGCACTGAGCTGACCTGCTCTCGTCGTTGCGCCGACAAGGGTAAACCTCGGCAGGTCAATTCTTATGCTCCTTGCCGACGGTCCCTGACCGATGATTATATCAAGCGCATTGTCCTCCATCGCAGGATAGAGAACCTCCTCAACGCTCCTGTTCATTCTGTGGATCTCGTCAATGAAAAGCACGTCGCCCTCGCTGAGATTGGTAAGCAATGCGGCAAGATCCTTCGGTTTTTCGATCGCAGGACCCGAGGTAACACGGAAATTAACGCCCATCTCGTTGGCAATGATACCTGCAAGTGTAGTCTTTCCGAGACCCGGAGGACCGTAAAGAAGCACATGGTCGAGCGGCTCGTTTCTCTTTTTCGCCGCTTCTATATAAATTGAAAGATTTTCCTTAACCTTAGTCTGTCCGATATAGTCACTCATCGTCCTCGGACGAAGCTGAAACTCCACATCGGAATCGTTATCCATATACTCGGGAGCGACTATTCGGTTTTCAAAATCCATATCCTCCATGCCGTTCCCTCCTTATATCAGTGATTTAAGTGCCTGTCTTATGAGCTCCTCGACAGGTAAGCTGCTGTCAAGCTTGCCGAGTGCGACTGCCGCCTCCGACCTGCTGTAGCCGAGCTGAACGAGAGCCTCTATAGCCTCGCTCACGTTCTCCGCACCTGCCGTCATTTGAACCGCTCCGACAAGCTCCGACTGCTCCTCGGTAAGCTCTGCACTGAACTTATTTTTAAGTTCAAGTATAATTCTGTTGGCTATCTTTGCACCGACGCCCTGCGCCTTTGTTATCGCCTTTGCGTCGCCCGAAGCAATGCTCAAGGCGAGCTTATCGGGAGTCAGCACGGAAAGTATCGCAAGCGCCGCCTTGGGACCTACGCCCGAAACAGTGATGAGCTGTTTGAAAGCGTCAAGCTCGTTCGGCGTGGAGAAGCCGTAAAGCTCCATTGCGTCCTCACGGACATTGAGGTAGGTGTAAACCGTCGTTTCCGTGTTGAGCGCAACGTTTTTCAGCGTGTTCATCGTGGAAAAGCAGAAGAACGCAATTCCGCCGCACTGAACAGCAAGTCCGTTCTGATCGAGGGCAATTACCTTGCCCGTAAGAGAATATATCATCGTTTTCCGCCTTTTGATAGTTTATTTTTATATGTTTTTTCTTGTCTTTTCTCAATAATACTTCTTCAGCTTTCCGACGAGGGAGCCGCTGGTGTGTGCATGGCAAATAGCCATTGCGAGGGCGTCCGCCGTGTCGTCGGGCTTCGGTATTTCGTCAAATTTCAGCATAATCCGCATCATTTCCTGCACCTGCTTTTTTTCGGCTCTGCCATAGCCGACAACGCTCTGCTTAACCTGGAGCGGCGTATATTCGGCTATTTCAAGCCCGTGGAGCTGTGCCGTCAGCACGATAACTCCCCTCGCCTGTGCAACGTCGATGACCGTCTTTGCGTTCGTGTTATAAAAAAGCTTTTCAATTGCCATGACGTCGGGCTTATAGTGCGTCATTATCAAATCAAGCTCACGGTAAATAATCTCCAACCGCTTGTTGAACGGTGTTCCCGCCTTGGTCGTTATTGCGCCGTAGCCGAGCACCTTGAAATGATTGTTGCTGTATTCCAGCACACCGTAGCCGATTATCGCATAGCCCGGGTCAATTCCTAAAATAATCATTATTTCTTTTCGTCTCTTTCACGGATTACCATTTTTGTCGGTGTACCCTCAAGTCCGAAAACCTCACGAATCTGATTGTCGATATACCGCTGGTAGCTGTAATGGAAAAGATCCTTGCGGTTGACGAAGCAGACAAATGTCGGCGGTCTTGTGGAAGCCTGCGTAATATAATATATTTTCAGCCGCCTGCCTTTATCCGTCGGCGGCTGAACTCTCGCCGTCGCTTCTGCAAGAATATCGTTAAGCTTACCCGTTGAAATTCGCATTGCATTCTGAGTGTCAACGAATTTGATAAGCTCAAATAATCTGTCAAGCCGCTGACCCGTCTTTGCCGAAATGAAAATAATCGGTGCATACGACATGAACGAGAAATCATTCATCAGCTTTTTACGGTAGCTGTCCATGGTCTTGCCGTCTTTTTCAACCGCATCCCATTTATTTACGGCGATAATGCACGCCTTGCCGAGGTCGTGAGCGATTCCCGCAACCTTTGAATCCTGCTCCGTGAAGCCCTCCTGCGCGTCAATCATGATAACGCACACAGTCGCTCTTTCAACAGCCATTCTCGCACGGAGAACGCTGTATTTTTCAATCGCTTCTTCAACCTTGCTCTTGCGGCGGATACCTGCCGTGTCAATGAAAATAAACTTGCCGAACTGATTTTCAATCAATGTGTCGGTTGCGTCTCTCGTTGTGCCTGCAATGTTCGAAACGATAACTCGCTCCTCGCCTGCAATCGCATTGATAAGTGAGGATTTGCCGACGTTCGGCTTGCCGATAACGGCAACACGGATTCTGTCGTCGTCCTCGTCCTCGTCTTCCTCCTCGGGGAAGTATTTGATAACCTCATCGAGCAGATCGCCCGTACCGTGACCGTGAACAGCCGAAACTCTTATCGGCTCGCCGAGGCAGAGGTTGTAGAACTCATAGAATTCCATCGGCGGTTCGCCTATCGTGTCGCACTTGTTTACGCAAAGCACGATCGGCTTTCCGCTCTTGATGAGCATTGAGGCAACCTCCTGATCGGTCGCAACAACACCCGTTCTCATATCCGTTACGAAAATTATAACGTCTGCACTGTCAATGGCAATCTGAGCCTGTCGGCGCATCTGCGAAAGAATAACATCGTCCGAATCGGGCTCAATTCCGCCTGTATCAACTAAAAGGAAATTATGGTTGAGCCATTCGCAATCGCCGTAAATCCTGTCACGGGTAACGCCCGGTGTATCGTCAACGATTGAAAGGCGCTGACCCACAAGCTTATTGAAAAGCGTGGATTTTCCGACATTCGGTCTGCCTACAACGGCAACTATCGGTCTTGCCATATTATCCCTCCTGTTCTCCTAAAATTTTATCAAGCATTTCATACCCGTCGTTCTCAACGGGTGTGACCTTTATTCCTAATTTTTGTGAAAGCTCCTCAACGGACATATCGTCAAGGAAAATATCCCTCTCGCTTCTCAGCGCAACCGCAGGGAAAAGCAGTTCATCGTAGAGCTTTATATTTTCAAGTCCTGCGATTATATCCCTGCCGCAGAGAAGTCCCGCAACGGTTATCCTCTCGCCGAAAAGTCTGTTCGGAATTTTAACGATCTCAATTTGAATATTCGTGACTCTTTTTTCAACGGTCTTTGCGATATATTCAATCAGCCTGAAAGCCGCCGCACCCGTTACCATTGTAATTCGGCGCTCCTTCGGCAAGGTATATCCCTCGGGAATGTCCTTTATCGCTTTCTCGAATTCATGCTTTAACAGCGCCCACATTCCGACACCGTTTTCAAGCTGTATGAAGTCGCCGTATCGGCTGCAATCGGGCATCGGCAAATCGGCATTGAGATAGAATTCATCCGATGCAAAAGCGATATTCATATTATTATAACACATAAATTGAGAATTGTAACTATCAATTCGCGAAATTACGTCCAAAGATTGCTCTTTTGTGAAAGGATTTAAGCCCGTCAGCCCGTCACGGTGGCAAGAAAGACCGACGGGAACGGCGGCAATGCTCTGAACGGACGGGTACATCTTACCCAATTCCTCCAGTGAATAGGTCAGCTCGTCGCCGTCATTATAGCCGGGGCAAAGCACAAGCTGAGTATTGAGCTTTATGCCTGCATCGGCAAGTTTCCTGACATAGTCGAGCACCTTTCCCGCTCGCTTGTTGCCCATCATTTTAACACGAAGCTCGGGGTTCATAGTGTGAACCGAGATATTAACGGGGCTGATGTGCATTTCGATTATTCTGTCAATATCCCTCTTGCCGATATTCGTGAGCGTGATATAGTTGCCGAAAAGGAAGGAAAGACGTGAATCGTCGTCCTTGAAATAAAGGCTTTCACGCAAGCCTTTAGGCAGCTGATCTATGAAGCAGAAAATGCAATTGTTGGCACAGGAGCGCTGCTTGTCCATCAGATAGGTCTCGAATTCAAGACCAGTTTCGCCCTCGCCGAGCTTTAAATGAATCGTTCGGCGCTTGCCGTTCGGCTTCTCGATAACGAGCACGGGCGCATCGTCAATATAGAACTGATAGTCAAGCACGTCACGGATCTCATGACCGTTTACGCTAATCAGCTTGTCCCCCGCCTTCACAAAATGGCGTGACGCAGGCGAATGATGCCGAACAGATGAAATTTTAACAGCCATAAAGACCCTCCTTTGCTTGGTTTTTTGTTGCTTCTAATCGAAGCAGAAGCCTCATTGGGCTCCCCTGTGTAGTTTTGACGAGAGATTTTTTCGTTAGACAGTTCAAGGATTCCGCCGCCGATATGAATATCGGCAAGGAAGCTTTGGGCTGTATAACGGAAAAAGATCCGTCAAAAAAGTCAAAAAGGCAGAGAACGGACACTATTAAACGGTCCAATCTCTACCTTCTCCGTTTCACATTGAAAAGACTTATGCGTCCTTCTTGACAACAAGCTTGCCGTTGTAATAACCGCAGGCTGAGCATACTCTGTGAGCTCTCTTGTACTCACCGCACTGCGGGCACTTTACAAGTGCCGGTGCTTCCATCTTCCAAACGTTTGAACGTCTCTTGTCTCTTCTCGCTTTAGAAACTCTTCTCTTCGGTACTGCCATTCTGAGCGCCTCCTTAATGCTGATAAATAATTCTTACTGATCTTCCTGTGTGAGCTGTAAGAGGGCGTCCCAGCGAGGGTCGTACTCCTTGCCGCAGTCACACGGACCGTCATTTAAGTCTTTGCCGCATCGGGGACAGATCCCGAGGCAGTCATCCCTGCACAACACCTTGGTAGGCAGGTTCAGGAGAATATCCTCCCGAACAAGCGGTTCGGCATCGTATCGGAGCGAATCGACAACGATAAATTCGTCATTGCCCTCGTCGTTGTTAAGCTCCGTGACAAGCACATGCTCGATCGGCATTGAAAAGGTACGGTCAAATGCGGCCGCACATCTGTCGCAGGCGAGATTGAGAGTAAAATCAGCCTTCGCTTTGATGCTGACTATGCCTGTTGAGTTCTTGATCTCCCCCGTAACGCGAACGGACGAATTGAATGATTTTCCGCCGTAGATATCACAATCGCTCATGTCAACCGTGAAATCCAAAGGCAGCGCCATGCCCTCATTATTAAAGACAGGCTCAAGCTCAACGAAATACATAAATACTCTTCACCTCAAATGTCATGCACCAAACATTATATAGTGTAAAACGTCATTTGTCAATAATAAAAATACAAAATCCATCGCTTTTTCCCGAATTTTTTCAGTCTTTGCCCTTTTATTTCAAAACAAGCCTTCATATACGATTTTCTGAGACTGAATCAGGAACAGGCCGTTACAGTTATTTTACCGAAATATCGGTCAAAAAGCAACAAAATCAATGACAAAATTTTTATAACTCCCCTCTCCCTTATAAAAATTGTCTCCCCTTGAAGCGATCAAGGGGAGGCATGATTTTATTCAGCTGTAGCTCAACCTGTCAGCAAATAGCGCCGATACGGTCGATGAACCACTTGATGATTTTCACGAAAATCGAAACGAACCAATTGCGAATCTTATCCCATCTTGTCGGGAGCTTGGAAACCTCGGTATTCTCATTGCGCTTTGCGTGGCAGACCGTACATTCCTCGTGTGCGATACCTTTTTCCGTCTCGGTCGCTTCCTTATCCGTCACCCATTCAAAGGTATGCTCACCCTTTTCGATTACGGAATCGCCGTACTTGCACTCCTTCCAGTGCACGTTCTCGTCGAACTTCCAATCGCTGTAATCGTGAGCGGCGTTTACGGTAATTTGGACCATTGCCATGTTAGCAAAAGAATCAACAGCAATAATCTTGAACTCACCGTTTGCGGGTTCAGCCGTATAATATCCGTCTGCGTCCAGCTCAACATTTTTGCCGTTTATTATTACGATTGCCGTTCCCGATGTGTCATTGTCGGTTACCTTAAACTTCTGAGGTCCGCAATAAATCTTGCCGTTTTCAAGACCGATTATTACCGGCTTTTCGGTATCTCTCCAAACCGCACCGAGCGTAACCGTGTCAATGCTGTCGTCCTGAACAAGCTCGCCGTATGTGCAATTCAAAGTCGTTACGCTCAATTTCGGAGAAACAATGTTCCAGCCGATGAATTCAAATCCTCCCTCTTTTGTCGGAGGAACAACACCGTCGAGAACCTTATCGTCCCAGTGGAGCGTCTTGTCGGCAACGGGAGTGCCGCCTCTTGTATCAAACTTAATCGTATAGGTTTTTGCCATCCACTCTGCCACCAGGGTAATTCCGCTTACCTTATCATCTGCAGCGAGGTCGGAAAACTTTGTATCTGACGAAACTGCCGAATCAGCGTACCTCCAGCCTGCGAATGTGTAGCCTGCCTTTGTCGGAGCCGAAACGCCGTCGAGCACCTTGTCGCTCCATGCGAGAAACTTATCCGCAACTGCCGTTCCGCCGTTTGAGTCAAAGCTTACGATATAACCGTTGGCTATCCACTTTGCCGTATAGGTAACAGTCTTGTTTATGAGGCTCGTCTGCTCCCAGCCTGAGAAGGTATAACCTGCTCGCACAACGTTTTCCGCTGTCGGGAGTGCAAGCGTTTCATTTGCTTTATAGCTTGTCGGTGCAGTGTAGCCCTCTGCCCATGCACCGCCGTCAAGGTCGTAAACAACGCTGACATCAACAGCCTTCGGGTTTAATTTGAGTGCAGGAACGACGCCCACGCCTGTGCCGTAAACTCCCTGACCGAGAGCCGCCCAGCCGTAGCTGCTGACGAGGTAAACCGCTTCGCCATCGCCCGGGGTACGAAGCCACCAATGCGGATAACCCTGGCTGATATATACGCCCTGACATTTTGAATAATCCGTACCTTTGAGCTTTCTTGCTTCGTCAAATTCCGATTTCGATGAGTCGAAGCCGTATGCGCTGTTAATTACATCGTCAAATGAGAGAATAAATATTTTATCGCCCGTATCGGTGCCGAACCAAGTGCCGTCCGGGCTGTTATTCTCAAGGAACGTTGTGCCTATCAGCATCTTCTCCTCACGGGAGAATGCCGTGTTATAAAAGGTCTTGTTGAGCCACTGTCTCAATGAGCAGGTTTCCCAATCTGAGACATAATTTGTGCAGTCCTTGCTGTTATAAAGCTTACCGTCTTTTTTTATAACGAAATTCTGATAAGCCTGCGAATCAATGGCGTTATCGCACATAATATACCCCTCGTCGGGGTCAAGCACACGCCATGTCAGCGGTTCGTATTTAAAATAATATACATTGTTCGGGTGATAGCCGTTGTCATACTGGTTAGAATAAAGATGTCCTTTTAATCCGCCGCCGGTGCCCGGTCTGTACTCCGAAAAAGTAACCGCGCGGAACATTTCGCCGTCACTGTAGAAATCCTTATACAGCATGAAATCGCCCGGCTCCATTTCGCCGTCCGTGCTATGGCCTGTTCCGCTGTAATATTTATAGGAAACCCAAAGATAATTCTCCGAGTCCGCTTCAAGCTTTGCGACCTCATCGGCGTCCGTAACCTCGGACTGAGGATATGAGCCGAATTCGATTTTGCTGCCCTTAGCGAGCGTCGGCGTCTTCGGATTGAACTTGAACGCAGGAACAACGCCCATATCGGTTCTGTTGACGTTGTAATAACCGCTGCCGCTGGAAACGATCCAACCGCCCGGAGCTACGCCAAAAGCGAATGTGCCGTAGAAACCCGTTGTACGCAGCCACCAATACGGAATGTTGCCGCCTGTATACGAAACAACATCTGCACCTTGGCACATTGCATAATCCGTAGCCGGTTTTATTCTTGCAAAATCGCTACTTGATCCGTCCTCATCAAAACCGTAATCGCTGTTTATTGCATCATAAAAGCTAATTGTAAAAATCTTATCAAATGTGCCGGCGCAGTCATATTTCGGACTAAACGGATTGTTGTTGTCAAGATAGGTTTTACCTATCTGAGCCTTTTCCTCCGCCGTGAAAGCGGTGTTGTAGAAATCCTTATTCAGCCACTCTCTCAGAGAGCTTTTTGACCAATCGTTAGCCAAATACTTGCAGTCCTTGCTATTATAAACCCTTTGTCCCAATGCGGAATCATAAGAGTCGGGATCATAATAGGAAAAGTTCTCAAAAGCCTGAGCGTCAATGGCAATATTGGACATAACAAAGCCCTCTTCGGGGTCAAGAACCGTCCATGTCAGCGGCTCATATTTAAAGAAGTATGTGGTGTTTAAATAGTAGCCGTTGTTATCCTGCATTGAATTTGTTTCACTCGAAGTACTGCTCGTCAATTTCGGACGGTACTGCGAAAATCTGACCGCGCGGTATTTTTCGCCGTTCAGCTCAAGATCGGCATACTTCATGTAGTCCGACGCTGTCATTTTGCCGTCATACTCCGTGTCCGTGCCGATGTAGTAGTCATATGACACCCACACGTCGTCAGTCAGGAAGCCGTCAAGTACCGAAATGATCCTTGGATTGATCACCTTTGACTGAGGATATGAACCGAATTCGATTATATCCCCCTTCTGATAACCGTCGTCCGCCGTGTCGGCAGCCATCGTGACAGGTGCAATGCTCAGGAGCATGCACACCGCCAGGATAATGCTTAGAATTCTTTTTTTCATTTTTTTGCCTCCTTTTTGTATAGGATTACAATCCAATTATAATTGATTTTCATTATTTTGTAAACATGTTTATTAAGAAATTTATAATTCCAATTTGACGATTTGATATTTTTGTGAATAATGACGAACAAAGCGTTGGCAGTTCCACACTTTTTGTAGCATTTTCCCTTGCTTTGTTCGATAAATGAATGCGGGATGGAAAACATCTTGCCTCCCCTGGAGGAGGAGCCCACGCTCAAGGTGAATTTCAGCTGACTTTTGAATGCTTTGCAACGCAAAGCCACCGTTTCTTTTCACTCTTCACTTTTATCTTTTCTCTCGAATTAAACCCCTCAGTCAGCTGCGCTGACAGCTCCCCTAAAAGGGAGCCAAGAGGTCTGCGCGGACTTTTCTTGCCGCCCCTTTAGGAGAGGTGGCTTCGGCGGTTTGCGCCGAAGTCGGAGGGGTTAAAGTTCGATAAGACTTTACTCCCTCAGTCACGGACAAGCCGTGACAGCTCCCCCGTGGGAGAAGCCCACGCACAAAATAATTTCCAGCTGACTCTTTACAAAACCCCTCAGTCGCTTCGCGACAGCTCCCCTATAGGGGAGCCGAGCCTATTTTCTTCGGACATCGCAACTTGAAAATTTTTTCATTTTTCCTGTCAAAATATATACCCACCCTTACAAATACCATTCAAAAGCACGAAAAAAGCTATCGGCCGCAAAACCGATAGCCTTATATTATTTATTATTATGTCAAATCTTCTTGCAGAAAGCAAAGATTTCTTTCGGAAGCTCTGCCTCGTCAGCGGAGATCGTGAAGATGAAGCTCTTCTCCTCAACGTGATTCTTGCTAAGCTCGTCAACCTTCTTGAGGAACTCGCAAAGCTCGCCGTAGTCACGGGTACCGATTCTCAGCGTTGCGTCAACAAGAACGTCCGTGATGTCGTGGTCGCCTGCGCAGATGCCGCAAAGGAAGCCGAAGAATGCGTCATAACCGCTTACCTTGTAATGGTCTGTGTCAATAAGACGTGCGCGGTAGTTTACATCATATGTGAGCTTGGGCTGCTTCTCAACGCAAACAACGTTGCCGTTTGAATGCTCGATAGCCTCGTTGACCTTCTCGATCAAAAGCTTTGTTTTTCCTGAACCTTTTTTACCTAAAATAAGAGATACCATAATAATATCCTCCCTGTTTTTTTATTCTAACATTCGTGTCCTGCACGAAAATTATACGAAATTTGTGCGGCGTTGCCTTAGCCTAATCTTGCCTCAAGCTCTGCCTTGCGATCCTCATATCCGGGCTTGCCGAGGAGAGCGAACATGTTCTTCTTGTAGCTCTCAACACCCGGCTGATCAAACGGATTGATTCCGAGAATGTAGCCGCTGATTGCACATGCCTTTTCGAGGAAGTAAATGAGATAACCGAGATTGAATTCGTCCATTGCCTCAACCTCAAGCACGATGTTCGGAACGTTGCCGTCTGTGTGGGCGAGCAATGTGCCCTCAAAAGCCTTCTGATTTACGAACGAAACGGTCTTGCCTGCGAGGAAATTAAGTCCGTCGGCACTGCCCTCCTCGTTCTTTATCTCAACCTCAGACTTTGACTTTGCAAAGTGGACAACGGTTTCAAAGAGATGTCTTTCACCCTCCTGGATATACTGACCCATCGAGTGAAGGTCGGTCGAGAAGATAGCCGAAGCCGGGAACAAGCCCTTGTTCTCCTTGCCCTCGCTCTCGCCGTAGAGCTGCTTGAACCATTCATTCATCATCGTGTATGCAGGCTCATAGCTGACCATCATTTCAATCTTTTTGCCGCTTCTGTAAAGGAGATTTCTCGTTGCGGCATATTTGTAGCAATCGTTCTTTTCGATATCCTTATCGCTAAGCTCATTCATTGCCGCGGCCGCGCCCTGCATAATAGCGTCAATGTCGATTCCCGCAACGGCGATCGGAAGAAGTCCGACAGCTGTAAGAACAGAGTATCGTCCGCCGACATCATCGGGAACAACGAAGGTCTCATAGCCCTCTGCGTCTGCAAGAGCCTTGAGCGTTCCCCTCGCCTTATCGGTCGTAGCGTAGATACGCTTTGCCGCTTCCTCTGCGCCGTACTTGCTTTCAAGCATTTCTCTGAAAATTCTGAAAGCAACCGCGGGTTCTGTGGTCGTACCCGACTTTGAAATAACGTTGACCGAAAAATCTCTGCCGCCGATTATCTCAACAAGCTCGTTGATTGAAGCTGAGCTTATCGTGTTGCCTGCGAAATAGATCTCGGGTGCGCCGTGTCTGAGCAAATTGTAGTTCTGCGACTTGATAAATTCAATTGCCGCTCTCGCTCCGAGATACGAACCGCCTATTCCGATAACTACAAGAACCTCGGAATCCTTTCTGATTTTCTCAGCCGATGCTTTGATTCTTGCGAATTCTTCCTTGTCATAATTTCTCGGAAGGTCAAGCCATCCGAGGAAGTCATTTCCTTTGCCCGTTCCGTTGTGAAGCTCGTCATGTGCGGCTTCAACCTCCGACTGAATGTCGGCATATGCGTTTTCTTTGAGGAACGAAGTTACATATTTTGTGTTCAATTTTACAGACATTATCTGTATGCCTCCGATTTGGTTTTCTTATTAGTTGGTTATATTTTACCCTATTTAACTTGTTTTTTCAAGTGGTATTTAGCATTTTTTACGCAGTTTGCATAAAAAATACACACTCAGTTCACACTAACGGGCTGTTGCGGCTTGCAAATTGAGCATATCATACGCATAAACACCGTTTTGAAGCTGAGCTTTTCAACGTAATGCGGCGCAGTCAGCTTATATTCGCCGAGCTTTTGGCCATCGAGCTTGACCGTAACCGTGCCCAAGGTCTGATTGGACTCAACAGGCGCTTCTACCGCGGTGGCAAGGTCGATCTCCTGCGTAATATTTTTTTGCTTGCCCTTAGGAATAAGAAAGCGTGAGCCGCCCGAGATCTGCGGTGTCAGCGTTTTTTCCTCGCCCTTGATTATATTGACGTCGGTAATCAGCGATTTGTCGATCTCAGGCATTACCGTTTCATAGTTTGCGAAGCCCCAGTTGAGCATCGCCTTTGCCCCCTCAAAACGGTCCTTGCTGTTGTCCGCACCCATTACTACAGCGATAAGGCTTGTTCCTTCCCTCGTTGCCGTCGCCGAAATACAGCAGCCCGCCTTTGAGGTCGTGCCTGTTTTCAGACCTGTTGCACCCTCATAGAATCGAATAAGCTTATTTGTGTTGACAAGCTCGGTCTTGCCGTCACGAAGCGAATCCATCCATATTTTTGTGTACTGCTGAATAAATTGGTGCTTCATCAGTTCCCTTGACATCAGCGCAATGTCGTATGCCGTTGTCAGGTGTGTGGTTGAAGTATCGTCAAGACCCGTGCAATTGTCAAAATGCGTGTTTTTCATGCCAAGCTCCTGTGCACGGTCGTTCATCATTGTAACAAACGCTTCGTCACTGCCCGCTATATACTCTCCGAGAGCTGTACATGCGTCGTTTGCGCTGTAAACAGCCGTCGCCTTGAGCAGCTCGTCAACCGTCATTGTTTCGCCCTCTTTTAGCCATATCTGCGAACCGCCCTTTTTCGACGCATTGGTGCTTGCCGTCACCTCGTCGGTCAGCCGTATTGTGTTGGAGTCGATCGCTTCGGCAACCAACAGCATAGACATAATTTTTGTCACCGACGCAGGATAGAGCTTTTCGTTTTCGTTCATTCGCATAAGCACTGTTCCCGTTGTCTGATCCATCAGGACTGCCGACTTTGCTTTGACTTCAATCGGCATCGGCGAATCATTCTCCGCCGATGCGAAAACACCGAACATTCCGAATGTCATAATAATACTTAATAAAATTACTGTTGCTTTTTTCATAATAAGCCTCCCTTTCACAGTCGCACACAATAAATATATGCCCCGTTAAAGTCAAATAAAACTTGCACTGAAAGCTGCTTTGCTTTATAATAATGTTTTAGATTACCAAACGGAGCTGATGATATGAAAATTGCATTCTACACCCTGGGCTGTAAGGTCAACCAATATGAATCCCAGGCAATGTCCGAAAAAGCGGCGGCGAATGGCTTTGAAATAGTCACGACCGAAGAAGAAGCGGACGTTTATGTTGTCAACTCCTGCACCGTTACCGCCGAGAGCGACCGCAAAACGCGCCAGGCTGTCAGAAAATTCAAGCGCAACCACCCCGAAAGCATCGTCGTGCTTACAGGCTGTATGCCGCAGGCTTTTCCGCAGGACGCCGAACGCCTTGAACAGGCGGACATCGTGCTCGGCAACAAGAATAATTCAAGGCTCTTCGATTTGATTCACAGCTATTTCAGCTGTGGCCAACGCATAATCGACATTGAGGAGCACAAGACCGGCGATAAATTCTCGGGCGGCGATATCTCGGGCTTCGACCGCAGAACAAGAGCCGTTGTGAAGATTGAGGACGGCTGTAATCGCTTCTGCTCTTACTGCATCATTCCATATTCGAGAGGCCGTGTGCGCTCCAAGCCGATCGACGAGCTTAAATGCGAGCTTCAAAGGCTCAGCGACGCAGGCTTTGCCGAGGTCGTGCTGGTCGGAATAAATCTTTCGGCTTACGGCACGGATATCGGACTTAGCATTTGCGATGCTGTTGAGCTTGCCGACAAAATGAATTTTCGCCGTGTGCGTCTTGGTTCGCTTGAGCCCGACCACATCACAGACGAGGTTATAGGGCGCCTTGCGAAGCTTTCGAGCTTCTGTCCGCAGTTCCACATTTCGCTTCAAAGCGGCTGTGACAACACGCTCAAGGCGATGAACCGTCACTACAGCGCAGAGGAATATTTTGAGCTTTGCCAAAAGCTCCGAGCTAACTTCCCCGACGCTACAATTACAACAGATATAATGGTCGGCTTCCCGACCGAGAGCGAGGAGGATTTTGCCGAAAACGTCCGCTTCGCGCAGAAGGTCGGCTTTGAAAAGGTTCATGTGTTCCCCTACTCTCCCCGTGAGGGCACAAAAGCCGCAAAAATGCCTCAGATAGAAAAGGCAGTTAAGGAAAAGCGCAGTCACATCATGATTGAAAAGACCGAAGAAATAAGACAGGAATTTCTCAAAGCTCAGATAGGCAAAACCGTTGAGGTTCTCTTTGAGACTAGACATTCCGACGGATATATCGAGGGCTATACCAAGAATTACACCCCCGTCAAGGTCAAGGGTGAACTGCCCTGCGGAGAGATATCAAAGGTTAAAATAGCCGCTGTTGACGGCGATTTCTGTGTGGGTAAAAAATATGAACGAGCATAAATTTGATAAAAAGGGCGGAATTTATTCAAAAGCACGCCCAAGCTATCCCGATGAGCTTTTTGCGTATCTCAAAGAGCAAAACTTGATTTCAGAAAGCACCGTTGCCGCCGATATAGGCTCGGGCACGGGCATATTTACAGAAAAGCTTTGTCCCTATGTCAGCAGAATTTTCGCAGTTGAACCGAACGATGACATGCGCTCGGTTGCCGAGAAAAAATACGCTGTACAAGATAACATCATTTCTGTCAACGGCAGTGCCGAGGATACAAAATTAGCCGACAAAAGCGTTGATTTTATCACCGTAGCGCAGGCTTTCCACTGGTTCGACAGACAGACGTTCAAGGCGGAATGTCAGCGCATTTTAAAGGACAGCGGCAGTATTCTGCTTGTGTGGAATGACCGCGACACCGAAAGCGAGCTTATTAGAGCAAATTACGATATCAACCGCCGCTTCTGTCCGAATTTCAAGGGCTCATCGAACGGTATAGATTTTAGCAGGGATTCTTTCATAGACTTTTTCGAGGGCGATTTTGACGTTGTTCGGTTCAGGAACGACCTTATATATGATGAAAACGCCTTTGTTTCAAGATGCCTCTCCTCGTCCTATGCACCGAAGCCCGCCGAAGAAAACTACAACGAATACGTTACCGAGTTGAAAAAGCTTTTTACAAAGCACAGTCAAAACGGTACCGTCCCCTACCCCTACATTACGCGATGCTATATCGGCAAGGTTTGATCAGCCGAAAAAAGTTGGCAGATTGACATTGATTTTTATTGACAAGAATAAAATTGTTTGGTATAATATGCGTTGCGATGTGTAAACAAGCATGTCGCAACAAGTTAATACACGGAGAGTTGTCCGAGTGGTCGAAGGTGCAGCACTCGAAATGCTGTGTACGTAATGTACCTAGGGTTCGAATCCCTAACTCTCCGCCAAAGCGAGAAGCAGGTCATAGGACCTGCTTTTTGCTT
>SAMEA104315424__coassemble_431_pt1 | contig 39438 bp, 27 predicted proteins | sample SAMEA104315424__metabat2_low_PE_031 | metagenome-assembled genome bin SAMEA104315424 (sample SAMEA104315424) | gut metagenome | biome: Monkey gut; feature: monkey-associated habitat; material: faeces | place: China | collected 2013 | reverse complement strand
CAACATATTCAAAGTCACAGGTTCGAGCTGCTCGTACCTCGCAGTCACCCTTTTGCCACTTCGTGACATTTCCCCTGTCAGGGGAATCCCTGTTTGAGGCGCCATGCGAAAAGTCTTGAAAACCTTGATATACAAGGGTTTCAGGGCTTTTTTCTTTTTGTCTTGGTTCTGTAAAACGTGTTAAAATCATCTAAATTCCTTTAAAAAACGTCGTCAAAACGTCGTCAAATGTCGTCAGAAGTCGTCAGAAATTCTCGTCTAAATAGCTCAAAACATCTCTTTTTCTGAACACCATGTTTTTCCCATTCTTTTGAAAGGAAATTCTACCCTCGTGAGCTATTCTGCGCACATATTCCTCCGAACATCTCAAAAGCATTGACACTTCAAATGTTGTCATAATTAAAGGCAGTTCTTTTTCATTGTAGTAGGTTTTAGTTTTTCTCATATATGTTATCTCTCCGTTCTGTTAATATCTGTATTTCTTTGTGATTCATTTTTGCTTATGAGCCTTTCTAAGCTCTTTTTTACCTTTGCTGCTATGGGATGATTTATCTTCTCTAATGCTTGTATTTCCCGTTGTATGGCTTGTCTGATTGAATTTAACGCTTGTTTAAGGGCATTGTTCTCAGCCTCTATCTTTGCATATTTTGCTTGATTACGCAGGGAGTTTCCGTATTGCTCCTTTGCTTTATTAAGTGCATTAAGCTCATCGGTTGCTATGCTGTTTCGTAAATCGTTTATGATTGTATTTTTTTGAGATGAGGAACAAATTAAATTCTTCTTTATTTCTGCAATGTACTCATCAATTTCTTTGTTAATCCTGCTCATAATTCTGAACCTCCCTGTCGAGTATCATGGCAATGCCTTTGGTTATTTCGTCGTACTCATTTAAAATTCGGTTTAAGTATTCCTGACCGGAGGGCTCAAGGTGATAATATTTACGCATTCTCTTAATGCCGACTGTTTTTGAATAAGTTGACAAGTAACCTAATTCTACCAATTTATAGAGGATAAGATATAGGGTACCTTCAAGCATGGTGAAACGGCCGTTGCTTTTTTCTTTAAACAGTTGTGTAATCTGATAACCGTAAAGATCTTCTTTGGTTAACAGATAGAGTACAAGTATTTCGGTACATCCTCTTTTGAAGTTTTCTTGATTTTTACTCAATCATACCAAGGTTGTTAAAGGAGATGTCGTTTTTATCTGCAAGAGATTGTAGCTTTTCAATAAGTGGATCAGGCATTCTGATTGTTTTGCTTGATGATTGAATTTCTTTGTATTTTAAACATATGTATCACCTCATGTAAATTTTACTGTATATTTCAGATAAAATACACTAGCAAAAATACAAGTAAATTTTACTTGCAAGAGATGATTTGTTGTGCTATAATATTAACGATTATAAATACTATATGCTAATTATAATTTAATAAAAAGCAGGAATGAGAAAAGACATGAAAAGGGGACTTAAAAGAGTTGCTTCTGTATTTATCAGTATTGTTTTGTTGTAAATGCGGTAGAGCGTTTAACGAAAATGAGGTTGAATCATTTAATCCAATCGCAGATGCGATGATGCATTATGATGAAGTCGTAGCCTCTCCAAAACAAAAACGGTTATGTTGCCCAAAATGCAAATCAAATTATTTGCAGGCTATAGTGGAGACAGCAACCTCTGCAAGAACAATAGGAAATGGTTATTCTCCCGCAAAAGGTTGTTTAGGTTCCTTGCTGTTTGGACCCGGGGGATGGCTTCTTGGGGCGTTGGGACAGCGGCAAAGAACAATAATTGAAACTCAAAATCGAAATTATTGGATTTGCAATGATTGCGGATATAAATTCAGAAACACAGAAGATTGGTACGAAGAAATAAAGAAAAAAGAGCAAGCTGTGAAAGTCAACCTTGTGTTAACAATCTTTTTTATTATCGTTGCTATGTTACTGTTTACAGGTGGTGAAGTATCCTCAGTTGTTGGCATTGTGTTCTTGATTATTGGAGCGGTAAATGCTATCACTTCTTTCCTAGGAAAAACAAGGATTCGAAATGAACTTCAACATCTTGATGATCTCGAAAGTTCCTCTATGGAGTAATTCAGTAAGCAAAAGATTTTCAAAAACAGTTGGGAAAACCCAGAAAACTGCGATTTGATAAACAAAGAATAAGGAGTATGACAAACATGGGCAGTTTATTTTAGGATATGCTAGGCAGCGACGGTCAAATGATCGATACAAATGTTGATATCGTTTTTGTGATCGATGCCACCGAAAGCATGCAGCCGTTAACTATAAGTTTACAAAAAATTTACATTTTGGAATAAGCTTTGGGTAATCAAGGAGAATTTTATATGAAGAAAAACAACAAACCGGTCAGGGAATACTATACTATCGACTTAGTACATATTTTTAAAACCCTTTGGCAGAGAATATGGCTGATTGTCTTGGCAGGCATAATTGCCGCAGGAATCGGATTTTCCGTGTCGGCATTTTTAATCAAGCCGGAGTATTCCTCATCAATAATGCTTTATGTCAACAACAGCTCGTTTTCGTTGGGCAACACGAGCTTCAGCATCAGCTCCTCCGAAATCACCGCCGCACAGAGCCTTGTTAAAACATACGGCGAGATTCTCAACAACCGCTCGACCCTTGAGCGTGTTATTGAAAAGGCCGATGTTCCGTATTCGTATAAGCAGTTGAGCAAAAAAATTCAGTCCGGCCAGTCGAACAATACCGAAATCATGAGGGTTGACGTTACAACCAACGACCCTTACGAGGCCGCAAAGATTGCAAACTGTATCGCAGAGGTTCTTCCCGTAAGAATATCGGAGATTATTGACGGCGCCTCCATGGAGGTTGTCGATGCCGCAGTGCCGAACCTTGAAAAGGTTTCACCGAGCATAACTCAATATACCGCCGTCGGTCTGATTTTGGGAGTGTTGCTTTCGGCATTGGCGATTGCCGTCGGAGCCTTGATGGATGACACTATCCACGACGAAGAGTACATCTTACAGACTTATGACTACCCAATTTTGGCGAAGATTCCCGATCTTTTAGGCTCGGACAAGAAAAAGTACGGCTACTACAGCGCAAAAAAGAAAACCTCGAAGAATTCATAAGGACGGTATATAGACATGGGATTATTTAAAAATAATAAAACAAGCGCTGTTTTTACCGAAAAGGATTCAAGAAAGACTCTGCACAAGAACCTTGAATTTACAGCCATTGAACAGTATAAAATTCTCAGAACAAACCTTGATTTTACCCTGCCCGAGGACGTTAAGTGTCCGATTATCGGCGTAACAAGCTCGATGAGAGGAGAGGGAAAAAGCACGACCGCAGTCAATCTTTCATATGTTCTCGCCGAAAAGGGCGATCCGGTTATTCTTATTGACGGCGACCTGAGAATTCCTTCAATCGCAAAGAAAATGAACCTCGAATCCACACCGGGTCTTACCGACCTTTTGATGGGTCACGGTGCTCATATGCCGGATTTCCGTTCGGCATTGCTGAAGAACTGGTACATATTGCCCTCGGGAGAAATTCCGCCGAACCCGTCGGAGCTTCTCGGCTCTCGCAGAATGGAATTTATCCTCGACAGCCTTCGTGAAAGCTTCGATTATATCATCATTGATTTGCCGCCCGTCAACATCGTTTCGGACGCATTGTCGATAGCCTCACTTATCGACGGTATGGTAGTCGTCGTTCGTGAGGACTACACCGAAAAGAAGGAATTGGAGCGTTGCTTCAGACAGCTTCAGCTTTCTAACGTCAATGTTCTCGGCTGCATTTTGAACGAATCGAAGAACGACGGCGGATCTTACAAGAAATACAGAAAGCACAAGTATTATAAATACTACAAATACTATCAAGGTTCCTCGAAGAGTGATAGAAAATGATTGATTGGCATTCTCATATTTTGCCCGGCATCGACGACGGAAGCGGCAGTATCGAAGAAAGCCTTGCGCTTTTGAAAATGCAGCGTGAACAGGGAGCGGATACCGTAATCGCAACTCCTCATTTTTTCGCCGACGATGAAACGGTTGATGAATTCTTAGCCCGCAGGCAGGAAAGTCTCGACAGTCTGCTTTCAGCGGCTCGGGACGAAATTCCCCGTATAATCTGCGGTGCCGAGGTCAAATATTATCCGGGTATCGGAAAATTGGAGTCGTTGAGCAAGCTCTGCATCGGTGAAAGCAATCTGATTTTGCTTGAAATGCCGATGGGTAAATGGACGGAATATACGGTTCGTGAATTGACCGAAATTGCCGTGACTCACAGGGTGAGGGTAATTCTGGCTCACATCGACAGATACTTAAAGCTTGAAAGCGATTCCGTGTGGGAACGTCTTTACGAAAGCGGAATCCTGATGCAGGTGAACGCATCCTTTTTCAATGAGCTTTTCACAAAGAAAAAGGCGACGGATATGCTCGCTCGGGGCGGCATTCATGCGATCGGCTCCGATTGTCACAACCTTCGCAACCGTCCGCCACGCTTGGGTAAGGCATATGAGCTCATTCGCAAAAAGCTCGGCGATGAGTTCGTTACACAGTTTAATGAGTATGGTTATTCATTACTCTTTGAATAAAAATTTATTTGAAAGGATTTTTATTATGAAAAAATTATCAACCTTTTTAACTGCAATTTTAATAGCGTCAATCCTTACGGTAGGCGTATTTGCCGCACCGTTCATCAAAAGCCCGGGTTCCGCATCCGCTCCCGAGCTCATTGAATACGAATCGGAATCTCCGGAGTGCAAGGCGAGACTGGTTATCACACCGTATTCTCACCGTGACGATCTGAACAACGACCTCAAGTCGATGATAGTAAAAGCGTATAACGAAATCCGTTCCGCAGGTGATCTCACCGAGTTGAACAAGGATCTGGCAACCGTCGCTCAGAGTAAGGGCATCGCAACCAGGAATTTGGCAGTCTGCGATTTGTTCGATCTTCACTATGAGAACTGCGCCCACCATGAGCCGCACGGCAGCTTCAGAATCAAGCTCAAGGACGACAACGCAAACAGATTTGTTGCGCTCCTGCACTATTACAACGGCGAGTGGGAGCTGATTGACAACGCAAAAATCAACGGCGAATATCTTGAATTTACCATCAAGGAGTTCTCTCCTTTTGCAATTGTTGTCGATAATTCCGATGTTGCCGACGATACGGGCACAGCGGAAAATCCCGCAACGGGTAACATCGAGGACGGAATCAAAATCGGCGTATTGGCAGGAGTAATGTGCGTTTCCCTGGTTGCCGGTGTTGTCCTTTGGAAGAAATCTAAGAAACAGGCCGCTTAAAAAGAGGAGTCTTTATGGGAAAAAAACGGAACGATAAAAGAAAGCTGATGCGTGGCTTAGCCGTCGCTCTTTTGGCAGTGTTTCTTTTAACAGGTGCTTTTTTGCTTTTGGAATTATGGGAAAAGCGTCAAAGCATTTTCCCCGAGCAAAAAACCGAGAATACCGTTTATGAATATAACGGTGTCGAGTATGTGAAAAACGAAGATGTTGAATCGTTTTTGATCCTCGGCCTTGATAAGTTTGAGGACGCAATTAATAACGATTCTTACAATAACGATCAGCGGGCGGACTTCTTGATGCTGTTGGTCTTTGACAACAGTGAGAAAAAGTTCACGGCGGTTCACCTTAACCGTGACACAATGGTTAATATGAACGTTTTGGGCGTTGCCGGTCAGAAGATTGGCACGGTCAACAAACAGCTCGCCTTGGCTCATACCTACGGCAACGGCAGGGATGTCAGCTGTCGCAACACCGCCGACGCTGTTTCCGAGCTTTTGAACGGCGTTAAGGTAAATCACTACCTTTCAATAACCATGGACGCCGTGCCGATTTTGAACGACCTTTTGGGCGGCGTTGAGGTCACCGTTTTGGACGATTTCAGCGGTATTGACGACACACTCATAAAGGGTGAAACGGTTACGCTTCACGGCGATCATGCGCTCACCTATGTGCGCGAACGTTACGGACTTGAGGACAGCTCAAACAGCACCCGTATGGTGCGTCAAAGACAGTATATGACCGCAGTTTACGATAAGGCTATGCTCGAAATCGAAAACGATGACAATTTTGTTATTGAAGCATCTTCAAAGCTTGCTGATTATATCGTGTCCGATCGCTCGGTCAATCAGCTTCAGGAAATTGCGAAAAAGCTGTCGCAGTATAAATTTACCGAAATCGAAACCCTTGAGGGCGAGTCGGTCGTCAAGGACGGCTTGATGGAGTTTCGCCCCGACGCCGATTCGATTGATAAGATTGTTTTTGAATTGTTTTACAAGAAGAAGTAAAAAGAACAGGAGGAGCGTATGGAAGGCAAGAACAGTTATATCATTTCCTCCGGCTCACAAAGCGAAAGCGCCGAGCCCGAAATTACAATATATGAAAAGCCTGTCTATCTCGCAGTCAAAAGATGCTTTGATATTGTTTTTTCTTTGCTTTGTATAATTGTTTTTACAATTCCGATTCTGTTTGTAATGCTTTTGATCGTTATCGACAGTCCGGGAGCGTCTCCTATTTATACCCAATACAGAGTTGGCAAAAACGGCAGGGTATTCAAGTTTTATAAATTACGTTCAATGGTGCCCGGAGCGGATCAAATGTTGGATTCGTTGCTTGATCAAAATGAAATGGAAGGTCCGGCATTCAAGATTTCGAACGATCCCCGTATCACACGGGTCGGTCGGGTGATCAGAAGAACCTGTATTGACGAATTGCCTCAGCTTTGGAATATCCTAAAGGGTGATATGAGCTTCGTCGGCCCACGTCCGCCGCTTCCGAGGGAAGTTGAGCAGTACAACGATTTTCAGCGGAACCGCTTGAGCGTTGTGCCGGGGCTCACCTGTTATTGGCAAATTCAGCCAAACAGAAACAGCCTGACCTTTGATAAATGGCTCGAACTGGATTTAAAGTATATCGAAGAGAGAAACGTAAAAACCGATTTGATGATTATATTTAAAACCGTCGGTGCCGTCTTGAACATGGAGGGTGTGTAAATGCCTCAGCGCAAGGACGAAAAATTGCATATTGCCATGTTGGGTCACAAACGAATTCCGTCCAGAGAGGGCGGGGTCGAGATCGTTGTCGGCGAATTGGCTACCCGTATGGCTGCCATGGGTCACGATGTTACCTGCTTTAACAGGGGAGGACACCATGTCAGCGGAGTCGATTTTGACGAAAAGGCGATGACCGAATATAAGGGAGTAAAGCTAAAGCGTGTTTTTACGGTTGATGCAAAGGGATTGGCGGCTGTGACCTCGTCCTTTTTTGCCGCCGTGAAGGCCGCTTTCGGCAAATTCGACGTTGTTCATTTTCATGCCGAGGGTCCGTGCGCCATGCTTTGGATTCCGAAATTGTTCGGCAAAAGGTGCGTCGCAACCGTTCACGGCCTTGACCATCAACGTGCAAAATGGGGTAAATTCGCCTCGTTTTACATTTTTGCCGGTGAAAAATGTGCGGTAAAATTTGCCGATGAAATCATTGTCCTGAGCGAGAATACACAAAAGTATTTTGAGGACATATATTCAAGAAAAACCGTTTTTATACCCAACGGGGTGAGTAAAAACGCTTTGAAGCCGGCCGAGGAAATAACCGAAAGATTCGGCCTTGAAAAGGACGGCTACATCTTATATTTAGGCAGACTTGTTCCCGAAAAGGGAATACATTATCTGATTGAAGCCTTTAAAGAAATTGATACGGATAAGAAGCTTGTCATTGCGGGCGGCGCATCCGACAGCACGGAATATGCCGACGAGCTGAAAAAATCCGCCTGCGACAATATAATTTTCACCGATTTTGTAAAGGGCGGATTGCTGGAGGAGCTTTATTCGAACGCATATATCTATGTTTTGCCCTCCGATTTGGAGGGGATGCCGCTGAGCTTACTTGAAGCGATGAGCTACGGAAACTGTTGCGTCACCTCCGATATTCATGAATGTAAAAGTGTTATCGGAGAGTGCGGCGTTACCTTTAAAAAGGGCGATGTCGGCGACCTGAAAGAAAAGCTTCAACGGCTTTTGAACGATTCCGAGGCCGTTGAAAGATACAAATCCGTTTCGTCCGATTATGTCTGCAACAGGTTTAATTGGGACGAGGTTACTCGGAGAACGCTCGAGCTGTATTACGGTGAATAAATATGAAGGTTTTACTTGTTAATAAATTTTTGTACCCGAAGGGCGGCGCAGAAACCTATGTTTTCAAGCTCGGCGAAGCCTTGAAGGATAACGGCCATAAGGTCGAATATTTCGGACTGGAAAACGAAAAAAACATTGTCGGAAACAGTGCGAATGCTTATGCTCCCGATATGGATTTGACCGCAGGTATTTCCGAAAACCTTTTGGCACCGTTTAAGATTATTTATTCACGTCAGGCAAGGCGGCAGATAAAAAAGGTTTTGGAAAGCTTTAAGCCCGACGTTGTTCACCTTAACAATATTCAGTTTTATCTCACACCGAGCATTATTCTTGAGATTGAAAAATACAGAAAAACCGTCGGCAAAAAGGTAAAGATAATTTACACGGCGCATGACTATCAGCTTGTGTGTCCGAGCCACGGCTTGTTCGATTCAAATATAAATGTTTGCGAAAAATGCATGACGGGCAACTATATGAACTGCGTCAAATCAAGGTGTATGAAGAATTCACTGCCGAAGAGCATTTTGGCAACGGCGGACGCTTATTTTTGGAAGCTGAGCACGGCGTATTCCTATGTCGATACTATTATTTGTCCGTCGTATTTTTTGAAAAGCAAGCTTGATACACAGCCCCGTTTTAAAGAGAAAACGGTTGTGATTCATAATTTTATCGAAAAGCGGGATATATGTTCCGCAAATAAGGGCGGCTATGTTTTGGAATTCGGTCATCTGTCTAAGGATAAAGGCACCTTGACCTTGCTTGAGGCCGCTCGGCAAATGCCCGAGGTTAAGTTCGTTTTCGCAGGCTTCGGCAAGGCGGTTGAAGAGATCGAAAAAGTGCCCAATGCCGAATACGTCGGCTTCAAAACGGGGGAGGAGCTGAACAGGCTCATTGCAAATGCGACCGTTACCGTTTGTCCCTCCGAATGGTATGAAAATTGTCCGTATTCCGTTATGGAGTCTCTGCTGCTTGGAACACCTGTTGTCGGTGCCGATATTGGCGGCATTCCCGAGCTTATTCGGCCGGGTGAAACGGGTGAGCTGTTTGAATCCGGCAACCGAACACAGCTTTCCGATAAGCTGTATTCCGTAATCCGAAATGCGGATTATTACACCGAAAATTGCAAATCTGTTGAATTTGAAACACCTAAGACATATTATCAAAAGCTATTTAAAATTTACGGAGAATGACATGAAGATTTACGAACTCGGCACAGGCTACACACCGATACCTGCCAAGGTTGCGGCGGCAACCGAAAGCGTGGTTGAGGAGCTGACGAAGGCCTTTTTGCAAATGAATATTGATGTCGAGGCAGTAGATATTTCCGCCGAGGACAGAGCACCGAACAGCTTGCCGATAACCGAGGTTAAGGTGCCGTCGGTTTTCTCTAAATCGGATGTCAGCTTAGGCGTTATACATAAGGTTAAAAGAGTGGTTTATTCCGTTGCACTTGCCTTAAAATTAAAGAAAATATTGAAGAATACCGATCAAAAAACGGTTTTTCATTTTCATAATCAGTACAATATCTTTTTCTTCTTAAAGCTTGTTAAAAAGGAGCTTCGGGACAGGGCGGTTATAGCGTACACCAATCACAACGGCGTATGGTCGTTGCCGTTTGAAGAAGCCGAAAGCACCTTGAAAGCACGCTATTTTCAGGAAATCGAGGGAATGAGGAACGCCGATTTAATCTTCGTTTTGAATCCTAAAATGAAAAAGAATATCGTCAAAAATCTTGGCATTGAAGAGAATAAGGTCGTTCAAATCAATAACGGTGTTAATACCGATATTTATACTCCGCTGAATAGTGAGCGAATTGACACGGTTAAAGAAAAGTTCGGCTTGAAAGATAAAAAGGTGATTTTACAGGTTGGCTCCGTCAATGAAAATAAAGGGCAGGGCAGAACCGTAAAAATAATTGCGCCTTTATTAAAGAAAAACAGCAATATCGTGTTTGTCTTCGCCGGAGATATTGTTTCACCGGAATACTATCATGAAGTTTTAAACACAGCGAAGGAAGAAAATGTTGAAAAGCAGGTTGTTTATTTAGGCACATTCAGTCCCGGAGAGGAAATGAACGAGATCTACAATATTGCGGATACAACAATTTTTAATTCTTTGTACGAGAGCTTTGGTCTTGTGTGTATTGAGTCAATTTCCTCCGGAGTTCCGGTAGTGCTTTGTTCCGAGTCTTTATCATCCTTCGGCGACGGAAGCATATATGCCGTAAAGGACGATGCTGTTGCTCAAATTACACGCCTTTTGAATGACTCCGACTATCTGAAGGATATGAAGCAGAAGGCGAGGGGAAATGCGGTCGACAATTTCACATGGTCAAAGGTCGCTCAGGATTACTATGATAATTTTAAAAGGTGAATTGAATGTCGAAAAAATTAAACGGCACGGTAATTGTAACATACCGCTGTAATGCAAAATGCACTATGTGCAACCGATATAAGGTCCCGTCGAAGCCCGAGGAAGAAATTTCAATTGAAACGATTAAAAAGCTTCCCGAAATGTATTTCACCAATATCACGGGCGGCGAACCTTTTATTCGTGACGATTTAAAAGATATTGTTCGTGAGCTTTTGAAAAAGAGCGACCGAATTGTAATATCCACAAACGGATTTTTCACCGACAGAATTGTGGAGCTTTGCAAGGAATTTCCGCAGGTCGGAATCAGGATTTCTATTGAGGGTCTTGAAAAGACGAACAATGAAATCCGAGGCCTTGACGACGGCTTTAACCGAGGCTACACAACCCTCAAAAAGCTCGTTGATATGGGCATGAAGGACGTTGGCTTCGGCATGACCGTTCAGGACAGAAACGCCGCGGATTTGGTTCCGCTTTACAATATTTCCGACGAGCTCGGTATGGAGTTTGCAACAGCGTCGCTTCACAACAGCTTCTATTTTGTTGAGTCTAATAATATAATCAAGGATCGCCTCACGGTTGCGCAGAATTTCGAGGATCTCGTTAATCGCTTGCTTGATTCCAACAGTCCCAAAAAGTGGTTCAGAGCGTATTTCAATCACGGACTTATCAATTATATTTTCTCTCAAAAACGCTTGTTGCCCTGCGATATGAGCTTTGACACATTCTTTATCGACCCTTACGGCGATGTCATGCCGTGCAACGGTACGAAGGAAAAGCAGGTTATGGGAAACCTGAACAGGCAGAGCTGGGAGGAGCTTTGGAACAGCGAGCAGGCGGAAAAGGTGAGAAGCTTTGTAAGAAACTGCGACCGCAACTGCTGGATGATAGGCTCTGTTTCGCCCGCCATGCACAAGTATATTTATAAGCCGGCCGCTTGGGTTATTAAGCATAAATTTCTACGCTTTTTCAAGAAGAAAAAGTATTCGATGTATGAGAATAAAATCGTTCAGGATTTCCGTGACGGCAAGGTGTCCAAGGAGGAGCTTGACGCTCTTTCGACCTGCGAGGGGTGCGGAAAGAACAAAAGCTGTGCAGAGATAGATTGAGGTTAATATGTTGATTATTTCAAACTCATTGACCGAAAAGGTTGATGAAGGCTGTTTAAAAGTGACCTATAATCTTATTAAAAGATTAAAAAAATCGCATGGCGGCGCTTTCGTTATAACATATGAGCGAAAATCCGAGCTTTCGGACAGGTATATGGAATTGAATAAGCTCATGTTAAACGGCGAGCTTCGTTCGATAATAAAGCAAAAAAAAGAAAAGGTCTTGTATGTGCCGTTCCCAGCGAAGCCGATTGCAACGGCGATAAGGATTTTTGTTATGTCCTTAATGTGCCGAAACGGCTTGGACGTAATTCTGCCGATGAAAATCAATGCCGAAGGTATATCGAAGCTTTTAATAAGACTGAGTAAAGCCGACCTGATTGTTTTTTCAAAGCAGTCCGAAAATTTTTATAAAAGCATCGTACCCAAAGGCAGAATCAGATACATAAAAACCGGCGTCGATACGAAAAAATTCGTGCCTGTAACCTCGGACGAAAAAAGACGGTTAAAACTAAAATACGGGTTAGATCCCGAAAAGCCGCTGGTTCTTCATGTAGGACATCTGAACGAGGGCAGGAACATTCAGACCCTGTTGAATATAGATTCCGAATATCAGGTGCTTTTGGTAGTGAGCACATTGACGAAGGACGAACAGAATTCGGAATTGAGAGAAAAACTGCTCAAAAAATCCAATATAAAAATATTCGATTCGTATATCCCCGAAATTGAGGAGATATATCAAATGAGCGACGTGTATCTTTTCCCCGTGACGGAGGACGGACATTGCATAGATGTTCCGCTTTCCTGTTTGGAGGCGGCGTCGTGCGACCTGCCGGTTATTACAACCGACTTCGGCGAGATGAAGGAATTTATTAATAAGCCCGGATTTTACCGTATGAACGGCGCTGACGAAAACGGATTGAACAAGCTCATAAAATCCGCAACGGAGGATGAGCATTGTTCAACGAGAGAAGCCGTGCTTCCATACGATTGGGATAATTGCATCGGTGACTTTTCGTAATATATTGTAGGAGTTTTGTTATGACGGATATGCCCTTAGTTTCTGTTGTTGTGCCTGTATATAATGTTGAAAAATATTTGGACAGGTGTGTGCAGTCTGTTGTCGGTCAAACATATGATAATCTTGAGATTATTCTGGTGGACGACGGCTCAACCGACGGCAGTGCGGTGATTTGTGACAATTGGGCAAGCTCCGACGGCAGAATTAAAGTAATTCATAAAAAGAACGCAGGTCTGGGCATGGCGAGGAACAGCGGTATGGACTCGGCAGGCGGAAAATACATATTCTTTTTCGACAGCGACGACTACGTTGATACAAAAACGGTCAAAAAATGCGTCTCGACAGCCGAAAAAAATGACAGCGACGCTGTGATTTACGCCCTGTGCGACGTGTATGACGACGGCAGAACCTCAGAAAAAGAGATTGTAACCGATAAAACGTTTTTTGTCGGCGACGAGGTTCAAAACGAGGTCTTGCCCGGAATGTTTACCTATTCGATGGGCTTCGGAATAAGCTCGTGCGGAAAGATGTACCGTTTATCAAAAATTAAAGAATTAAACCTGAAATTTAAATCCGAAAAAGAGATTATTTCCGAGGACGCCTATTTTATTTTGGAGCTTTTCTCTCAAATAAAGAGCGTTTCGATTATAAAAGAGAGTCTGTATTATTATTATAAGCGGAGCAATTCGCTCACTCGCACCTATAAGGCGGACAGGCAAAAGCAGAACGATGTTTTTCTTATAAAGTGCGTCGAGCTTGCCCGACAAAACAATCTTTCGCGACAGGTTATAAATCACGTTACCGCAAGGTATCATATGTATTCGATAACGGCGATGAAGCAAATCGTTGCCGCCGAATTACCCTTGAAAGAAAAGCAGACTGAGTTAAACAAGATTTTTAAAAGCAATGTGCTCAGGAAAAGCCTAACGGCCGACGTTATAAAGCTTCATAATAAAAGGCTCGGCCTGTTTTATACACTGCTAAAGCACAAATGCTATTTTGCCTGCAAAATAATTTTATTTTTAAAACGAAATTAGTATTAAGGAGAACGATTTTCTGTGGATAAGACTTCAGCAGGAAAATTATATATAAAAAAGAGAACCGTCTCGGAGTGGATGATGCTATTCATCTTTTTCTTCCCCGCTGCGCAGGCCTTTTTGACGGAGCTGTTGCCGATACCCGATGCGATCAAGTTCCTATGCGACGGCTTCTTGGTTTTGCTGTTGCTGAAGCTGTTTTCGCAACGCTTCACGAAGATAGACAATTATTCAATGCCGTTCGTCGTTATTGTGGATCTGTTCTTCTTCATTACCCTCGTCGGGTATTTGTTTAATTATCAATCGGTGTTTTACTATTTATGGGGATTGAGGAATAATATCAGAATGTTCGTTGCATTCTTTGCGTTCGCATATCTTGCGGATTGGGAGGACGCAAAGGGCTGGATCAAAGCTTTAGATGTTTTATTTGTCATAAACTTTACGGTTGTAATTCTTCAATATTTTTCAGGCTACGGTCAGGACTATATCGGCGGAATTTTCGGCACGTCAAAGGGCTGTAACGGAAGCCTGCTGATTTTCCTTTGCATCGTCTTTGCGAAAACGATCCTTTCCTTTATGAGAGGTGAGGAAAAGATGAGCAAATGCATATTTGTTTCGGTTGCGTCACTGCTTGTTTCGACCTTGTCCGAGCTGAAGATGTTCTTCATTTTGTTTATTTTAATCCTTTTTATGGCAAGCTTCATGACGGCGCATTCGATAAAAAAGACATTGTTCTTTGCGTTCGGTGCGGTGTTGGTTGTGCTTTTCAGTACACTGCTTACCGTCCTTTATAAGGACTTTACGGATTTTCTTTCCTTTGACAGCCTGATAAAGGCGTTGACCGACACGGGATATGCGACCGATGAGGACATCGGCAGATTTACCGCCCTGCCCGTTATCTCGCAGAGATTTTTGCCCGGCTTTTTCAGAAAGCTGTTCGGCTTAGGCCTCGGTAACTGCGACAGCTCGTCGCTCAGTATGTTCAATACGCCGTTTTTCGAATCTCATCAAACGGTTCACTATTCGTATTTTTCGTATGCATTTTTGTTCTTGGAAACAGGCTTTGTCGGACTGGCATTGTATGCTTCGTTTTTCGTCGCTTCGTTTTTCGTTTCAAGAAAGCTGAAAAAGCTGGAAATGGCAGACGAATTTGCTTGTCAGATGAGCATTATACTTTCGGTGATAAGCCTGATACTTTTGGTTTACAATTCCTCTTTGCGCATGGAGATCGGATTTATGCTGTTCTTTGTTTTGGCATTGCCGATTATTTCCGCCAATGAGCAAAGAGAAAGTGATGATGTTTATATATAATCGTTTGGAAAAATGCAAACAAAGGAGGCAAAAACGATGAGAAGAGTGTCAAAAAGAATTATATCTCTCTTTTTGGTATTAGTGATGCTTCTCGCCATGATACCTGCCGGTACTGTTTTGGCAAGTGCCGCGTCGGGTTCGCTGGACATGACCGCCGAAGGACTTACCGCAACTTATGCGGGTGACGGCACATGGACCGGCGGCGGAAATGTGGCGCACGGCACTGTTACCGGTAAGGGCTCGCTTTTCAAGCAGTCGCAGAGCGGCTCTCTTACCTTCACTAACACCAGAAGTCAAGCCGGATATATTTCTTTTGATTACAAAATCACAGAGAACACCGGATCGGTTACCATTGCCGGTAATACCGTTACGGGCAGCGGCTCTTATGCGCCGTCCGTAGCTTTGGGCAGCGGTGAAACGGTTCAGGTTGTTATCAAATCCGGTAAGGGTAACGACAAAACAACGTCGATTGAGCTTACGAATATCAATCTTGTTGTTGACGTCAGTGCCACGACCACCTTTAAAGCACCGACCAACGGTTCCTATACCGTCAACGGTGAGTCTATCACAAAGGACACAGCCAAAACGCAGTCCTCAACGGTAGCATATAAGCTTGTTGCAAAGCCTGCAACGGGTTATAACTTTATCGGTTGGTACAGCTCGGCAATCAACGGATATTTCGATTACAACAGTACAACAACTCTGAATGTTGAAAGCGATACCGTTGTTTACCCTGTTTTTGTCAGCTCGTCAATGGCTGTATTTCAGGTCGGCTTCAATCTTTACACCGATTTGAATAAGGCAAATGCCGCCGCAGAGGCGGATTCGAGCAAGCAGATTGTGCTCTCGCACAGCGGTATTCTTGCCGCCGGCACATACAAGATTTCAAAGGGAGTTAATCTGTTGATTCCCTTCGATTCTGCCAATACGGCCACCTTCGGCGACGAGCCCGAATGCACAATGACATATGCTGCCCCGACCATGTACTCATGTCTTACCATGGCGGACGGTGCGGTTATCAACTGCTACGGTAATATCAATGTCAACGCAACCCAGCTTGCTTCGTCAACAAGAACCGCAGGCAGAGTCTGCGGCGCTTACGGTGCAATTCAGATGACCTCCGGCTCTCAGATTAAACTGAAGAGCGGTTCGGCACTCTATGCCTACGGCTACATCGGCGGCGAAGGACTTGTTTGGGGCGAAAGCGGAAGCAAGGTATATCAGTTCATGCAGATTGAGGACTGGCGAGGAGGTAACGATTCCTCTTCATTGCTTTCTTCATTGAAAAACAACTCGTTCCTTTTCTCTCAGTATTATCTTCAGAACGTTGAGGCCGAGCTTCGTATAGACAGCGGTTGCACCATGTACGGTACCGCCGCAATCGCCGCAGGCTTGGGCAGCTCGAAATCACCGAGCCAGGCCTGCGCCGCAATCGTCGGCAAGGATGAGGGTATGTTCCATATCACAAGCGGTTATGCCACACTGAAGTATGACGCAACGACAGACAGAATGACGCTCGATTTCTACGGTGACCTTGTAACGGACGCTATCAGTATGTCGATTAAGCTCACTGTTGTTTCTTCGTCAATGAATACCGCCGATTACATTCTCGCTCTTCCGATGAACTATACCATAAATATTAAATCGGGCAGTAATGTTACATTTGCTCAGAAGTTTAAGCTTCTTCCCGGTACGGCTATCAATGTTGAAGAGGGTGCGACGGCAATCGTTTCCTCGGGCGGCGCAGTTTACCTCTATGACGTTGACGACTGGATGTCGGGCACATACACTTACAATAAGAACATTTTCCAGTTACCCTATGTATTTGCGAAAAAGGGCGCTCCCGTAACTCGCAGTGTAAAGGAAAATTCCGTTCTCAGGGTTGACGGAACGTTGACCGCAAACGGCCCGATATATTCAACCAAATCCGTCACAAACGGCGGCGATGCCGTTATCAAGGGTAAGGGCGTGTATGTTTCGAATGTTCACGGCTCGACAGACCTTAAAGAGGTCACCGGCTCGAACACCACGCTTAAAACCATCGCCTGCGTTCCCGTCAGGGGCACGATCGCAGGACACAGCGGATACAACAGCTTTGCTATCGGCACATACCGCTCGTTGAACGGAAACTGCTGGTATCAGAGAGCAGTTACGGCTAACGGCTTTACTGTCGTTTCGGGCGGCGTTCAGGACGGCGTAAACGTTTATGTTGCCGACACAAAGGACGCAACCGTTACGCTCGTTCTCACAACCGAACAGCCGTGCGTTACGCTTCCCACAAACGCTAAGGTTGCCGTAAGCGGCAATAAATATACATTGACCGAGATTAACAGCAATGTTACGATCGTCGCAAAACAGCATAATCCGGTTGTTTCTGTTCCGGCAAAGGCTCCCGACTGTCTTAACGGCGGCTATACGGCCGAAGAAAAATGCTCGGTCTGCGGCACGGTCGTAAGCCCCTCGGTAAGTGTTCCGGCAACGGGACACAAGGAGGAGATTATCCCCGGAAAAGAGGCCACATGTACGGAAAACGGCTTGACCGAGGGCAAGAAGTGCTCTGTTTGCGGTGAGATCATCGTCGCTCAGGAGGTCATTAAGGCACACGGCCATTCCGAAAAAACCGTTCCCGGAAAAGCTCCGACCTGTACGGAGAACGGCCTGACCGCCGGCAAGGTTTGCTCGGTCTGCGGTGCCGTTATAGAAAAGCAGGAGATTATTCCGGCTACCGGCCATACCTATACGACGGTTGTTACCGCTCCGACTTGCGAAGAGGACGGATACACCACCCATACCTGTGCCTGCGGTTACAGCTATGTTGACAATATCGTTAAAGCAACGGGACACAGCTATACAATCACGGTGGACGGCACATACAAGGCTCCGACCTGTACCGAGGATGGAAAGGAAGCGGATCTTAAATGCGCAAAGTGCGGCGCCGTTAAAAAGGGTGCGGTTATTCCTGCCAAGGGTCACGATGAGGTGATTGATGCGGCGGTTGAGCCTACCTGCACCAAGGACGGTCTTACAGAGGGTCGTCACTGCAAAACCTGTAACGAGGTTATCGTTGCGCAGAAGGTTGTTAAGGCGCTCGGACATGATTATGTTGCGGTTGTAACGCCTCCGACATGCACACAGGACGGCTACACGACACACACCTGCTCACGCTGTCATGACAGCTATGTTGATTCGCACGTTGACAGCACGGGCACCGAGCACAGCTACGATTCAACAAAGGTTTACGAGCCGACCTGTACCGAGGACGGCTACACCGTTAAAATATGTTCAATTTGCGGACATGAGTTGAAGCTGGAGGACACGATCGTTCCGGCATACGGCCACAAGTTTACATACGAGGTTGTTGAGCCGACCTGCACAACGGGCGGTTATACGGTTCGCAAATGTACGGTTTGCGGATACAGCGACATGGTCGATAAGGTTGACGTCTTGGGTCATGACTTTACCTCGGTTGTAACCGAGCCGACCTGTACCGAAAAGGGATATACAACGCTCACATGTAAACGTTGTAACCATACGGAAATTCCCGAGGAGTCGTATGTACCGGCACTCGGACACAAATACGTCGGTGTTGTAACAACTCCGGCAACCTGCACCGAAAACGGTGTCATGACATACACCTGTCATTGCGGCGACAGCTACACCGAGATTATCCCGGCGACAAATCACAGCTATGACGGGGGCGTTGTAACCGCTCCGACCTGTCATGAGCGCGGTTACACGACCTATACTTGTAAAAAATGCGGACACACATATCAGGGCAACTTTGTCGAAGCTCTCGGCTGTGAATTCGGCGATTGGGTAATCGTCAAGAATGCAACCTGCACCGAGAACGGACTTAAGAAGAGAACCTGTATTCGCGGTGACCGCTATGAAACAGAGGTTATTCCGGCTACCGGCCACAGCTATACGGCGGTTGTTACGGAACCGACCTGCACCGAAAGAGGATATACAACCTATACCTGTCACTGCGGTCACAGCTATGTATCCGACTATACGGACGCAAGCGGACATAAGCTTGTAATTGATCCCGCCGTTGCACCTACCTGCACCGAATCGGGACTTACCGAGGGTAGTCACTGCTCCGTTTGCGGCGAAATTATCGTTGAACGTCAGACGGTTGCGGCACTCGGACATTCCTTCGGAAAATGGACTGTATCCAAGGTGGCAACCTGTACCGAAAAGGGTGAAGAGGAACGTTATTGCACCGTTTGCGGTATCAGAGAAACAAGAGAGCTTGCAATGCTTCCGCATACTCCGGTAATTGATGCGGCGGTAGCTCCGACATATTCATCAACAGGACTTACAGAGGGCAGTCATTGCTCAAGCTGTAACGAAATCCTTAAAAAGCAAGAGGTTGTTGCCAAGCTCAAGCTTAACTGGGATACCTTTAAGCTTGCAATGTCTCAGCTTGAGGGCTATGCGAGCGACTACGCCAAGAACAACCCTGGTAAGGATCCCACAAAGCTTATGCTCAACTTCATCCGTACCGGTATCGACCGTTACAACGATGACGATTGGGTAACAATGGCAGGTGCCGAGGAAACCGTTTTCGTCAACGAGGTTATCGCAAAGGACGAAATCAACGGCACTATCGCTTATGCGCTTCGTGAGATCGATTATCTTGAAATAACAATGCCGAACGGCGAAAAAATGGTATTCGACCATCTGTTCGGTTCGTTGAATATTTCAAGCAATAAGAACTATACTCAGTCAAACACAGACTTCGGCAGCTGGGCAGGCGATATTTGCGACTTGATGGAATATTCAAATCCGAGAGTAAAAGCAACAGAGCTTGACGCAATGACCGAAGAAATCAAAACAAAATATTTCGGCGTTGACGATGTTGAGGAAAGCGGCTTCGGCTATGACGATATCAGAACCGACCTTGATGCCTTCTATATCGTTTACCAAATCACATCGGGCGCTTCATCGCTCAGCGAGATTTTTGAAAGCTACTATAACGAGGAGCTTTCGATGCGTTCAAGAGCGGCGTTCTTCCTGAACAACCGCTTCCCGGGCAGCCTGACAAATGCCGAGGTTCGTCAGTCGATTTTCACGACTTACAGAGATCACCTTTTGATTCAGCTTCTTGAATCGGGCAGGGGACTTTCGGGCCTTGATACCCTCAGAGAGGCTTGCTGTTACGCATTTGCCGATTATCTTTATAATCTGGCAAAGGACGATCTGGTAGCTCCCGAGAAACCCGATAAGCCGACAGATGACCCGAACAAGCCGGATATTTACAGCGTATTCTCTTCGAAGGATTCGATGCTTGCTCCGGGTATAACGCAGAACATCAGCTATGCTGTCGATTCGAACGGCGAGCAGATGGTATACTATATGTCAAAGTCGGACATCAACAGAAGCGATGTCAATATCTACGCAAACTATGCAAACAATGACGCTTCTTCATGGGCATTGTCAACTGTCAGCGAGCAGATGGCCGCCGCTCAGAAAAAGCATTCCAACCCCAACGACCCCGATAACTATATTGAAAATTACAATGCGGTTGTCGGCACAAACGCCAACTTCTTCAACATGGGTACAGGTCAGCCGCTCGGCTTGCTTGTTATGAACGGCAAGGAGTATACCCCCATTTACACGAAGGAAAGAGAATATAATTTCTTTGCTATCCTCAAGGACGGCACACCGGTTATCGGAGAAGCCTCGGAATATAACAAATACAAGAACAATATTCAGGAGGCTGTCGGCGGTGCGGAAATCCTTGTTAAGGACGGTGTAAATCAGTTCATCGGCAAAACAAGCGAAAAGATGCCGAGATGCTGCGTCGGTATTACGGCGGACGGACAGATTATAAATCTTGTACTTGACGGACGTCAGTATCCGTATTCGGTCGGCGCAACGTATTATGAGGTTGCACAGATTCTCATTGACGCAGGCTGTGTGGACGCTATGGAGCTTGACGGCGGCGGATCCGCAACCTATGACGCAAAGCAGGAGGGCTCGGACGAGGTAACCGTTGTTAACCGCCCGTGCGACAGTGTGGAGCGTTCCGTAAGCTCATCACTTGTAATCGTTTCCACGGCTGTAACTTCAAAGGAATTTGACCACGCTATCGTTAACACCGCAACGGACTACCTGACCGTAGGTTCTTCCTTCGATGTTTCGCTGACAGGCGTCGGTGCGGCAGGAAATATGACCGAGATTCCGAAGAACGCAACACTCCGACTTTCCGATGAAACAGTCGGCACTCTCAACGGTAATAAATTTACCGCCGTTGCAAAGGGCAAGGTCGATATTCAGGTTGTGGTTGACGGAAAGGTTGTCGGAAGCAAAACAATCGAGGTTATCACAAGACCCACGGCTCTCAGCTTTACAAAGGATAATATCAACGTGATTTACGGCGTTGCTGAAGAGCTTCCGCTTGTTGCAACATACAAGAACAATCCCGTAACGTTCAACACGAACGATATCATCTTTGAAATGACCAATGATCTGGCAGGTGTAATGAACGGCTTCTCGTTCACCGGTAACGAAGCTTCGGGCGTTCGTAACGTTACCGTAACCGCTAAGGTCAAGACCGATGTCAATGTTAGCGCCAATATTTCCCTGCGCCTTTACAAGGCAGACGAAAGCATTTTCGATTTCGAAAAGGCAACGGCAGGTAACGAGTCCCTCGCATGGAACAGATCTGTTTCGAACTCTTATACAATCGACAACAAGCTTTACTATAAGGTAGATACAAACAAGGATTCTGTCGCTTCGTATGTATTTGCCATTGATATGAAATCGATTACCGCACCTGCACGCTTACAGCCCTTGATGGAATATCTCAACGGCTTTGCTGGCAACGTCGGTGAAAATGCTACCCCATGGGATTATCTTCTCGCTTTGGGCGGACGTGTAAGCGACCTTACAAATGTTACCGTTACGGCGAAATTCCCCGAGGGAGTAGATGTCGATGTTGAAAATCTGAGGTTTGTAAACGACTTCTTCAAGATCTCGTCATACAAATACGACGAAGCCACGCATACGCTTACAATCGTATGCAAGTGGACAAGACAGACTGAGGGTATCGATCCGTCAACGGCAAACTCGATCGGTATTCTCTCCGGTGTTAAGATTACACCGAAGAAGAACGCCCAAAAGGATAAGGACGGATTGATCAATATTGATGTAACGGGTAATGTCTCTTACGATATTTATCTTGATACAACACAGCTTTACAAGTTCGCAAAGGATCCGGAAAATCAGAAGAAATACGACATTTATGAGTATATCAATCCGAATGATCCGGAGGACGCAGGCGGACACTTCTCCGACACATATGTTACGTTTGAGGATCACTTCTCACTTGACGAAAAGCCCCTCAACGGTTGGATAAGCCCGAACGGTGAACAGTTCTATTACTATGTGAACAACAAAAAGGTCACGGGTATTTACTGCGCACCCGATCAGGACGGTTCGGACAAGAGCTATTATTACAGCTTCGATAACGACGGCGCTTGCACAGGCAAGCTGACAGGTCTTTTCTATGACAATACCGCAAAGGCTTACCGCTATGCCCGTCACGGAGAGCTTCAAAAGGGCTGGGTAATGATAGACAACAGCTGGTACAACTTCGACAATTCATATAACGCACAGACCGGCTCAAAGGCATTCGGCAGTGTAACTTATGAATTTGAGGATAACGGACGCCTGAAGCACGGCGTTTGGGCAAAGACTGTTTTCGGTACAAAGTATTATTACGGCCCGGGTTGCTACAACAGGGGCTGGGCTACAATCGACGGCAACAGGTATTACTTCGAGAACGGTTACCGCTACGAAGGCTACCGCATGATATTCAAGGCAAATGTACGTTATTGGTACGATTTCGGTGATGACGGTATTTGCAAGGATGAGGTTGTTCCCACAGGCTTCTATGAGGACGAAAAGGGTCTCAGCTATGTAATCGACGGCATTGGTGTATACGGCCTTTATAAGATTGACGGCAGTTACTACTGCTTCGATTATTACGGTTATGCAAGAAAGGGCTTCGTCAACGTGGGCGAATCGCACTGTGATCTGAATCCCGGCAATTATTACTTCGGCGACGATTACAAGGCTGTTAACGGCATTGCAAAGAATCAGAATGGCGACTTGGTTTATTACAGAAACGGTCGTCCGGCAATGGTAGGTCTTGTTGAGGTTGACGGCGACTACTACTTCGCAGGCGGTGCAAACGGTGAAGTTTCCATCAACAAAAAGCAGTACACATGGGCGAACACCACTTCGATTCCGAACGGAACCTACGAATTCGGCCCCGACGGCAAGATGCTCAACGGCATTGTCGAAAAGGACGGAACTCTCTACTACTACGAAACAGGAAAGCCGAAGATGGCAGGTCTTGTCATGGTTGACGGCGCTTACTACTTTGCAGGCGGTGCAAACGGCGAGGTTTCGGTAAACAAGGTTCAGTATGTATGGCAGGATAACGGAATCAAGCTCGAAAATCCCAACTGCGAGTTCGGTGCCGACGGCAAGATGCTTGACGGTATCGTAAACAAGAACGGTACGCTCTACTACTATGTAATGGGCAGACCGAAGATGGCAGGACTTATCGAGGTTGACGGCGCTTATTACTTCGCAGGCGGAGCAAATGGCGAGATTTCGGTAAACAAAGTCCAGTATGTATGGCAGGATAACGGAATCAAGCTCGAAAATCCCAACTGCGAGTTCGGTGCCGACGGCAAGATGCTTGACGGTATCGTGAATAAGAACGGCACGCTCTACTACTATGTAATGGGCAGACCGAAGATGGCAGGACTTATCGAAATTGACGGCGATTACTACTTCGCAGGCGGAGCAAACGGCGAGCTTGCCGTAAGCAAGGTTCAGAATGTTTGGAAAGCCAACGGTATCAGCCTTTCAAACCCGAACTGCGAATTCGGTGCCGACGGTAAGATGCTTAACGGCATTATCGAAAGAGACGGTAAGCTTTATTACTACGAAATGGGCAGACCGAAGGCGGCAGGACTTGTTGAGGTTGACGGCGACTACTACTTCGCCGGCGGCGAAAACGGTGAAATACTGGTCAATGTAAAGCAATACACATGGGCAAACAGCACGTCGCTTCCGAACGGAACATATGAATTCGGCGCAGACGGCAAGATGCTCAACGGTATTGTCGAAAAGGACGGCACGCTTTATTACTACGAAATGGGTAAAACCAAAACCGCAGGCCTTATCCAAATCGACGGCGACTACTATTTCGCAGGCGGTGCTAACGGTGAAATTACCGTTAACAAAAAGCAGTATGTATGGCAGAGCAACGGCTTATTGCCCGAGGATAACTACGAGTTCGGTGCCGACGGCAAGATGCTCAACGGCTTTGTCACAAGGGACGACGGTATTTACTATTACGATACAGGTAAATACGGCAGAGTCGGTTTGAACCTGATTGACGGTGATTACTACTTTGTCGGCTATTACGGTAAGCTGTATACTAACGGTACTTACTATGTATGGGAAACCAACGGTTACTCAATTTGTATGAACTATACATTTGACGAAACCGGTAAGCTGGTGAAATAATCATGAAATGGGGCTGTCGCATTTAGCGCAGAGCAAAACGGTTTCTGCATCTAAATACGACAGCCCTATTGGAGTATTCTAAAGCAAAAAGCGTAAAAATAATTTTGGAAGATTGATTTTAATGAAGAATGCCAAGGTATTTACAAATGCAAAGTGGATTATAATTTGCAAAATCATTCAGTCGGTTTTGCAGCTTTTGGTCGGTATGTTAAGCGCCCGTTATCTGGGCCCGTCTAACTACGGCTTGATTAACTATGCCGCCTCAATAACCGCTTTTGCAATGCCGATTATGAAAATGGGACTTGACGCAACGCTTGTCTTTGAATTGGTAAAAAATCCGAAGCAAGAGGGCAGGGTGCTCGGCACATCGTTGGGCATGAATGTTATATCCTCGTTTTTGAGCATAATCGGCGTTTCGTTTTTTGCTTATTTGGCTAACCCCGACGACCGACAAACTCTCATTGTCTGCGTTGTATATAGTCTCTCGGTTTTCTTTGCGGCGCTGGAAATGATTGAATACTGGTTCCAGTATAAATTGCTTTCCAAGTATTCGTCTGTGGTTATGCTTATTTCCTATGTTGCCGTTTCGGCTTATAAGATATTCCTGCTCGTAACGCAAAAGAACGTAGTTTGGTTTGCTTTTTCTCATTCGATCGAATACGGCTTGATCGCATTTTGTCTTATATTACTGTATTTCAGAAAAAGCGGTGATAAGCTGGTTTTCTCGTTCAGTCTTGCAAAGGACATGTTTTATAAAAGTAAATATTACATTTTTGCGTCGATATTGGTTGTTGTTTTTCAGAATATTGACAAGCTCCTGCTTACCGAGCTGTCGGGTACCGAATCAACGGGCTATTATTCCGCCGCAGTAACCTGCACGGTGATAACGCAGTTTGTATTTACGGCTATCATAGACTCGTTCAGACCGGAAATTTTGAAGCAGAAGAAAGAGGACGAAAAAGAATACGAAACATCGCTTATTTCTCTTTACAGTATAGTTATATATCTGTCATTGCTTCAGAGCGTGGCTTTCACCGTGTTTGCAAAGCCGATTGTCTATGTCATGTACGGCAAGGATTTCATGCCCACCGTGAAGATACTGCAAATCCTGATTTGGTATTTTACCTTTTCCATTATCGGCACGGTTCGAAACGTCTGGATTTTGGCAGAGGACAAGCAGAAGTACCTGTGGGGAATAAACCTGATGGGTGCGGCGTTCAGTGCGATCCTCAACTTCATTTTGATTCCTCATTTTGATGCGATAGGTGCCGCAATAGCGTCGTTCTTTACTCAGCTTTTCACGAATTTCATCTTAGGCTTCATCTTAAGACCGTTAAGGCCGAACAACAGGCTTATATTGAAATCCTTGAATCCGAAGATATTCTTTGCGAATATAAGCTCGATAGTGAAAATGCTGTTGAAAAGACAATGATTTTGCATACAGAGCTGTCAAAGGCAGGGGTGAAAAATGGACATTAAAAAGAAAAAAAGGCTGATGACAGCGGGGATTATCCTCTGCGCCGCCGTGTTTGTTTTCTCGGGTGTAATACTTGCTCGGGAATACATCGACCAAAAAAGAAGAGCCGAAGCCTTTGAAAGGGTTGCAAGTCTGGTTGAAACCGACGGTGAAAACGGCTCGGCGGCGAACGACTCGGAGCAGGATGCGAATAAAGCCGCCGCTTACAATAAATATTCGAAGGTATACGCTCAAAACAACGATTTTATCGGCTGGATCACGGTTCCGGATACCCGAATCAACTACCCTGTTATGCAGTCAAAGAACAATCCGAATTTCTATTTGTACCATGACTTTGAAAAGGCGTACAGCAAATTCGGAGTGCCGTTCATGCAGGAAAACTGCGATGTTGCGACCTCCGATAACCTGATAATGTACGGCCATCATATGTATAATGGCAGTATGTTCACCGATCTTTGCAAGTATATTGACGAGGACTTTTACCGTGATCATAAGTACATTCGCTTTGACACCATGGAGGGCTTCGGTGAATACGAGGTCATTGCCGCCTTCAAGACGGTGGCTTACTCCGATGATGGGTTTAGATACGATCGCTTTGTCCGAGCCGAGCGAAAGGAAGATTTTGACGAATACGTTGCCAAGTGCAAGAAGCTGTCGTTCTATGATACGGGCGTGACCGCCAAATACGGCGACAAGCTCATAACGCTCTCAACCTGCGAGTTTTCAAGGCAAAACGGACGCATGGTTGTTGTTGCGAAGAAGGTCAATGACAGGCTTGAAACAATATCATAACGAATAAGGCACAGCAGAATTTGTGAACTGCTGTGCCTTAATTTATTGTTAAAGAATATCAATAACCTTTTTTATATCCGATTCGATGCAGATTGCCTGCTTTTCGATTTCCGAGGGACAAACCGCATCGCCGTAGTTTACGCACGCATATGTTGCCTTCGGATTTTTTGCCGTCATCTGCCAAAACGGGTATTTGATAATGACGGGTGTGTTGTAGCCGATGCCGAGCTCGAGGAAAGACAAGCCCTGGCTTAAATATTATCCTAAGGATGCGGATAAAATTGAGCCAATTAATTTGACATATTATGAGTATTATTTAAAGGCAAATAAGATTTATAGCATTATAGTTAAAGATGGCGGTTTTGTTTGTGATAGATTTTTAAATAAAAGCAAGAAAAGATATATTGCATAAATTAAAAATTTCTCGACTGCTACATAAATCAACGGAAAAACTTAATAGCAGATAGGGTATAAGGTTGTCACAACTTTATACCCTTTTCTGCTATAAATAATTGACAAAATTTATTGATGTATAGGGAGCGTCTGTCGAAAGATACACAAAAACAATCATTATATAAATTTTATCTTGACAAGCGAACAAATGTTCAATATAATATGAGCAATGAAACATTTAAAAAAACGAGAGACAAGTATTTGAGGTAGCTATATGATTTTATCGTATAAACAAATAAATGATATTGCTCAAGAAATAACATCTTCATATTGCGGGGATGTGTGTGCCCCTGTTGATATTGAGGGCTTACTGAAGGATAAGCTTGGAATCTCGATTCTTATGCACATGAGTTTGCAAGGAATCATTCAATACAGTATATACTTTTTAATGATTTATACCCTTTAAAAAATACCGAAAAAATACAAGCAACAATTAATATGAGTTCGGGAATTGTTTTCGGCTTTAATGTTGCAACAACTGTTAAGGACATTACTGAGTCTGTCAAAGAAAACTGGAATGTAGACGTAAATAAATATGAAGAAACGTCAGTTATCTGTACGGGGACTGTTATCACAATTAGTGATGTAAACGGGTTAAGTTTTGATTTAGATGTTGTTGTGTTTGGTGATGTCAACGGTGACGGCTGGTATGACGGACAGGATGCAGTTATGGTTAATATGATTGCTAACGGTATGCTGACCCATGAACAGGTCGGCGAGGCTGTTTGGTTGGCGGCTGACTGCAACCACGACGGAAAGGTAGACCAAGCCGATGTTGATCTGCTCAATCAGTCAGGCGTCCTACTTTCAAGCGTAGACCAGACAAAGCAAACAGAGGAGCTGATTGAAACTTCATCGGAGTACAACGAAGATCTTAGTTTGATCGACCAAAGCGTTGATGTTAAGGGAGACGAGACGGAGCAGGAAAACCCCAAAACTCAAAAGCCGAGTTTCCTTGAATTCTTGCTGACGACAATTTGGGATTATATCAAATTCATACTCTCGTTGATTAAGTAAACATTTATAAAAGACCGCCGTGCTTTGCATGGCGGTTTTGTGTATTGTCGCTTTAGGAACTGCTTCAACAAGAAAAGATCGCACAATTGACTTTTTTGTTTTCATATGATATATTGTTTTTGCGGAATAAAATGTTATATGTGTAATAAATGAAAGGATTTTTCTATGAAAAAGTTTGTTGCGGCAATTGTCGGAGTTTTGAGCTTTACTTTAATTCTTTGTGCTTGCTCGTGGAAGGCAAATAACAAAACAAGAAATTACGTTGCGATGTCAACCGATGAGTTGGCAAAGCTTTCTGATGATGAGTTATATAAAGCAGTCATTGCAAGAGCTGAAAGAACGGTAGAAAGCAAAACTGATCTCAAAACAGGCATCAATTCTTTGAACAGTCCGCAAAAAATTGTTTTTTCTTTGGACTGGTTTATGATGGAGGAGGACAACGGAGGTTTGTTCCAGTTTTTTGTAAACTCAAGCAGAATGGTTGCGCCTTTTATTAGTGACTACATGGGGGCGGTCGGAGCAGAGGAACACAAAAAGCTTTTTGATGATTTTATTTTGAAAAACAATATTGATTTATCCGATTTATCATTTTTTGATATAAACAGTGATGAAGAATATGCCAAAAAAGCAGAGAGCTATCCGCTTGATGAATTTGATGATGCATTGTATGAGCTGAAGCCGTTGGATACATATTTAAAAGAATATATTAGAGAAAACATAGAAGATTTTTGACACAAAGCATATCGTTATTACTTGAGCATTATGGGAATTATGTGCTTCTAAAAATTACACATTTTTTATTCTAATGTCTTGTTCTTTTCGGTGAAAAATGATATTATATTTTGTAAAATCTTTTAATGAGAAATCTTGGAAAGACTTACGCTAAAAAATCGGAAGTTTTCCGAAAAGAATTGCAATTATAAGGACTGGTAAAAATGTCGTTATCGGCGGAACAAATCGTGGAGCAATATTACCCCGATGTATACAAATTTTGCTGTGCGAAGTGCAGAGATGAGCACGTTGCGCAGGATATCACACAGGAAACATTTCTGCTGTTCGTAAACAAAATCGATAAACTGACGGATATCAATATCCGCTCATGGCTTTTGACGGTTGCAAACAATAAGCTCCATGAGTATTTTAGAAAAAGTCAAATTGAAAATAGCTTTGTCAGTATTGATGAAGTTAAGCTAATTGATTTTGATAAATATGAATTTGATGAGATTGATGTTGACGAGATTTTTGACGATGTTCAGAAAAAGATATTAAATCTTTTAAACGATAAGGAAAGGGAGCTGTTTATAAAGCTTTATATAGAAAAGAAAAATGTTAATTTGGTCCGCGAAGAACTGAATCTTACAAATGATGGCCTCCGAGCAAGGAGAAGTCGGCTTAAAAGGAAGGTAAAGCAGTCCATTGGACATCTTTATTTCTTTGCGATTGTGTTTATTTTCAAAATTTTTCATTAAATTTTGTCACAAATCGAAAAATCCGACATATATATATGGGAGGTTGAAGAAATGAAAGAAAATATCAGATCTTTGGAAAGGAAATTAAACAGAATAATAGACGATGAGATTGAAAAGGTTGCGTCGCAGATTGACGACGAGCTGGTTTTGGAGTGCTGTGACGGTCTTTTGAGAATGGAAAATGTTGACCGTTATATGATCACAAAATCGGAAATGAGGGAATCCGTTGATTCTATTATCGGTAAAAAGCCCAAATCGACTGTCAAGATGACAAAGACGATAAAGATTTTGCTTGCGGCGGCAATAATAATGGTTATGCTTGCTATAGGTTCGCTCGGCTATGCTCAGTATAAATACAATATTTTTAATTTATCGGATCATTCAATAGTGCTGTTCAGTCAGTCCGAAAGAAGGAGAATAAAAGAATTTGAGGTAGGTTATGTACCCGAAGGCTTTACCTTGAATTATGAAAGCGATAATAAATACGAGCATTCAAAAGAATATGTGAACGGAGACAAGTTGTTTGCGGTTACAAAGCAGTCGGGTTGTTATGAATCAAGCATAAATACGGAATATGGGAATGGCAGAATCACACAAGTCAACGGAACGGATTACATAGAATACGGTGATGCAGAGCATGGCTTGGGAATCGTGTGGGAAAAGGACGGATGCCAATATGCCGTGTCCGGGAATATTTCGAGTGAGAATTTATTAAAAATAGCGGTTTCGGTTAGTGATAGTTAATGAACGAACAATTAAATATTTGTGCAAATCGGAGAAGCAGAAAAGTTTCTCCGTTTTTTGTCACAAAGCGCAAAAAATGTCATATATATTTGAAGGCATTTTAAGCTTGGATTGTGACAGCTCTTTTATCGGCATGACCGCCAAACGCAGAAAACATCCGTTGTTGACAACAAATGTAATTTTCCCTATAATGAATATGGCAGTAACGATTTGTTTTAGACTGATTTTATATTAAAGGATTAACTTTTTTGATGTAACTATGCCTCATGGTTTGACGAAGCATACTCGTTATTGTCATGGTGTACAGCAAAACTCGGTTCACTTTATGTAAGCTGGTCATGTTTGGTTTTGTTTTGGTGAAGCAAGGAGGATCGTATATGAAGATTGTTGTGCAAATGACGTACGATGCGGATATTATTGAGGTTCCAAATTATGTTGGAAATAAAATAAAAGAGTATCAAGCTGAGTTTGATAAGTGGTTATATAACAAAAAGAATAATCACCCGTTTTGGACTTATAAAAAAGGAAAGAAATGTGGCGTATGTTTCAGAGGTAATGCTTTTGTTTATTGGCTAAATAATGTAAAGCTTGCTGATTCTCACGATAATGCAAAAATAATTGATTCTTTTATACAGGAATATGATACCAATCTTCCGATTATCTATTTTTAATATGGACTATAAATGATATTGCCTTATATAAATAAGGATTATGATTTTAATGCGTGTATATAATTGCTGTGACAGTTGACGGTGAACTTAAAGCTGTTTGGATCATGCCAAAATTTATTTAAGGTATGCAAAGAATAGTGTCAAAACAGCATGGCAAGTTGTGTTTTAAAGCAAGGCAAGGGAAAGGAACACTTACAAGGTTTACTCGGATTGCAAACAACGTGAAAGAAGTGGATATAATTGGATGATATAAAAATAAAAATTGACACAACGCTTGAAAGAGATATTGATTTGTTAATTCTTGAAGAATTTATATCTGAAACATCCTTTGCAAGGATATTTTTAACAGCTGCAGGAATTAGCGACAGCTATACTATTGAACAGGCGATTCATTCAAAGACTGATGCTGAATATGGCGAATCAGATATTGTTTTTATATTGAATATAAATGGAAAACGTCATGCTTTACATATTGAAGATAAAATTGATGCTATAGCAATGCAAAATCAAAGCGGTAGATATCATTTGAGAGCAAAAAAGGATATTGCCGCAGGTGAATATGATGAGTATTCAGTATTGATAGTTGCCCCTGAACAGTATCTCAACACGAATAAAGAAGCCAAAAAATATAAGCATTGCGTTAAATATGAACAGCTGCGTGACTATTTTGCAAATAAGAATGATATACGTTCAAAATATAAGTTGGCTTTAATAGAACGTTCAATTACAAATCAAAAAAACGGATATCAGTATGAAGCGAATCCGAAAATGGTTCGGTTTTGTACGGAAATGAACGCTTATCATAAATTTAAATATCCTGGGTTGCCTGCCGGAAGTATTGCTTGGTGGCGATATTATCCGACAATTTTAAAAGATGTTGATATTGTGTTTAAAGCAAATAAAGGCTTTTGTGACTTGCAATTCGGTCATACTACCAAAGAAGAGCTTTTTTCAAGAGTGCAAGCTTTTCTTACAGAGCGAATGAATGTTGTGCAAGCTGGTAAATCCGCAGCTATTCGCATTGAAGTAGAGCCAATACAGTATGAAAATAAATTTGAGGACGAGATTGCAAACGTCGATATGGCTCTTGATGCGATTTATGAGCTTTATAAACTTTCAAAAGAAATTGCCGTCACAGAATAAACCAACTGAATATCGGACTGCCGAACATTGAGATTCAAAGGCTGAGGCTTATTCACCTCGTTTTTTGATTTTAATGTTCGGTTTTTGCGTTTGTTCTGCCGAAATATAATTCCCTATTATAATACCACTTAAGAACCATGTAGATTTTGACCTATTTGTATAAATTTTGTGCAATTTATACACTAAATTTTAATTGAAAGAGGTAAAATTATAGTTGAAATTTGTGCTAAATTATGGTATTATAATAATGTCTATACTGGAAAAATAGGTTATTGGCTTAAAAAGAGCCGCAATCTAATTTTGGCAAAACTTTTTTGAATAAAAATGCGCTGTGTGCAATGGGGTATCGGCGCGTTTTTGAACCATGGGAGGTAAATATTATGAAAAGAAAGCTTTCAAAACTCGGAAGGAGTACGGTAAGCGTACTGCTCTGCCTTGTTATGCTTTTGACTACCTTCTGCTTCTTTGATATCGGTTCTGTGATATCGGAAGCGTTGGTCAGCAAGAGCAGTCATGCGTTGACAGAGGCAGGCACATCCTCCAACACCTTCGCGCAGTACAATATTTCTGCGCCTGAACTTGTATATATTAAGCCGGGCGGAAGAGATTCGGAGATCTTTCTGAATGCCACTTCTACCGGTACGGTAAGCGAGATTACCTCGGATACGAGTGCGCTCAGCTTTTCTTGCGCAACGGCGAGGAGTGTTGCAATTACGATGACACTTCTTGACGTAAACCTCAATACTACAACTGCAAACAGAGTATCGGAGGTCGTTTTCACTGACGGTACATATTTTCAGACGAACGAAACGCTGTCGTCTGCATCTTCATCAGTGAACAAGACGATCAAGAGGATCACTATGGCGACTGCCGAATCGGGCAAGGAATATGTTATTCGTTGGAATATCGTTTATACAACCGCCTCGGGTTCATATACGACCTATGCCTACACGGGTATAAAATTCCCGCTGCTCTCTCAGGCAGGCATGACTACAAGGCAGTACTATTATGGCGTTTCCGGCGGTATGGTAAGCAACCCTGCTGAGTCCGCAACCTATTCGTTTATTACGGGTGTTGACGCCGTTAAGGGCGGTAATGTCGGCTCAAAGTGGATCGAAACAGGCTCAACGCGCACGGCTCCGCTGATCAATTTCAATGCAAGCCTTTATCCCAGAGGACTTGATATGCCGATTAACGGGGATTATTTTGAGCCGAACGGAACAGGAGTGCTTACCGCATTTGCGAAGAGAGGCACCAACAATGTTTACTTCGGTCAGGGTTCAAGAGTTTATAATACACCATGGGACGCTCCGGGCAGCAAGACCTATAATCCCATGGATATGATACAGCATTCCGATTACTTCGGCGGAAAGCCGAGTACAGACGGTGATGATTGGGGCTACGCTGCGGCGGATATCACCATAGATACATCAAGATATTCGGATTTTAACGAGGTACCGAATCTCAAGGTAGGCTTCGTTGAGTTCGATTCCGACGGTGCGAATGATAAGAACTATTTGAATGCAATCCGTAACTGCTCATATACAACATGGGACGCGGCTGATTATTTCAGAAATAACAGAACTATTACGAACAATGCAGGTAAGCAGAATACAGAGCCGACAATTTATGCGGACGTTGACCGCGGTGACGAGAAGAACGACCGTTCATGGGTTCGCGGACTTTATAAGCTTAACGGTAATATAAACACAGTTACAAGTACAAGTAATCTCAGCAAGTCTACATCGCGCGGAACATCGCGTCCTATCGCAACATACAGCGGCGGCGTATATACTACATATATGAAGTTTGAATACACCTGTCGTTTCAGCCCTTGGCTCAAGAGCGACGAGTATTGCGCCGGTGTGTCTGTTGTTAAGCTCAATGCGAAGATAACAAACAAGGGTACGGCTCGCAGCTATTACTATAAATACCTCAATTCCGGTGTCAATACATCGGCAAACAACTGGTCGACAATCAAGGAATATGTTGAGTCTTACGTCAAGACTCTTTGCGTCTCCTCTGCGACGGCAGGTTCATATACCGACCCTGCGTCTGCAATCTCGGCGGCACAGACAAACCTAAAAACAGTCATGAAGACAACCACGCCGTTGTCACCGCCGTTGTACTTCTATGTTCCCGAAGCAGTTTATCTTACTCCTCAAAAAACATCATGGAGCGTACAGACAAGATCATCATTCCAATATTTTATTCAAAATGATATTTCTGACCCGACAAACCCCAAAACCAAAACATCAAGAGATACATCGGGTACGGTTTATTTTAACTATCCGAATGCCACGAACGTTTCAATCAAATACAGATGGATGACAATGTATGGTGCAGTTATGTCATCATCATCGTCATCAACATCAACGTATTACAATTCCAACTCATACATCAATTTTGCAGGAAGTACACTGTATTCAAATTCGGCAAAAACCATTTCTCTTACAGACGGCATCGGTACATTCAGTATGACTACATCGGGATACAGCCCATATCTTTCTGCTTCAGACAAGGGATGCTTTATCGAGTGGACTGTAACATATACCGATACCATAGACGGATATCAGAAAACAGCGATAGCGTATACATATGTATATAAGCCGTACACTGTTCCGGTCGGCGGCGGTGTAAGAAACTGTAATACGGGTGGTAGTGACCATTATGGTTCAATACTTACTTGGATTTCAGGTTTCCATTCTGCTACGGCAGACACATCGAGCAGTGGATATTATCCGAGATATGCGAGAGCGGACAGCAACTACGGTGCTTCAGGTTTCCTTACCAACTCATCTTCAGGTTATCTTACGGGTGTTAGTGGTGCAGTTTCAAACGGAACTATGATGAGAATGCTGTTTGGTTCGGAGACAGCTTCGGCATCTTGGTTCAGAACAAACGCAAACGCAAGATACGGTGATCCTAATCCTGATGCATGGATGACTACGAGCTACAGTTCGTCAGCCGTGTCAGGAAATAACACAACATACAACGTAAAAACATTTAACTACTTAAATTCAGAAAACGGTAAAAATTCTACAGATACCGTTAATGTAGGTAATCAGACTGTTACGGCTAAAGCTAATATCTATATTGATACCAGCCGTTATTCAAACCTCAATCAAATTCCGAACCTTGGTGTCGGTTTTATGGTTGTTGATAATAAGGATGCTGACAATGCGGCGTGGTATATTGCCGACTTTACAGACAAATCTCCGGGATATACAGGTACTACGGGCAGATTTGACGATGATGATGATGTAAGAAGAAGAATGTGGGAAACCCACGGTACGATTATCGCCAGGCAGGGTCCGGATGCCTATAGCAACGGTATGACTTCCGGCTCATATAACAGTGAAGGCATGAAATATGCAGGAACATGGCCGTCTGCGGTTGCAAAAACCACAGGCTCCAAGGTTTATCAGGTTAAGAGCCACCTTGTTACCGATGACGGACACAGCTCCGATATTTGTAACTCTGCAACGATCATTAAGATGAACGCTACCTTGCAGGATAAAACAGATCTCCGTAAGGCAGTAAAGCGTGCACAGAACAACTTCCCGAATCTCGGTATTTATAATGCCGACACAATGTCAAGCTACTATTATTCGGGTGCGACATATACGAACTTTGTAAATACATATAAGAATGCTTACCGCGAGCTTACAAGACTTGACGGCGATTTTACTTCAACGTCAATTTCATCTCTTGTAACAAGCCTCGATAATTACATTGATGCGCTCACGACAGGTACAGACATAAAAGGCACTGCCGCTAATGATAGTTGCTATGCCCGTGAATACAACCTCGGTCTTGAGAAGCTCAGCAACGGTCAGTACAAGATCGTTGAGATCAAGGGCGGAAAGCAGTATTCAATGACATACGATGCTCGCGATAACGTTTATTTTACCCCCGATACATACGAGGGATATACATTCGCAGGTAAGTATTCTTTGACAAGTACAATTATTCCGTCAAACCTCTATGGAAGATCGATTCCGTCGTTGCCGGCATTTATGTCTGCAAGCGATTACTCAAAGAAAGTAATCAACACTCCGACTGCAGGAGTTGCAACGATCAGCGCTACAAGTTCAACAAATAAAACAACGACCGTTCCGAAGTTTGACGGCAACAACACGACCTATGAATGGGTTGCCGCAGTCAACGACCCCTCGCTGACGATAGTGAACTTCTATTTCGTTGATCAAAATGTAGTTACATTTGACGTAAACTATGACTCCAACAAGCCGAACCTTATGGGCGCATACACGAGAGCGTCAAACGGCGGCTTCAGCGCAATAACCTCGTCAACGACAAACGGAGTTACAACAACCTATAACAGAACAACAGGAGAAATAATTCTCAACGGTTCAATGTCAACGGTTCAGGATACAACAATATTAACTTCGCTTCTTCCCGATGACTTCGCCGCAGGAACATATACCCTCAAGCTGACCTATCTCGGCGGCTCGGTTACGGGCGCAGGCGGTAACTTCAGTGTATACCCAAGCTCAAGCACCTCATATCTCGCAATATGTGCCGATCTCGTTAAGGAAAACGGCTCAAATATTGATTCGAGAAGCTATTTGGAAACCTACGGCGCATCGGCAACGGTTGCACCGACAACAACCGTCAGTGCGGCTCAGGCAAGTCAGGCATATGCAATCAAGTATCATGCTATTCCGTGCGCTGTGGGCGGAACAATAACAAAAATTACATTTAATTCATACAAAATTAAGCTTGAATATGTAAATTCGTCGAACGGAACAACAGGCTTCGTACCGAATTCACTTATTCAGTTCTACGGCCATCAGCTCGGCACAATGCCTGTGCCTGTTCGTGCAAACCACCGCTTCCTTGGCTGGTTCACAGCTCCGGACGGCGGCGACCGTGTAACGGCTTCATCCTTAATGGGCAGCACAGACAGAACTGTTTATGCGCACTGGGCGCTTATCGACAAGACGGTTCTGCTTGACAATGAATTCGATTTTGATGAATTTGTTGCAAAGGCAAGCACGGCGTCAACTACGCTTAATAATTTTGCAGGCTCGTTTGTCGCACGCAGTCGAGCGATACAAACGGATTCATATAAGCTGTCGAATCAAACGAAACCGTTTACCTATTCGGTAGCTAACGATGAGGTAGGCGATACATCGCTCAATATTAAGTATGACCGCTCGACAAACAGCGGAAGCTCGGACGGAAACGTATTTGACTGCTTCAAGTCAAGCACCTTCACTGCATCAACCGCAGGTGAATATTCACTTACATATGACTACAGAATCAATGACTATTATTCGCAGGCATATGAGGAAACAGGGGACAATGGCAACGACTCTGTTGTAATCGGCTTTGCAAACGATAATGGCTATTGGGTCAGCGGCGGCGCCGGAACAATGTATACCGAGAACAAAAAAGCCTCTGACGGATATGAAAGTGTAGAGCTGAAGCGCACATTCAGTGCAAATGACAGCTTTTTCTTCACTCTCATATTCTATTTCTGCAATGAAGATGTTACAAACCATTTCCGTGCCGATATTGACCTCAAGAATATCGTCATCAAAGATCCGAACGGCAATATCGTTCTTTCGTCGAATAGCATGAAAACAGTCAATGGTTCTTCATCATATGATCCCGACGAAAGAACAATAACCCTCAAGCCGACCGCCGGAGACTGCTATACGGATACATATGATTCATCACAGCTTACGATGAAGCTTGATCCTGGTAACTATACATTTATGTATGATTATCAGGCGACAACAAACACTCGTCTGCTTCCGTACATATTTACATTTGAATCCGAAACCTCGAATGCGTATCAGACTAAGGCTGCAGGAATAAACGTTTCGGCAGGTTCTGGAACAATGGCGATGCGTTTTACCGTTAAATCAGACAGACCGTGGATTAGGGTGCGTTTCGGCGTAGACAAATATAACGGCGGAAGTACAGTTTCCGGTCCGGTAACAGTCGGAAATATCTCGGTCCAGAGAACCGAGATTTACGATGACGCATTGCTCGGATATAATTCCGATTCAAGCACCTATCTCGGTTGGTTAAGCAAGGTAAACGGTTCGGTAAACATAAACGACGGAGTGGCGGCTTATGTAAACAACCTTAAATCCAGAAATGAAAAGATTACCGCTCATTATCAGGATTTTGAATACGGATCAAAGTTTGACGGACTTTATGTACCGACCCGCGAGGGCTACACATTCCTCGGCTGGTACAATGCAGCAGGCACACGAATAACCGATGCAAACGGAAATTCTGTAGTCAATTCTACAATTACCGACACAACAAAGCTTTACTCTCGCTGGGTACCCGAAGATTTCAGACTCATGTATGAGAATGAGCTTGATTTTGATAAGATCGAGTGTACCGATGCAGTTGTCGGTGACGGAAGCTACAAGGATATTGTCAACGTCAACAGAACAAACAATTCACTCACCATCGACGGACGTGATGTTGAGTGGGGTTCGCTGACTAAGCTCTATACAAGAGATTCAGGCAACGGCTACGGCATTCCCGGTTCTCAGATGAAGCTTATCAAGGGTCATACCTATGAGGTCAGCTTTGATGTTGAGAATATAGGTACCAACAGCACCTCGGGCTTTGTGCTCTATTCATGGTGCAACAGCGACGGCACATATAAAAACTACAGCGGCGACAATCCGACAAATAACGGAGTAACCGTAGCAGCAGGACAGAAGAAAACATTTACCCAAACAATAACTGTTCATAACGATGTTACAACCGCAGTCGCGATCATGAAGCTCAGATTTGAGATCAGCGGTTCAAATTCCGCAAGAACAGCCGCAACGTTCTCAAACATCTGCGTTCGTGATCTTACCGACCCGATGAATTACAAGGCGAGCGACTCCCAGAATCCGTCGCTCAGCAAGAAGTTTGACTTTGTAACATATAACAAAACCGCAAGCTCTCTTGCAACAATTACCCGTCAGGGCTATACCTTCAAGGGTTGGTATCAGAGCCAGAACACCTCAAACGGCAACGGCTACGGCACTCAGTTCACAACCTCGACGGTTATGCCGTTCAAAGATGTTCCTCTCTATGCACAGTGGGCATTGAATAACTATAACATAGTTATCAACCTCAATGCCGACA
>SAMEA104315424__coassemble_395_pt1 | contig 47149 bp, 40 predicted proteins | sample SAMEA104315424__metabat2_low_PE_031 | metagenome-assembled genome bin SAMEA104315424 (sample SAMEA104315424) | gut metagenome | biome: Monkey gut; feature: monkey-associated habitat; material: faeces | place: China | collected 2013 | reverse complement strand
TGACCGAGCCGCAGCGAGACGCTGTCGGCGCAGCCGACTGAGGGGTTTACTTGAAGTCAGAAAAGACTTACTTTGAGCGTGGGCTCCTCCTCTGGGGGAGCTGCGAAGCTGACTGAGGGAGTGGACGAGCTGAGCGAGTTATCTTTTGATTTTTCTTTAACCCCTCCGTCACGACTTCGTCGTGCCACCTCCCCTGCAGGGGAGACGAGATTTTTTTCTGCCTCAGAAACAATTTCATCAGATTTTCTCTAACCACTGTCCACTAACCACTCAGCGCCCCTGCAAGTCTAAAAACTTTTATTTACCACTTGACTAATCGGACAATATAGTATATAATCTCATATGCAATTTAATAGATTTCGTGAAACGAAACACCCCTTATTCAGAGTAGCTGAGGGAACAGGCCCTATGAAGCTCGGCAACCTGCCATTGGCAAGGTGCTAAATCCTGCGGTGTAACCGAAAGATAAGGCTATTTACGCTCTCGGTTTTTGCCGAGGGCGTTTTTTTACGGAAGAGCATTGCCGATTTTTTGCTTGATCGGCTGTTGCTCGGAAAACGGAGGTACAACAAATGGCAAAGCATCTTTTTTCATCAGAATCTGTAACAAAGGGTCATCCCGATAAAATCTGTGACAGGATCTCGGATTCTATCCTTGACGCTATCATGGCTCAGGACCCGAACGGCCGTGTTGCATGCGAGACATGCTGTACAACAGGCATGGTTCTCATCATGGGCGAGATTTCAACAACGGCTAACATTGACATTCCCGCTATCGCAAGAAAGGCTATCTGCGATATCGGCTACGACAGCGCGGACAAGGGCTTCGACGGCAACACATGCGCGATCATCACCTCGCTTGACAAGCAGTCGCCCGACATCGCAATGGGTGTTGACGCTTCCTTTGAGCTCAAGGGCGGTGAGGAGGACAAATACAACCTCAACGGCGCAGGCGATCAGGGCATGATGTTCGGCTATGCTTGCGACGAAACCCCCGAGCTTATGCCGATGCCGATTTCACTCGCTCACAAGCTTGCTCTCAAGCTGACCGAGGAGAGGGAAAACGGCGACCTCGGCTATCTCAGAGCCGACGGAAAGACTCAGGTCACTGTTGAATATGACGACGATAAGGTTGTCAGAATTGACGCGATCGTTGTTTCTTCTCAGCACAGCGCAGACGTTGAGCTTGAGACGATCCGCAAGGACATCATCGAAAAGGTTATCAAGCCGACTAGCGACCCGTCGCTTATTGACGAAAACACAAAGATTTATGTAAACCCGACAGGACGTTTTGTAACAGGCGGACCGCAGGGCGATTCGGGTCTTACGGGACGTAAGATCATCGTTGACACCTACGGCGGATATTCGCGTCACGGCGGCGGAGCTTTCAGCGGTAAGGACCCGACAAAGGTTGACCGCTCGGCGGCTTATATGTGCCGTTACATCGCAAAGAACATTGTTGCGGCAGGTCTTGCAAAGAAGTGCGAGCTTCAGCTTGCTTACGCGATCGGTGTCGCTCATCCTGTTTCGGTCATGGTTGATACGTTCGGCACGGGCGTACATTCCGATGAGGAGCTTGCAAAGGCTGTTCAGAATGTATTCGATCTCCGTCCTGCGGCAATCATCGACGAGCTTGATCTTCGCAGACCGATCTATACTGCAACCTCGGCTTACGGCCACATGGGCAGAACGGACGTTGATCTTCCGTGGGAGCATACCGACAAGGTTGAGGCTCTCAAGGCTCAGTTCTGATTTATATGAAAACAAAACGGATAATTGCAGCTATATGCTGTGTGTTTGCCGCCGTATTCATTGCGGCGGCAACCGTTGATTTTACGGCAAAGGACAAGCTCTATCCCTTGCTTTTTGATAATGTCAGCTATGAATACACCGTTCATGATCCGCAGAGCGTTGCGCTGAAAAAGGGCGACTATGTGCTCTACGGAGATTACCGTGGCGAAAAGATGCTGTGGAGGGTCATCTCAAAGGACGGAACGCTTCTCCAAAGCTGTTACATAATCGACTTTGCGCCCTACGGAAAATCCTCGGACGCGAATGAGTGCACTCTGACGGAGAAAACAAGTGAAAATCTCGGCGGTATCGGCGAGGACATTTTCATTCCGTCAAAGGAGGATTTGTCGGGTCTTTCGGCAGGCGAGCGAAAAAAACAGCCGACGCTTTCGGCGGTGCTGAGATGCAAAACAAGGTTCATGTTCCTGCGAAAGAACTGCTGGTATTGGACAAGCTCCGTAATTTCCACAAACTCTCTGAGTGTTGCCGCCGTTACCCAGTCGGGCACGTTTTATAAAACCCCTGCAACCGATGAGCTGACGGGCGTTTGCCCTGCAATCAGGCTCAGCGAACGGAGCATCAGCGCGGTTTACGGCAACGGCACAAAGGATATGCCGTATGTGATGGGAGGGGAGCAATGATGAAGAAAAGAAAGTATACTCCCTTTCAGATATTCTGCATGGCGATCACGCTGTTTTATATCGTGTTCACAAGGCTTATCGTCAAGACCGACGACGGTCACTTCCTCGGAATAATGAGCGAAAAAGGCTTCAATTTGCCCGACTGGCTCAGAATGAGGTACGAAACGATCTCGGGCAGGGTAGTTTGCGAATTTCTGACGATGAGCTTTCTCAAAACGGATCTGACCGTCTGGAAGATTTGCGCGGCGCTGATGTGGATTGCCGTCGTATACTTCATAATGAAGCTTTTGCGCTCGTTCTCGGAAAAGGGGAATGACGGCATTGCGGTTTGCATACCGTTTCTCACTTTTATCGGCTGTCTGAACCCAGCGGCCTTTTGGTTTTCGGGCTCGCTGACCTATCTTTTCCCGTTCGGCTGTATGGTTATAACGCTTATCCCGACCGTTTTTGACCTTATGAAAATAGAGTACAGGCGGATCCCGTGGCTCATTTTATCGGCTGTTTCGGCTCTTGTTGCCTGCTCGCAGGAGCAGTCGGCGGCGCTGACGCTCGGCTTCTATGCCGTGGTACTGATCGCTCTGATTGCCGCAAAAAGAATTAAGGCTTATCATTTTATATCGCTTCCGTTCTGCATTTTTCAGACGTATGTTCTTTTCTCGTCACCCGGAATGAGCGGAAGAATGGAAGCCGAGGCGGGCGGATTCAAACGCTTTGAGGAACTCGGTGTATTCGGCAAAATCCTTTGCGGACTGTCAAATTACTATGCGTTCGGCTTCATGATGTCGGCTGCTGTGTTCGCGTTCTTCATTATTGCGGTGATATTGAAAATAAAAAGCCTTTATTCCGCAAAGACAATGCCGATTCTGCTTGCGGTATTTTCGGCTCTGTCATTGATCGGCGGCAATGCGATGTCGCTCGCTTTCTGCGGAGCAGTACCCGACAAAGCTTTTGAAAAAATGTTTGCATTGGGAAAATTTAACGCAGTCGGAATCGCTGTTATAATTGTATGCACCTTAACTCTGCTTTTGATTGCGGCTTCGCTCATAATGATCGCACTGAGAGACAAAAAAACGGGACTTTCGGCGCTGACCTGCTATACGGCAGGGGTGTGCAGTGCCGTTGTTCTTGGCTTCAGCCCGTCAATTTATGCCTCGGGACAGCGCGTTTTCTTCTTCGCGGAGATGCTGACACTTATTTCGGCGGCGATTCTTTTGACAGCATCGGTGGACAGCAGGGGCAAAAGAATAACGGAAAGCGCGGCAAAGATCATATCGGCGGTCATGCTTTTGCTGAATTGCCTGAGCTGGTTTTTCATGGAAATACCGATAATGGGCTGAATCAGCGATTTAAAGCGACAAAATCATGATAATTGTTGGTCAATTTGTATATTTATACCCATATTTGAATAAATACTGATTGTCAAAAATGACATTACAATTTGTAATGTAAAAAGTGCACAAAAACAAGTCTCTTTTTTTAGCCAAATTCATTAAAAAACTGACAGCTTTTTTAGAATTTACCTGTTGACATCTCAATATAATGAGTGTATCATTATTCACATCATAGATGATGTTTACCGAGTTACAAAAGCAGCTCGGAAATTAAAAGGAGGTCATTTTATGAAAAAGTCAGTAAAAAAAGTTCTTGCGGCAGTGCTTGCTCTTACTTTGATTGCTCTCTGCTTCACAGCATGCGGCGGAAAGACATCGAGCAACGGCTACACAGCAAACAACACAGAGTATTTCATTGGTACAACAGGCCCTCTTACAGGTGACGCTGCTTCCTACGGTAACTCTGTAAAGAACGGCGCAACGATCGCTATAGAAGAGATCAATGCGGCAGGCGGACTTAACGGCGTTAAGTTCAAGTTCGACATGAAGGACGACAAGGCAACTGCTCAGGATGCAACAACAGGCTATAACTCACTCCTTGAAGCAGGCATGCAGATCTCGCTCGGTTCTGTTACAACAGACTCCTGCGACGCTTTCGGTGCAAGCGCAGTTGAGGATAACCTCTTCTTCATCACTCCGTCAGCTTCCGCAGCTAAGGTTATTGATGGCAGAGATAACGGCTTCCGTGTTTGCTTCGGCGACCCGGATCAGGGTACTCTTGCTGCTGACGATCTTTCAAAGAGCTACAAGAATATCGGTGTTATCTACAACACCAGCGACACATATTCAACAGGTGTCTTCGATGCTTTCAAGGCAGAGATGGACGCTAAGGGCGTAACATTCAAGGCAGCTACATTTGACGCTGAGAACAACAAGGATTTCTCAACTCAGATTGAGCAGCTCAAGGATTGTGATGTTATTTTCCTCCCGATGTATTATCAGGAAGGCTCGCTCATCTGTAAGGCTGCAACAGCTAAGGGCTGCAAAGCCGACCTTGTCGGTACAGACGGATTTGACGGTATTGCAGACCTCATTGATTCAAAGACTGTTACAAACAAGGTTAAGTACATCACTCCGTTCGACGCTGACAGCAAGGACGCAACAGTAAGCAAGTTCGTTACAGCTTACAAGGCAAAGTACGGCGAGACTCCCGACCAGTTCGCGGCAGACGCTTACGATGCGGTTTACGCTATCTACAACGCAATGAAGGCTGCAGGTGTAAACGATGTTACAATCAGTCCGAGCGATCTTTGCGAAAAGGTTAAGGCTGCTATCACAGCTGACAGCTTCACACTCACAGGTGCAACAGGCACAATGTCTTGGGACGCTTCGGGTGCTTGTAAGAAGGAACTTCAGTTCAAGGATGTTCTTTAATTCTTAAGGCGATACCGCACAATTGAGGTGTGCGAATTGCGTAGCAAGATTTTTCGTCAGGTTGTGCAAAAATTTTGCAGGCTCGCTGACGCTAGTCAAAGAATTTTTGTGCAGCATGACGGGAATATATTCAAGCAAGGCGTGCGCCGTAATTCGTGTGGCATTGCCTTAAAGATACGGAATTATATAATCTATACTTTACGGGTGTCGTTCGGCACCCGTAAAGGTGTATTTTTAAACCGCCGATCAATCTGTATCTGAAAACCAATTTAATATGGTTTGCAGGTATCGGTCGATCAGCGGTTTAATTTATAAGAATACTAACGAAAAGGAGTAGATCAAATGTTGTCTACAATATTGGACGGACTCAGCTTAGGAGCTATCTATGCTCTTATCGCTTTGGGCTACACGATGGTTTACGGTATCGCTAAGATGCTGAACTTTGCTCACGGCGATATCATCATGGTCGGTGCCTATGCTATCCTCGTAACCCTCAATGCAACAGGCCATCCGATCCTCGGCGTTATTGCCGCGGTTATCGTATGTACGGTTGTGGGTATCGTCATTGAAAAGGTTGCTTACAAGCCCTTGAGAGGCGCTTCGCCCCTTGCTGTTCTTATCACGGCTATCGGCGTCAGCTACCTTCTTCAGAGTATTGCACAGCTTATCTTCAAGTCAAAGAGCCAGGCTGTTACGATCTCCGAAACCCACATGGTAAACATCGGCTCGGCAGAGCTTAACCTCAATACGATTCTTACCCTCGTTGTCGGTGCTGTCATCATGGTTGCGCTTACCCTTTTCGTTAAATATACACGAACAGGCCGCGCTATGCAGGCTGTTTCCGAGGACAGGGGAGCGGCTCAACTCATGGGCGTAAACGTAAACAAGATCATTATGATAACGTTTGCCATCGGTTCGGCTCTTGCGGCATGCGCAGGTGTTTTCTACCTCATGCAGATTCCCTCGGTCAGCCCGACACTCGGCTCAATGCCCGGTATCAAGGCTTTTGCCGCGGCGGTTATCGGCGGTATCGGTTCTATCCCCGGCGCTATGCTCGGCGGTGTTCTCCTCGGCGTTGTTGAGAAGCTCGCTTTGAGTGTTCCCGCTCTCGCGCCTTATGCAACGGCTATTGAATTTTCCTTGCTGATAATTATTCTTCTCGTAAGACCTATCGGTATTCTCGGCAAGAAGAGAAGGGAGAAGGTATAAGCTATGAATTATCTCAAGAATATTAAAAAAGGAATAAGAATACAGGATTCGTTCAATTACCTTATCATCATTGTAATGCTCGTTGTTCCTCTTCTTATCTCAACCTTCGGAAATCTTCCCCGTTCAAGCTCGGGCTTGCTCGCTCAGATGGCATACAGTATTCTGCTTGCCGTTTCGCTTAACCTTGTCGTCGGCTTCCTCGGCGAATTGTCGCTCGGACATGCAGGCTTCATGTGCGTCGGCGCGTACATCGGCTGCTATATTGCAAAAGAGCTTTACAGTGTAATAGATTCAAAGCTCCTTGTGCTCATCATTTCAATGCTCATCGGCGGACTTGTTGCGGCGGTATTCGGCTTTATTATCGGACTTCCCGCTTTGCGGCTTAAGGGCGACTATCTTGCGATCGTTACCCTTGCATTCGGTGAGATCGTAAGAACAATTTTCAAGAATCTCCCGACCTTCGGCGCCGCTCTCGGTCTTTCCACCAAGAAGTACGGCAATGACCTTTATATCGTAGCTCTTGTTACGGTTCTCATTTCGCTTTTCCTCATTCAGAATATTATCAGAAGTAAGCACGGACGCGCGATCACGGCTATCCGCGATAACGAGATCGCCGCAAAGGCAATGGGTGTCAACATCACTTACTACAAGCTCTTCGTTTTCGTCTTTGCCGCATTCTTCGCAGGCATGGCAGGCGTTATCTACGGCTCGTACGTTACTCCCGTTGTTTATTCGTTCTTCTCATTCAACTATTCGATCGAGATCCTCGTTATGGTCGTTCTCGGCGGTATGGGTAATATCACAGGCTCGATCATTTCGGCAGTGTTCATCACTTACCTTAACTTCCAGCTCCAGACTCAGCTCTCGGGCGATCTGGCGGCTCTCAAGTATTTGGTTTATGCCGTTATCCTCATCGTTGTTGTTATCTTCAACAACGCTCCCGCTCTTAAGAGCGTCAGAGAGAGATTCTCAATCGCAAACAAGCTTCGCGAGAAGCACCTCAAGAATCCGTCAAAGCAGTATTCGGATACGAACAGATGGGACGTTGTTACAACAAAGATCCGCATGGACGAGGTTCTTACAACAGACGTAAAGCAGAACGATCCGTTCAAGCCCGACAAGCCTGAGAAAGGGGGTAAATAAGCATGGCTGACTATGTTCTTGAAACAAAAAATCTCGGCATCTCTTTCGGCGGACTTAAAGCCGTTCAGGATGTTAATTTGCAGATAAAAAAGGGTCAGATCTATGGTCTTATCGGCCCCAACGGCGCAGGTAAAACAACCGTTTTCAATCTTCTGACGGGTGTTTACAAGCCGACTACCGGCACATTTTACCTCGACGGCGAGGAGCTGACGGGCAAAACTCAGGAAAAGATCAATCACAAGGGTATCGCAAGAACCTTCCAGAATATCCGTCTTTTCAACAACATGAGCGTTATCAGAAACGTTCTTGTCGGACTTCACAATCAGCCCGAGTTCAAGTGCAACCCATTTATCAGCATGCTCAAGCTCCCGAAGCATTATGATACTGAGGTCAGAATGAGAGATAAGGCAAAGGAGATCCTTAAGATTTTTGACCTTTATGAGGAGAGAAACAACCTTGCCTGCAATCTTCCCTACGGCAAGCAGAGAAAGCTCGAAATCGCCCGTGCTCTTGCGACGAATCCGAAGCTTTTGCTCCTTGACGAGCCTGCGGCAGGTATGAATCCCCATGAAACTCAGGAGCTTATGGACACGGTAAGATATCTCCGTGACAATTTTGACGTTACAATTCTTCTCATTGAGCATGACCTTAAATTCGTTTCGGGTCTTTGCGATGAGATCACGGTTCTCAACTTCGGTACGGTTCTTTGCCAGGGCAAGGTAGACGATGCCCTCAATGATCCCGAGGTTGTCAAGGCTTATATCGGAGGTTGATGTTATGGCAATGCTTGAAGTTAAAGACCTTGCGGTCTATTACGGAGTTATACAGGCGATCAAGGGTATCAGCTTTGAGGTAAATCAGGGCGAGATAGTAACGCTTATCGGCGCAAACGGCGCAGGAAAAACAACAACGATGCAGTCCATCATGGGTCTTATCCCGATCCGTGAGGGTCACGTTACCTATGAGGGCAAGGATATCACCAAAACTCCCTGCCACAAGATCGTTGAAATGGGCATGACTCAGTGCCCCGAGGGACGCAGAATTTTCCAGGAGCTTTCGGTTTACGACAACCTGCTCATGGGCGCGTTCGCACTCAAGGATAAGAAAAACCTCAAGGAGGATATCGAGAAGATTTACACCCGTTTCCCCCGTCTTGAGGAGCGTAAAAATCAGATCGCGGGTACGCTTTCGGGCGGCGAGCAGCAGATGCTTGCAATGGGTCGTGCTCTTATGAGCCACCCGAAGCTTCTTATGATGGACGAGCCCTCAATGGGACTTTCTCCGCTGCTTGTCGATCAGGTTTTTGAAATCATCAAGGATATCAACAAGGACGGAACAACAATTCTTCTTGTTGAGCAGAACGCAGGTAAGAGCCTTGCGATCTCTGACAGAGCCTATGTTCTCGAAACCGGAAAGATCGTTCTTTCGGGTACGGGCAAGGAGCTCATGGAGAGCGAGGACGTTAAGAAGGCTTACCTCGGCGGTTAAGAATATTCGGGCTGTCGCTTTTGGCGCAGACCAAAGAGAAAAAGCTATAATTCACAGACGGTACAATGAGGTGCCGAATGTGGATTATAGCTTCGTTTTTTCCCGCTTGCAGTACGGCACAGGTCAAAGAATTTCAGCTCAAAACGGCGGAAAGGGATTCGAGCATGGCATGCGCCGCAAATTGTATGATATTGCCTTAAATTTTTGTCGGAATTTATCGTCAAAACATTGACAAACAAGGCATTATATAATAAAATAAAGATTGTTAAAAAATTGAACAAGTCGGAGGTTTTAACGCTATGGGATACACAATAGCTCAGAAAATTATTAAAAACCATCTGCTTTCCGGCGAAATGACGGTGGGCAGTGAAATCGGTCTGAGAATCGACCAGACCCTGACTCAGGACGCTACGGGTACAATGGCTTATCTTGAGTTTGAGGCAATGGGAATCGACCGCGTAAGGACGGAGCTTTCCGTCGCATATATCGACCACAACACATTACAGACAGGCTTTGAAAATGCCGACGACCACCGTTTCATTCAGTCGGTCGCAAAGAAGAGGGGACTTCGTTTCTCGCGCCCCGGTAACGGCATTTGCCACCAGGTTCATCTTGAGCGCTTCGGTATCCCCGGAAAAACTCTTATCGGCTCCGACAGCCACACTCCGACGGGCGGCGGAATAGGTATGCTTGCCATGGGTGCAGGCGGACTTGACGTTGCTGTTGCAATGGGCGGCGGCGCATATTACATAACGATGCCGAAAATGGTTCGCGTCAACCTCACGGGTAAGCTTCAGCCATGGGTTGCCGCAAAGGATATTATCCTCAAGGTGCTTCAGATCATGTCCGTTAAGGGCGGCGTAGGCAAAATCGTTGAATACGGCGGAGAGGGCGTTAAGACGCTTTCCGTCCCCGAGAGAGCAACCATCACAAACATGGGTGCGGAGCTCGGCGCAACGACTTCAATCTTCCCGTCAGACGATATCACTAAGGCTTTCCTCAAGGCTCAGGGTCGCGAAAAGGATTGGGTTGAGCTCAGCGCAGACGATGACGCGGTTTATGATGAGGTTATTGACATTGACCTCAATGAGCTTGTTCCGCTTGCCGCTATGCCGCACATGCCCGATAACGTAAAGAGCTGTCAGGAGATCGGCAAAATTCATATCGACCAGGTATGTATCGGCTCCTGCACAAACTCATCTCTTATGGATATGCTCAAGGTTGCCGCTATCCTCAAGGGCAAGACTGTTTGTCCGTCGGTCAGCCTTTCGATCGCTCCCGGCTCAAAGCAGGTTCTTAACATGCTCGCTCTCTGCGGCGCGCTTTCAGATATGATCGACGCAGGCGCAAGAATTCTTGAATCCGCATGCGGTCCGTGCATCGGCATGGGTCAGTCGCCGAATTCGAAGGGCGTATCGCTCCGTACCTTTAACCGTAACTTTGAGGGACGTTCTGGTACAGCCGACGCAGGTATTTACCTTGTCAGCCCCGAGGTTGCCGCGGCTTCCGCTCTCACAGGTGTTCTCACAGATCCCCGTGAGCTCGGCGAAATGCCCGAGATCGAGATGCCCGACGAGTTCATCATCAACGACAACATGATCGCAATGCCCGCAAGCGTTGAGGACGCAGACTCCGTTGAGGTTATGTACGGCCCGAACATCAAGCCGTTCCCCAAGACCGAGGCAATGCCCGAGGACATCACGGCAAAGGCTGTTCTCAAGGTCGGCGACAACATCACAACAGACCACATCATGCCCGCAGGCGCAAAGATTTTGCCCTACCGTTCAAATATTCCATACCTTTCAAACTTCTGCTTCAAGCAGTGCGATGAGAAGTTCGCCGAGCATTGTAAGGCGGCAGGCAAGGGTATAATCATCGGCGGCGCAAACTACGGTCAGGGCTCGTCCCGTGAGCATGCCGCTCTTGTTCCGCTCTATCTCGGAATCAAGGCGGTTATCACCAAGTCGTTTGCCCGTATCCACTGTGCAAACCTTGTCAACGCAGGTATTATCCCGTTCACCTTTGCAAATGAAGCGGATTACGATAAAATCAGCGTAAACGATGAGCTCAGCCTTGAGGGAATCCGCGAGAGCATCGCAAACGGCACAGATGTAACGCTTAAGAATCTCACAACAGGCGAGAGCTACAAGCTTGACTATCAGCTCTCCGAGCGCCAGAGGGATATCCTCCTCGCAGGCGGCTTGCTTGACTATACAAGAGAGTCACAGAAGTGATTTGATTTAAAGAAACAGATTTAGCAGAAATTTGCCAAGCCTTCCCCTTGAGGGGAAGGTGGACGGCGGATTGCGCCGCTCGGATGAGGTGACGAAAATTCATCACAGTTTATTTAATGAAATCAAGCCTCGCTTTTTCCACCTCATCACCGTCTTACGACGGAGCTTCCCCCTCGAGGGGAAGCCTTGATACATTTCTGCATTATCATAGATTTCATAAGAGTACCTCACTGTGATGAAGTGTAAAATCACACCATAGGGGTCGATGATCGCATCGACCCGAGTTCAGCAGAAAAACAAAAGCAAAATACATTGTAAAGGAGCAAAACAATGACAGATACACAGATCAAAAATGCAGTTGAAAAGTTCGAGGCTCTCATCCGTGAGCAGAGCGACCGTTCCGATAAAATTAAGGCTCAGGGAGATTTCGTTGATTACGAGAAGCTCGACAAAATCGTGATCGGCGTTTGCGGCGGCGACGGCATCGGACCCATCATCACCAAGGAGAGCGCAAGAGTTCTTGAATACATGCTTGCCGATAAGGTCAAGGCAGGCAAGGTTGAGTTCAAGGTAATCGACGGTCTTACGATCGAGAACCGTGTTGCCGCTAACAAGGCAATTCCCGACGATGTTCTTGAGGAGCTCAAGTCATGCCACGTTATCCTCAAGGGACCGACAACAACTCCTCAGCAGGGCGGTCCGTGGCCGAACATCGAGAGCGCAAACGTTGCAATGAGAAAAGCTCTCGACCTTTTCGCAAATCTTCGTCCAGTTAAGGTTCCCGAGGAGGGCATCGACTGGACCTTCTTCCGTGAGAACACAGAGGGCGCATATGCCGTCGGCTCAAAGGGCGTCAATGTAACGGACGACCTCGCCGTTGACTTCGTTGTTACAACAACGGAGGGCTGTGAGAGAATCGCAAAGCTCGCCTACGACTATGCAAGAAGAAACCACAAGGACAGAGTTTCCATTATCACAAAGGCGAATATCATCAAGACCACGGACGGTAAGTTCCTCAACCTTTGTAAGAATATCGGTAAGGACTATCCCGAGATCACGACCGACGAGTGGTATATCGACATCACAACAGCTAAGCTCATCGACCCGAAGCGCCGCAAGGACTTCAAGGTATTCATTCTCCCGAACCTTTACGGCGATATCATCACCGACGAAGCCGCAGAGTTCCAGGGCGGCGTAGGTACTGCGGGCAGTGCAAACATCGGCAAGAAGTACGCTATGTTTGAGGCTATCCACGGCTCCGCTCCGAGAATGATCGAAGAGGGCAGAGGTCAGTATGCAGACCCGTGCTCAATGCTCAGAGCTTCCGTTATGCTCCTTTCACACATCGGCGAGCAGGAGAAGGCCGACCTTCTCGAAAAGGCGCTTGATATCTGCATGTTCACAGAGAAGAAGCTTACAATTACAGGCCGCGACACGGGCTGCACATGCTCCGAGTTCGGCGACTATGTAATGGAAACAGTAAAAAAACTCAGCGAGTAAAAAAGTGAGGTAATAACTGTGGCAAAGGAAAAGAAATCGGTTTCAATGTCCGTAATTAAGCGTTTGCCCCGATATTACAGATTTCTCGGCGAACTGAAAAAGAATAATATAACAAGGATCTCGTCCAAGGAGCTTTCACAGCGCATGGGCTTCACCGCATCGCAGATCAGGCAGGATCTCAACTGCTTCGGCGGATTCGGTCAGCAGGGCTACGGCTACAATGTTGAACAGCTCCGCAATGAGATCGGTACGATTCTCGGCGTTCAGAACGGCTTCAAGACCATCCTCTTCGGATGCGGCAACCTCGGCAGAGCGATTGCTTCGCACATGACCTTTGAGGACAGAGGCTTTGAGCTTGTCGGACTTTTTGACAGCAATGCCGATAAAATGCAGGATTTGAGAATAAAAGGCCTTTCAGTTTATCCGGTTGAGGATTTGGAGGTCTATTGCAAAGAGGTTGAACCGAAAGTTGCCGTTCTCTGCGTCCCGACTGAAGCTGCGCCTGCCATTGTTGACAGGCTCGTCAATCTCGGAATAACGAATTTTTGGAATTTCAGTCACTATGACATTGCGTCCAATTACCACGGAGTAACGGTCGAGAACGTCCACCTCAACGACAGTCTTATGACTCTCAGCTATCAGATAATGAACAATGAGGAGAATGCAGAATGAATATTTTAAGCTTTAATGTTCTCTGCTACGGCTGCGACGGACATTCGTGGTTAGACAGAGATGCCGACGTTATCGCAACGGTCAGAAATTACATGCCCGATGTTTTCGGCATTCAGGAGGCTCACATCGGCTGGATGGGCGTTTTCCGTGAAAGCATGGATGAGTATGATTTTGTCGGTGTCGGCAGAGATGACGGCAGGGATGAGGGCGAATTTTCACCTGTTTTTTACAGAAAGGATAAGTTCACGCTCGTTGATAAGGGCTGGTTCTGGATAAGCGAGACGCCCGATGTTCCGTCAAAGTCATGGAACACTGCATGCAGAAGAATCACTTCATGGGCAAAGCTTACCGAAAACGAGAGCGGCAAGACATTTGTTGCCATGAACACTCATCTTGACCACAGAAGCGAGGAAGCAAGAAAGAACGGTGTAAGGCTCATCAATGAGTTTGCCGCCAAGCTTGATTGCCCCGTTGTTATCACGGGTGACTTCAATATTTCTGAGGGCACAGACTGCTACGTCGATATGGTTGAGGGCGGAATTTTCAAGGACAGCAAGTTCGTTGCCGAAGAAACGGAAAATTATCCGACATTTCACCCGTATTTCCATCATCAGGAGCCGGAGGATGTAATTGATTTTATTTTCATCAGCGACGGCTTCAAGGCAAAAAGCTACCGTGTTATTAAGGATAAACCGAACGGAGCTTTCCCGTCGGATCATTGCCCGATCATGTCGGAGATTTCAATTAAATAACAAAAGAGCCGTAACGGAGTTTCTTCGTTGCGGCTCTGATTTTTTGATGAGGTTCCCTTGCCGCCCGTGCAGGGGAGGCGGGCGACAGAGGAGCGTCGGAGGGGATAAAGCCAGATGGAACTCAACGTCTTTTTGTAGAGGCGACTATCGTCGTCCGCTTATATTTTCAGCAGACTTTGTCGGACGTCAATACACGCCCCTACTAAATCAAATTCAATTTCATTTGATCTAAATTATTTATAAAGACTAAATGCTGTGCAGTAATTTCGAAGCCTCCCTCTTGAGGGTAGCGTTAGTCGGTTCCTGCCAACATTTCTTGCCGCCCCTTTAGGGGAGGTGGCTTCGGCGGTTTGCGCCGAAGTCGGAGGGGTTATTTATTAAGATAAAAGAGAATAGAGAAAAACGAAGAGAAAAGTTTTATTTTTTATTGCTTTGCAACGCAAAGCCACCGCTTCTTTTCACTTTTATCTTTTCACTTGAATTTACTCCCTCAGTCACGGGCAAGCCGTGCCGGTTCCCCAAAAAGAGGAGCCCACGCTTAAAGTAATTTTCAGTGAACTTGAAGTAAACCCCTCAGTCACGACACAAGGTCGTGCCAGCGTCTCGCTGCGGCTCGGTCACGTCGCGGCTCTGACAGTCCACCGGACTGTCATTCACTACCGCGCCGACACTGCGCTACCCCGTAGGAGGAGCCTGCGTTCAAGGGATAAAAATAAACGACCGAACAAGGAATAGCTTTCTTATTGCGATATAATAAAAAATGGACGGTCGAAGCCGTCCGCTTTTCAGTTTGCTTTATTCATTGCCTTGTCGATATCGCCGTCGAGAATGAACGGAAGAACCTCGGTCGCCTTTGTGATGGCTGACTTAAGCTGTTCCATGTCGTCCTTGCCGAACTTTGAAAGAACCCAGTCCGCGAGATCGTATTCGGGGTTCGGCTTTGCGCCTACGCCGATTTTGATTCTCGGAAATTGGTCGGAATTGAGATGATAAATTATACTCTTGATTCCGTTGTGGCCGCCGTCCGTACCCTTGCGCCTTATTCTCAGCTTGCCGCAGGGGAGGGAGATGTCGTCAAAAATCACGATTATCTTCTCGGGCGGTATCTTGTAGAACCTCGCAATGTCTCTGACCGCCGTGCCGCTGTTGTTCATGAATGTCTGCGGCTTAATAAGCAGGCACCTGTGGCCGTTGATAACGACGTCGGCAACGAGCGCATTGTTTTTGAGATTCGTTATCTCCGTGTCAAGCTCGCTTGCGATGTGGTCAAGCGTCAGAAAGCCTGCGTTGTGCCGCGTGAATTCATAGTTTTTACCGGGATTGCCGAGGCCGACGACGAGAAACTCGATCGGACCGGCGGCAATACTTTTGCTTTTCTTAAAGAACATTTTGCACCTCAGTAAATTGTCGTATTCAGCGGTTACCGAATACGACAATTATGTTTTTTTATTTAATTATATCAGCCGAACTTTATGTTCATAACCTTTTTGTCTACCTCGTCCCAGTTGTCGATATCAGTGATACTGTCGTCGGCAAGAGTGTAGACGAGCTTGATCTTCATTGCGTTAAGCTCTTTGAAGATAGCTTCCTCATCGGGATACTTTTCAACATTTACAAGACCCGAAATGTAAACCGCCATTCCCGAGCCCGACTTGATGCTGTATTCGCAGTCGAGGTTCTTCTTGACGACTATGTTATCGTTCTTTCCGCTTATCGAAAGGAAAGAGGTGATAAGACGCTGTGAGCTTGTGTTTGCGATGTAAGCCGTGTAGCCGAATTCGACCCACTTCTCAGCCTCGTCGAGAATTTCCTGAGCCTTATCCTTGTCGCCCGTTGTGTCGTTCGTGACGGTGTCGATGAAATCCTTCTTCTGATCGTCGGTTTTGATTATCTCGTTGAGCTTTGAGCTCATTTGAATGTCGTTGATAATGGGGCTGTTGATCTTGACGACCGTTGTGGCGTCCTCCTCCTTGCCCTCACTGTTCTTCTTTGTGTACTTGACGACCGCGGTGCTTGCTTTCTCATCAATATTCGGCTGAACGGGCTCGCCCTTGCCGTTGATAACCTCCTGAACGCTTTCCTTGGTTGTTGCACCGCTTGCATCGGCGTCGGCATTATCCTTCTTTCCGCATCCGCCGACGGCGAAAACAACGCTTGCCGCCATAACGAGCGATATCACTCTCAATAGAATTTTGCTTTTCATAAAATACCTCTTACTTCTGCCATCTGTATGGCTTTTTCTTTTTTACCCAATCCTTCTTGACGGATTCCTTGGATCTCGCGATCGCAAGCGCATTGTCGGGAACGTCCTCGGTGATGACCGAGCCTGCCGCCGTGTACGCATTGTCGCCGATTTGAACGGGAGCAACGAGGCAGGTGTCACAGCCGATGAACGCGTTGTCGCCGACTCTTGTCCTTGCCTTTGACTTGCCGTCATAGTTGGCAGTCGCACAGCCGCAGCCGAAGTTGACGCCGCTTCCGACATCGGAATCGCCTATATAGGTCAGGTGAGCGACGCTTGTGTGGTCGCCGATGACCGAATTTTTGAATTCAACAAAGTTGCCGACCTTGACGCCCTCGCCGATAACAGAACCGGGACGTACACGGACGAACGGACCCATATGAGCGCCGTTCTTTATCTCGGCGCTGTAGCACTGAACGTTGTTGAGCGAAACGTTGTCGCCGATAATGCTGTCATCGATAAGGCTGTTCGGTCCGATATCACAGCCTGAGCCGATGACCGTTTTTCCTTTGAGTATCGTTCCCGGGAGGATCTCCGTATCAGCCTTGATCTGAACGTCGGGGGAGATGATAACTCCGTCAGCGCACGGAATCGAAACACCGTTGAGCATATGCTTTCTGAGAATGCTCTTGCGAGCGATCTCGTTGAGCTGCTGAAGCTGTACTCTGTCGTTTGCTCCGAGTACGATTTCAGGCGAGCTTGCGTCATATGCGACAGCGTTAAGTCCCTTTTCGAGAATGACCTCGACCGCGTCGGTGAGGTGGTATTCGATCGCAGTGTCGTTCTTTTTGTCGTGCTTTTCGATAATGCCCTCAAGTGATTCGAGAAGCACCGAGCAGGAGAACCAATACGCGCCCGAGTTGACTTCGTTGATTATCTTTTCGGTCTGTGTAGCTTCTTTTTCCTCAACTATCTTTTTGAGCTTGCCGTCTCTTGAACGGATTATTCTGCCGTAGCCGAACGGATCCGCGACCTTTGCGGAAATGACGGTTGCCGCATTGTTGCCCGCAACATGGAAATCGTAAGCCGCCTTGAGCGTTTCGGCAGGAATGAGGGGAGCGTCGCCGTTGAGAACAAGCACGTTTCCGGGGATATGCTCCTTGATGAAATCCTTTGCCTGCATGATCGCATGACCTGTGCCGAGAAGCTCGGTCTGCATAACCGTTTTAAACCTGCCGCCGAAATGCTCGTCGATCATCTCGTGCTTAAAGCCCGTAACCAGACATATATCCTCGACGTCGGCACCGACCGCTGCATCGGTTACCCAATCTATCATAGGCTTGAACAAAACCTCGGCGAGAACCTTCGGCTTTGATGACTTCATTCGTGTTCCCTGGCCTGCCGCCAGAATGACTGCACAATTTAAACTCATTTTGTTACCTCCTCAGCGTATAAAAATCTACATAATAATTATTGCAGAAAATCGAAAGAATTACAATAGAATTTTTCATTTTTTTTGCGACAATATATACAAAAGTTTCGTCATTTATTTGTGCTTATTTATCTTAAAAATGTATAGCAATAGTTTGTCCCGTATGTTATAATAATACGAAACGTGATATTGGGATTATTATGCCCGATAGCTGTTAACAATTTAGGTAATATTTTAAAACGGAGGTAATACCCATGGCAACTAAGTATACTTACCTTTTTTCCGAAGGTAACAAAGACATGCGTAATCTCCTCGGCGGTAAAGGTGCAAACCTTGCAGAAATGACCAACATCGGTCTTCCTGTTCCCCAGGGATTTACGATCACAACAGAAGCTTGCACAAAGTATTATGAAGACGGCAAGAAGATCAATGATGAGATCAAGGGCCAGATCATGGACTACATCGAGAAGATGGAAGAGATCACAGGCAAGAAGTTCGGCGACAAGAAGAATCCTCTCCTCGTTTCCGTTCGTTCGGGCGCTCGTGCTTCCATGCCCGGCATGATGGACACAATTCTTAACCTCGGTCTTAACGAGGACGTTGTTGAGACAATCGCAGAGATGTCAGGCAATCCGCGTTGGGCTTGGGACTGCTACAGAAGATTTATCCAGATGTACTCCGACGTCGTTATGGAAGTCGGCAAGAAGTACTTCGAGGAGCTTATTGATAAGATGAAGGCTGAGAAGGGCGTTACTCAGGACGTTGAGCTTACAGCCGATGACCTCAAGGTTCTCGCAGGTCAGTTCAAGGACGAGTACAAGTCAAAGATCGGTGCTGACTTCCCGTCAGACCCGAAGGAGCAGCTCATGGGTGCTGTTGAGGCTGTTTTCCGTTCATGGGACAACCCGCGTGCTAACGTTTACCGTCGTGACAACGATATCCCGTATTCATGGGGTACTGCTGTAAACGTTCAGTCAATGGCATTCGGTAACATGGGCGACGATTGCGGTACAGGCGTTGCCTTCACCCGTGACCCCGCTACAGGCGCAAAGGGCCTCTTCGGTGAGTTCCTTACAAACGCACAGGGCGAGGACGTTGTTGCTGGTGTTCGTACACCGATGAAGATTTCCGAGATGGCTGACAAGTTCCCCGAGGCTTTCAAGCAGTTCCAGGATGTTTGCCATACTCTTGAAGATCATTACAGAGATATGCAGGACATGGAGTTCACTGTTGAGCACGGTAAGCTCTTCATGCTTCAGACAAGAAACGGTAAGAGAACAGCTCAGGCTGCCCTCAAGATTGCTTGTGACCTCGTTGACGAGGGAATGATCGACGAGAAGCAGGCTGTTAAGATGATCGACCCGAGAAACCTTGACACACTTCTTCATCCCCAGTTCGATGCTAAGGCTCTTAAGGCTGCTACACCGATGGGCAAGGGTCTCGGCGCATCTCCGGGTGCTGCTTGCGGCAAGATCGTATTCTCAGCCGAGGACGCTGTAGAGTGGGCTGAGAGAGGCGAGAAGGTTGTTCTTGTTCGTCTTGAGACTTCTCCGGAAGATATCACAGGTATGAAGTCGGCTCAGGGTATTCTTACAGTTCGTGGCGGTATGACATCTCACGCAGCCGTTGTTGCCCGTGGTATGGGTACTTGCTGTGTATCGGGCTGCGGCGACATCAAGATGGATGAAGCTAACAAGAAGTTCGAGCTTGCTGGCAAGACCTTCGTTGAGGGCGACTACATCTCGATCGACGGTTCAACAGGTAACATCTATGACGGCATCATCCCGACAGTTGACGCTCAGATCGCAGGCGAGTTCGGCAGAGTTATGGAGTGGGCTGACAAGTACAGAAGACTTAAGGTTCGTACAAACGCAGATACTCCGACAGACGCTAAGAAGGCAAGAGAGCTCGGCGCAGAGGGCATCGGTCTTTGCCGTACAGAGCATATGTTCTTCGAGGCAGACAGAATCGCTGCTTTCCGTGAGATGATTTGTGCAGATACTCTTGAGGAGAGAGAGGCTGCTCTTGATAAGATTCTTCCGTATCAGCAGGGCGACTTCGAGAAGCTCTATGAGGCTCTTGAAGGCAACCCGGTTACGATCCGTTTCCTTGATCCGCCGCTTCATGAGTTCGTTCCGACTGAGGAAGCTGACATCAAGGCTCTTGCAGACGCACAGGGCAAGTCCGTTGAGGACATCAAGGCTCTCATCAGTTCTCTCCATGAGTTCAACCCGATGATGGGTCACCGTGGATGCCGTCTTACGGTCACATATCCTGAGATCGCTAAGATGCAGACAAAGGCTGTTATCCGTGCGGCTATCAACGTTAAGAAGGCTCATCCGGATTGGGCACTCGTTCCCGAGATCATGATCCCGCTTACAGGCGAGGTTAAGGAGCTCAAGTTCGTTAAGGACGTAGTTGTTGCAACAGCTGACGCTGAGATCGCAGCAGCAGGCATCGACCTCAAGTATGAGGTTGGTACAATGATTGAGATCCCGCGTGCCGCTCTTACCGCTGACGAGATCGCTAAGGAAGCTGAGTTCTTCTGCTTCGGTACTAACGACCTTACTCAGATGACATTCGGCTTCAGCCGTGATGACGCTGGCAAGTTCCTCGGTTCTTACTATGACAACAAGATCTATGAGTTCGACCCGTTCGCAAAGCTCGACCAGGTTGGTGTCGGTAAGCTTATGGATATGGCAGTTAAGATGGGTAAGGCAGTTCGCCCGACTCTCCACTGCGGTATCTGCGGCGAGCACGGCGGAGATCCTTCTTCGGTAGAGTTCTGCCACAAGATCGGTCTTGACTATGTATCTTGCTCACCGTTCCGTGTTCCGATCGCTCGTCTTGCTGCTGCACAGGCTGCACTTGCTGACTGATTTTGAACACAGTCTTGTGAACCTTGTTTTCGGACAAGCATAAATGATAACAAAGCCCCCGAAGCGCAAGCTTCGGGGGCTTTTGTGCAGGGTGGGAGTATTTCTTTTGCTGTGTTGATTTCAATAAATGTACTGACGGTATGATTTATGAAAAAAATATATTTTAGATATTGATAATTTTATTACAATATGATATTATTTTAAGAAATCCAAGGAGGGTGAAAATATGACAGTGTTAAAATGCCCAAGCTGTAACGCAGAAATCCAATTGGATGATGAAAGAGAGTTTGGATTCTGCCAATACTGCGGTACAAAAATTCAGCTCAATCAGACGATTTTACATAAGCATAGCGGAGAGGTTAAATTAGACGGTATTTCGACGGTAAGATCATTGTGCAAAAAAGGCTTTATGGAAATCGAGGCAAAGGATTTTTATGCGGCTTCCGACACCTTTGATAAAGCGGCAGAGCTGGATTGCGATGATATTTTTGTTATCATAGGAAAAATGCTTACAAAAGCGAAACGTAATAATTATGGACAGCCGTTCGCGACGATGTTTGATGAGTTCTTTTATAAACGCTTAAAAGGGTACAGTGACGATATCAGCAAAGAAGAAATGGCAGTAATCAATGCAAACAATTGCGCGGTGTTTTTGAAATGCTACTGTGTCTTTTTAGATAAGAAGAGAGCGGATTATGTTGTAAGCCGATTTCCAAATGCGGTAGGATTGGATTTATTTGATACCCGACCGGAAACAAGAGATTACAACAGTCTAATACAAAGCGAGGAAAATCCTGTTGATGTAATAGGTTATTTACTTGATTCGGGATGTAGTCCTGAGGATATTTTAAAAAAACTGTTTAAAGAAGCTTACACTGAAGAACATACAGGAAACGATACATTAAATATAGCCCTTTTTCCGTTGAATTCTTTAAAAAAGTTAGTAAATGCAGGATTAGATCCGCATACAGAAGTTACAGTCAGGAGAAGTGTTCACAATAACTCAGGTTATTGTGACTATTATAATGAAACTTGCAAATTAAACGAAATTGAGAAATATATAACCCTTATTGAGAAATATACAACCATTGTTTCACCAAAGGATTGTCGTCACAATATTGCAAGATATTCGATGTATATTAAAAGACTGGGCGTAGAAAAGCAAGAGAAAAAAGGCGGTTGTTATATAGCGACATGCGTTTACGGTTCATATGATTGTCCCGAGGTGTGGACGCTTCGTCGTTTCCGCGATAATATTCTTGATAAAACGTGGTACGGAAGATTGTTTATAAAAATCTATTACGCTATAAGTCCGCATCTTGTCAGTTGGTTTGGCGATTCAAAGGCGTTCAAAAGCTTTTGGTTCAGAATTATCGACAGAAAAGTGAAAAAGCTCAATGCAATGGGCATATCCGATGATATCTATTATGACAAATAATACGGCGAAGTCGGGCGTTGCAAATTAAACTGCATAAAAATAAAAGCCGCACATCATGTACGGCTTTTTCTTATGGCCCGCCCGAAGAGATTTGAACTCCCAGTCGTCAGAATCGGAATCTGATGCATTATCCAATTATGCTACGGGCGGATTTTTTAACAACGGTATTATAACACAACGGGGGCGCTACTTCAAGAGCTTTATGAAACGTTAAACTATATTTTTTGTAATTGACAATTCCGCTCAAATAATATACAATAGAATATGTATAGGAGTATATTCTTTGAAAGGGTGAAAGGAATGAAAGGAATAATCAGGAAAATTGTTGCTGTCATTTCGGTCTTTGCTATCGTATTCGGAGTTATGGCAGTAGCTCCGTTGGCGGCATCTGCCGATATAGCGGTAAGGCTCAGTGACACAACACGAGTTCAGGGCGATCAGCTCACGGTGGAAATTTACTTCCCGAAAAATTACAACAAGATCTCATCGCTTGATATGAGCCTCATCTACGATGCGGATAAGCTCGAATTTGTCAGCATGAAGCAGAGCAAGGACCTCAGAAAGGCGAGGGACAAGCAGACAAACGGTGAGGTTTATTCCGAATATGCGGGAAATCCGGGAAAGGTAAACTGGTGCCTCGCAGGCGGTAATAACTATGAATTCACGGGCATTTTTTCAACCGTTGTTTTCAATGTTAAGAGCTTTGCCGACCACGGTAAATGCTCCGTTGAGCTTAAGATCAACCATGCCGCCAACTCGGGACTGGTCAATCTGACCGACAGTGTTAAGGCTTCGGGCGCTTCGTTTGAGATTTTCAGAAACTCGATGAACGACATGGAGCTGAGACTTAACGATGCGCAGACGGGCTATATCATTACGGCATATAACTGCGCGGTTTATGAAAACGTTGTTATTTCGGATACATATAAGGGCTTGCCCGTGGTCGGCATTGACTATGCGGCATTTATGAACCATGCGGAGATAAAATCGATCACGTTCCCGTCAACGCTTAAATATATCGGCAAGGAAAGCTTCTTTGGCTGCTCGGGACTTACATCGCTGGTTATTTCCGATAACGTTACCTCCATCGGCGAGGGCGCATTCAGGCAGTGCGACTATCTGGAGAGCGTAAGCCTGCCGCTTGGCCTTGAAAAGATCGGCACAGATGCCTTTGCGGAATGTCCGTTTTTGACCTCGGTTGAGCTTCCGTTTACGCTACTTACGCTCGGTGCGACAGCGTTCCGCTCATGCACCTTGCTTGAAACGGTCAAGATCTCGAAGAATACGGCAATCGGAACAAACGCATTCAAGGACTGCTCGGATTCTCTGAAATTTATCACGGTAAGCGACAATCAGAAGCTCACGCAGTATATTTCCTCAAGCGGAATTCAGGCAAAAACGGAAATCGTTAAGGATATTTCTCTCGGAATCGTTAAGCCGATACTTCCTCAGCAGTATGAGGGAGAGCCGATAGTTCCCGATGCGGAGGTTGTTCTGCTTTCGGGCGAAAAGGTTGAAAACGGCAAGGATTACAAGGTCGTTTGTCGCGACAATAACGCGATCGGAACCGCGACGGCTTATATTGTCGGCATAGACGGCTACGGCGAGGGCTATGTGAAGCAGTTTAAAATCGCCTGCACTCACAGAAACGTTACCAAAACGGTTGTTGAGCCTGCGACCTGCACAAAGGCAGGAAAAATGCAAATTAAATGCGACGCATGCGGCGAAACCTCGGAGGAGGAGATTCCTGCACTGGGTCATGCCGAGTCAGGTACATGGATCTATCCGAAGCGGCCGACGATCACTTCGACCGGTTCAAGATACATGCTTTGCAAGAATTGCAGGGAGAAGCTTAAGAATGAGACGCTCGGAAAGGTTTATCCCGATCTGAACGGCGATAACAGCGTAAACTCGGCGGACGCGCTCATCGTTCTTCGTTATTCCGTCGATCTTGAAACGGAGATCACGACGGAGGATCAGTTCATAAAGGCTGACACCAACGGAGACGGAAAGGTTAATTCCGTTGACGCGCTTACGATTCTCAGAATAACGGTCGGAATCGTAAAGATTTAAAATATAATCAAATAAAAAAATGACGTTCCCGAAAAAGGAACGTCATTTCATTTATCAAGTCGTTTTGAAAAGATTATTCAAATCAAAGCTCATTATATATCGAAACGATTTTGTCGCACCAGCGGTCAACGCTGTAGCGGTCAATGATCTGAGCGGAGTTTGTTTCGCATCTTCCCTGAGCCAGCGCGTCAAGTATCGCCTCGGCGCATTTGTCGGGATCCTCAACGGGGTAGAGGCGGCAGTTTGTGTATTCGGAGGCCCAAAGCTGTGAGACAATGTCGCTTGCGACGATAGGTGAGTCCTGAGAAATTGCTTCAAGAATTCCGTAGGGGAAGCCCTCCTGCCTGCTCGTTGAAAGATACACGTCGATCGCCCTGTGAACGGCGAACATATCCTCAAAGTTATTAAAATATCTTATCCACGGCTCGTTCGGGTCAAAGCCGCCTTCATTTTTTATAAAGTCCTTTGCGAAATCGGTCGGTGCACCTTCGCCTGCACCGATAATTCCCAGGACGATGCTTTCGTCCTTTTCACGGCATTTTTTGACAGCCTTCAGTGCAGTGTCGAGACCCTTTCTTTTAAGATCCCAGCCGAGGATAAAGCATACCTTTTCCTCGGGGGCAAGCCCAAGCTCTGCACGGCATTCCTCACGGGTCATTGAGTGAAGAACATTGCGCTCAAGTGACAAACCGTTAGGGACATACCATTTTTTCGGCAGGAACAAATACGCGTCTGTCTTTTTCTTCTGAACCGCCGCAACGCGGATTTTTTTAAACGCATATTCTGCGGACAGCAGTGCAAAACCGATTCTTTGCAGGAAAACGCTGTGGTCAACGTAATAGCCCATGTGATCGTGCACAAGGATCTTGACGTTTTTTATTTTACTGCGGTTCTTTACGATTGCGGGGCGGAACATGCCGAAATGCGTATGAATAATATCAATGCCGTATTTTTCGACAAGCTCTGTGACCTTTGCAAACTGCTCGTCGGTCGAGCGGCTCTCAAAGTCATAGATCTCGGCCGTGAAGCCCTCTCTTTCAAACCAGCTTATCCAGTCCGTTTGCTTCGGAAAAACGAAATAAGCATTGCTTCCGTCCTTTCGCAGACGGCGGCCGAGGGCAATCAGCGACGCTACAAAATTTCCGCTTTTTGGTGCGCCGTAGTTGGCGGCAATCAACACGTTCATGGCACTGTCTCCCAAAATCATTATTATACCTATTATACCATAAGTTAAAAATTATGCAATAGCCTGACGGCGCATCGAAAGCTGAGGATTTTTACACAGTAACATCAATTTTTCTATTGTCTAAAATGATTTTTTATGGTATTATATAGGTTGGTTTAGGCTAATTTATGAAAGTGGGTATCAAAATGGATAAAAAAGTTCCCTTAAGAGAAAAGCTCGGCTACGGCGTGGGTGCCGTCGGTCTTGATCTCAGCTACGGATTGTTCTATTCTTACCTTTCGCTTTATCTTACAAATGCGCTCGGTATCAGCTCTCTGTTCCTGCTCATTCTTGCCCCGATCGCGAGACTGTGGGACGGTATCAACGACCCGATGATGGGAACTCTTGTTGATATTTCAAACAGTAAAATGGGCAAATACCGCCCGTGGATTTTGCGAGGCGCAATAGCAAACGCAGTCGTCCTCTGCCTGCTTTTTAATAATCCGGGAATAAAAACAGATTCGGTTTGGATGTATGTTTATGTTGCGGTTTTCTATGTGCTTTGGGGCATGTCGAATACATTAGCGGATATACCTTACTGGTCAATGATTCCGTCATTTGCAACTGAGGAAAAGGACAGAAACTTTATTTCTACGGTTGCAAGAACCTTCTCCGGTCTGGGTCAGGGAATCGTGCTTATTCTCACGGCTCCGATCGTTGCATATCTCGGCGGCTCAAGCGAGAGCAGCCTTAAAACAATGACACCCGAATGTTTGAGGACAGGCTTCGGAAAATGGTCTATTATTGCCGCTGTCATGCTCGTTATATTTGCGTGTATCAGCGTTGCTTCAACAAAGGAAAGAAACGTAATTCAGGGCGGCGAGAAGTTTTCGTTTAAGCAGGCTATAAACGTTGTAAAGAACAACGATCAGCTTTTGACATTTATGCTGTTTGCCATGATCTCAAACGCAGGCTACTACATGACCTCGGGCATCAGCAGCTATTATTTCAACTCGGTTGCGGGCGATCTCAACCTCCAGTCGAAGTTCAATTTGTTCGGTGCGGTCGGTTCGGTAATCGGTATTGCCGTTATCCCGATCTGCTCAAAGCTCAACATGAATAACAGAAACATTTACAAGCTTTCGCTCGGCATGGCGGCGGCCGGATATATCGGCATGGCTGTTATCGGCTACGGCTTCGGCGGCAATGTTTACGGTCTCGGCACATGCTATCTTATCACCTCGATCGGTATAGGAAGCATGTTCGTCAATCAGACGGTTATGCTTGCGGACGTTGTTGACTATGGCGAGTATAAGCTCGGCAAGAGAAATCAGAGCCTTACGTTCTCAATGAAGGGCTTTTTACAGAAAATGGCATATACGGTTCAGTGCATCATCATGTACCTGACCTTCAGCATAACAAGGTATGACGGAACGGCTCCCGAGCAGACGCAGGAAGCCAAGGACGCTATCTCGGCGCTCATGTTCATCGTTCCTCCCGTGCTCATCATAATTTCATTCATCGTATTCTCGAAGAGATACAAGATCTACGGCGATTTCAAGAGAGAAATTCTTGCCACGGTTTCCCTAAGACACGAAGAAGCTTCCAAATAACAGCCGGCAGGTGTAGACATGAAAAAAATCGTTTTTTTTTCACACGGACTGAGCGCAAACGGAATCGAAACGTTCCTTGTGAATGTGCTCAGGAAAATCGACAAAACAAAATATGATATAACGGTGATCATTGCCATCGACGAGGGCGTTTACTGTTTGCACGAAAAGACAGTTGCCGATATGGGCATAAGAGTTATCCATGCAGGCGATCTTGATGCACCGAAAAAGAAGCTTGATTATATCAAAAATGTCAGGAAAATTCTTTCGGCGGAGCATTTTGACATTGCCCATTCAAACATGGATCTTCTCAACGGAATAACGCTGTCAATTGCGAAAAAATGCGGAATTCCAATGAGAATTTGCCATGCTCACAATTCCAAAAGCCAGTATGCTCCCGTCGGCAGCTTGGCGGCGCTGAAAAGGCTTCTGCAAAAACTCTACAGTCGCACTATGAAAGGTCTTATTATTCGCTCATCAACAGAGCTTTTGGCTTGCTCGGACGTTGCTTCGGAATATTTCTACGGCAAGAGAAATTCAACGCTTATTTATAACGGAATCGACACCGAGAGCTACAGGGAAGCGACGGGTTTTGACGCACGGACATTGGGCACGGACGGAACAGAAAGGCATTTGCTCGTTTCCGTCGGAAGGCTTTCGGCTCAGAAAAATCCGCTTTTTGCCGTTGAGATTATCGCCGAGCTTGCAAGGATAAGAGACGATTTCAAGTATATCTGGGTCGGCGGAGGCGAGCTGGAAAATGCCGCGAAGGACAGGGCGGAGCAGCTCGGCATTTCGGATAAAATTATTTTCACGGGCGTCAGAACCGACGTTAAGGAGATTCTTTCCTGCTGTGACTGCTTTTTGATGCCGTCGCTTTTTGAGGGGCTTCCGTTTTCGCTTATCGAAGCGCAGGCGGCAGGGCTTCGCTGTATTGTTTCCGATGTTGTAACAAAGGAAGCGGATGTCGGACTGATCGAATATTATCCGCTCGAAAACGGCGCAATGAAATGGGCGGAGCTTATAAACGAGAAGCTTGACGAGCCGAGAAAATCGGCAGATAAAAATAGGCTCAGGCAGTTTGACATTTCGCATACAGTCAGACAGCTTGAAGAAATATACGACAAATAAAAAGAAAGGAGATGCGGTATGAGCAGAAAAAAGTGGATAGTCAAAAGCGGCGATAAAGAAAACGCAACGAAGCTTTCGGAAGAGCTTGGCATCAGCCCGTATGCTGCGCTTATCGCATCGACAAGAGGAATAAATACAACCGGGGAAGCGAAGGACTTTTTCGGAATAGGGGAGCGCAGAAGCGTTGACCCGATGGATTTTCCCGATATGTATACGGCGGTCAAGAGGATTCAGAAGGCTCTTGACAGCTTTGAGAGAATTGCGATTTACGGTGACTATGACGCCGACGGAGTTACGTCAACCGCATTGCTGTATTCATACCTTGAAATGCAGGGAGCCGACGTTGTTTACTATGTTCCGAACCGCCACACCGAGGGCTACGGACTCAGCTATGAAGCGATCGACAGGCTCAGCATGATGGGCGTTAAGCTCATTATTACCGTCGATAACGGAATAAGCGCCGTTGAAGAGGCAAAATATATCAATGAGCTTGAAATGGAGCTTGTTATCACCGACCACCATCTTCCGTCGGACACGCTGCCGCAGGCGGTTGCGGTCGTTGATCCGCACAGGGCGGACTGCAATCTTGAGTTTAAAGACTATGCAGGCGTCGGAGTTGCATATAAATTGATATGTGCCCTTGAGGGCGAGGAGAACGGAATAACCGACAGCTTTGTTGACCTTGTGACTATCGGCACGGTTGCCGACGTTATGCCGCTCATCAAGGAGAACCGCGAGCTTGTGCGCCGCGGAGTTCAGCTTATTGCCGACTCGGACAGAGTGGGAATTCAGGCGCTCATTGAGGCGGCAGGTCTTGCCGAGAAGCGAATGACCTCAACAACGGTTGCCTTCGGAATTTGTCCGAGGATCAATGCGGCAGGACGTATGGGCTCGGCGGACAGGGCGATAAGTCTGCTTCTGAGCGAGGATTATGCGGAGGCCGCCGCGCTCGCGCAGGAAATAAACGGCGAAAATGCCGCGAGACAGCATACGGAGCAGGATATACTCAACCAGGCGGTTGAGCAGATAAAAAGGAATCCGAAATGGCTTTATCAGAACGTGCTCGTTGTTGCGGGCGAAGGCTGGCACGACGGAGTTGTGGGAATCGTTGCGTCGAGGCTTGTCGAAAAATACGGAAAGCCGACGCTCGTTATAACCGTTGACGGCGGCGAGGCTAAGGGCTCCGGCAGAAGCATTGAGGGCTTCAATCTTTACGATGCGCTTTCGCATTGCGGCGATTGTCTGACCCATTTCGGCGGACATATGCTCGCCGCGGGAATCGGGCTGAAAACGGAAAATATCGGCGCTTTCAGAAAGGCGATAAACGATTATGCCGACAGCATTGAAATGCCATATCCGATACAGAATATTGATTTCAAGCTGAACCCCGCGTATGTAAATGTGGAGATGCTCAAGGCTATCGAACAGCTTGAACCGTTCGGCGCAGGCAACTCTCAGCCGATTTTCGGGCTTTACAACATGACGGTAACCGATATTCAGCCGATAGGCAACGGCAAGCATCTGAGGGTAATACTCGAGCGAAACGGAGTTTCACTGCAAACGCTCCGATTCAGAACAACTCAGGCGGAGTTCCCGTTCGTCAAGGGCGACACGGTGGACGCCGCGGTGGTGCTCGAGCCGAACGAATATCTCGGACAGCTCAGAGTGAGCATTTTGCTCAGAAATATAAAGCTCCACGATATGGTGGAGGACGATCTGTTCGCTTCAATGAGAGATTTTTCAATGCTCATGAGGGGAAAAAGAGAGGGCTTTGACGCTTCCTTGCTCATTCCTCAGCGTGAAACGACAGCCAAGGTTTACAGGTATATACGCTCCGTCGGAGTATGGAAATACGATATAGAAACGCTCTGCCACAGGCTTGATTTCTGGGCGGAGGATTACGGGCAGGTTGCCGTGTCCGTTGAGGCAATGCTCGAAATGGGCATACTCATAAGAGATGAAAACGGTGGGCTGAGCGCACCGAAAACAAGCGAAAAGGTCAATTTGCAGGACGCGCCCGTGCTAAAAAGATTAGGGCAGCACCGTACAAATTGAGATGCACGCCTTGCTTGAAACAGAACTTTTAAAGGAATCGGCGGTATGAGCCGAGTGGTATAAAAATGTCAGAAGCTAACGAAAAAAACAAATTAACCTCCGCAACAGGCGGTACGGAAAATAAGGGGAACGAAGAACAGGCATTTGTTCCTCAGAATCCCGATGAGCTTTATTCAAAGCTTATATCCCTCGTCAGGGAGCACATGACGGAAAACGATGTGTCCCTTGTCGAAAAGGCATATTTCATCGCAAAAAAAGCGCACGAGGGTCAGTTCAGATTCTCGGGCGAGCCTTATATAATTCACCCTGTCTCCGTTGCGATCATCCTTTACAATTTGGGTATGGACGGGGAGTCCATGGCTGCGGCTTTGCTCCACGACGTTGTTGAGGACACCGATATGACCAAGGAGAATATCCAGGAGGAATTCGGCGAGGACGTTGCAAACCTTGTTGAGGGCGTTACGAAGCTCGGCAAGGTGCCTATCTTTACAAAGGAGGAGCAGCAGGCGGAGAACGTACGCAAGATGCTGATGGCGATGTCTCAGGATATCCGCGTTATCATCATCAAGCTTGCCGACCGCATACACAATATGAGAACCTTGTCTTTTATGCGACCCGATAAAAGACGTGAAAAAGCTCAGGAAACACTTGAAATTTACGCTCCGATCGCTCACCGTCTCGGTATCAGAGGCGTTAAGGAGGAGCTTGAGGACCTTGCGATCAGCTATCTCGATCCCGTTGCATATAAGGAGATCAGAGACAGGCTTGAACAGCAGCAGTCCAAGAGGAAGGAATACCTTGACAGTATTCAGAAAAAAATCAGCGACAGAATAAAGCTCGTTGTACCGAATGCGAGCATCTCGGGCAGAATAAAGAGTGTTCACGGCATTTACCGTAAGATGTACATGCAGGGCAAGAGCTTTGATGAAATTTACGATATTTATGCCGTCAGAATAATCGTTGACGACGTTATCGACTGCTACAACTGCCTCGGAATAATCCACGATATGTTCAAGTCCATTCCGGGACGCTTCAAGGACTATATCTCAACGCCCAAGGCGAACATGTACCAGTCATTGCACACAACGGTAATCGGCGACGAGGGCATTCCCTTTGAGGTTCAGATAAGAACATGGGAGATGCACCGCACGGCTGAGTACGGTGTTGCCGCCCACTGGAAATATAAGCTCGGAATGAGCGGCAGGCAGAAATTTGAGGAGAAATTCTCATGGATCCGTCAGCTTCTTGAGAGCCAGAATGTTTCCGAAAATCCGCAGGATATCGTCAATACGATAAAGACCGACCTCGTTCAGGAGGAGGTTTTTGTGTTCACCCCCAAGGGTACGGTTATCAACCTCCCCGCAGGCGCAACGGTCGTTGACTTTGCATATGCCATTCACTCGGCGGTCGGCAACAGAATGGTCGGTGCAAAGGTTGACGGAAGAATCGTTCCGATAGATTATGTTGTCAAAACGGGCGAAATCGTTGAAATCATAACATCGTCTCAGCAGAATAAGGGTCCGAGCCGCGACTGGCTTAAGTTCGTCAAGACCAGCGGTGCAAGGAACAAGATCCGCTCATGGTTCAAGAAGGAGCGCAGAGAGGAAAATATCCTTGAGGGCAAGATGGAAATCGAGCGCGAGTTCAAGCGCAACTTTATAAGGCTCAACGATCAGCAGTTTGACAAATTTATTCTTGAAATTGCGCAGAAACAGCGCTTCAACACGGCGGAGGATTTCTTTGCGGCGATAGGCTACGGCGGAATCTCCATTAACAAGATGATGCCGCATATCAAGGACGAATACGTTAAGGCGTTCAAGCAGCCCGAGCCCGTTGAGGAGGACGTTATCAAGATAACGAAGCCGACTCAGAAAAAGCGCACAAAGAGCCAGGACGGCGTTGTTATCGAGGGCATAGACAATTGCCTTATCAAGCTCTCAAAGTGCTGCAGTCCAGTCCCGGGCGATAAAATCATCGGCTTCATTACCAGAGGCCACGGCGTTTCTATACACAAGAGGGACTGCACGAACGTGCCCAAGGTCATCGAGCTTGCCGACGAGCCCGACAGATGGATACCCGCAGGCTGGGACAGCTCCGTTAAGGAGGATTTCACTGCCACGGTTTCGCTGACCTGCCTTGACCGCGTCGGCTTGATGGCGGATATTTCAAAGATGATCGCGGACATGCGCGTTATGATATACGGAATTAACACAAAGAGCAAGAAGGACGGCAGAGCGTCGCTCGAATTGACCATCGGCGTCAACGGAATCGAGCATCTCAACAGCGTTATGGCTAAGCTCAGAAAGATAAACGGCGTCCTTGACGTTGAGCGTTCAAACAGTTAAGAGGTTGGATTTACATGAAAGCAGTTGTTCAAAGAGTAACCTCGTCGGCGGTAGCCGTTGACGGTGAAACGATAGGAAAAATCGGCAAGGGATACAACGTCCTTTTGGGCGTTTTTCCCGATGATACAAGGAAGGACGCGGAGATTCTTGCCGCTAAGATAGCCAAACTCCGTATCTTTGAGGACGGGGACGGGAAGATGAATATGTCGATTCTCGACGTTGACGGCGAGGTTCTTGCAATCTCTCAGTTCACGCTCTGTGCCGATATCAAAAAGGGCAACAGACCGTCATTTACTACGGCGGCGAAGCCCGACTATGCCAACGAGCTTTATGAATATTTCATGGAGCAGCTCAAGGCAAACGGAATCAGAAGGGTCGAGCACGGCTCATTCGGAGCGGATATGAAGGTCGAAATTCACAATGACGGCCCCGTTACGATAATCATGGATACGACCATCTGGAACAAGAGGGATTAAAATGACGGTTGAAACAATGGTGCTGGGTCCTGTCAGCGCAAACACCTATATTGTGACGGACGACGTGAGCGGCGAGACGGCGATAATCGACTGCGGCGAATGTACGTCCGAGCTTCTTGACAGGCTCAAGGGTAAAAACGTTAAATATATTCTGCTGACCCACGGTCACGCGGATCACATCCTCGGAGTTTATGACCTCAAAAAGGCATTTCCCGAGGCGAAAATCGTTATTCACAAGCTGGACGCGGAGTGCCTCACCAACGATATGATGAGCATTGCGTTCAGCATCTCGCCGAATACTCAGAAGAATATCGAGCCCGATATCACGGTGGAGGAGGGCGACGTTATCTCCCTCGGAAGCCTTGATTTTAAGGTCATGCACACCCCCGGACACACGATGGGCAGTGTTTGCTATTATGTCAAGAGCGAGCGCGCGATTTTCACGGGCGATACGCTCTTCTGCCTGACTACGGGCAGAACCGACCTTTACGGCGGCAATGATGAGGATATGTATTATTCTATCAAGCGGCTTTATGAGATGCCCGGAGAATACACTATTTATACGGGACACAACAGAGCCACGACTATGGAATACGAGCGCAGAAGAAACAGATATATGAGGAGATTCAAATGATACTCAGGGTCGTTAATCACAAATTTCATTATGAAATGGAAAACCTTTGCAGGGTTTTCTTTCCCTATGAGACGATCCGCGTTATAAAGGACGGTTCAGAAGAAACGGACGATATAACCGCCGTTACCTCAATGAGCGGCGAATACGTTGTCGGCGTTTCGGTCAATATAAACGGAACAACGGGCGCAAAGGAAAGGGCGGTTGCCGATTATGACGACTGCGAGCGGGAAATGGCGATTCTGCTGTTTTCGCTCCTCTCCGAGATAACGGGCTATGTGCCGAAATGGGGCATACTGACGGGCGTCAGACCGTCAAAGCTGATGAATTCGCTTATCAAGGATTACGGTGACGACGGCGCAAAGAAATATTTTACGGATAAGCTTTTGGTCTGCGGAAAAAAGACCGAGCTTGCCTATTCCGTTGCCAAGGCCGAGGAAAAAATAATGTCGCTTTCGGACGAAAAAAGCTTCAGCCTGTATGTTTCTATCCCGTTCTGCCCGACAAGGTGCAATTATTGCTCGTTCGTTTCTCATTCGATCGCGCAGGCGAAAAAGCTTCTGCCCGATTATGTTGAAAATCTCTGCAAGGAAATTAGGCAGACCGCCGAGGTCGCAAACAGCCTCGGACTGAGACTTGAATCTGTTTATTGGGGCGGCGGCACTCCGACTACGCTTTCGGCAGAGATGCTTGAAAAAATCTGCGGCGAAATAAACAATGACTTTGACCTTTCGCATATAAGAGAATACACAATAGAAGCCGGCAGAGCCGACACTGTAACTCCCGAAAAGCTCAGAGTTATCAAGGCGGCAGGAGTCGGCAGAATAAGCATAAATCCGCAGACCTTCAATGATGATGTTCTCAAGGCCATCGGCAGGAGGCACACCGTTGACGATGTTGTGCGTGTTTTCAATGAGGCGCGGGAGATCGGCTTTGACAACATAAATATGGATCTTATTGCGGGTCTGACGGACGATACATACGAGAGCTTTTGCAATTCCGTTGACCGTGCGATAAGCATGAGCCCCGAGAATATAACGCTACATACGCTCGCCTTGAAGCGCTCGTCAACCATCGTGACCCACGGAGTTGACGTCCAGAGCGGAGAAATTGCAAATAAAATGCTGGAATATGCTCAGAATCGGTTCTATTCCGAGGGGTATAAGCCGTATTATATGTACAGACAGTCCCGTTCGCTCGGCAACCTTGAAAATGTCGGCTGGTGCAAGGACGGATATGAATGTCTTTACAACATTTTCATGATGGAGGAGTGCCACACGGTGCTCGCCGTCGGCGCAGGGGCGGTCACAAAGCTTAAGGACCCGAACAGCAGAAATATTGAACGGATTTTTAATTACAAATATCCGTATGAATATAACTCACGCTTTGACGTAATAGCCGAGCGCAAGGGGCAAATAAAGGAGTTTTACGCTAAGCTGAGATAAGAAGGTAGCAAAATGGCATACAGAACCTTAAATGATATAAACAAAAGCGTTGCTTCGGACGTTGAAGCGTTTATCGAATCTGCGGAGGAGAGCTTCGACAGCTCCGTTTCCTCGCTGGTCGGCAATTTTATCTCCGACTGCGACTGCGATATCGTTCTGCTTGCAGGCCCCAGCTCGTCGGGAAAAACCACGACGGCGGGCAAAATAGCCGAAAAAATAAAGCAAAGCGGCAGAAATGCCTACATGCTTTCGCTTGACGACTATTACCGCAATGCCGCCGATATTCCGCTGACTGCGGAGGGCGTCAAGGATTTTGAAAACGTCAATGCTCTTGATATTGATTTGATTCACAAGAATTTTTCTGATTTGATTGAAAAAAGAGAAGCGCTTGTGCCCGAATTTGATTTTATGAGCGGCACGAGAAAAAGAGAAATGAGAAGCATTGAGCTTAAAAAGAACGATGTTATCATCGTCGAGGGCTTGCATGCGCTCAATCCCGTTATCACGCAGGGGCTTGACGAGAGCCATATTTATAAGGTCTATATCAGCGTTTCGTCGAGAGTGACGGACGACGAGGGCAGGGTGGTTTTCAGCAAGAGGAATCTTCGCCTTGTGCGCCGTATGATAAGGGATTACCGCTACAGAAACACGTCGGTCGAAAAGACCTTTTCCCAGTGGCCCGAGGTGCTAAGGGGCGAGGACAAATATATCTTCCCGTATGAGAAAAACGCGCGCTACAGGATAGATTCGTTCCACCCGTACGAGTCGTGCGTTTTCAGGAATGAGGCGCTTCAACTGCTTGACACGGTGGGGGAGGAGAGCCGCTTTTATCCGCTCGCCGAACAGCTGAAAGAGGACTTCTCAAGGCTCAGATCGATTGACCTGTCAAAAATGCCGACCGATTCACTGTTGAGGGAGTTTGTGTGATTTTGCGTTGCAGTGCTATAAGTCTGCAGAAACCTCTCGGCTCCCCTAAAGGGGCGGCAAGTAACCTCTGCACCCACAATTTCACCAAACGAAATATTTAATAAACATATTGATAAAAAAGTAAAATTATGGTAAAATAAATTTTGTCGCCGCTTTCGGGCGATAAAAAGGAAGCTCATTTTTTCACATCAATACCTTGGAACGGGAGGAAACACGATGGCTGGAGAAAAGTCCGACACAAGGTCGCAGTCGCTTCTCAGCGGTGCGTTTATCCTGGTCGTAGCCACAATTCTTGTCAAGGTTATCGGAGCACTTTTTAAAATCCCTCTTTCCATGCTCATCGGCGAGGTCGGAAGAGGCTATTTCAGCACGGCTTACGAAATTTACACTCCGCTTTATTCAATATCAATGGCGGGTCTGCCCGTTGCGGTTTCGCGGCTCGTTGCCCGTGAGCGTTCGCTCGGTCATTTCCGTGATGTCAGAATGATACGGCGCGTTTCTGCCCGTCTTTTCCTGATGATGGGTATTCTCGGAACGCTGATTTTGCTGATCATCGCGTACCCGTATACGAAATTCATCGTTAAATACACAGAGAATGTTTACTGCGTGCTGGCTATTGCACCGTCAATATTCTTCTGCTGCTGTATGTCTACCTACCGCGGCTATTACGAGGGTATGCAGAACATGCTACCGACGGCGGTTTCCGAGGTGATCGAGGTTATCGGAAAGCTGATTGTCGGTCTCGGTGCGAGCTATGCGCTGCTTAAAAGCCAGCTTGCGAAATTTGAGGCAGGTCAGCCCGTTTTCGGCGCTATCCGCGAGACTAAAGAGGACGCGCTTGCCGCTATTTATCCTTATGCGGCAACAACTGCGGTTCTCGGCGTTACCTCGGGCACGGTTTTAGGCCTTATTTATCTTATTATCAGGCACAGAATAAAGGGCGACGGCATTACAAAGTCTCAGCTTCTTTCTTCGCCGAAGCCTGCCGACGGTCAGACCCTCGCGAAGATAATCGTTATGACCGCTCTGCCCATTGCGGCAAGCTCACTTGTTACGAACATCACGAATCTTATCGACGCCGCAACTATCCAAGCTCGGCTCAAGGACGCGGTCGAGAAGGCTCCCGAGGTTATCTATTCCCTCTACGGAGCGGAATTTGAGGAAATGAAGATCGCCGATTCGCAGATAGTCAAGTATATCTACGGAATCTACAACGAGGTACTCGATTTCAAAAATCTCATTCCGACGATAACAATGACGCTCGGTATCAGCTCGATCCCCGTTCTTTCGGCGGCATGGGCAAACCACAGACAGCACAGCATCAAGGTCGCCGTTGAATCGGTTATCAGGGTCACAATGCTTATCGCGCTCCCGACGGGATTCGGACTTACGGCGGTTTCCTATTCGCTCCTCGACACCTTCTATCCTGCTGCAACGGCAAGCATAGGAGCGACTATACTTTCGGTCTACGGCTGTACGATGTTCATATTCGCGATCTCATCGCCGCTCACAAGCATGCTTCAGGCGCTCGGCAGAACCGATATTCCGCTTAAGTCGCTTGTTATCGGCGCGGTCATAAAGATAGTTCTCAACTATATTCTTATCGGCAATCCGAAAATCAATATAAACGGTGCGCCGATAGCTTCGATCGCCTGCTATCTGGTCGTCGTTATCATCAATATGTACTGCATAATCAAGATAACGGGAGTGAAGATAAATTTAGGCTCCGTTTTTATCAAGCCCTGCCTTTGCTCGGCGATCAGCGCGTTCGTTGCTTTTCTTACCAATCTTGTTTTCGGAAAGTTCCTCGGCAGTCTCGGCGACCCCGACGGAATCATGAATGGCAACATGGTTGCGCTTATTATTGCGGTCATTGCCGCAGTCATTGCTTACGTTATTACAATACTTCTTTTCAAGGGAATTTCAAAGGATGACCTCCTTATGATACCAAAAGGAGAAAAAATTGCCGAAACCCTTGAAAAACGCGGATTTTTAGGGTAAAATAGTATGGATATGAAAAATAGCTTTAAGTTCAAGGATAAATACGATGTTTACGATCTCGTTGAGATCATCAGAGTTCTGCGCTCCGAGGGCGGCTGTCCCTGGGATATCAAGCAGACGCATGAAAGCATAAAGAAGAATCTTATTGAGGAGACCTACGAAACGATCGAGGCGATCAATAAGAAAAATCCCGATATGCTCCGTGAAGAGCTGGGCGACGTCCTGATGCAGGTCGTTTTCCATTCTCAGATCGAGGCGGAAAAGGGCGTTTTCAATATCGACGACGTTGCCGACGAGAACTGCAAGAAGCTCATTGAGCGCCATCCGCATGTTTTCGGCGAGGTGAACGTGAACGGCGTTGACGATGTGCTTACCAACTGGGACGCCATCAAACGCAAGTCCAAGGGTCAGAAATCGACCTCAGAAGCGATCGACTCTATCCCGAGAGAGCTGCCTGCGCTTATGAGAGCCGCAAAGGTTCAGCATAAGGCGGCAAAGGCGGGCTTCGATTGGGATGATGTCGGCGGCGCGCTTGATAAGCTCAGCGAGGAAATTGCGGAGCTTAAGGCGGCGATCGCGAACAATGACAGTGAAAACATCAATGAGGAGCTGGGCGATGTCCTCTTCTCGGCGGTGAATGTTTCGCGGTTCGTTGACGCGGACGCGGAGGAATCGCTGACGGACGCAACGGACAAATTTATCAGCCGCTTCAAGACGGTTGAAAGGCTTGCCGCAGAGCGCGGCATTGACATGAAGGAGTCGGATATCGAGACTCTCGACAGGCTTTGGGACGAAGCCAAAAAATCTTGATGATAGCTTTGAATCTGCCGCGGTGCAATGCAGCTTCAAAGATTTCATAAATAAAAACTGGAGGAATTACAATGAATAAGACAGAATTTATCAACGCAGTAGCCGCTAAGGGCGAGATGGACAAGAAGGCTGCCGAGAAGGCAGTAAACGCTGTTATCGCTGCAACAACAGACGCACTCAAGAACGGTGAGAAGATCCAGCTCGTTGGCTTCGGCACATTCGAGATCAGAGAGCGCTCAGAGAAGCAGGCTCGCAACCCGAGAACAGGCGAGACAATGACTGTTCCCGCAAGCAAGGTTCCCGCTTTCAAGGCAGGCAAGGCTCTTAAGGACGCTGTAAAATAATTCTATTTTACTTCGATTGTATCGGGCAGGACAGCTTTTTGTCCTGCCTTATCCAATTAAGTAACCGCAGTCTCCGCGGCTGCAAAAAGGAATGATTCAATGAGACTTGACAAATATCTCAAGGTTTCCCGTGTTATCAAGCGCAGAACCATTGCGAACGAGGTCTGCGACGCAAAGCATGTCCTTGTCAACGGCAAGATCGCAAGAGCGTCGTACGACGTTAAGGAAAATGACGTTATCGAGATAACGATGGGTTCAAATGTTACAAAAATTCAGGTTACGAAGGTCACGGAGCATGCCACCAAGGACGATGCCGCTCTGATGTACAGAGTTATTGACTGAACAGCCTGACATAAGCATTTTTAGTGCACCGGCCTCATATATTTATATGAGGTGTTTTTTATGTCTGAAGCATTGATGCATGATATTGTTATAGAAAACCGACAGCGCCTGAGCGCAACGGGAATTCAGAATGTTGACAGCTACGGGGACGACTGCATAGTTGCCCAGAGCGAGTGCGGCGAGATCGTGATAAAGGGGCATGACCTGAAAATCAGCCGTCTTTCCGTTGAAACGGGGGATATGACGGTTGAGGGGAATGTTGACTCGGTCAGCTACAACGCGCCGAAGGTCAGCGGAAGCTTTTTCGGCAGGGTGTTTAGATGATAGATTATCTTCCGAAGTCCTCCGAACAGCTTTTGACGCTGATATATTCAGTCGGTATCGGTTTTGCGCTCGGCTTTTTTTATGAGGTTTTACGGGTGATTTTTTATCTTCTGTCAGGAAGTGATAAAAAATTCACTCTTTTAAGGGATATAATATTTCTGCTTTTCTGTCTCGGGGTGACGTTCTTCTATTTCCTCGTGCGCTGTAACGGCAAGGTGACGTTTTACGCCGTGCTCGGTGAGGCGGTCGGCGGCTTTGCCGCGTTCAAAACGCTGAACCCGTTCGTTACGTTTCTCATAAGGAAAAGGCTCGCAAGGCTGAGGAAAAAGCTGTCGGTAATTCCGAAATTTATAAAAAGGGCGATATTTTTCGTCAGAAATAAGCAAAAGAATATAAAAAATTTTAATAAAAGCAAAAAAAATTGCAAAAATGACTTGCATAATCGACATGATATAGTGTATAATCAATCCGTAACGGTGCGCCCGTTAATTGATAAAAGAGAGAATCGAGGTGACTGAAATGGCAGAAAAGAAAAAGCGCAAGCGCAGCTTCATTGTTTCGTTTTGCATTATAGCACTGTGCGCATATTTCGCCATTTCGTTGATAACCATACACAGAGATATAAATGAAACCAAAGCTGAAATTGCCGATGCCAAGGCGTCTTACAATGAGCAGGTTGCCGAAAACAACCGAATCAAGGAGCGCATTGGCGGCGGTGAAATAGATGAATACGTTGAGAAGGTCGCAAGAGACGAGCTCGGCTATGTTAAGCCCGGCGAGCATGTTTATTATGACGTCTCGGTGAACGATTAACGGTTCGGAAAAAAAAGAGGAGTACGCATTTTATGCAGTTGGAAGTTGGTTCAATAGTTGAGGGAAAAGTAACCGGTTTTACGTCTTTCGGTGCCTTTGTCGATCTTGACGGCGGCAAAAAGGGAATGGTACATATTTCCGAGGTTGCAACGGAATTCGTAAAGGACATTAAAGACCATCTCAAGGTCGGTCAGCAGGTAAAGGTAAAGATTCTTTCCATTGCGGATGACGGTAAGATCAGCCTTTCCATCCGAAAAGCAGTTGAACAGCCGAAAACCCAGAAGCCGAAGTCCGCTCAGCAGAGGAGACCTGCGGCAAACGTTTGGCAGGGCAACAAGAGCACGGACAATCAGCCTCAGTCATTTGAAAGCATGATGGCGAAGTTCAAGCAGGTAAGCGACGAGAAGATGTCGGATCTGAAGCGTGACTCCAAGCACGGCGGCGGATATAACCGCCGAGGCACAAATAAGCTGTAATGTAATTTCAGGAGCAGGTTTCTGCTCCTGTTTTTTATATTGGCAACCGCTAATTAGCTTGAAGTGCAATTATCGGCAGATAATCTATAATCAGAATAGCACCATGAAAGTCTGATGAAATTATTTTTGAGGCAGACACCTTACTTGCCTCCCATGCAGGGGAGGTGGCTTCGGCGGTTTGCGCCGAAGTCGGAGGGGTTATTTATTAAGATAAAAGAGAATAGAGAAAAACGAAGAGAAAAGGTTTATTTTTTATTGCTTTGCAATGCAAAGCAACCGCTTCTTTTCACTCTTCACTTTTATCTTTTCACTTGAATTTACTCCCTCAGTCACGGGCGAGCCGTGCCGGCTCCACCGTAGGAGAAGCCCATGCTCAAAGTGAGTTTCTGCTGACTTTAAGAAAACCCCTCAGTCAGCTACGCTGACAGCGTCTCGCTGCGGCTCGGTCACGTCGCGGCTCTGACAGTCCACCGGACTGACATTCACTACCGCGCCGACACTGCGCTACCCTACAGGGGCGCCGAGAGAATTTTCAAGAGTATTTGATACCCCCAACAAAACATAAATTCAGGTGATACAATTGAGAGAAATTGATGTAAATAAAATAAGCGAGGCGGTCGCGGAGCTTTGCATTAAGGCGAACAAGCTCCTGCCCGACGACCTTGCCGAAACGATCGGCAGCTGCCGCAAATGCGAGAGAAATGCGCTTGCATCAAGCGTTCTCGGCGATATCGAAGCCAATCTCGACGCGGCAAAGGAGCTGGATATCCCGATCTGTCAGGACACGGGAATGGCTGTCGTTTTCCTTGAGATCGGTCAGGACGTGCATTTTGTCGGCGGCAGTCTCACCGAAGCGGTCAACAAGGGCGTTCATGACGGCTATGTAAACGGCTATCTTCGCTGTTCGGTCGTCGGCGATCCGCTCAGACGCGTCAACACCAAGGACAACACGCCTGCCGTTATTCATACTCATATCGTTGACGGCGACAGGGTGAAAATCACCGTTGCGCCCAAGGGCTTCGGCAGTGAAAACATGAGCTCTCTCAAAATGATGACCCCTGCGAGGGGCAGGGAGGACATTATCGAATATGTTCTCTCTTGCGTCAGAACCGCAGGCGGAAATCCGTGTCCGCCCATCGTTCTCGGAATCGGCATCGGCGGCGATTTTGAGCAGTGTGCATACCTTGCAAAAAAAGCCCTCTGCCGCAACGTTTCCGCGAAAAATCCCGATGAATTCTATGCGCAGATGGAAGCGGAAATCCTTGAACGCATAAATTCCGAAACGAACGTCGGACCTATGGGCTTCGGCGGCGACACAACGGCACTTTCCGTAGCCATCGAAACCGCACCGACCCACATTGCGGGAATGCCTGTTGCAGTTAATTTTGGCTGTCATGTAACTCGTCATTCCACAATAGAAATCTGATTTGACGGATCTTTTTCCGTTATACAGCCCAAAGCTCTCTCGGCATATAAGAATATAGCCTTCGGAGAATAAAATCCGTCTAACGAAAAAATCTCTCGTCAAATGGGTTGTATCTTTTTTCGTGATACAGTCAAATCCCCTCGGCATATAAGAATATAGCCTTCGGAGAATAAAATCCGTCTAACGAAAAAATCTCTCGTCAAATGGTTTGGATCTTTTTTCGTGATACAGTCAAATCCCCTCGGCATATAAGAATATAGCCTTCGAGAACTTTGAACTTTCTAACGAAAAAATCCCTCGTCAAATGGTTTGGATCTTTTTTCGTGATACTTTCAAATTTCCTCGGCATATAAGAATATAGCCTTCGAGACCTTTGAACTGTCTAACGAAAAAATCTCCCGTCAAATGGGTTGTATCTTTTTCCGCGATACAGTCAAATCCCCTCGGCATATAAGAATATAGCCTTCGAGACCTTTGAACTGTCTAACGAAAAAATCTCTCGTCAAATGGGTTGTATCTTTTTCCGCGATACAGTCAAATCCCCTCGGCAAAAGCAGGGCGGGAATAAATCAGGAAAAATTTGACTTAAAAAATTATTCATATAAACATAAAACTAACTTAAACTTGAGGTTGTATAATGAACATAAGATTTGTAATACCGTGCCTTCTGGGCTTGGAATCAATAATTGCCAATGAAATGAAAACACTCGGCGCAGAGGACGTTGTGTCCGAGAACGGCAGAGTTCTTTTCTCGGGCGACGAGGCGATGCTCGCAAGGGCAAACATCTGCTCCCGTTTTTCCGAAAGAATTCAAATTCTTGTCGGCGAGTTCTATGCCCGAAGCTTTGAGGAGCTTTTTCAGGGCACAAAGGCTCTCCCGTGGGAGGACTGGATCGGCGCATACGACGCTTTCCCCGTCAAGGGCTATTCGCTCAATTCAACGCTTTTCAGCGTCAGTGACTGTCAGTCGATAATCAAAAAGGCTGTCGTTGAGCGCATGAAGTCGAAGTACGGCATCAGCTGGTTCGACGAGACGGGTCCCGTGCATCAGATCCAATTTTCTATCATGAAGGACAAGGTCAGCCTGCTCCTTGACACAACGGGCGCAGGACTGCACAAGAGGGGCTACCGTCCGCAGGCGAATGCCGCTCCGATCAAGGAGACGCTTGCCGCCGCACTCTGCGACCTTGCAAGGCTTCGCCCTTATCACACGCTTTATGACCCCATGTGCGGAAGCGGTACAATTCTTATCGAGGGCGCAATGATGGTGCACAACATCGCCCCCGGAGTGAACAGGTATTTTTCCGCCGAGCGCTGGGACGTCATTGACGAAAGGGTTTGGGCAGACGAGCGCAGCCGCGCAAGGGATCTTGTAAATTACGATACCGATTTCATCGCTTACGGCTCGGACATCGACGAGGACGCGCTTGAAATTGCAAAAATCAATGCCAAGCGTGCAGGCGTTGAACGAAAGATAAAGTTTGAAAAGGCCGATATCAGAAACTTTGAGCCAAAGAGCGAAAAGGGTACGGTCATCTGCAATCCGCCCTACGGCGAGCGGCTTCTCGACATTGAGGAGGCGCAGAAGCTTTACAAGATCATGGGCGAAAAATTCATAAAAAAACACGGCTGGGCGTATTATGTTATCAGTCCGTCCGAGGAGTTTGAAAAGGAATTCGGCAGAAAAGCGGATAAGCGCCGCAAGCTCTATAACGGCATGATAAAATGTCAGCTGTTTATGTATTTCAAATAATTTTGGTTAAGTGATTTTGGAGGTATTTAGAAATGAAGCACCTTTTTATAATCAATCCGAATGCAGGCAAGGGAAAGGCATTTGAAACGGTTATGCCGAAGATAAAAGAGGCGGCGGCCGAAAGAAATATTGAATACCGGGTCTATGTCAGCAAGTCCTCGCAGGATACGCACGACTATTGCAAAAGGATAGGCGAGAGCGGCGAGGAAACAAGGATATATGCCTGCGGCGGCGACGGTACGATTTACGACATTGTCAATGCAGTTTACGGCTACGACAATATTGAGTTTGCCGCTGTTCCGCTCGGCTCGGGCAATGATTTTATTCGACTTTTCGGAACGAAGGAGCAGTTTGCTGATATCGGTGCACAGCTCGACGGAACGGCAATTAAAATCGACGCTATCAAATGCGGTGACAGGATCGCCGTCAATCAGTGCTCGATGGGCTTTGATGCCGAGGTTTGCTCCAAGCAGGCGGATTTCAAAAAAATCCCCTGGCTCACGGGCGAATCGGCGTACACGGCTTCGCTTGTTTATTGCCTTAAATCAAAAACCTCAAACCGCTTCACCGTCACGATCGACGACGGCGAGCCGATAACGGATAATTTCGTTTTTGCATTCTGCGGAAACAGCCGCTTCTACGGCGGAGGATATCAGGCGGCGCCCTATGCCGTTCCCGACGACGGACTGCTCGATTTCTCAATCGTCAGGGCGATGAAGCTCCCGAGGCTTATCACTCAGATCGGAAATTACAAAAAGGGCAGACATTTCAAATGGCCCGAGACTACATATGTCAGAGGAAAAAAGATGACGATACACAGCGATACGCCTGCTTCGGTCAATGTTGACGGCGAATGTGACCTCGTCACGGACAGCACGTTTGAGATTATACCGTCTGCGTTCAGCTTCGTTATTCCGACGACCTCAAGCTACATTGAGGACAGAAAGAGCGGAACAATTTCCGATGAAATAGGTGTGGAAGTTAAATAAACGGAAATAATAAAATGACTGCGGTTACGCAACTCTTTTATTTCGGTGAGCGCTATGGATATTTTCAATGCATTAACTATGATAGGCGGCTTGTGTCTGTTCCTGTTCGGCATGAACGTTATGGGACAGGCGCTGGAGCGCCGTGCGGGCAACAGCCTGCGTAACACACTCGAAAAGCTTACATCAAACAAAATAGCCGGCTTCCTGACAGGTCTCGGCGTGACTGCTGTTATTCAAAGCTCGTCCGCGACTACTGTCATGGTGGTCGGCTTTGTCAATTCCGGGCTTATGACGCTCAGACAAGCCATCAACGTCATCATGGGCGCGAATGTCGGCACGACGGTGACGGGCTGGGTGCTCTCGCTCGGCGGAATCAGCAGTGAAAATGTTTGGATAAGACTGCTCAAGCCAAGCTCCTTTACTCCCGTGCTTGCCCTTGTCGGAATCGTGCTGTACCTTTTTATGAAGGACAAGAAGAAAAAGGACAGCGGCGCGATTCTGCTCGGCTTTTCGGTGCTGATGTTCGGCATGGAAACAATGTCGTCGGCGGTGTCGGGTCTTTCCGAGGTGCCCGAGTTCCAACAGATATTCGTGATGTTCAAAAATCCGCTTCTGGGACTTTTGGCAGGTACGCTTTTGACGGCGCTGATCCAGTCAAGCTCGGCTTCGGTCGGCATTTTGCAGGCGCTGACTGTCACGGGGCAGGTCTCGATCGGCGCGGCGATCCCGATAGTAATGGGCGACGGCATCGGCACATGCGTCACGGCGATGATATCGGGCGTCGGCACAAAGAGGGAGGCAAAGCGCGCCGCAACGGTTCATCTGCTGATAAACGCTATCGGTTCGATAGTTTGGATAACGGTATTCTGGCTTGTTAAGGCGCTTTTGAAGCCTGCAATCCTCGATTCGGCGGCGACCTTTGTCGGAATCGCGATAATAAACACGGGCTTCAAGGTGCTGAATACGGCGCTGTTCCTGCCGCTTTCGGGTGTGCTCGAAAAGCTTGTATGCAGGCTCATTCCCGACACAAAGGGTGAGGAGGAGGACACGGAGCTTGACGAGCGACTGCTCTTTACGCCGACGCTTGCGCTTCAGCAGTGCAGTGTGAAAGAAATTGAAATGGCACGCAGGGCGGCGCAGGCTCTCGTAAACAGCGTTACGGCAATCACTGCGTACTCGCCCGAGCTTGCGGAGAGCATAAGGGCGGACGAAGAGCGCTGTGACCGCTATGAGGACATGCTCGCGACCTACCTTGTTAAAATCGGTGCGGAACGGCTTTCGGACAGCGACAGTGAGGAGGCAAACATGCTCCTGAAGCTGCTCGGCGATTTTGAAAGAATTTCCGACCATGCCGTGAATCTGCTCGAATCCGCAGAGGAAATGAGAGACAAAAAGCTTGCGTTTTCAGCGGAAGCGGCAAAGGATTTTGAAATTATTTCTTCGGCGGTCAATGAAATACTTGACCTTTCGATCGACGCGTTTATCAACAACGACCGCGCCAAGGCGGGAGACGTTGAGCCGCTGGAGCAGGTCATCGACGAGATGAAGGAAAACATGCGGACAAGCCACGTTCTGCGCATGAGAAACGGCGAATGCAGTATGGAAATGGGCTTCGTCTGGTCGGACATTCTGACAAATTTTGAGCGCGTCTCCGACCATTGCTCGAATATTGCGGGATGCGTTATCGACGCGGCGGAGCATAATTTAAACCTCCATGAAACGCTCGGCAATTTCAAGCATAACAGCAAAGAGTTCGAGGAAAGATATAAGTATTTTTCGGAAAAGTACAGTGCGGTGTGAGGACTGATTTTAAAAGGAAGCCGAGATAGGTTTCTGCTGACATTTTATCAGCCTTCCCCTTGAGGGGAAGGTGGGCGGCGGATTGCGC
>SAMEA104315424__coassemble_358_pt1 | contig 64406 bp, 49 predicted proteins | sample SAMEA104315424__metabat2_low_PE_031 | metagenome-assembled genome bin SAMEA104315424 (sample SAMEA104315424) | gut metagenome | biome: Monkey gut; feature: monkey-associated habitat; material: faeces | place: China | collected 2013 | reverse complement strand
AGCGACGCGAAGGCACACGGCAGTGTGCCGAAAAATCCCTAACTCTCCGCCAAAGCGAGAAGCAGGTCATAGGACCTGCTTTTTGCTTTGGCAAAAATAACAGAGGGATTCGAACAAGGAGGGAGCAAGCTTGGCTTGCGGAAGAAAACAGTCCTGCGGACTGTTTTCGCCGACGTGGTCAAGGAGCGCAGCGACGCGAAGGCACACGGCAGTGTGCCGAAAAATCCCTAACTCTCCGCCAAAGTGAGAAGCAATACCGCAAGGTGTTGCTTTTCTTTAGTCTTTATAAAAAATACAATAAAATCTTTCACGATAAAACAATAACCCTTGACTTTGAAGAGAAACTGTGCTATTATAACTTAAAATAAATCTTTAAGCAGGTGCAGTGACGCCCGCAAGATGGTAATAATCGGCTGTGTATCAGTCTGTTTTGTTGCGCTCGCGACCTGCTTTTTCAAGCAGGTCTTTTTTTATAGGAGTAAATTATGACACTGAATAACGCTTTCATTTACCGCAACGGTAAAATAAAACAAGAACAATTTGAATTGTCAGTCGGCAACGTCGGCTTTCTTTCTGATTTTAAAAAAATATATATTTTCCCGGCTTTCTGCGATGTCCATGTGCATTTCAGAGAACCGGGCTTTTTTTATAAAGAAACCATTGAATCGGGATCCCTTGCGGCGGCGCACGGCGGATATACCGACGTTTGCACCATGCCAAATTTAAACCCCGTGCCTGACTGCGTTGAGAACATTAAAGAACAATTGAGAATAATTGAAAAAAGTGCGAATGTACGAGTTCATCCCTATGCGGCTATAACTGTAGGCGAAAAAGGTGAAGAGCTTGCCTGCATGGAGACTTTAGCCCCCTACTGCATTGCCTTTTCTGATGACGGAAAAGGCATTCAAAGTGAAGAACTGATGCGAACGGCTATGAAAAAAGCAAAAGCGCTCGATAAAATAATAGCCGCCCACTGCGAGGACAACTCGCTGCTTAACGGCGGATACATTCACCAAGGCGAATATGCACGCCTTAACGGACACAAAGGAATCTGCTCGGAGAGCGAATGGAAACCGATTGAGCGTGATTTGAAATTAGCTAAGGAGACGGGATGCAAATACCATGTTTGTCACATTTCCTGTAAAGAAAGCGTCAAACTGATCCGCAGAGCCAAGGCTGAGGGAATTGACGTGACCTGCGAAACCGCACCGCATTATCTGGTCTTTAACGATATGGATTTAAAGGAAAGCGGCAATTTTAAAATGAATCCGCCGATCAGAAGCGAAGCGGACAGGCAGGCATTGCTTGAGGGCTTATGCGACGGCACGATTGACATGATAGCGACAGACCACGCGCCGCACAGTGCCGAAGAAAAATCCCGCGGTCTTGAAAAGAGCCTCATGGGTGTCGTCGGTCTTGAAACCGCATTCCCCGTGCTTTACACAACGCTTGTGAAAGCAGGAATTATTTCCTTAGAAAGGCTCATAGAGCTGATGTCGCTCAATCCACGGCAAAGGTTTGGAATACCGCTGACTGACGATGTGTGCATTTATGACCTTGAGAGTAAATACAAAATAAATCCGGCGGAATTCAAAAGCAAGGGAAAAAGTACACCGTTTGAGGGTATGACGGTCGTCGGAAAAAATCTGCTTACGGTGTGCGACGGTAAAGCCGTATGGAATTCCGCAGAAAACAACGTTTAAAAGGAGCCGTTATGAAACAGGATTTTTACGAAATTATATCAAACGAGCAAATTGCCCCATCAGTTTTTAAAGCGGTGCTTGCAGGCGATACCTCACCGATAACCGCATCGGGTCAGTTTGTCAATATAAAAATTCCCGAATTTTATCTTCGACGTCCGATCTCGATATGCGATTGGGACGAAAAAAGCCTGACGATTATATACAAGGTTGTCGGCGACGGAACCGAGGTATTAAGCCAAATGAAAAAAGGCGAAAAGCTTGATCTGCTGATTGCTCTGGGCAACGGATATGACACCTCGCTTTCAGGCGGCAACCCGTTACTCATAGGCGGCGGAGTAGGCATACCTCCCCTTCTGGGACTTTGTAAGAAGCTGGTTTCAGAGAACAAGTCCGTAAGCGTAATTCTGGGCTTCAACACCGAATCCGAAATCTTTTTAGAGAACGAATTCAAGGAGCTCGGCGCAAACGTTACCGTTACCACGGCGGACGGCTCATATGGTTTAAAGGGCTTTGTTGACGCCGCGATGAAAGACGCTGATTACAGTTATTTTTACACCTGCGGCCCCAAGCCGATGTTCAGAGCGGTAAATGCCGTCGCAAAAACGAGCGGTCAATTCAGCTTCGAGGAGCGAATGGGCTGCGGTACGGGCGCATGTATGGGATGCACCTGCAAAACAAAGACGGGACCGAAACGCGTCTGCACCGAGGGTCCCGTATTCATAAGGGAGGATATCGAATGGTAAACACTGCTGTAAACCTCTGTGGGATAAAGCTTGATAATCCGATAATTCCTGCAAGCGGAACATTCGGCTTCGGCTACGAATTCGCAAAATTTTATGATATAAACATTTTAGGCTCAATCTCACTCAAAGGCACGACCAAGGAGCCTCGTTTCGGCAATCCAACACCGAGAATTGCCGAGTGTCCGTCGGGACTTCTGAATGCGGTCGGGCTTCAAAATCCAGGTGCGGAAAGAGTGCTGAATCATGAGCTTAAAGAGCTGAAAAAGATCTATCAAAAGCCCGTCATGGCAAACGTAAGCGGCTTTTCGACAGACGACTATGTGTCCGCAGTTGAGACACTGACGGCAGACGACGGAATCGGCTGGTTCGAAATAAATATTTCCTGCCCTAATGTTCACGGCGGAGGGCTTGCATTCGGCACAAGCGCTGAAAATGCGGCGGCAGTAACAAGGGCGGTAAGGCGTGTTACCGACAAGCCGATAATCATTAAGCTATCCCCCAACGTTACGGATATCACCGAAATTGCAAAGGCATGCGAGGCAGAGGGTGCCGACGGCGTATCGCTTATAAACACTTTGCTCGGCATGAAAATTGATTTAAAATCAAAAAGACCGTTGCTCGCAAACAAAACAGGCGGACTTTCGGGTCCCGCGGTAAAGCCGGTGGCGGTAAGAATGGTGTATCAGGTATACGAAGCGGTAAAAATTCCAATCGTCGGTATGGGCGGAATATCCTCCGCCGAGGATGTTTTGGAATTCATGTTAGCGGGAGCGGCCGCCGCAGAGGTAGGAGCAGCAAACCTCGTTGACCCCTACGCATGCAAGAAAATCGTTGAAAATCTACCTGAAGCAATGAATAAATACGGTATTAAAAATCTCAGTGAAATTATAGGAGGCGCACACAATGGGTAAAGATGTTATAATCGCCTGCGACTTTGCAGACAAAAAAACCTGCCTTGACTTTTTGGACAGGTTTGAGGGTAAAAAGCCGTTTGTGAAAATCGGAATGGAGCTTTTTTACGCCGAGGGACCCGAAATCGTAAAAGAAATCAAAGCAAGAGGTCACAAAATTTTTCTCGATTTAAAGCTTCATGACATTCCGAACACGGTTAAAAAGTCGATGGCTGTTCTTTCAAGGCTCGATGTTGATATGTGCAACCTGCACGCGGCAGGCACAAAGGCAATGATGACGGCGGCAATTGAGGGTCTGACCCGTCCGAACGGAACACGTCCGTTGCTTATTGCCGTAACACAGCTCACCTCCACAAGCGAGGAAGCAATGCACAGCGATCTTCTGATACAGGGCAAAATGGAGGATGTCGTTATGAAATACGCAAAAAATGCTAAGGATTCAGGGCTGGACGGTGTTGTATGCTCTCCGCTTGAAGCGGCAGCGGTGCACGGCACCTGCGGTAGCGGCTTTCTGACCGTTACACCCGGTATACGCTTTGCCGACGGTGACAAGGGAGATCAATCCCGCGTCACCACTCCCGAAAAAGCAAAGGAAATCGGCAGTGACTATATCGTAGTCGGCAGACCGATAACAGCCGCAGAGGATCCCGTGGCGGCATATGAAAGATGCGTTAAGGAATTTATAGGATGAGGTGAAGAAAATGCAAAGCTACAAGCGAGAATTTATTGAATTTCTTGAAAATGCGGGAGTGCTGAAATTCGGCGACTTCACCGCCAAAAGCGGCAGAAAAATACCGTATTTCATCAACGCAGGCGAAATCAAAACAGGCGACCAGATAAGAAGGCTTGGCAAATTTTACGCAAAAGCATATTTTGAAAAAATGGGGAATCGCAAAGCCGTACTTTACGGTCCCGCGTATAAGGGTATTCCGATCGCCGTATCGGTTTCGGTCGCACTTTCCGAGAGCGGACTTGACGTTCCTTTCTTCTTCAACCGCAAGGAGGAAAAGGATCACGGCGAGGGCGGTGTTTTTGTAGGTTACAAGCCGACCGACGGCGAAGAGGTTGTGATCGTTGAGGATGTTATAACCGCAGGCACCGCAATAAGGGAAAGCATGGCTATCCTTTCAAGGCTTGAGGGAGTCAGGATTGCGGCAACCTTTGTTATGGTTGACCGCTGTGAAAAAGGACAGACAGATAAATCAGCAATGGCAGAGGTAGGCGAAGAATTCGGCTTCCCCGTATATTCGGTGGTTAATGTTTATGACATTATCGAGTATCTTGAAGAGGACGAAAAGAATCGCAAAAATGTTGAAAGAATTAAAAATTATCTCAAAATAAACGGTGCAAAGGAATGATTTGAATGAGAAGTCTTATTGATATTTCGGAGCTTACAACCGATGAAATCGAGGAGCTTATCAATATTGCCAATGACATTATTGCAAACCCCGAAAGCTACAGTGAAAAATGCAAGGGCAAAAAGCTTGCAACTCTGTTTTTTGAGCCGTCCACAAGAACCCGCCTCAGCTTTGAAGCGGCGATGATGGAGCTCGGCGGCAATGTTTTGGGCTTTTCCGAGGCGCAAAGCTCCTCCGCCTCAAAGGGTGAAAGCGTGGCAGATACCGCAAGAGTAATTTCTTGCTATGCCGATATCATCGCAATGCGCCACCCTAAAGAGGGCGCACCGCTTGTTGCCGCGCGCAACGCAACCATACCCGTTATAAATGCGGGAGACGGCGGACACAGCCATCCGACGCAGACACTTACCGATCTGCTTACTATTTACCGCGAAAAGGGCGGCTTTAAGAATTTAACCGTAGGATTCTGCGGTGACCTTAAATTCGGAAGAACTGTTCATTCGCTTATCTCCGCACTTATACGCTATGAGGGAGTAAAATTTGTACTCATCTCCCCTAACGAGTTAAGGCTTCCCGACTATGTCAAGGACAAGCTTGACGGTGCAGGGGTTGAATATATTGAAACCGACAGTCTTGAAAATTCGATCGGTGAGCTTGACATACTTTACATGACCCGAGTTCAGCGCGAGCGCTTTTTCAACGAGGAGGACTATTTACGTCTCAAGGATACCTATATCCTAACACCTGAAAAGATGACGCTTGCAGGCGACAGACTGCGTGTACTGCATCCGTTGCCGAGAGTCAACGAAATAAGCGTTGCGGTGGACAGCGATCCCCGTGCATGTTACTTTAAGCAGGCGCTTTACGGCAAATATATTCGCATGGCGCTTATATTAAAGCTTTTGGAGGCATAACGATGAATATAGATTCTATAAAAAACGGCATTGTAATTGACCACATAACCGCAGGCAAGAGCATGGAGCTTTACCGCCTCCTGGGACTTGAGTCGCTCGACTGCTCCGTTGCGCTGATTCAGAATGTTGCAAGCAGAAAGTCGGGCAAAAAGGATATTATCAAGATCGACTCGGATTTTGACGTTGATACCGATATCTTAGGCTTTGTTGACCCCGACGTTACGGTTAATATCATACGGGACGGCAAAATAGCGGAAAAGAAAACAATAGAGCTTCCGAACGAGCTCAACAATGTTTTGAAATGCAAGAATCCGCGCTGTATCTCCTCCACCGAGCAGGAGCTTCCGCATATTTTCCGTCTGACAGATAAAGAGCACCGAATTTACCGATGCATTTACTGCGAAACAAAGGCAAAATAAGCCCAATACATCAAAAAATCCACCCTGCTTTTGCAAGGTGGATTTTATATTCTTTATGTTACGGCATTTCAACCTCGTACATGTCGTCGAACGAAACCTTTTCCTTCGGTCTTACGGATACATATTTATCCTGATAATAATTCTCATGCTTGAACTCATATGAGCCGTCCTGCTTAACGGTAATCATAGTGCAGCCGCGCTGAACGCCGTATCTCTGAATACCCGGATATGCAAGATAATCAATTGACATGCCGTAAACAAGGTCCATGCCCTTATACTTGAATCCTTCATCATCCGGGCGGTCATGCTCAAAAACATTTTATCTTTTTATCTTTTTGCCGAGCGCTTTGAACATATAGCTGACCTTATCCCTGTTTATCAAAAGATTTATAACAAGAACCACAGCGCACCATATCAATGAAATAAGCACGGCATAGATAACCAGTGAAAAATAATTGTCGGCAGCAATGTTTATTTTAATTGTTGCAAGAATTCCTACGGCAGCAGTCACAATATCAAGAAGCAAACTTTTGAAAAATACTGAAAATTTTCTGTTCAGAAGCTTCTTTGAAATATAGTATGCCATCCATACTGTCTGATACAGCATAGCGCACAGGGTTCCTATCGCAACACCGACAAGTCCCCACATTTTAACCGTCACGACCGAGATCACAATATTCATCAACGCGGCAATAATGTAATTGTTCTGCGTCTGCTTGTAGTGACCGACAGCAAGAATCATAAGATTATAGGGAAGCCTTATACTGTGGCAGAACTGAGCAGCAACTATAAGCACAGCAAAGGCTATATTCACATACTGCGCGTCCGTTATTCCCTTTGTATAAACTTTTACAAAAGGAATTATCATTATTCCCGTAATGCCGAAGATAAGCGTTGCGGCGGTATGAATTGCCCATTCTGAAAAATCAAAAAATTTGTTCAGCTTTTCCGTTTCCTTTTTTGCCCACATGTCTCCGAAAACAGCCTGTATTCCGCTTGTCAGAGACATAAACACGCTCTTTATTCCGTATACAACCATGTGGTATACCGAATAGATCGAAACATCGGAAAGCTTCGCAAAAAGCGTCAGCACAATTGTATCGGTATAATCAAGCACGACCGAAGCAACATGCTGAGCAATGCCGTTCCATTTTTGCTGAACAGGCTCCTCCGTATACTGCTCTCTGCGGTTTATCTTATAATGCTTGTTGGTGTACATGCGAAGAAGAACAGGCCTTACAAGGAAAATCAGCGAGGTCGTGAGCTTAACAATATGTATTCCGTAACCAAACTTGATAAGCACGGCGCATGCAACGGTATTCACGATCAGCGTTATCGTCTGAACATTGTATGTAATATAGCCGTGCTGAGCGGCGGTCAAAAACAGCCTGTCAACAATTCCGAAATAATACTGAGCAAACGAGCTGACACACATTGCCGCAATGAGCAACGCGGTATAAAGATGAGAAAATTCGTTCTTGACAATCATCGGATAAAAGACCATCAGCAATGCGGAGTAAGCAAGAAGAACTGCCGCGATTTTTCTGAAGAATCTGTTTGCAAACGTAACGATCCGACTGATCTGAAGCTCATTTTTTTCTGCAAGAGGTTTGTAAAGCGATGATTGAACAACGGCACCGACGCCAAGATCAAGCAACGAAATTATTCGCAGAAACGGATCTATTGAATTTACAAGACCGTTTACGGACGAGCCGAAAGCAACAAGAATCAACCTCGGCAGAATAAACACGCAAATTAGATTGCATATTTGATACGCCAAGGATGAAACTGTATTTTTAACCAGCAGTTTTTTTCTCATAATCAACCAACCGTTTTCTCAGGCAAATTTATATATGAACCAAGCTCAATATCGAAGCTCTCAGGCTCGATCGGCACCATTCCGCTATTGCTGAAAAAGGTGTATTCACCGAAATAAATCTGACCGTTGACGCTGTACAGATCAATTCTTACCTCAGGCAAGCCTGCCGAAAGCGTTGAGGCGATTTTTTTCATCTCTTCAAAATTCTGCGGCTTCTCGATGCTTCCGTTCGAGGACGGATGACCGTTGTATGCCTCTATGAAATTAAAATCGCTGTCAAAAAAGTCGAACTTCAATTCCGCCGATTTATTGTATCTGTCAGAAGCAACAAACAGCGCTTTTACCTCACCGTCAAAGCAGAAAAATTTATAATCGTCCAAGCCTTCGCCTTCATTTGCTTCAATATACTTTTCCGCAATTATTCTCGGCTTGACGTTTTTGTACGGCCACTCTCTGGCGATCCAATAATAGTTTCTTTTCAATCCGTTATTGAGCTTTTCTCTTGCGCCTTCAATATCAAAACTGTTTTTATCCTTGCAAATCACAACGCATCCGGAATCGTGGGTGCATTTAAGCACAAATTGCTCAGGCAATTTGTCAAAATCTATATTCTCAAACCGCTCCCAGACGCCGAGAGTAGGAATAATATACTCCTCGCCTATCTGACTTGCCGCAACTTTTTTTGCCTCATATTTATCAACGAGCTTTGTATAATACGGATTTCTGTCATAAAGCTTGATCCATTGAAGCTTTTCACTGTAGGACCTCGGGTCTTTCAAATTCAGTCTTTTTTTGAACACAAAGAAATACTCCAGCTTTAAATATGTCTTATCCGACAGTCTCCGAAAGCACTTACATCTTATAAGGATCTGCCTGAACACAAGCATAGGATTTTTCTTAAATTTATCAAGATAGCTCAATTCTACTACCTCCTGATTTTTACCCTTGAGTTGACGAAAATAACAACAAGATATATGCACATTCGATATGTAATGATGTTTATTATCTGCGTTGTACCGATAATCATGACCTGCGCGCAATAGAATGCCATTGCCGCGGCGATGAAAACATACTCTATCTTGTTACTGTATTTATATATCTTATCAAACCATACGCCCAAAACAACCGTCGCCGCCGAGAGAATCGGTGCAAAAATTTTGCCGTAAAGCATATATCCCTCTCCGAGCGTAACAAGGATCTGGTCACCGCGGTGTCCGACAAGTCCGAGAGACATTCTGATATCAAAAATATCCGAAAGAAGAACAAAGCCTGTTCTTTTAACGAAGCTTCCGATAATAAACATCGGACGCAGGAAGTGGAGAATGTAGGTTTTCCACGTAATCAGCTCTCCGTACATTTCTTTTGCCTCAATGGCAATCGCGACGTGGAACTGACCGCCGAAATACTGCTCCGCCTGCTCAAGCTCAAAATATTGAGCAAGGAAACCCAACGCATTTCCCTCGGTCGCCTGACCTCTGAACAGAGCGGTAAAGAATACCAGAACAAATGCAAAAAAGCCGAGAGCACCTATGGAAATTTTCCTTTGCTTCGGGAACACTTTTAAAAGAATAACCAAACAGGCCAGCGCATCGCAAAGCATTTTTTTCTTATTACTTCCGATACGAAGCGCAATAACCAAAACGCATACTGCAACAACGATAATGTAGCCCTTTGTGGAGTCTCTTATTCCAAGCTTTTTCAGTATTATCAGTGTTGCAAACAGAAGAAAATACTTTGCGTTGACAAAGCACTCTCTGATTCCGAGAACAAGGAACGAACCAACATCATCGTTATCCGCGGAATTAACGTCAATACCGAAGCTAAGTCCGATTTTTGCCGACGGTACAAGAGCAACGAGAAGAATTACAATCGCAATAAATATGAAATACACTCCGATGTTGTCGCTCGTGCTTTGAAGCTCCTGCCTTTGAAATTCCTTTTTGTCGAGAATTTTTCTGCTTGCGATGTTTGCAGCTATACAGCAAACTATAAGCTCATAACACATCAGTATACCTGCCAGTCTGATGTTGCCGTCCTTCGGATCCATATGCGAAATATAGCTGAACGTACCTTCGTTAAGCGTTAGGACAGACAGAATAACATACCGCATGAAGCCTACAAGGGCAAAAATAATCAAAAACGGCGATTTATATTTCATTATCGGTCGATGCAAAAACACAAAATAACAAATCACAAACAGGGGCGGCATTAAAGCTGTAATGCGGTAACCGGGATCTATTAAATCAAAATTCAGCTTATATATATAGATGCCGTATCCGATCGCAAAAGCAAAAATCAAAAAGCCTGCAATCAGAGTATCAATATTCAATTTCAGGCCTCTTGAATTCATTTAACAACTACCTTTTACTGATTTTTTCTTTAACTTTCTTATAATAATCGTTTCGTCTTGAGGAAAGAATATCGTCGGAATATTTCTTAGATTCCTCAAAATTTTTCTTCGCAAGCTCCGTCATTTTTTCCTCATTATAGATTTCCTTGACCGCTCTCACTATATCCGATGAGGACTTTCTTTTCACAACACATTCATCCGATATCAGCTCGGGGATTCCTGCGGTTCTTGCACCGATAACGGGGCAGGCTCTCGACATCGCCTCGATCACGGATCGCGGAAGCCCCTCCTGCAAACTCGGCTGAATATAAATATCGGAATTGTCTATTATTTCAAAAACCTCGTCAAGGCTCCTTCTACCCATGAACTCGACCTGATCAAGCACTCCGTATTTTTTTGCAACTGAGGTTAAAAACGTCGGGTCGTTTCCGCCGATCAATCTGTACATAACCCTGATTCCCATTTTGTTAAGCTCGGGAATCGCCTTTATCACATACTCCTGACCCTTGTATCTGACGTCAATTGCCGCAGTCGTAACAAAATTAAGAATCCTGTAATCGGTATTCCTAATTCTCTCAATTCTGTTCGCCAAAAATTCATCCTTAATTTCTTGAACCTTAACGTTGGAAACCGCAACGCTTTCGCATTTTGCCGGATAGCGATGCTGAAGAAATTTATTTGTGACATACAAGGCAAAATCCGCTTTTCTTACGGTCTTTCTCATTTCGAAGAACATATACGGCGCGAGCAGCTTTCCCGATAAGCCGTGATTCCAATAGCCGTCCCATGCGCAAGCCATTGATTCGGCATATACGGGAACGTTATGCTTGTGAGCAAAGGAGGCGGCGCGATAGCCTATCATCGACGGACAGCGGCAAACAACAAGATCCGCATTCCTGACGGTATTTTCAATCGTTTTGTCAAACATGCCCGCGAGCGTTTTTTCAAGCGACTTGATTTCAACAACACCGTCAACGATCTCGCTGACGCAGAAAAGCCCCGCTATATCATCGGTATGAGAACCTCTTGATAATACCGTGACCTTGCCGAAGGTGTTGTAATAGTTCTTCACAATGCTGTACAGCTGTGATGGCAAATAATATTCGCCGTTACACTCAACCATATGTATATCTGTCGCAATAACAATCATGATTTTTCTCCTCGGTTCAGGAATTTATTTCGGGAAGCTGAAACAATTCGCCCAGTTCATAATCAAAGCTGTCGGGCGAAAAGCTGAGGTATCCGCTCGCCGTAACAAATGTCATTTCGCCGAAAATTATTTCACCGTCTATGTTGAAGAAATCAACTCTGACATGCGGAAAAGGCTTTGAAAGCTTTTCAGCAAGCTCAATCATTTTTTCATAATTTTTCGGCTTCGGCGGTAATTCTTCTATCGGCTTAAAATCGGAACGGCATCCGATAATTTTCGAATAGTTTCTGTCAATAAAGCAAAGCTCACCCTTTGAGTGGTCATTCCTGTAGTTCCTCATAAAATAGGTGCAATACGCTTTTCCGTTGAAGCAGAAAATTTTATAATCGGGCAAATCACCGTCCGAACAGCTGAGAAATTTTTCTGCAATTATTCTGTGCTTTTTGCCGTCATACATCCATTCCCTGCCGGGGTGCTTAAATCCCGTTGAGGTGTTGACCCAGCTTTGCATCTTATTTCTTGCCTCGTCGATATCGAGCGCCGACTCATCCGTAACAAATATCATGAAGTTTCCGCCGCCGCCCAGGGTGTCCTTGAGGACAAAGGAATCGGGTAAAGAGTCGTAGTCAATTTCCTCGGGAGCGTTGTAAACTCCGTAGCATTCGTTCAGGATATCTCCGCAGCCGCACTCCTTAACGTATTCTCTGACGTCAAATTTGTCAACGCATTTTATCATACGCTCGTCCCTATAATAGAGCTTATACCACTGCAATTTTTCGGTATATCTTTTCGGATCCTTCAGATTCAGTTTTTTTCCTGTTTTAATTCTGTATTGCATTTCCACCATCAGCTTGTCAGGCACAAAGCTCATTATATTGAGAATTGCCAGTCTGGCTTTCCTGCTTTTCAGCAATTTTTTATATCCGTCCATTATATATTACTCAACTCTTTATCATATTTTTCGATAACGATATTTCTGTCAAACTGCGCTTCCATCTTTTTTCTGCCCGCTAAGCCCATCTTCATTCTTTCGTCACGGCTTAGACCGAGAATTTTTCTGACAGCCGAAAGCGTCGCTTCATTGTCCTTGATCGGTACAACATAGCCAGTGACTCCGTCATCAAGAGTTTCTCGGCATCCGCTTCTTTCCGTTGTTATCACAGGTCTGCCGCTTGCCGCAGCTTCAAGCAAAACATTGCTTATTCCCTCGGGATAGTATGAGGGATGGATCAGACAGCTCGCCATTTCAAGGAACGGTGTAACTTTCTTCTGCAATCCGTGGTAAATTATTATGCCGTCGTCGTGCATGTTTGAAAGAATTTCCATATACTTTGGGCTGTCGCATTCGCCGACAACGTGGAAGAACACGTCACTGCGCTCACTGCGTATCTTTTTCGCAACATACAGAACCTGGTCTATACCCTTTTCCTTGAGTATCCTCGCAACAAAGAGAAAGTGAATTCCGTCCTCCTCGCTCGGATATTCGAGCAACGGATGAGAAGCAAGATTAACGCCCGAACCGGGTAAAAGAACACTCTCTGTCTTTTTCGGGATCATTTTTCTGTCGGAAAAGAACTTCATATTATCCGTATTCTGAAACAGGATACTGTCTGCGCCGCGAACACCCATCTTATACATACCGACCGTCAGCTTGGAAAGCATACCTGTGTTTTCAATTGCTGTTCCGAGTCCCGTTATGTTCGGGATGTACTTTACTCTATGTAAGCGGCAAACCATTCCTGCATAAATATTCGGCTTTATATTATTTGTAAAAACAACATCGGGTTTAAACTGTCTGATGATTTTATTATATTGGAACGTGAGTATGATATCGTTTATCGGATTTTCTCCTCTTCTCTCGATCTCAACGTTTTCGACCTTAATGCCGCACGCTTCAAGCTCGGGCCGATAATTCTCAATATGTGCAACCAAAAGCACCTCGTTGCCCTGCTCGATCCAATGAATCATCAGTTCTCTACGAAGATTATATGCAAAATTTGTGTCGTTCGCAATAAGCATAATTTTCATAAATAACCCTCTTTTTTACGAAATGTTTAATCTGCCGTATCAACACATTCCGTTGTTGTTCCGTCATTTTCAATTCTTATTACCCTGTCGCAATATTTCAGCATTGAAGTGCGGTGGGTAATTATAAAACAGGTTGTTTCCCTGTATTTTTCTGTGATATTGTTCAGCACAACGGACTCGGTTTTTTCGTCCAACGCACTGGTGGATTCATCAAGAATCAGTATCGGTTTTTCGGCAATCAAAGCCCTCGCAATGGCAATTCTTTGCGCCTGTCCCTCAGATACACCGCCCGATTTTTCAAACAGCGTTGTATTCAAGCCCTTCGGAAGCTGAGAAACGAAGCCCCACGCGTCAACGGTTTTCAGCGCGTCCGTCATCATTTCTTCATCGGCATTTTCGTTTCCGATCCTGAGATTATCCGCAATCGTGCCCGAAATCAGAGTGTTGCCCTGCGGAACATACGAAATAAAACGTCTTGAGTCCGCGCCTGCAAGCTCTTGCTCGCCGTTTCCGAAGGAATAGACTATACTGCCCGTATCGGGCTTGATAAGTCCGAGCAGCAGTCGGTTAAGCGTGGTCTTACCCGAGCCCGAATGTCCGATGATTCCAACCTTACTGCCCTTCTGCACATCAAAGGAAATATTATTGAGAACCTTGTCCTTTTCATACGCAAAGGTCACACCGTTTATATGAACGTCGATATTCTTCGGAACCGATTTCTTACCGCTGTAATCTTCCTTTTCAAGCTCGGCTATTTCATAAACTCGCTTGCCCGAAATAAGCATGCTGTAAATTTGCGGAATAATACCGATCATGCCGCCGATTGAGCCTTGAACCTGCGAAACAAGGGTGATGAAAACCGTCAAAGTTCCGTATGTAATCAATCCGTTTGATATTCTGTAAGCGCCCCAGCAGAAAGCAACAACATAGCCTATACTGTAAACAAGCTTTGAAGCCGAATTCATTATAACGCTCAGCCGCGTGCTCTTAAAAACAAGCTTCAGCCGCTCCTTTCGAAAGGACTCGATCGTTTCGTTGTTGCTGTCCTCAAGCTGAAAGGATTTTGTAAGCGTCAGATTATAAAGACTCTCCTGAATGAACGAACGGTAATCCGATTCGCTTTCACGAAGCTTCAACTGATAGTGCTTGTACTTTTTCCTTAATAGAACCGAAAAAACAGTTCCCAAAGGTCCTATAACTACGGCAATTACCGCCATAGACTTGTCATAATGAAACAGGATCGCAAATGATATAATAAACTGAAACGCAACGAGAATTATCTGCGGCAGCATTGAAATCAAACCGCCCGAAAGAATTGAGATATCGCCCGTCAGCCTTGTCAGCAAATCTCCCGTGTGAAGCTTTTGAACCTTAAGCCATACGCTTCTTTGAATGTTGTCATACATTTTGCACCGCAGACCGAACGAAAAATTCTCGTTGATATAGTCTCCGAGCAGCCTGCTGACTGCGCTTATGAGAATGGAAATCGCCGTTCCGACGCCCATATAAGCCATGTTTCTCAGGTTGATTATACCCGTCGTGGCATCGTCAACAACGTATTTGCCGATAATTGTACTGACGTACGAAATACAAAGAGAAAAAAGACTTATCAGAAAAATCGCAACAATATTTTTATAAAAGGGCTTTGTAACTCTTACCATCCATTTTGCGAGTCTGATGTTTTCTTCTTTATCATCAAAAAATTTTAGAGATTTTATTTTCAACAAAAATCATCCTTTATATGATGCCGTAATTTTTGAGCTTCGTCAGAAAATCATCAACATCTCTTTCTGCCGTTGGTCTGTCGATATCGAATTCCTCCAGAATGGCATCAACGATCTCATCCTTTTCCTTGCCCGATTGGATCGCTTTAAACGCCGTAACGGCGGACTCGGTCAAGGAAAAAATTCCGTTATATTCCTTTGTGTCTGCGCCGACGGGAATCAGCATCGTTTCATCGGCAATCGTGCGCAAAACAACTTCCTTTTTGAACTCCATTATGCTTCACCTTTCATTTTTTCTAAAGCAAGGTTATATAAATTTTCACTGTATTGGCATACATATTCCGGCAGAGCATCCGTCTTTCCGCTCTCCGTATAGCAGACCGCCATGCATACATTGCAGAAACTCCTGTACTTACAGTCAAGGCATTTTTTCGGCAGTCTGACCTCACAGGTGAATTTCTTCACGTTATTCCAACATTCCGTAAAATCTTTTTTGAGAACATTCTCCGTTCCGTTCAACATTCCGCAGGCGCTCATATTGCCCTCGGAATCGACCCAGAAGCAGGTATTTCCCGCTCTGCATTTTGAGCAGTGCTCCTTGTTGCGAACCTCGCCTACCACTTCTGTGCTGTTTACAAGAGAGCTCAGCCGTTCGCCGAAATCGTCATAATGTATCTCATCCCACAACAGCCTGTAATATGCCGCGTCCTTGGGGCTGAGCCTGCCGACATTCTCTCCTGCGAAGCTCTCCCCTCTTCTGACGGGAGGATACAGATAAGTGACAGTTTTTATGTTAAGTCCCAGCACTTTTGCAAGATCATTTATCTCTTTCAGCTCGTTGCAATTCTGCGGCGTTACGGTGCAGTTCAGCTTTATATTGATTCCGGCCTCCTGCATATCCTTTATGTTTTCAACGACCTTATTAAAATAATCACCGCCGCAAAGCTCAATGTAAGACTCTCTGTAAGCGCCGTACAAGGAAATGTTAAGCCTTGACGGAGGGAACCTCTTCAAGGTCTCGGCAATTTTACCGCTGAGCAGATATCCGTTTGTATTTATTGAGATAATAAATCCCATTTTGGCAAATTCTTCATATAGATAGACAAAATCACTTCTGAGCAATGGCTCTCCACCTGTCAGCAAGAGTAAAAGCATACCGTTTTCACGCGCCGCTCTCGCAACTGACAGCCACTGCTCAGAGGTGAGTTCATTTGCAGTCGCACAATTTTCATCGTGGACATAGCACATTTTGCAATTGAAGCAACATTTTCTTGTTAATTCAAATGTTCCCGACAGAGGAATTCCTTCCCCTGACGCCTTTGCATGAAGGAAGCTGATAATATCAGGCTCATTGTTTTTTTGAAAGACATTGCTCATAACCTTCCTCCAAAGTTCTTACTGCGCTCTCGTCGGGCAGGCATTTCAAAAGAAAAATCGGAACTGTTCTGACAAACCTTTCCAAAATATCCAATGTGTTTTCCACGGACTGCCTGTCCCATTCGTAATAGGTCGTTTTGCCCAGAAGCATCCTGAATGCAGACGCTTCGTCAAGCTTAATTATCTCGTTCCTTTCCCCGTGCTCAAGCAGAACCAACATTTCCGCTCTGCACCTTTTGTTGCTACAGATTGCCGAAGTACCGTTAAAGGGAACTCCATGAACATAAAATTCGCCGTTTTCGGCACATATTGCCCCTCTGTCGCCGTTGATTATCTCAGCACCGCGATATTTTTCCCAGAGCTCCGCCTGAGTGGACTTGCCTGCACCGCTGTCCCCTGCGAACATGATGCATCCTCCGTCATACTCAACAACCGAGCAATGAATCAGCGCGGAACCGAAATCAACCATCATCTGCGGAACATCCAAAGCGTTGAATATCATCTTATCCCACAGACCGCCATCATAATCAATATATAATTCAATGTCATTCTTGAGTCCTGCCTTGCAGGCATACGGCACAAAGCCTGATCTTTTTGTATCGTAATACGAAGTATAAACAAGATAATCCGAACCGTTTTTTATTACCGCCTTTTTATCCGACTTGGCGATAATTTCCCCGTCAGCCTGCGGCAGTCTGCCGCAGATAATATTGACCGTAACATTCGGTGCCTTATCTGTTAAGAATCGGGAATAATACTCCGTATCCTCAACCGTGCGATTGCTGACAATACGAACCGTCATTGACGCGAAGGAATATGTTTTTATACACTTCATAATTATGACTCAAAAACATTACTGCTTGAAAGCGGAACGTCGTAACATACAAAGTCATCATTCGAAAGATCGCAGTTATTCTCAAGAAAAACAGTTTCTCCCCATGTTCCGATTTTAATAGGGCATGTTCCCATCTGGAAAGATGCCTGAACCGAACATCCTGCCGAAGCAGATGTTGAAATAGCCAAGTTATGAAAAGAAACGTCGGGTTTAATATATGCTTTTTTCATAAAATGAACCTCCGTTATTTTTTTTGGTTTTCCGAACGGCTGCAAAAAGCAACCGTTCGGAAAATAATTCATCAGATAGAAATTCCGAAAATCTTCATGATAAGGTTAATCAGCCAGCTGATCAAGTTAAAGACTGATCCCGAATCACCGCTCTGTGCCTCCACAACAGTGATAGTTACGTCTGCAACGGATGAAGAATCGGTATAACCGTTTTCATATGCACCCTGAATCGTGTAGCGATAGGTTCCCGTCTTGCTGCTGTACAGCTGAACCTTCCACTCTCTTGTATCGCCGACATCGGTGTAACTTACCGAAAGCGGTTCAACAATATTTCCGTCAGAATCCTTGATGATCAGAGAAGCAACATCCTTTGAGGTTTTGATGGTTACCATGGTGGACTTGCCGACCTGAACAGTGTCGCTTGAGAGGCTGACATTGTTGCGATCGATTGAAATATCGGCACGGCTCATATCGATAAGTGAAACAGCCTGAGTCATGGTTGCCGAGCTTACTGAAATGTCTACATCCTCATCCTGCAGACTTACGGGAATTCGATAATATCCCTCAGCACCGTACTTGTCGAATGTCCACTTAAGATTTGTAACAGAAAGGATATTGCCCGAGTTGGCTTCCGCACCGTTTCCGATAACTATAACTCCGGAGGTATAATATACCTTTCCGTTAACCTTTGTCAGTTTCCATGAAAGGTTAAGGCTTTCCGCAATCGAATAGTACATATCGGTTGCCGTCTTGATAGGTGTCTTTTGTACGCTCTGATTACCGTATGCAAAAGTCAATACAGGATTTGAACCCGTCGCCGACTTTGCAACCTTTGCGCTGATCTGAACATCCTTCGGAACAGACGTTGCAAGAATTTCAAACGCAACCGACTGTCCTGCATCAAGATAAAGCTCATTGTTGGGTCCTGCAATTCTGTAATCCTCAAGGTCCTCGGAAGTAACGGCACTCTTACCATCTATAAAGAGCACGCCGCTTGTTCCGTCGGAATCAATCGTGTTTGAGCCGATAATCATATCCCTGATCTCTTTGTAATATGCAAATGCTTCACTATCGGCAATATATGCATTTGAAACCGTGGTATTTCTGTTGTTTGCCGCAGTTTCGTCAGCCGTTCCTGCCGGGTCATAAATTCTTATTGCGTCAAGATAAAGGTCATAAGAGCCGGTGCTTGCCGTATGGTCGAACATTTCGGCATATCTTGCCTCAATCTTTGCCGTATAAGTTCCGTAAGGAAGTCCGCTGATTTTAAGAACAGGAATCTGGTACAAGGCATCCTCAGTCTCAGTCGGGTTGTTAAGCCAGCCGAAAGCATATGCAGGCTTGTAAGCGTATGCGTATGCGGGATCTTCCGTGACCGTTGTTGTAAGATTTCCGTCCTCATCATAATATGTCGGAGTTTCGGTATATTTTTCATCGGAATTTGTGCTGAAATACATTACCGTATCGGTAGTTGTTTCTACGCCGTCAATGTATGTATAATACTTCGGCGTTGTGGTAAGATTGCCCTCGAAATCATAGTATCTCGGTGTTGCGGACATGTTCTTACCGTTTGTTTCAAAGATGATGTTGCCCTTTTCGTCAACAGTGTTTTCACCGTTTTCGTCCTTAACAGCAAGTCTTCTGTCGGCAACATACATAACGGTATTCTTATCACTTGTCGGATTTCCGTTTGCGTCGAGAACATACTCATCAAGAGTTGCCTTTCCGTCTGCGTCACGGTAGATCTGACCGTATGAATAGCCGTAGTATGTATCAACGATTTTGTACTTGACTCTCTTGCCGGCTTCATTGTATACGCTGACGACGAATACGCCCGTTCTGTTGCTCGTGAGCGAGATAACGTCAAAGCCTGTTCCGGCAAATTTGAACTGAGCGTTCGGCCACTTTTGGCTGTCGTTTCCGCTTACCGTAACCTTATGAGATGAATTGTTGCTAAACATATGGAAATCGGTATAATGCGAATCATAGCCGTAGACATTCGCATAGGAATCGCCGATAATATCGGTATCCTGAAGCGTTGCCTTATCGCCGGAATTAACCACCTGCCATGCATTCGCCGCACCGTCGGAATAAGTTATTCCGTTCGCCGTGTTCTGCCTGTAGTCATCCTCGTAATAAATGGTCGTCGCCGGGACATATGTTATCTTTTCATAAGTATAATATACATCGGTGGTGAAGATCGGATCCTTGTAAATCTTTGCAACAAGATAGAAAACATCATCGTCCGTAAACTGCATGTCTCTAAGCCTGTAATTTGTTTCGCAGGAGATTACCGATGTCTCGCCCCCGGCCGTTTTATTGTACTTATAATCCGCGGTAAAGGTGCCGAATTTGCCCTCAACGGTAATCTTGTCGTTGTTATCGGCAAACTTATAGTCAATGTTTGACTCATCGTAGGTGAATGCCATTCTGGGAAGCTTATGCTCGTTTTCGCCCTTAATGATGCCGAGATATTCATAATATGCACCTGCGTTAACAGCTTCGTCATATACATTGTTGTTATCAGTGGCATCGAACTGAATGTCATGACCGTAGTCTGCTACGAATTCTTCATCGTTAAGCTCAACATATCCGGTCGCAGGCTGAAGGTTGAAGGTTATAAGACAGTTCGAATCCGTTGAACCACGCTCAAGGTAGAAGAAGTTGAGCTTGTGGTCTTTCGCTGAACCCGCCTCATAAATCTCATGGAGCTTATCAAGTGCAAGCTGAATGTCACTTGTGATTCCGTTAGCCTGATTGTTGGCATCATCGCCGTAGGTGTATGTAGTATTTTCTCTCGGCGTAACTACCTTTCCGGCTTCAATATCATACGCATACTGGTATGTTACGCTCTGCTTTGTAAAGTTGATAGAGAAGCTTCTTGCACCGTGAAGTCCGCCGTTGTCAAGAACCATAACGCCGTCAACATAAACCATAACATCGTCGTCACCGGAGAAATTGAATATGACGTCCTGACCTGTACCGCCGTTGTTATACTTCCTGTCGGGGGTATTCGGCAATGTGAACTCTGTATCAAACGTCATTCCGTAGTGGTAAATTGCGCTTTCGCCCGAGAAGCTTGTTTCTGCGGTATCGTTTGCATTTGCCATCTGATAGTTAAACGGGAACAAGCCTCGGCCGCCTTTGCCCTTTACCGCACGGGTGATATCCCATGTTTCAACATCCTGGAGAGTTGAATAAGCGGTCTGAGCCGAATCATCGAAGCAAGCACGGTATATATAAGAGGTGTCGTTTGAATCATATGTGTAGGTGTTAATGCCGTACTCGTCTGTCTGCGTCATGAATGGGAAACGTGTGTCCCAATAGTACTTTGAATACTCCGTTGTTGCGTCCGATTCGACGGTGGAAAGTGAACCGGTTATTCCGCTCTTGGCATTCTTCTTTGAGAAAAGGTCGGGAGCATAGACTGAAATATTTTTAAGCGGAGTAAGCGTAACTGTATTGTCGCCTACCGTAAGCGTTTTATTTGACTTTATGCCGGTCGGCGGACAGAGATAGGGCACTTCATTCTTATAAACGCTGTGGCTTACCGGTACACCGTTGACAAGGTACGGGCTGTAGATACCCATTACGGAAGCTCCCTCGTTCTGTGCATCGGTGCTGAGATTACTGTTCTCCTTATCCCACCAGTTCCATGCCGTCTCATTACCGACCAGATCATTTATATCAATGCCGTTTGTTACACCGGGGCCCTGGAAAGATTCGGTATAAATTCTTGCGTACTGCTCGGCTGCGCTTTCAATATACTCCTGTTCGCTTGTGCCTATTATCTTTTCAATCTGAGCAACAAGGTCGCTGTTTGCAAGGATAGCATTCTTCATCTGTGCAACGGCCTGAACGCTGAAATCATAACCGCCGTTTCTTGCATATCTTGAATTTCCTGTTTTTGTTGAGTCAAAGCCGTATTTATAGAGGGTTGAATTAAACTTTGTTATGGTTCTCTTCAACGCCTTCAAAGCGGTTTCTATCGTCTTAACAGCTTCGGTTATTTCGCTGTCTGTGGAGGATTCCGACTTCAGCACTGCCAATCCGTTCTTTGCCGAATCAAGCAATTCACGGTAGCCTTCCTGCTCGTACATTCCGGGATTCTTGTCGATTGCCTTTTCCATTGCGTTGTACAAGTCAGTGAATCTCGATGTGCTGATTCCGACATTATACTGCTTATACAGGGTGTGTATCTCGTTTCCGTTTGTGGTTGAAGTATTGGATTCCCATGCTGAGAAAATTTTGTTAGAGGTCCTATAGCAGTCTACGAAATTAGAATCTTTATAGATGAACACCGTTCCGTCTGCTCTTGCATAGACTGAAATAGCCTGCGGAGTATCCGACAGCGACAACGATCTTGTGCCGATGTTAAGATACTTGCCCGTTGCGTCGCTTATATAATATGTGTTTCCGCCGACATTTTTGAATGTGTATACATTGCTTGAATCTGTCACAATTCTGTCGCCGGATACCGTACCTGTGGACTTATCGAGTGCCGTTGGCGAAGAGGTCTTGTTCGAAACAACTACGCTGTTTGTGGCGTTATAAATTACATAGTTTCCGTCCTCAACCGTCGGAAGATCGCCGGTTGGTGTCCATTCGCTGAAGCTGTAATTTCCTGCTGTTCCGCTCGCGGTGTAAACCTTCATCGCCGTTCCCGATCCATAAGCGTTTACAACATTTGTCTGAGAGCCGTAATAGTTTATATAGTTTGTTCCGTCCGTATTGCCTATAATGACAGTTTTCGCCGCAGTATTCAATGTAACCTTGAGCTTCTGCGGAGTAGCGGAAAGAGTAAGCGTGCTGCCGGACGAGCCGATATTGATATACTTTTTCTCTCCGTTCTCGGTAACGGACATATAATATGTACCGTCCGTCTGTTTTTCAAGATACCATGCGGTTGATGTGCCCGTGAAGGTGTCGGAACCGGAACTGAGCAAGCCTGTTTCGCCGGCAGTATCGGACAGCAAAACGCCGGTTGATTTAGCGTTTGATGCTGTGCCGGTGAAGCCATAGTAGCCTGTTTCAAGTAATGTATCCGCTCCTGCGCCCGGTGCTGCACTGTATCTCTGATAATAGATACTTGATTCGTATTGTGAGCCGTCAATCATGCTGAATTCGGAATCAAGCATGTTGTATATATCATAGAATGTCGGCTCGTAGTCAATGTTCTGCTGCTTAAAGAACTCCGAAAACTCGTCCTTGATATCGTCCTTGCCAACATTGAAGGTAACAGCTGCACCTTCGATGAAATGCTCACCGGTTCCGATATCCTGTGAAATTGAAACAGTACCCTTCTGGTCGGTGTTAAGAGTCTTAACGATTACCAAAGCCTTGCCGTTAAACATATCTATTGAAACGGTCTTTGCATTGTTCGACAAAACATTGTACTGGAATTTCTTTGTTGTTGCGGCATTACCGTTATCTGCTCCGGCAAAGACAGCCGAATCAACTCCCGTACCGTTGAGCGATACCGTAATGTTGCTGTTATAATCGTTTACAAAGTTGCCGTTTTCGTCAACTGCGGTGTATTCTATGTAAATAAGGCTCTTTCCGTCGGCCTCGGGAGATAATTTCCAAACCTTGGATTCGATCCTGCTTACCTTTGCACCGCTCGTAACCGATTTAGAACCGGCACACTGTGATGTGATCTCATTGTTGTTCTCATCATATGCCTTTACGGAAAGTGTTCCCTCGGCATAAGCTACGCCGAACTGGGCATATAAATCATGGTCATTTGTTCCTACAAGTCCCGACGTTGTCGAGCAAGCCGAGGTAACTGCGGTTTCTTTCCATGTCTTATAGGTATAGCCGCCTGCGGTTGTATGCTCCGTTGACTCGGCATAGCCGATAAGCACATCGTTGAGGTAAAGCTCAACCTTTTTGGCATTGCTGTAAACAGCCACCGGAATGGTTGACGCATTGCCGAGAGAGGCCTTGTTCCATGTTGCCGGAACAAGATGAGTCGTGTAGGTGTCGGTGTTCCACATGCTTCTGTAAAGGTAGTAGCTGTCCTTCGGAAAGCCTGCGGTGTCTGTAATACCGAAATATGAAGAATTCGGCGTTGTCTGGGAGCCTGCGCCGTTATTGTTCCACGGAGTTGGCTCACCGATATAGTCAAATCCGGTCCAAACAAATTCTCCGGAGAACCAGTCATTTACTGCGGCATAATACCATGCGTCGGCTGCGGTATTTCCCCAGCTTACAACCGATGCATCGTAAGCATTTATCTGCTTGTTAGCGGAATACTTTACTCCGCTTCCGGCAGAGTTACCGCTTGAGTTTGCATAATATCCGCGTGATGAAACGGCGGACGCAGTCTCGGTTGCGACAAAAGGCTTGCTTTTATCTCTTGCATTTACCCACGAGGCGGGGTAATAGTTTCCTCCGATAACGTCCATGTAGCCGTCAACGGTTGCCAAAACTCCTGTGGAGCCGCGCATGTTATTACCCTGAGTCAGCGGTCTTGAATCAAGTGACGAAACCCACGTCTTGATATTTGAAGCTATGGTCCCGTAGTTCGCACTGCTTGTTGCAAGCATTATCTCGTTACCTGCCGACCATATAATTATCGACGGTGAATTTCTGTCACGCTTAACGGTCTGGTCAACAACAAACTGTGCCCACGTTTCATCGGCTTTTTTATCAACAAGGTTGTTTTGTGAATCTATTTTTACACTGAAGTATCTGCTGAAATCATTTGTATTGCCGTTTTTCGGAGAATCCCATCCATCGAAGAATTCTTCCATAACCAGCATTCCGATGTCGTTGCAGACATCAATAAATGTCTGAGAGGCTACGTTGTGACTTGTACGCACAGCGTTAACGCCCATATCCTTCAATATGGTCATCTGTCTGTATATTGCGTCATAGTTCTGAACCGCGCCCAATGCTCCGGAATCGGAATGCAGACAAACACCCTTGAGCTTTGTCGATTCGCCGTTGAGGTAGAAGCCGGTTGACGCATCCCAATAGGTTGTCCTGTATCCGAAATCGGTATCATATCTGTCAATTTCCTCGTTCGAGGCATTGTAAATCTTCACCCTCATGGTGTAAAGATTCGGCGATGAAACGCTCCAAAGCTTAGGTGAATTGACCGTAGCCGCAAGAGAAACGGCAGACGTTCCTTTTGCCGGAATTGAGGCAGTCGTCCTGCTCTCCGAGCTTACCTCATTGCCGTTTGAATCAAGCACAACGGCTCCTACGGTTACATTGGCCGCTTCTTCCGATTCATTCTGAAGCGATACGGTTGCCCTGGCTTCGCCCGTAACCTTGGCGGAAGCTCCCGAGCCCGTTTCTGTCGTGACAACCTTAGTGCCGTAATGAGCAACATGCACGGGATCTGTAATCGTCAATGTAACATCACGATTTATACCCGAGCCTGAATACCAGCGGGAGTTCGGTATCTCATTGACAACCTTAACCGCAATAAGATTAACGGTTGAGCCGTTACATGCGATATAATCGGTAATATCAAAAGAAAACGAATTGTATCCGTAATGGTTCTCGCCAACGTACTTATTGTTTACATAAACATATGTATCCGAATAAGCTCCGTCGAAGTTGAGAATTATGCGCTTTCCTCTGATTTCCCCGGGCAGCGTAAACATCTTACGATACCAGCCCGTTCCTCCGGGGAGATTTCCGCTTTCCGTTTCTGTTCCGGAATTTGTGAAATCCTGCTCAATGCTGAAATCATGCGGAAGCTCAACAGTTCTCCATTCCGAATCGGAATATGCCTTATACCGAGCCGTAGGAACGTCGCCTAAATTGAATTTCCAATTGCTGTTGAAATCCATTTCATAGCGGCTGACGTCTTCGGCGGTAACAGAATCGGCGCTATTCGAATCGTCGCCGACTGCAAAGGAAGCAAACGTTACTAATCCTGAGGAAAGCAACATTGTGCAGACCAGTACAATCGCAAGGATTTTTCTGAAAGCCTTCTTTCCTGTTTTCTTCATAAAAGACCACCTCTGTTTATATAATTTTAAATTATATTTAAAATAATTTATGCGCTTTTTACTCCGTATTTTTCAAGAAATTCCTTTTGCTCTTTTCCGTAATCTATCATCTTATCATCAATCTTTTTAAGCACCTGATACTGATAGAACGCCTCTTCCTTTTTATCCTTTAATATGTGTACGATTCGTTTTACATAACCGATGGGAAGAAATATTTTTCTTTCGTTGTAATACGGATATTCAATAAGAAATTTTTCTTTTTTCGGGAACAGTCTCCTCCAAGCAAAGCCAACCTTGCCGTTGCTGTCGGACGCAAGCTTTGCAATTGCGTTGTTTTCAAAGGAAATATTACCCGAAAGATACTCTGCAAGCTCCGCGATCTCCTCATGGTAAACGCCGTTGAAAATATAATCGAAAACCTTAAGGATATTGTCGCTGAACAGCTTAAGATCCGCCTTGGTCAGCAGCTTATCAATCAGCTCAAAATCAAGCGAAACCTTTTCCTTTACAATAAATATATCCAAAAGCTGACGGAAATTGAATGTTCCGTTTTTCAGATGATGATGGAAGTGAACAAACAAATAAACGTACAGGTCCTCATCAGACATTCTGAAAATATTATTCAAATTCTCGTAATTTATTTTTCTCTCAAGAATATGATTCAGAAATTCATCGCTCACATCCGCAATAGAAAAGTGAAGCTCAACAAAAACATTTCGCTCTTTTATTGCCCATGTTTCGTGATTCTCTCTGCGCTCACGGAACGTGTATCCAAGCTCACGCATCATTTTCTCGACAGCTTCCTTTTGCTGTGCTTTGTAGAACAGGTCGATATCGCACATCTCTCTGAAGCCCCCGGACGGATAATATTGCCCGACGCAGAAGCCCTTGAGCAACAGCAGAAAAATATTGTTTTTCTCCGCATAACCGACTATTCTTTTCAGCTCAGCCTGCTGGTTTGCATTGATAACATTCGACTGTATCAGTGCATTGGTAAACACGGCCTTTGCCTTTTCATCTGCAACATAATTGTAAATCGCCGTTATGATTTTATATTGATAAGCGAGATTGAGAACAGAAACGGGATCCTCTGTCCGCACATTGCCGACAGAATTGCTTCTGACAACCGACGCCAACAATTCAAATAAATTTTTTTGCAATCCGTTCATTTTCGTTCCTTAATTATTGTGACCGTAACCGTAGCCATAGCCGTAATAACGTTTTCCATAGTGACCGTATTTGTAATATGAACCGTAGCCGTAATATCTTCCGTATCCTTGGAGACCTGACTCCGCGGCATTGAGAATACAGCCCGCTATCTTAACATCAGAGGAAAGCAGTTCGTCAATACTGTTCTGTATTTTTGAGGTTCGAACCGTATCCTGCATGACAACATAAACGACCGTATCGACAGCCTGCGCTATGATAAGCGAATCGGAAACCAATCCGCACGGCGGAGTATCGACAAGAACGTAATCGTAATTCTCCTTGATCTTTGAGAAGAAATCACGAAGCTCCTTCAATTTCAGAATGTTAAAATAATTGTCAACACTGAAATTCAGAACCGAAACATTGTCGTTATATTTATAAATTGTATAATCGCTCTTAGCTTCAATTATATTTTCATCGGATTTATCGACCGTAAGTATATCATTTATACTCGGATTTCTGAGGTCGGCATCAACGACAAGGATCTTTTTCTTCGTTCTTGAAATTGACAGGGCGAGGTTTGAAATTACCGTTGTTTTTCCCTCTTCGGGCGCGGTGCTCGTTACCATTATAACCTTTTCATCTGCGCCGAGCTTGTTTAATAACGTATTTCTCGTTACTCTCAATGCTTCAAGGAAGCCCTCTCCGATCTTATCGTTCGTAAGAAGTATTCTTTCGTTCACTTCTTTTTTATGCTTTTTCAAGGAAACCTTCGGGAAAGCGCCGAGATTGTAGATTTTCAATTCCTGCTTAATATCCTCATTGGTTCTTACTGTTTTTCTCGCTATTGCATAGACGAGGATAAACAGCAATCCCAAAACGAAACCGATAAAAGCTCCGATGACGGTATTCTTTTTATATTCCGATTTATTGAAAGGAGTTTTGGCGACCTCAGGTTCCGTAATTACCGAAAAATCAACGTCGCCGATAACATATCTTGCAACATCGGGATAATTTTTCATCGCAGATATCAGAACATCGTATGCCGTCTGCGGATCACCGCTTACCGATTCAAGAGTGAACATATTTGAATCCTCAACGGACGAAGCCGAAAGCGTTGCGGGGACAAAATTAACGTCGAGGTCGTCGCATATTGCATCCTTTAAATAACTGCTGTCAAGGATATACGGAAATATATCCGAAAGCTGGCTGGCTGTCGCACTGTCATAGAAGAATGAATATGAGGAAATTCCGCCCTGAGCAAGCGTACTGTCCTGAGTGTTTATCGTAAAAACAGCAGTGGACCTATATGCAGGCTTAAAGTCAAAATAGCTTTTTACAAACACCGCCGAGCCTATTATAACAGTAAGTGCAACGCAAACCCACCAAAACTTTGAGAATCCTTTCAGGATATCGCTCATGTATATGGTAAGTGATTTCTTGTCATCGCCATTATTCATTTTTGAATACATAATGTCCTGACTGTCGTTATACATTTACTGCTCCTCTTCCGCGGCTGACGTACTGTCGTCCTGGTTAATTGCATATCTGTTATATTTATATTTGCCGTATTTTGAATAACCGTATTTCTTGTAATACGAATATCCGCTTTCGTCGGCTCCGATCTGATTAAACAAAGTGAACTCGGGATAAACGTTATTTAGAACGCATCCTGCAACAGAACCGCCGACCTCGTTGATCGTCAAAATAGCGTCGTTGATGTCGCATGCCGCAATAATATCCGTGCGAACAACCATAATTGATTTGTCAACCATTGTTACAAGATTCGTTACCGTCGAATCAACGGACAACGGAGCTGTATCAATTATAACATAATCGAACATTTCTCTGAAGCTGTCGATCATTGCTTTGACGCTTCCGTTTTCGATATATTCGGGGTACTCCTTGTAGCTTGACGTATTTATCGCAAGGTACAGGCTTGTTTTTTTGTATCTTCTGAACTTAAAGTCATCAACAGAAACCTGTCCCGACAGGATCGCCGAAACCTCTTCCTTATCGCTCTTCTTCTTTTCGAAAATCTTATAAACAGAGGGCTTTTTCGAATCGAGATCAAGGAGCAAAACCTTGTGACCGTAATTCGCAAGCGCAAGCGCAATATTGGAAGCAACCGTTGATTTTCCTTCGTTTTCACCGAAGCTTATGATCGAAAAAACCTTATCCTCGTTTTTATCGTTCATGCTTTTTATCCGCGCGGCTATTTTATAATAGCACTCGGTGAATTTGAAGCTTCGGTATGTGCTTTCGCCTATCAGAAGTCCTTCCTTTTTCTTCTTCGAAAAAGAAGCATGCTTCTTTTCATGAACCACGACGCCGATAAGCTTAGAATCAATCTTATTCTTAAAGGATTCCTCGTTTTTGACCGTGTCGCGCAGAATTGATAAAATTATAACCGCACAAAGTGAGAAAACAGCGCATGCCGCAACGGCAATTCCCTTGTTCCTCGAAGAAATGTTGTTTGACGGACCGTGCGGAATCTGCGGCTCCTTCATCACGTTAAGAACAGCGTTGCTGAACACGGAATCCGATATCTCGGGATATACCTCCATGACAGCGCTCACAAGCTTGTATGCCGTGATCGGGCTTGAAGAAACAACGCTGATATTAAGCAAATTCGTATTCGGAAGAACCGATGCAACGATCTTGCCGTCGAACTTTTCCTCGCCGATATGCTCGCAAGCCTTTTCCTTCATGGAGTTCTGCTCAAAGATCTTAGCAAAAATCTCTGCCATTTCGGATGAAATTTTAAGGTTGGTATACGTTGTGTTATTATTCACCTTTGAGAGAACGGCAATCGTCGCACTGCTCGTATACTCGGGGGAATAAACGCTTCTTTCGGCAATATAGATTCCCATAACGCCGATAAGAACCGAAAGAAAAACCACCCAAATATTCATCACAATATCCCTGAAAATACTGTGGATCTCAATATTTATTTTTCCTTTTGAATTATCCATATCATTTACTTCCGACAACTATTGTTAATACGGTGTGGCCCTTTCTGTCTGCTGAATCAGTCGCATAATAATGCACACTGTAAACACCCTCGGCACTTTTCTTAGAATTGTATTCCGACTCAATCTTGACCGATTTTGAAATATTGTTTCCTGCTGAATCCGTTGCCGATGCCAGCATTTTATTGTAATCCACCTTTGTTCCCTTTGAAACATAGACGAGATACTTTTTCAGCGCAATTTTCGGAACACCTGCGTCAGCGTTCTCAACATACAGCGGCAGGTTAAGGCTTATGCTGTCACCCTTGCTGTTTGTTACGGACGCTTTTATACTGAATTTTCCGACCTTTCCGCTTTCAAAATCGGACGAAGTTACAACAACGTTGTTTGAAATATCTCCGTCGATACAATCCTTTGCGCCGATGATGCCCTTGACATCAACGTTATCATAAACCGAAAAGCAAAGCGATTTTGTCATAAAGAACTCGGGAGATTTATAGTCGGTATATATAACCTTTCTTTCTGCGGTTGAAACATGATTGTCCTTGTCGCAGACAGAATAGGTAACGGTACTTGTTCCGAGAGTATTGAATTTTGAAATACTTTCAATTATGATGCCGTCCGTCAGGTCTCCGTCCTTCTTGTCGTAAGCCCTTACGTCCTTGAGAAAATCCTTTTCATCGGCACTCGAAAGAACTCTCAGCTCTTTTTCGCCGAATTCAATAACAGGATATGTTTTATCGGTCATAAACTCATCTTTAACAAAAAAAGCGCCGAAAGCAATTAAAACGACCGTAAACACACACAGAACGGCAATTCTGAAAAATTTCAACTACTCATCCCCATTCTATTTACATTCTCGTCTATTATACCATAGTTTTATCGCATTGTACAAGTGCTAAATCATACAAATTTCGCAACATTTCCGCTTTTTTTTATGCTATTTAGTAATATTTTAGATTTAGCTTTATAATTTAAATAAAGAAATTACCTTTAACTGACAAATTCATAAAAATTTTTAAGGCGATCCGCATACCATAACCGTGCGAATCGCCTGAAATTTATATTTTGTAAAATTCCTTATACCAGTCGGCAAATTTACCGAGTCCTGTTCTGAGACTTGTATTCGGTCTGAAGCCCATGTCCCTTTCAAGGGCGGATGTATCTGCGTAGGTTATCGGAACATCTCCCGCCTGCATCGCAACAAGCTCCTTGTGTGCTTCAAAGTCATAGTCGGCAGGAAGCACCTCGGCTCTTACCAGCTCCTCCTGAAGTATTGTAACAAAATCAAGCAGGTTCTCGGGGTTGCTGTTTCCTATATTGTATACCCTGTACGGCGGTATCGGCAAGCCGTCCTCGCCGTTCTTCTTTTCGGGAGCGCGCTGCATAACGAGCGTTATACCTTTAACTATATCGTCAATATATGTGAAATCGCGTTTGCAGTTGCCGTAGTTAAAAATTCGGATAGTTTCACCTTTCAAGAGCTTGTTTGTGAAGCCGAAATATGCCATATCGGGTCTGCCCGCAGGACCGTAAACGGTGAAGAAGCGAAGTCCTGTTGACGGGATATTGTAAAGCTTTGAATAGCAGTGAGCGAAAAGCTCGTTTGATTTTTTGGTTGCCGCGTAGAGCGAAACCGGATTGTCCACCTTATCGTCTGTTGAGAAAGGAATCTTCTTATTTCCTCCGTAAACAGATGAGGACGAGGCATAAACGAGATGCTCAACAGGATGATTTCTGCAAGCCTCAAGAATATTGTAGAAGCCGATAACATTTGACTCAATATAAACATCGGGATTGGTGATAGAATAACGAACTCCCGCCTGAGCCGCCAGATTGACAACAACAGAAATATCATTATCGCTGAAAACCCTTTCTATCAGCTCCTTGTCGGCAATACTGCCGTAAATAAAGGTAAGCGAATTACTGCCGACTGCCGCATTCTCAATTAAATTCTGACGGTATTCCTTGATCGAAACGTCATAGTAATCGTTCATATTGTCAATGCCGATAATATGACAGCCCTCGAACGAGCGGAAAAGCTCCAGAATAAGATTTGAGCCTATAAAGCCCGCCGCACCCGTAACAAGAATTGTTTTGTTGTTCAGGTCAATATTTTTGTCCAACATAATTATCGCTCCTTATTCTGCAATATTATTCTAAAATCTGTCGGGAAAATTCACACACAAATATACATTATTATAATATCACTCCGTCAGCACTGTGGCAGATGTGCGCACTGTACTTTCCCTTGAGCTTCGGAAATACCCGAAGATATTCTCTTTCAACGGTTTCAAGAATTTCCTCTTTATACGCAGGGTCGATCAGCGCCATACAGCAGCCCTTGAAGCCTGCGCCCGAGAATCTTCCGCCGTAAATACCGTCTGTTTTCGTCATAATGTTATAAAGTGTGATAAGCTCCTCTGAGCCTGTCTCCCAATTATGAATCGAGGAATAGCCGCTTTCAAAGGAAAGCCTGCCGAACTCGTCAAGATCTCCCCTTCTCCAAGCCTCGGCACCTGCTTCGACGCGGTGAAATTCCGTGTACCAGTGCTCAGCTCTTTTTGCCCATGTCACGGGGAGCCTGTCCTTATATTCAAGATAAGTTTCATACGGCACATCGCGGAGATTAGTCTCCTCAAACTTGCCGTATTCCATACCCGAAAACGCTTTCAAGGCATATGCCGCGCTTCTGCACTCATCAACGCGCATGTTGAACTTTGAACCCGTAAGCGTGCGTTCAATGCCGCTGAAAAATATTGCAAATTCATACGGCTTCATTGATTCGGGCGGAGTAATAAGCTCCTTTGAATCGTCTCTCATATCCATATATAAGAGCTTGTCCTTTCTGCAATAAATCTCGCAGGACTGGTCAAGCTTGCCGCTTGATACCCCGACATAACGGTTCTCAGCCTCCTGCGAAAGCGAAATAAGCTCCGCAGGCTTCAGGGATATATTGTTAAGATGGCACAATGCAAAAAGAAAAGATATAATAACCGCCGCCGATGAGGAAAGTCCGCCGATAGGCAGCTCACCGTTAATTACGGCGCAAAGTCCCGTTCTTAACGGATACCGCTTTGCCAATGCCAGTGTTGCGCCTCTCAGATGATCCGCCCAATCGTTCTGCTTTTCCGAGGGAGTTTCATTGATGTGCCACTGCGCCCTTTTCGGAAATTGAAGAGAAGTGATTTCGATAACACCGTTCTGCTTAGGACTGTATACTATATGAATACCCTTGTCAATTGCAAAGCCCGTGATTTTTCCGAGCTGGTGGTCGCTGTGCGCACCGAGAGGACAAATTCTGTACGGAGTAAATGCATTATACATCGGTTCGCGGAGATAGGTTTCAAAGAAACCCTCATTCGCCCTTTTACCTGCTCCGTTCTCATCGTATCCGACGGGCAAAGCATTGCTGTCTATGCGCTTTTCCGCTTTATCTTCGGCAATTTGCGGCATATTATCGCTCCTCTCATTTTATGCATTTTATTATATCAACAACTTTTTGTAATGTCAATTTTATTTTGTCAAACCGACAGCTTATACATTATATATATGTGTTTTTGCCTCGAAATCCGTCGATTAAAGCACTTGCAAAAACTCTTTCTGTTTGTAATCCTGCTGTATATTATACATCAAATAATGCATACATTGCATATTGTATTCCGCTCATGTTGCGGCGACTCGTAATTTTGCATATAATATTCCGCTTACTTGAAATATCGTTGTGCAGATATACAAAAAGGATAAAAATGCAAAAAAACACTTGCATAAATATACATTATATGCTAATATATGTGCATAAAACACAGACAATACTGTATATCGGAGGTATTATTATGAATAAGAAGGACATCAAAAAAATCGTGCTCGCTTACTCGGGCGGACTTGATACATCAATCATCATTCCGTGGCTCAAGGAGAACTACAACGATCCCGAGATAATCGCTGTTTCGGGCAACGTAGGTCAGGCAAGCGAGCTTGAAGGACTTGAGGAGAAGGCTCTCAAGACAGGCGCATCAAAGCTCTATGTTGAGGACCTCACAAAGGAGATGCTTGACGAGGTTGCTTTCCCGTGCGTTCAGGCAGGCGCTCTTTATGAGAACTATCCGCTCGGTACAGCTCTTGCCCGTCCGATCATCGCAAAGAGACTTTGCGAGATCGCCGAAAAAGAGGGCGCAGACGCTATCTGCCACGGCTGCACAGGTAAGGGCAACGATCAGGTAAGATTCGAGGTTGCTATTAAGGCTTTCGCTCCCGACATGACGATCATCGCTCCGTGGAGAGAGTGGGATATCAAGTCCCGTGACGAGGAGATCGACTACGCAGAGGCACACAACGTTCCCCTTAAGATAAACAGAGAGACAAACTATTCAAAGGACAAGAACATCTGGCATCTTTCTCATGAGGGTCTTGACCTTGAGGATCCGGCAAACGAGCCGCAGTACAACAAGGAAGGCTTCCTTGAGATGGGTATTTCTCCCGAGCAGGCTCCCGACAAGCCGACCTATGTAAAGATCCACTTTGAAAAGGGTGTTCCGACCGCTATCGACGGAGTTGAGATGGATTCCGTAGCTCTTGTTACAAAGCTCAATGAGCTCGGCGGCGCAAACGGCATCGGACTTCTTGATATCGTTGAAAACAGACTTGTCGGTATGAAGTCAAGGGGCGTATATGAGACTCCGGGCGGAACGATCCTCTACAAGGCTCATGAGATGCTTGAAACAATCACTCTTGATAAAGAAACCTCGCACTATAAGGCACTTGTTGGTCATAAGCTCGGCGAGCTTGTTTACAATGCTCAGTGGTATTCACCGCTTACTCAGGCTATCCTTGCTTTTGTTAAGGAGACCCAGAAAACAGTTACAGGCGACGTAAACGTTAAGCTCTACAAGGGCAACATCATCAACGCAGGCGTAACATCTCCGTTCTCACTCTACGATCCCGAGATCGCAACATTTGATGAGGATGAGGTTTACAACCAGGCTGATTCGGCAGGATTCATCAACCTTTACGGTCTCCCGACCAAGGTTTATTCAAAGATGAAGAAAAAGGCCGGTCTTGACTAATCAATAAATAATCGGAGAATTAAAAAGCTATGGAAAAGATGTGGGCAGGCAGGTTTGCCAAGGAACTGAATAAGGAAGCCGATGATTTCAATTCGTCGATCCATTTTGACTGCAAGATGTATAAGCAGGATATAACGGGCTCGATGAAGCATGCGACAATGCTTGCAATGCAGAAGATCATCACCGACGACGATTGTGACAAGATTCTTGCCGGACTTCAGTCGATACTTGACGACCTTGACAGCGGTGCGCTTAAATTTGATATGGACGCCGAGGATATTCACATGTTCGTTGAGTCCGAGCTGACAAAGCGTATAGGCGACGTCGGCAAGAAGCTCCACACAGCGAGAAGCCGTAACGATCAGGTTGCCGTTGATATCCGTCTTTATCTCAGAGACGAGACGGAAGAGATTATTCCGCTCATCAAGAATCTGCTTGCTGCCATTCTTTCCGTTGCAAAGGATAATAAAAACACGATTCTTCCCGGATATACTCATCTTCAGCGTGCTCAGCCGATAACCTTTGCTCATCATCTTTTGGCTTACGCTATGATGTTTATCCGTGATATCGGAAGGCTTGAGGACGCTATGAAGAGGATGAATTATTCGCCTCTCGGCTCCTGCGCCCTTTCGGGTACAACATACAATACAAACCGTGAATTCGTCGCCGAGCAGCTCGGATTTGACGGAATCACGCTCAACAGCATTGACGGCGTTTCCGACAGGGATTTCTGCGTTGAGCTGATGAGTGCGTTTGCAACGATTATGATGCACCTTTCCCGTTTTTCAGAGGAGATTATACTCTGGTCGAGCTGGGAGTTTAAGTTCATTGAGCTTGACGACAGCTTTACGACGGGCTCAAGCATCATGCCGCAGAAGAAAAACCCCGATATGGCGGAGCTTGTCAGGGGCAAGACGGGCCGTGTATACGGCGACCTTTTCACAATGCTCACCGTTCTCAAGGGTATTCCGCTTGCATACAACAAGGATATGCAGGAGGACAAGGAGTGCATATTTGACAGCATTGCTACAGTTAAGCAGTGTCTTAAAGTTTTTGCTCCGATGATTGAAACAATGAAGGTCATCAAGGAGAATATGTATTCTGCGGCTCAAAAGGGCTTTATTAACGCAACCGACCTTGCCGATTACCTTGCTAAGAAGGGTCTTCCGTTCAGAAGCGCATATAAGCTTGTCGGTCAGATCGTTGCTCATTGCATTGATAACGGTCTCGTGCTTGAAACAATGCCGCTTGAGGATTACAAAAAGTACAGCGATTTGTTTGAGGAGGATCTTTTTACCGAGATTTCTCTCGAAACCTGCGTCTCCAAGAGAATTTCGGCAGGCGGAACGGGTCCCGAATCCGTTGAAAAGCAGATTGCGTATGTTGAAAATTATATTTAAACTTAAAAATATTTGGGCTGTCCTGATGAACAGCCCTTTTGTTCTAATTAAGTATTTGAAAATATTGTAAAACTATTTGAAAATTTTATTAAATGATGTATAATTACAGGAGGGTGATACCGATGGTTAATTTAAAAGGCAGAGATTTTCTGAAACTGCTTGATTTCACAAGCGAGGAAATTGAGTATCTCGTCGATCTTGCGGCTGATTTGAAAGCAAAGAAGAAAGCGGGAATTCCACACAGGATCCACGAGGGTAAGAATGTTGCTCTTATCTTTGAAAAGACAAGCACAAGAACGCGTTGCAGCTTTGAGGTCGGTGCTAACGATCTCGGCATGGGCTCAACCTATCTTGCCGAAGGTTCGCAGATAGGCAAAAAGGAGAGCATAGCCGACACGGCGAGGGTGCTCTCGGGCATGTTTGACGGCATCGAGTACCGCGGCTACGGTCAGGATCTTGTTGAGGAGCTTGCAAAGTATGCGAGCGTTCCCGTATGGAACGGCCTTACAAATGAATTTCACCCGACTCAGATTCTTGCCGACTTCCTGACTATTAAGGAGCAGTTCGGTCATCTTAAGGGAATTAACTTCGTTTACATGGGTGACGCAAGGTACAATATGGGCAATTCACTCATGGTAGGCTGCGCTAAAATGGGTATTAACTTCATCGCATGCGCACCGAAGAAGTATTTTCCCGACCATGACCTTGTTGACACCTGCAAGGCGATTGCAAAGGAAAACGGCTGTGAAATTAAATTCAGCGAGAATCCCACGGAGGCCGTAAAGGACGCAAACGTAATTTATACGGATGTTTGGGTTTCAATGGGCGAACCGATGGAGGTTTGGAAAGAAAGAATCGACGACCTTATGCCGTACCAGGTCAATCAGGCACTTATGGATGCGGCGGCAGACGATGTTGTATTTATGCACTGTCTGCCCGCTTACCACGACCATAAGACAAAGGTTGGCAAGGAGATCGGCGAAAGATTCGGCTGTGACGCTCTTGAGGTCACGGACGAGGTCTTTGAAAGCGAACGTTCAATCGTTTTCAGAGAGGCAGAAAACAGAATGCACACTATAAAAGCAGTTATGGCGGCGACATTATGATTAAAAAAGTTTACATTGTACTTGAAGACGGACACATTTTTGAAGGCAAAAGCTTCGGCGCAGAGGGCGAAGCTCTCGGCGAGCTTGTCTTTACAACAGGTATGGGCGGATATATTGAAACGCTCACCGACCCCAGCTATTACGGACAGATAGTCATGCAGACATTTCCCCTTATAGGCAACTACGGCATCATGGAGGAGGACTTTGAAAGCGATAAGTCCTACGTCAGCGGCTACGTTGTCAGAGAGTGGTGCGAGCTGCCGTCCAATTTCAGGACGGAATATGACCTCGACACCTTTCTCAAGAAGCAGGGAATAGTCGGCGTTTACGGTGTTGACACCCGTGAGATCACGAGAATAATCCGTGAAAAGGGCGTTATGAACGCAAAAATCGTCAGCTCGGTTGACAATATCGACTATGACGAAATCAAGGCTTACAGAATCGTTGACGCGGTCAAGAGTGTAAGCTGTAAAGAAAAATATACTGTATCGGACGGAGACACAAAGTATAAGGTTGCCCTGCTCGACTACGGTGCCAAGAAGAACATAATCCGCGAGCTTGTCGCAAGGGGCTGTGAGGTCACGGTCTATCCGTACGACACGCCTGCTGAGGATATCATCGAAACAAATCCCGACGGAATCATGCTCTCGAACGGTCCCGGTGACCCTGAAGAAAACATCGTTCCGATTGAAAACATAAAGGAGCTTGCAGGCAAATTCCCGATCTTCGGAATATGTCTCGGCCATCAGCTCACGGCTCTTGCAATGGGCGGAAAAACAATGAAGCTAAAATACGGCCACAGAGGCGTAAACCAGCCTGTAAAGCAGCTTGAAACGGGCAGAACATATATTTCAAGCCAAAATCACGGCTATGCGGTCGTTGCGGACAGCCTTGACAAGCGTTATTCAAGGCAGAGCTTTATAAATGCCAACGACGGCACCTGCGAGGGCGTTGAATACCGCAGTAAGCAGATGTTTACCGTTCAGTTCCACCCCGAGGCATGCTCAGGCCCCAAGGACACCAGATTCCTGTTTGACAGGTTTATTTCAATGATGGGAGGAAAAAACAATGCCGCTGAATAAAGACATAAAAAAGGTACTTGTTATCGGTTCGGGTCCCATCGTTATCGGTCAGGCGGCTGAGTTCGACTATGCCGGTGCTCAGGCCTGCCGCGTTCTCAAGGACGCAGGACTTGACGTTGTGCTTGTCAATTCCAACCCTGCAACCATCATGACGGACAATGCGCTTGCGGACGAGATTTATCTTGAGCCGCTGACGCAGGAAACCGTAAAGAGAATTATTGAAAAAGAGCATCCCGATTCTATCCTTGCGGGACTCGGCGGACAGACGGGACTTACAATAGCAATGCAGCTCGCCCAGAACGGCTATCTTGAAAGAATGGGCGTCAAGCTGCTCGGCACGAATGCCGAAGCCATTGACAAGGCGGAGGACAGACAGCTTTTCAGAGACACGATGCTCAAAATCGGTCAGCCTGTCGTTCCGTCGGATATCGCACACACCGTTGACCGAGCGGCAGAAATTGCGGCGGAAATCGGCTATCCCGTAATCATCCGTCCTGCTTTCACACTCGGCGGTGCAGGCGGCGGAGTTGTTTACAACGAAGAAGAATTAAGAATTATTGCATATAACGGATTGGAGCTTTCCCCTATCAATCAGATCCTTGTCGAACGCTTCATCGGCGGTTGGAAAGAGATTGAGTTTGAGGTAATGCGTGACAGCGTAGGCAACGTTATCGCTGTCTGCTCAATGGAAAATTTTGACCCCGTCGGCGTTCACACAGGCGACAGTATCGTTATCGCTCCTGCCGTAACGCTTTCGGACAAGGAATATCAGATGCTCCGTTCCGCTTCGCTTGATATTATCACCGAGCTTGGCATCGAGGGCGGCTGTAACTGTCAGTTTGCGCTCAATCCCGAGAGCTTTGAATATTCGGTTATCGAGGTCAACCCGAGAGTTTCCCGTTCGTCCGCTCTCGCTTCAAAGGCGACTGGCTATCCCATTGCAAAGGTTACAACCAAAATTGCACTCGGCTACACTCTTGACGAGATAAGAAACGACATCACGGGCAAGACCTGTGCCTGCTTTGAGCCTACGCTTGACTATGTTGTTGTCAAGTTCCCGAAGTGGCCGTTTGATAAGTTCGTCGGCGCAAGCCGCAAGCTCGGCACTCAGATGAAAGCGACGGGCGAGGTCATGTCGATCGCTCCGAGCTTTGAAATGGCGGTTATGAAGGCTGTCAGAGGCGCCGAAATTTCACTTGAAACACTCAATTATAATAAATTCCCCGAGGATATGGACGTCGTTGAACGTCTGCACGAGCAGGACGATCTGCGAATCTTCGCCGTGTTCAAGGCTCTTAAAGAGGGCGTAAGCATTGAGAAGATCCATGAGATCACGATGATCGACGAATGGTTCCTCGGAAAGCTCGAAAATCTTGCCGACTATGAAAAAATGCTTGAGAGCGGCAAGCTTGACAAGGATTACTACGAAAAGGGTAAAAAATACGGCTACAAGGATTCGACTATCCTCAAAATGGCAGGCAAGCTCCCCGAAAAGACGCTTGATGCCGTTTACAAGATGGTTGACACCTGCGGTGCGGAATTCAAGGCAGGAACGCCCTATTTCTATTCGACATATGACACCGACTGTGAATCGAGAGAAATTGAGAGAGGCGAAAAGAAGAGAATCATCGTTCTCGGCTCAGGTCCCATCCGTATCGGCCAGGGCATCGAATTCGACTACTCCTCCGTTCACTGCGTATGGACGCTCAAGGAGCTTGGCTACGAGGTCATCATCGTAAACAATAACCCCGAGACGGTTTCGACCGACTTCGACACGGCGGACAGACTTTATTTTGAGCCGCTCAACGATGAGGACGTAATGAACATCATCAAGGTTGAAAAGCCTGTAGGCGTTGTTGTTGCTTTCGGCGGTCAGACCGCTATCAAGCTCACAAAGTTCCTTGATGAGAACAATATCCCGATTCTCGGCACATCGGCTGAGGGCATTGACATTGCCGAGGACAGAGAGCGTTTTGACGAATTGCTCGAAAAATTCGGCATCAGTAGACCCAAGGGACAGACCATCATGGACACAGAGGACGCTATCAGAGCCGCAAACGAGCTTGAATATCCCGTTCTTCTCCGTCCGTCCTACGTTATCGGCGGACAGAATATGACTATCGCATATAACGACACGGACGTTAAGCGCTATATGGACATCATTCTTTCTCAGAAGATTGAAAATCCTGTTCTTGTCGATAAATACATGATGGGCACGGAGCTTGAGGTTGACGTTATCTCCGACGGCAAGGATGTACTCATCCCGGGTATCATGGAGCATATCGAGCGCGCAGGTGTTCACTCGGGCGACTCGATCGCGGTCTATCCCCCGTATAACATTCTCGACAGTATGATTGACAAGATTGTTGATATTTCGACAAAGCTTGCGCTTTCGCTCGGCACAAAGGGACTTGTCAATATTCAGTATCTCATCTATCGCAACGAGCTTTACGTTATCGAGGTCAATCCCCGTGCGTCAAGAACGATTCCTTACATCAGCAAGGTTACGGGCGTTCCGATGGTTGAGCTTGCAACAAAGGTCATGGTCGGCACAAAGCTTACCGAGCTTGGCTACGGCACGGGACTTTACAAAATTCCGCCGTATGTTGCGATCAAGGTTCCCGTATTCTCATTTGAGAAGCTCAATGACGTCAATTCTGAGCTCGGGCCCGAGATGAAGTCAACGGGCGAGGTTCTCGGCATAGGCAGAACCCTCAACGAGGCTCTTTTCAAGGGTCTTATTTCCGCAGGCTTTAAGGTCGGCCACGAGAGCACATACCACGACAAAAAATACAACGGCGGCGTGCTTATCAGCGTTCACGACAAGGACAAGCCCGAGGTTATATCGCTCGCAAAGAAGTTCGCCGATGTCGGCTTGAAGATTTATTCAACGCCGAACACGGGCAAGCTGCTCCAGTCGGCAGGCTTCAATGCCGAGATCATCGAAGCATTCAGCGACGGCAAGCATGTTATCGAAATGCTTGAAACAGGCAAGATTGATTACATCGTTTACACAGGCTCAACGGCTAAATCGACGATTGAAAACTTTATCAAGATTCACCGCCGTGCCGTTCAGCTTTCGATCTGCTGTCTTACCTCCCTCGACACGGCAAATGCGCTCTGCGACATTCTTTCAAGCCGCTTCACTCAGCGCAACACCGAGCTGGTTGACATAAACCACATGCGTTCAGAGCGCATGCGTCTGGGCTTTACAAAGATGCAGGCAACGGGCAACGACGATATCTATTTCAACAATATGGACAAGAGCATCCCCTCCCCCGAATCGCTGACGATCAACTTCACCGACCGTCATTACGGAATCGGCGGCGACGGCGTTGTACTTGTTGAAAAATCAGATGTTGCCGACGCAAAGATGATAGTATACAACGATGACGGAACGCAGACGCTCATGGCGGCTAACAGTATCCGCTGTGCGGCAAAGTTCCTCTACGACAACGGAATCGTGCCCAAAACGGCAATGACGATTGAAACCAACTGCGGTGTTAAAAACGTCAGACTGTATTCCTTCAACGGCGAGGTAAGATCCGCGCAGGTTGATATCGGCAAGCCCGATTTTGACCCTGCAAGCATTCCCATGAAAACCGATAATTACATGATAATCGACCAGCCCGTTGATATCGGCGGCGAGCCGGTCAACATCAGCTGTGTGACGATTGGCAATCCGCACTGCATTGTGTTCACGGACAACATTGACAACGTTGATCTCAACGAGTTCGGCGACAAGATCCGTAATTCCGATATTCTTCCCGAATACATCAACACGGGCATTGCGAGAATGATCGACAGAAACACGATAAAGCTCCGTTGCTACGAGAGAGCGGTCAACGGCGAGAGCCTCGGCTGCGGAACCTCGGCGGCTGCTGCGGTCGTTATCGCAACCGAAATGGGTCTTTGCAAGAAGGGCGAGGATGTTACGGTCAAGATGCCCGGCGGAGACGTCGTAATCACCTACACCGACGAAACGATTCTTGTCAACGGAGACACAAGAAAGGTTTACGAGGGCATTGTTGAATATTAAACACCCGAAGGATAATAATAAATCCGAATAATATTGCACGGGTAACCGCCGAAAGTCGTACTGCGATTTATTCGGCGGTTTTCCGTTTTCTGAAAGGACAATTGCTATGTGCACTGCGGCAACTTATAAAACAAAAGATTTTTATTTCGGCAGAACCTTGGACTATGAATTTTCATACGGCGATGAAATTACAATTACTCCGAGAAATTATGTATTCAATTTCAAGCACACCGAGCCGATCAAAAGTCACTATGCCGTCATCGGAACGGCTCACGTTGCGGACGGATATCCCCTTTACTACGATGCAATTAACGAAAAGGGGCTTTGTATCGCAGGGCTTAATTTTGTAGGCAACGCGGTCTACGCTCAGCCTGCCGATGGCAGGGAAAGCATTGCACAGTTTGAGCTTATTCCGTGGCTTCTCGCTCAGTGCGCCTCGGTCAATGAGGTTCAGTCGCTTCTGGCAAAAACGAACCTTGTCGGCACTCCGTTCAGTGACAAGCTCACGACAGCTCAGCTTCACTGGATGATTGCCGATAAGAACAAGTCTATTACAGTTGAAGCCGTAGCGGACGGACTTAAAATATACGACAATCCCGTTGGTGTGCTGACAAACAATCCGCCGTTTCCGTGGCATATGCAAAGGCTCAACGACTTTGCTCACCTCTCGCCGAAGCAGCCCGATATCAGCTTTTCAAGCGATATTCCGTTTAACCTGTACAGCCGCGGAATGGGTGCTATGGGACTTCCGGGAGACCTTTCCTCGTCATCGCGCTTCATAAGAGCGGCATTCACCAAAATGAACTCGGTTTCGGGCAGCTCCGAGGAGGAAAGCGTCAGTCAGTTTTTTCACATTCTCGGCGCCGTTGAACAGCAGAGAGGCTGCTGTGAGGTCGCAAAGGGCAAGTATGAGATAACGATTTACACCTCCTGCTGTAATGCGGATAAGGGAATCTATTACTACACAACATATGACAATCACAGAATAAACGCTGTGGATATGCACCGCGAAAACTTGGACGGGAGCGAACTTATACGCTATCCCCTCCTGAAAGATGAAGATATTTTCAGACAAAACTAAAATAACGGAGCTGTCGCAATGACAGCTCCGTTATTTTTATCTTACTTTTTAAACAACCCGAAAAGTCCGCCCTTCTTTTCCTCTTCGGCAGTTTCGATCGAGGTCACCTTATAACCTGTATCGTCGATCACCTTACGAAGCCTTTCTTCATCAAGCGGCTTTTCCGTTAAGATGACCGTTTGCTTCTTTGTGTGGGAGGAAGTAACCTTTTTGACCTTGAATTCACGGCGTATCGCATCGTTGATGTGGCTTTCACACATTCCGCACATCATGCCGTCAATTCCCATTGTGATTTTCAACATTCGTATCATCCTTTCTGTTTGCTATGTTATATAATAACGCTTTTACCTTGGTTGTGCAAGCAAAAGTTACACCCGTTAATGCCACGGAAAGTAAAATCTCTTCAAATTCACTCATTATTCCGCACCCTTGAGAGCCTCAACCATGTCGATTTTCTTATTCTTGCGCGAAACCATGAGGCTGACGAGAAGCGACATGCCGACCGTCAGCACAACGCTGATTACAACCGAGAACACGCTGATCTGCATTTTCATTTCGTATTCGCCCGCAAGCGCTTTGAGGAGATAATCGAGCGTGCCTATTCCTGCGGGAATTCCGAGAATTACACCGAAAATCGAGAGCCAGAGATTCTGACCGATAAGAAGCTGTCCGATTTTTTTGTTTTTGAATCCGACAACCTTGAGTGTTGCCATCTCACGGTAACGCTCCGTATAGCTCATAATGCCGAGATTATAGAGAACAACAATGCCGAGAACAAGCGCACCGAAAACAAGAAGCGTGATCATTGTGTTGAAAATATCAATAAATGTTTCAAACGAATCCATTATCATCTGCTTTGACTGAATACTCTTAATGCTTGTATCTGTGGAAATATCGGATTTCTGCGTTTTTGTGTAAGCCGAGTCAAACGCGAACGGAAGCTTGATTTCCTTAGCGTAATCCGAGCTTATCGCTATGCTTTCGGTAACGCTTCGCATTATTTTGCCGATTTTTACAGTGTATTCCTTGTCCGTGCCGAACGGGCTGAATGTAAGCTCGTCTCCCTCCTTGACGTTGAATTCCTCCGCAAGTCTCTCGCAGATCAATGCGCCGTCGTTCGGGAGCTTTACATAGTCCATATCCTCGCCGGGGAAAGCAACAAGGTCATGCTCGATTTTGTAAACATCGACCGAAATTGTTTTGTCCTCCGCCTGAACGCTGACCGATGCACTGAGGTCGGCATCATATTTTTCGGCGAGCTTGTCTTTCTGCTCGTTCGTTGCGTTTTCGGTAAAATAGATTCTTGAAGAATACTTCATCGCACCGTCGTAGTAGGTATCAAGGAAGCCGTTCATCGTATCCCGCATGCCGAACGATGCCATAATAAGCAGTGTACAGCCGACAATTCCGAAAAGGCTCATCGCCGTACGGGATTTGTGGCGAACGATGTCACGCATGTTCCAGCGTGTGCCGAACGAAAGCTTGTGAAAAAGCTTCGTTCTTTCAATAAGCATCGGCTTCATTTTCTTAGGCGAATAGGGTCTGAGCGCGTCCGCCGCGGTGCCCTTGAGCATCTTTCTGACTGAAAGGAAGCCGATAAGCGTAAGAACAACGATTATCGCCGCGAGAATGTAGTAGCAGAAGCTCGGAACATAAAGCTTCCATTCGGGCATATCAAAGTATGTACCCATCATTCCGTCGGGGTTCATAATGTACCACGCGATGAAAAAACCAAGACCGCCGCCGATTGCCGAGCCGATAATTCCTATCATAAACGCATACGACGTGTAATGCCTGAGAATACGCTTGTTCTTGAAGCCGAGCGCCTTGAGTGTACCGATCTGCGTTTTTTCCTTTGCCGTCAGGCGGTGCATGGTCGTAACCATTGTCAGAACGGCAATGAGCAGGAACAGCACAGGCAAAACCGAACCCATTGTCTGACCCTCTTCAACCTCGCCGTGTGCGTTGGAATATGAGGCGGACTCATCCTTCGTGAGAATAAGCGCCGTGTTGCCGAGAGCATCATCGGCTTTTTCCGTGAAGTCCTTTTTAGACATCGACGAAACAATGTTTATCTGCGGATAATAGTCTCTGCCGATGGCTTTTTCGTACATTACGGGTGAGACATAGGCAAAGCCGAACGTGTTGTAATCGGGCATGAGCTGGCTCGAATCACGAACGCAGATAAGCTGTTCGCCCGACTTTATAAGACCTTTAATAACACCTTTCATTTCAATGCCCTTGTAGGCAAGAATTATGCTGTCGCCGACCTTGAAATCGTTTGCATCGGTATATCTGTCGGAAAGCCATACGCCGTCGGCGCTTTTTGCATCGTATTTTTCACCGTCGGTTACAAGCACTCCCGAAACCTTTTCGTTCGTCGTGACCGTGAGCGCAACAGCATCGTCCTTTCTGTCCTTAACATCGGCGGCAACGCTGACATAGCGGCCTGCATTGTCAACTCCGTCAATATCCTCTATCTTTTTAAGATCATCGGCAGAATAGCCTTTTTCGGAGATTATTCTGTAATCGGCGTAGCCTGTCTTTTCAAAGAAAGACGAGGTGTTGCCCTCAATGCTGTACCATTCCATATTGAAGCCGACGAATATTCCCGTGCCTATTGCGATCATTATGATCATCGAAATAAACTGTGCACGGTAAAGACCCATCGTCCTCCAAAGCTTTTTGAATAACATATCGTCACCCCTTTACCAATCAATACTGTCGGCAGAGGCGGGATTTTTCTGTTCCTTCTGCGAAACGATCTTTCCGTTTTTAACTCGTACAACCACATCAGCCATTTTTGCAATGTTCTGGTTGTGGGTAACTATTACGATCGTTTTGCCGTAGTCGCGGGCCATTTTAAGAAGGAGCTTGAGCACCATAACGCCTGTTTCGGAGTCAAGCGCACCTGTCGGCTCATCGCAAAGAAGAATTTTCGGATTCTTGGCAAGCGCACGGGCAATGGAAACTCTCTGCTGCTCGCCGCCCGAAAGCTCCGACGGGAAATTTTTCAAATGGTCGGAAAGACCGACTTCTTCAATCATCTTTGTTGCCGAGAGTGCATTGGGCGCAATCTCTTTAACAAGCGCAACGTTTTCATGAACCGTCAGCGTAGGCACAAGATTATAGAACTGAAAAACGAAGCCGACCTTTTCCGCCCTGTATTCGGCAAGCTCATTGTCCGAGAGGGTGGAAATGTCCTTGCCCTCAACAAATATTTTGCCGTCCGTCGGGCTGTCAAGACCACCCAAAAGGTTGAGCAAGGTGCTTTTTCCTGCACCGCTCGGACCGAGAACAACAACAAACTTACCCTCATCGAGCTTCATGCTGACATTATCCAACGCTTTCAGCTGATGGTCGCCGCTTTGATAAACACGGCTGACATTTTTGAATTCAACAATAGCCATAACTACCTCTCAATCTGTTAGCATAAGCTAACCGCGAATGATTTTTTTACAGACGGTATATCCGTCTGTATACATCTTCATGCATTATTCAGTTAGCATAAGCTAACTACCACGGTTATTCTATCATCAATGCCCTGCAATGTCAACATCTTTTGTAAAATTTTTCTTTATATATAATAAATTACAAACAGCGCTTTTGCTTTTAAGAGAACGTTGAGAATACTTTTGACAATTACATAAATAATATGGTAAAATATAATTTGGTGATTCTATGAAAATCGGAAATCTTGAAATAAAAGGACATGCTTGCCTTGCGCCCATGGCAGGAGTTGCCGACAGAGCCTTCCGCGAGCTTTGCATGAGCTACGGTGCGGCATACGTTATCAGCGAAATGGTCAGCTCAAAGGGCTTGACGATGCAGGATAAAAAATCAAAGGAGCTTCTTTACCTCTCGGATGCGGAGCGTCCCGCAGGCGCTCAGATATTTGGCGACGACCCGGAAATCATGGCTAAAGCGGCATTAAAGGCTATGGAGTTTTCTCCCGACTTTATCGACATAAACATGGGCTGCCCTGCTCCGAAAATTGCAGGCAACGGCGGCGGCTCGGCTCTTCTTAAAAAGCCCGAGCTTATCAGCCGAATTGTTGAAAAGGTCGTTGAGGTATCCCCTGTTCCCGTCACCGCAAAAATACGAATCGGCTGGGACGAGAACAGCATAAATGCGGTTGAGATCGCGAAGCGAATCGAAGCCGCAGGCGCAGACGCGATCACGGTTCACGGCAGGACAAAAACGCAGATGTACGCTCCGCCCGTGTCGCTTGACGAGATTGCACGGGTCAAAGAAGCGATTTTGATACCCGTCATCGGCAACGGCGATATCGTTGACGGAAAGAGCGCAAAAAAAATGCTCGATGAGACGGGCTGTGATTTTCTTATGGTCGGCAGAGGAGCTTTGGGAAATCCGTGGATATTTCAGTGCATAAATGCATATCTTAACAACGAAGCGACTTATACCGAGCCGACGCTCGAAGAAAAAATGAACGTCATGCTCCGCCACATCGGAACCCTTTGTGAATACAAGGGATTTCGTGTCGGCATGCGCGAAGCGCGTAAACATGCCGCTTGGTACATCAAGGGCATACGCGGTGCGGCGGCATTCAGGCAGGAAATAGGTCAGCTTTCGACGATGGAGGAATTAAAGTCGCTTGCCGAGAGGGTCATTGCTTCTCAGGAGTAAAATATTCAGTATTCATTGAATATTCATCGACAAAATTGGCAATATTCCGACTGTTCGAAAATTAAGTTTTCCACACGTAAAGGCTGATGCCTTTACGAATTTTCCACAAAGCAGGTCAAAAAGCCTTGAAAGTGCGTTGGATTTTCCACACTTTCCACCGAGTTTTCCACCGTGACAAGTGATTTTGCTTGTCGTAAAGCAAAACACCTTTACATCGAGAAAAATATTCATTTCGGCTTTCAATATGCATTCCTTGCTTGGCAAAGCCCCGAAAAAGTAAAAAAATCCAACGATTTTATCAATAAATTGCGAAAATTCTATTGACAAAAGCTCAAAATAACACTAATATCTTTTAGTGAGTAAAAATAACCAAATTGGAGGAGTTCTATCCATGTCAGTATCAGTATTTGAAAGACTGCAAAAGATAATCGCCGAACAGCTTGAAATCGACGAGGACGATATCCGCCCCGACAGCGATATCATTGACGATCTCGGCGCAGACAGTCTCGACATTGTTGACCTTGTAATGAGCATTGAAGACGAGTTCCAGGTTGAGGTTCCCGACGAAGCGGTTGAAGAAATGAGAACCGTTGACGACGCAGTAAGATATATTGAGGATCACGAATAAAATAAAAGGCGGTAGTAAAATTGGCACAGCAGAAAAAAATGGTTGAAGAAATCACGTCAATGGACGAGGATTTCGCAAAATGGTACACAGACGTTGTTAAGAAGGCTGAGCTTTGCGAATACACAAGCGTTAAGGGCTGTATGGTTATCAGACCCTACGGCTATGCGATTTGGGAAAACATTCAGCGCATCATGGACGGCATGTTCAAAGCAACAGGTCATGAGAACGTATGCATGCCCATGTTCATTCCCGAAAGCCTGCTTGAAAAGGAAAAGGATCACGTTGAGGGCTTCGCTCCCGAGGTTGCATGGGTAACCCACGGCGGCAACGAAAAGCTTGAGGAAAGACTTTGCGTCAGACCCACATCCGAAACTCTTTTCTGCGAGCATTATGCAAACATCGTTCATTCATACAGAGATCTCCCGAAGCTCTACAATCAGTGGGTAAGCGTTGTTCGCTGGGAAAAAACAACACGTCCCTTCCTGCGTACAAGAGAGTTTCTTTGGCAGGAGGGTCACACGATCCATGCAACAGCCGAGGAGGCTCAGGAGGAAACGATCCGCATGCTCAACGTTTACGCCGAGTTCTGCGAGAAGTATCTTGCAATGCCTGTTGTAAAGGGCGTTAAAACCGAGAAAGAGCGTTTTGCGGGTGCTGAGGATACATACACCATCGAGGCTCTTATGCACGACGGCAAGGCTCTTCAGAGCGGTACATCTCACTATTTCGGTGACGGCTTTGCAAAGGCATTCGGAATCCAGTTCACGGGCAAGGACAACAAGCTTCATCACCCGTTCCAGACCTCATGGGGTACAACGACACGTCTTATCGGCGCGATCATCATGACCCACGGCGATGACAACGGACTTGTTCTTCCGCCGGCAGTCGCTCCGATTCAGCTTGTTATTATTCCCATCGCCTCTCATAAGGAGGGCGTACTTGATAAGGCTAACGAGCTTAAGAATAAGCTTGCAGGCGTCTGCCGAGTTAAGCTTGACGATACAGACAACAGCGCCGGCTGGAAGTTTGCGGAATACGAGATGAAGGGCGTTCCTCTTCGTCTTGAGATAGGTCCCAAGGATATTGAAAACAACCGCTGTGTTGTTGTTCGCCGCGATAACGGTGAGAAGATCTTCGTTTCACTCGATGAGCTTGAAACAAAGATTCCCGAATTGCTTGAAGCGGTCCGCGACGGTCTTTATCAGAAAGCGATCGACCGCAGAGCAGCAATGACCTTTACGGCGAAGGATTATGCCGAGCTTAAGGACATTGCAGACAACAAGCCGGGCTTCATCAAGGCTATGTGGTGCGGCGACAGAGAGTGTGAGGATAAGCTCAAGGACGAGCTCGGAATCACATCGCGCTGTATTCCGTTTGAGCAGGAGCATCTCGGCGACACCTGTGTTTGCTGCGGCAAGCCTGCAAAGCACATGCTCTATTGGGGCAAGGCATATTGATTTAGCTATAATATTAAAGACATTCCCGAAAAAGGAATGTCTTTTTTGTTTGGTTAAGTTGAAGATTTATTTTACACAGAAAACATCTCGCCTCCCCTGCAGGGGAGGTGGCACGACGTAGGCGTGACGGAGGGGTTAGAATTTACTCAAACTTTACTCCCTCAGTCACGGACGAGCCGCGACAGCGTCTCGCTGCGGTTCGGTCACGTCGCGGCTCTGACAGTCCACCGGACTGTCATTCACTACCGCGCCGACACTTCGCTACCCCGTAGGAGGAGCCCACGCTCAAAACGAATTTCATCAAACCTTTCAACGCTTTGCAACGCAAAATACCTTTTCTTTTCACTATTCTCTTTTATCTTTTCTCTCAAAAAACGCCTCCCCTTGCAACAAGGGAAGGCATAAAAATGTATATTTTTTCTGTATTACTTCTTTGTCTGCTGGGTCGGGCCGTAGTTTGCCGCACCTGTATATGCGACATCCTCGGGTGTCGGGTAATATTTCGGCTTGGAGAGGTCACGCTGATAAAGTCTGACATGCTCGCCTCTCGGCGTCAAATCAACGACATCACAGCCGCGCCAGTAAACCGTAAATTCAATTCCGCGCACTGTTTCCTTCTTCTCAACCGTATCAATGTTGAATGTAAGCTGAAGAACGTCCCCTGCTTTCATTTCCGCAAAGGTGCCATCAATCTTTTCTCCGTTGAGCGTGACCGTCATGTCACGCATCCAATCGTACCTGCGGAAGCCTGCCTTACAAGCCCTTTTTGCCGTCAGGCGAATTATGCCGTCATTCGGAATAAATGACTCCATTTTTATTTCATCTATTTCCTTGTCGCATGGAATATTAACCGTCAGAACACCGTCGTTCTCCGTTATCGCATTATCCCACACGGTTTTCAGCGCCACGGGAGCCGTACCGACGCAGCATCCGGCAATTGAACGGAAACGTGAAAGCGAAATTGAATTTGGCTCGCTTCCGCCCGTAAATCCGCCGATCATACGCTTGTCGATGTCACGGTAGGTTATTCCGTCACCGTCGGGTCTTGAATTGTCGCACTCGACATAGCCCGTATATTTAACCTGATTTTCCATCAGCTGATTGCGTGCAAAGAGGTTCATATCGTTCCAATATTCCTCATAGCCGCATTTGATAAGCTCGTCGGCGCAGACTATCATATCCCTGATACAGCAGGTCTCGCAGTGCTCCTCCTCAACGGGATGCCACTGTGCATATTCGGGCACCCAGCCGAAATCCGAGGAAAGCGAGCGGACATAATCATAAATCGCTTTGCCGTCTTTGATATATCTTTCCTCGTTTGTGAGCCTGCCGAGCTTCACAACTCCGCACGCAAACCACATCGCCGAATGAACGTGTCCGAAAAACTCCATTTTATAGTTAAAATATTTTGAGGTATCGAGAACATAGTTTGCAATACCTCTTGCAAGGTCAAGAGCGACCTCATCACCCTTTAATTCATATCGGCGGATAAGCGCCTGCATCGACACCGCATTGCGGATCACCTGCTCTCCCCTGCCCGTGTGACGGGTAAGATCAAAGCCGCCCTCTTTCAAATAAACATCGTTCGGGAATTCGTAAAGCGGCTCGTCCTCATCATAATCGCCCGACCAAAATGTACACACCTTACGCTCAATCACAAGCGAACGCATACCGCGGACAAGCTCGGAGGCACGTTTTTCCGCCTCCTCATCCTCGGGATATTCCTCGGTGATCATATTGAGCGCAGGCAAAATATATCCCATTTCATGAAAAGATGCATGAACAGTGTGCGTCCACGGGTATTTCTCGCAGAAGCGCAGTCCATGCTCGCCCCACGATTTCATAAGATGACGGCGCAGTGATTGCTTGACGTCATCACCCTCATTTGTATTGAGCATACGCATTGCGCTTGTCAAGCCCTCATACCATGAACCGACAAGCTCGGCATCGTCAACACGGCAATGAGCCGCCTCGGCAGGCTTTTTGTTCGGAAGCAGAAGCCAATAGGGCAGGTTATCATATGCCTTGTCGCACATATTCGTTATGTAATGATGAACCAACCTTGCGCTGTTTATCGGATCAAATTTTTCGTACATTTACAATCACCTCATGATAAGCCTGCTTTGCATAATTATATATGTATTTTATCATAATATCCGCCACTGTTCAATCATTGTCAAAAATTTTTTTGATTGACTGAAATGCAAAACAATATTATAATATTCAAAAAAGTTATTGAAGGATAGATTTCATGAAGGTTTTCAAAAGGCTGTCTGCAATTCTGCTTGCGGCGGCTATGATAACACTGACCTCGTGTCAGGTCAAAAAGACATATTCAAATGATATTTCTACTCTCCCCGATCATGGAAACTCAAGACCTGTTGTTGATAATATAACGCAAGAGACGGCCTCACAGACAGCCGCGCAGGCTACGACCGCTACGACATCTACCACTGCAACCGCAGTGTCAACGGCGGCTGTGACAACGACAAAGGCACCTGCCGACCTGTACAAGACAGCACTCACCTACTGCGTTGACACGGACAGATTCAGCCAGCAGAAAAATATTGACAAACGCATTTATCCCGCAAGCATGACGAAATTTCTTACCGCTTACACGGCGCTCAAATATGTAAAGCCCGAGACGAAATTCAAGGTCGGCTCCGAGCAGGACATGGTTCAGCAGGGTTCAAGCCTTTGCCTTATTCAAAAAGGAAACGTGCTGACACTTTACGATTTAGTGACAGGGCTTTTGCTGATGTCAGGCAATGATGCGGCTTACGCAATAGCTGTCGGCACAGCGCGTCAGCTTCGTCCGAACGATAAGCTCAGCGACAAGCAGGCGGTCGCATATTTCTGCGAGCTGATGAACCAAACCGCCAAGGAAATCGGCATGACGGACAGCCGGTTTGAAAATCCCGACGGGTGGGACAACGAGAAGCAGTACACCACCACAGAGGATCTTCTGACGCTGACGAAATGTGCAATAAAAAATCAGAGTATTAAAAAGATAATTTCTATCAAAGAGACTAAGGTTACATTTGCCGCAGGCGGAAGCATAACGTGGAAGAACCACATCAAGCTCATTGACCCAAAAAGTCCGTACTATTGCAAGGAATTTGTCGGCGGCAAGACAGGCACTACCGACAGCGCAGGCTACTGCCTGATATCGGTATTCGAGAAGAACGGCAAAACCTATATAATCATTGTAACAGGATGCAAGGACGATAATTCACGTTGCGCCGCCACACTCGATTTGTACGGACGGATTAAGTGATTGTTTCATTTAAAACAAAAGGCTTGTCATAGCCTTTAATTTTATTCAATTCCAAACAGCCTGCGTGCATTTTCGTTTGCAGTGTCGAAAAGCGTTTGAGTGTCGGTGTGTCTGACCTCGGCGAGCTTTTCGGCAGAATATGCAATCAGATCCGATGAGTTGCGCTGACCTCTAAACGGCACGGGCGTCATATACGGGCAGTCCGTTTCGAGCAGCAGTCTGTCCTCGGGAACGATTTCTGCAACCTCAAGCGGCTTGCGTGCGTTCTTGAACGTGACCGCACCGCCGAGACCGATATACATGCCGAGCTTCAGCACCTCTTTTGCCATCTCGGCGCTTCCCGAGAAGCAATGCACAACGCCCTTGGGCTTGTACTTTTTCAAGAGGTTCATCGTGTCCTCGTGCGCCTCGCGGTCATGAACGATAACGGGCAGGTCAAGCTCGTTTGCGAGAATAATTTGCTTTTCAAAAATATCAAGCTGTTTATCCTTCGGGACAAAATCGTAGTGGTATTCCAATCCTATCTCGCCGACAGCAACGCATTTCGGGTGCGAATAAAGCTCCCTGATTTTTTCAAGCTCGTCGTAAGATACGTCCGTAATATTGCTCGGGTGAATTCCGACCGCCGAATAAAAATATTCGTATTTCTCGGAAAATTCAATGCTTCTGAGGCTCGATGCAAGGTCACAGCCGCAGTTGATTATATTTACAACACCCTTTGAGGGCAGAGATTTCAAAAGCCAGTCTCTGTCCTCATCGAATTTTTCATCGTCATAATGGGCATGTGTGTCAAAAATTGAGTGGTACATTATCTTATCTTTGCTCCGTTCGGCATGCCGTCAACAAATACTACCTTTGCCTCGTCGCCTGCGTCGGCGGCAAGAATCATTCCGTTGCTCTCAACGCCGCAAAGCACGGCAGGCTTGAGATTGGAAACAACGATGACCTTGTGACCGATAAGCTCCTCGGGCTTGTACCATTTTGCAATTCCGCTTGCAACGATTCTCGGCATTTTGCTTCCGTCGTCAAGCGTGAGCTTCAAAAGCTTTTTCGCCTTTTTGACAGGCTCACAGTCCTTGATCTCAGCAACCTTGAGCTCAACCTTAGAAAAATCCTCAATGCCTATCTTTGCAAGACCCTCGGCTTCCTCAACCTCGGCATTTTCCTCCTTGGCAGCCTCCTGAGCGGCTTCGGCTCTCGCCTCGATCTTCTCAAACATTTCCTTTGCGTCAATTCGTGCAAAGAGCGGCTCTGCCTTACCTACAACAGTGCCTGCCTTGAGTGCACCGAAAGCGGAAAGCGAATCATAATCCTTGATATCCGTATTCATCTGAGCGAGAATCTTCTCCGAGGTTTCGGGCAGGAACGGAGAAAGAAGAACAGCTACGAAACGAATGCTTTCAAGCAGATTGTAAAGCACGGTACCGAGACGTGCTTTCTTGCTTTCATCCTTTGCGAGCGCCCACGGAGTAGTCTCGTCAATATATTTGTTACAGCGCTTTGCGAGCGTGAAAATTGCGTCAAGCGTGTCGCTGACCCTGTATTCCGAAAGGAGCTTATCAACCTTGCCGACTGTCTCAACCGCAAGGGTCTTAAGCTCATCGTCGAGTGCTTCCGTTACATCGCCCGACTGAACAACGCCGTCAAAATACTTGTTCGTCATGGCGATAGTTCTGTTGACGAGGTTGCCTAGAGTGTTTGCAAGATCGGCATTATAACGTTCGATCATGTTCTCGTATGTGATTGAACCGTCCGAAGCGTAGGGCATTTCGGCAAGCAGATAATATCTTACAGCGTCAACGCCGAAAAGCTCAACAAGATCGTCGGCATAGATGACGTTGCCCCTTGATTTTGACATTTTATCCGTTCCAAAAAGAAGCCACGGATGACCGAAAACCTGCTTTGGAAGCGGCTCTCCGAGAGCCATAAGCATGATCGGCCAGTAGATCGTATGGAAGCGGACAATGTCCTTGCCGATTATATGAACGTCGGCAGGCCAATATTTCTTGTACTGATCGCTCGAACCGTCGGGATCGTAGCCGATACCCGTGATATAGTTTGCGAGAGCGTCAAGCCAAACGTAAACAACGTGCTTCGGGTCAAAGTCAACAGGAATACCCCACTTAAACGAGGTTCTCGAAACGCAAAGATCCTGAAGACCCGGCTTGATGAAGTTATTGAGCATCTCTTTCTTTCTGCTCTCGGGGTAGATGAAGTTTTCGTTGCTCTCAATGTATTCCTCCAACTGCTTCTGATACTTTGAAAGCTTGAGGAAATATGCCTCCTCACGGGCAGGCTTTACCTCACGGCCGCAGTCGGGGCATTTGCCGTCAACGAGCTGTGATTCCGTCCAGAAGGACTCGCAGGGAGTGCAGTACATTCCCTCATAGTGTCCCTTGTAGATATCGCCTTGATCATAGAGCTTTTTGAAAATCTTCTGAATGACCTTCTCGTGGTCGGGGTCGGTCGTTCTGATGAACTTGTCATAGGTCGTGTTCAAAAGGTCGCAAATCTCCTTGATCTCACCTGCTACACGGTCAACGTGCTGCTTCGGTGTGATACCCTCGGCGGCGGCGATCTCCTCAATCTTCTGACCGTGCTCGTCAGTGCCTGTCTGGAAGAAAACGTCGTAGCCCTGCAATCTCTTGTATCTTGCAATTGCGTCGGTCATTACAATCTCATAGCTGTTGCCGATATGCGGCTTGCGCGAGGTATAGGCAATAGCAGTCGTAATGTAAAATTTTCCTTTACTCATTATATATCCTCCTCTGTTTATTATTGTCAAAATAATATTGTTTAAATAAATTTAGCTATAACGTTATGGTTTAGATAATGTTTGTCTGGGACGTCAAAAAGCACAGGCAATACTTTTGTATTGGCGAGCATTTTTAGTGTTTACGGCGGAAAAATAGCCAACGAGAACAAATAAAAAAAGTCTCAAAGTATAATATACTTTGAGACGAGAAAACCCGCGGTACCACTCAATTTGTAATCCTTATCGGAATACCACTCGATTCTTTAACGCAGAAATACGGAAGCCCCTACTGCCGTTTCAGGACTTCGGCTCAAAAGCCATAGGTGCTTGGAGCTTCACTATCGGCTCTCACCTGCCGCCGACTCTCTGAAAAGCTTTGCTCCGACCCTCTTTATCACAGCCGTTGCAAGAATAATAACACCAAATCGAAAAAAAGTCAAGGTCAGATAAGCTTTGCTTCTGCCTCATCTCCGTTATTTTTCCTTGTAAGCCTTGTTTTAATGCACGGAACAAGCGTTCCGACTACGGTACAGACAATCCATTCGATATATGCGTTGTAAGTTATCAGCGTTCTGATGATCTGCGTCGGATTGGAGCCGAGATTCTGTATATAATCGCTTTTGTAAAACGCAATCATCAGCGCCGCAACGAAGAAAACCGTGTTTAGAAATCCGCCGCTGAATGATGACGTAATGTTCGCAAATATCGGCGATGTGTTTCTGCTGAAAAGCTTATGTATCAGTCCGCAGCTGAGACCCATAAGCGCTCTCGGGATAATACAGACCAAAAGCGATAAAGGCACGCTGATATGGATAAACGTCTGACCGAAAGCATAGCTCGGATCAAAGCAATGCACAAAGCTTGAAACTCCGAAAACCGTTCCGAGATAAAGGCCGCAGAGCGGACCGTACTGTACGGCACCGATAACGACCAAGATAGGCAAAAGCGTTATGGACGCTCTCGGCATTTTAAAATAGCCGAGTGGTGTAAAGCTCATTACTATTATGAGCGCAGTCAAAATCGCTATAAATATCAATTTCTCTTTTCTGTTTCCCCTTAAAGATGTTTCCATTTTTTAAGAACCCTTCCGTTTATAAATATTTTTCAAGCCCTCAAGAATAAGATCACGGTCAAAAATAATTTCTCGATCGCAATTTTTAACAATTTCCTCTGCCAAGCCGCCTGTAGCGACCGTTGTTTTAACTTTCTTTCCGAATTCCTTTTCCATTCTCGCCGTCAGTCCGTCAAGCATTGCCGCAGTTCCGAAAACCGTGCCCGATTGCATGCAGTCTACCGTATTGGTTCCGATCGAAGTCGGCGGTGCGGTCAGCCTGACCGCAGGAAGCTGTGATGTCTTTTTCGCAAGCGCTTCAAGCGATATCCCGACGCCTGCCGAAATCGTACAGCCGAGGAACGTTCCGTCCTCATCAATAAGAATGATTTTTGTCGCCGTACCGAGATCCGCTATAAAGCAAGGCAACTCATATTTATCAATCGCCGCAACAGAAGCCACCGCCAGATCGGCTCCGAGGAAGCCCTCGGTACCCGTAACGATTTTCAGTCCCGTGCCGATATCTGAGGTCAGCACATGCGGAGTTATTCCCGTAACGGTCTCAACCGCCTTACCGACAGCATTGACGACTTCGGGAACAACACTGCTGATTATCGCGCCCGAAAATCCCGAACAGCTTGCGTCATGAAGCTTAAAAATATTAAGAAGCTCGACGGAATACTGATCGCTTGTTCTCTTTCTGTCCGTTGCCAAGCGAGATGTGAAAAGCAATTCGTCGCCCTCATAAATTCCCATCGTTATATTGGTATTGCCGATATCTATTGTCAAAAGCATATCAATCACCGTTTAAAATTATATTGGCTTTCAATCCAAAAGTCAATATTATCAATATAACAGTCACAATAAACTGCGTTTTTTGGACTTTTTACCATTTTATAACTGCCCGTTTTTGTATATTTGCCGAAAAAATCAAACACTGTTGAAAAAAACGCAAAAATATGATACGATGAACTGAGTAAACGGAGGCATATTATGAGGATTTTACAAAAAGGATTCAATTATTCACAGGACGGTCCCGGTAACCGTCTTGTCTACCACCTGCAAGGGTGCAATTTCAAATGCAAATGGTGCTCCAATCCCGAAAGTATGCCGCTTTTTTCCGACAAGGCTGAGGACGTTTTGAACGATGATGTCGTCAAAGAAATTGAGCGAAGCAGAATGATGTTCTTTGACGGCGGCGGAGTGACATTTACAGGCGGCGAGCCGACCCTACAGCCTGACGATCTTATATATGTATTGCAAAAAGCACAGGAGCTCGGAGTAAATACGGCTATTGAGAACAATGGCTCAAGCCCGAGACTTTGCGAAATTTCCGATTACGTCGATTATATGATAATTGACATAAAACAGCCCGATGACGCTATACATAAAAGGTATGTCGGACACAGCAACAAAATGACAGTCGAAAACCTCATAAAGCTTTCGCATAAGCGCAATCAGCTTCACGTCAGAATTCCGCTGATAAATCACGTCAACACAGACCCCGAGCCGTTCGCGGAGCTGTTTAAAAAAATGGATATGACAAATACGGTTGTAGAGATCCTCGCCTATCACGAATTCGGCAAGTGCAAATGGACAGAGGAATATCAGATAACGGACGGATTTGTGACCGACGAACAAATAAAGTTCTTCAAAGCCCGTCTTGAAAAGGACGGTATACATTTTGTAACAACCTGAGCGGAGGTAACGGTATGATATTTGACATTTATACACCCGAAAAAGTGACCGAAAAGGCAAAGGCACTCTTCAAGCACGAGAGAGCCAAGGACAGACTCGACGGTTGGTTCATCGCCAAGGAAAAGGAGCTTCAGATTTATGACTCACTTTCCGAATACGACGAGGAGGTCAAAAAGGCACTCATAATCAAGGAAATCGTAAAGGATATCCCGATTGACCTTGACGAAAATCAGATTTTCGCAGGCACTCAGGACGATTCCTTTGCACGAAGCTATGCGCTCATCAATCCGTCGTTCAAGGTTGAGGAGTTCGCAGGCTATTGCGACCCTGCCGCAGTTTTCGGCGATATCGTACCGAACGAGGAATTCACCGAGGAGAGAATCAAGAAAGCCAAGGACGAATTTCTCAAGACGGAATATGCAAAGAAGCTCGAAAAGGTATATTCCGAGAGCGAGAGCTACACAAAGGAAGTTATCTATTTCTTTGAGCAGGTTACGGGACACCTTATCCCCGACTTCCGCTTTGCTTTGAAGCACGGACTTAAGGCTCTCATTGACGAGATGAAGGGCAAGGACGGCAACGGCTACAAGGCGTTCGTTATCGCTCTTGAGGCGGCGTGCGACCTTGCCGCAAGATATGAAAAATTAGCAAGGGAAAAAGCAGAGACTCTTCCCGAGCCACAGAAGTCGCAGTTCATTCTTATGGCGGATACGCTTAAAAAGGTGCCGTACAACGGAGCGGGAAATCTCTACGAAGCTATTCAGTCGTTCATCATATTGTGGCAGATGATGTGCCTCGAGCAGGCTCCGAATCCGTTCGCATTCTCGGTCGGAAATGCCGACAGAATTTTTGAGCCGTACAGAAACGGACTTGACCGTGACGAGACGGCGGCTTTGTTCAAGCATTTCCTTGTTTTCTTCAATGTTGCGGACAGAAGCTGGGCAATCTCGCAGAACATCATCGTCAGCGGACGCAGTGTCTGCGGCGAGGATCTGACAAACCCGACTACATATGCACTGCTTGACGCCTACTACGACATGAACCTGCCGCAGCCGATACTCTCGGTTAAGCTCCACAAGAACACCCCCGAAAAGCTCTACCGTGAGCTTGGCAGATTCTTCTTCTCACCCGGTGTTCTCACTCCGTCGATGTTCAACGATGATGCACTCTTTGAAACGCTCGGTTCACACGGCGTTGACGAGGACGACCTCCCCGATATCGCAATCGCAGGCTGTCAGGAACCGCTGATTATGGGCGAGGACAACGCTAACACAACCAACAGCTGGTTCAACCTGCCGAAGATTCTTGAAATGACCCTCACGGGCGGCTATTCGCTCATCACAGGTGAAAAGCTCTGCAATGTGGAAAAAGCTCCGCTCGAAAATATCCGTGAGGAATTCTATAAAAACGTTAAGTTCTTTGCACACGAAATGGCTAAGTCCGCCAACGGCGCATCGGAGGCTATTTCAACTCAGCGTGTTCCGTTCCTCTCCTGCTTTATGGGCGGTCAGCGCAACGGAATCGACGCAAGAGACATTCACAAGCAGGGCACGAAGTATAACGGAAGCGGCTGTCTTATCCACGGTACGACCGTTGTTGCCGACTGCTTTGCCGCGATTGACAAGTTGCTCAAAGAGAGACCGCAGGACGCAGATAAGCTCATTCCGGCACTCAAAGCCGATTTTGTGGGCTACGAGGATTTGCGTGACTTTCTGCTCGGTGCAGACAAATACGGAAACAACATTGAAAAGGTTGACAACGAGGCAGGCGAGATCGCATCAAAGGTTGCCGACGTGGTTGCGAACGAGAAAAACTATCTCGGCAATCCGTTCAGACCCGATTTCAGTACACCGTCAACCCATCTTCTTTACGGCTACTGGGTCGGCGCAACACCCGACGGCAGAAAGAGCCGTGATATGCTCAACTATGGCGTTGACCCGCTCTACGGCAGTGCCGAAAACGGACTCGGCTTCCGTGTGCTTTCAAATATGAAGATGCCGTTTGACAAGTTCAACGGCGGCTACGCTTCCCACCTCGGCGTTGACCCGAAATATTTCAAAGCCGAAACATACGAGGACAAGGGTGTTGAATTCAGGGATAAAATTGTAAATCCGCTGTTTTTCAATCCGCTCAAAGAGGGCGTTTCACCGTTCTACCTCTATGTTAACGTCACAACAGCCGAAATTCTCAGAAAGGTTCTCGCAGAACCAGAGAAATACGCCCCGAGCGGAGTATATATTATGAGAATCCACGGCACATTCGTAAACTTCCTTGACCTCTCCCCCGCTATCCAGCAGGACATCATTCGCCGCCTCGACCCTAAGTCGGCGAAATTGGAGTGAGAAAGGTGAACAATACAAGCAATAAAAGGCTCACGGGGCACGCACAGAAATTGCGGCGTGATATGACTAAAGAAGAACGCCGATTGTGGTATGATTTTTAAAAGATCTTCCGTACACATTCAACCGTCAAAAGGTTATCGGAAATTATATTGTTGATTTCTACTGTGCTAAAGCCAAACTTGTTATAGAGGTTGACGGCGCACAGCATTTTGAAGACAGCGGACTTGAATCTGACAAACAGCGAGATAAATTTTTGAATAATCTCGGATTGACTGTTTTGCGTTATTCAAATTTTGACGTAAATACTAACTTTGAAGGAGTGTGTTTGGATATACAGAAGCATTTGTTGCCTCGGTAGTCTTTGTCATGGATTTATAAATTTTGCTGAAATTTTATTAGCCTTCCCCTTTGAGGGTAGCGTAGTGTCGACACGGTAGTGAATGACAGTCCGGTGGACTGTCAGAGCCGTGGCGTGACCGAGCCGCAGCGAGACGGTGGGCGGCGGATTGCGCCGCTCGGATGAGGTGGCGAAATTTCATCATATTGATTTTATGATATTAGACTCGAAGTTTTCCACCTCATCAGTCGCTGACGCGCCAGCTTCTCCTCAAGGAGAAGCCTTGGTAAAAAGCATCAATTATTTATAAGGAGCCATCCAATGAACTCACTCGGAATTGACATAGGAACAACGGGAATATGCGGAATTATCGTTGACTGTGAAAGCGGCGAAATTCTCGATTCAGTCAACATAAACAATGATTCGTTCATAAAGACTGACAAGGAATACGAGCGAATTCAATCGCCCGAACGCATAACGGAAATCGTCGAAATTATCGTCAAAAAGCTCTGCAATGCCGAAACAAAGGCAATCGGCATTTCCAATCAGATGCACGGTATTCTCTACGCCAACGAGAACGGCAGGGCGATCTCTCCGCTATACACCTGGCAGGACGCAAGGGGCAACCTCGAATACAAGGGCGGCAAAAGCTACGCCGAGCACCTCGGCTCGTTCGCAGGCTACGGCTTGGTCTCCGACTTCTATAACCGTGAAAACGGACTTGTGCCCGAAAGCACAAAATATATAATGACGATCGGCGACTACATTGCAATAACTCTTTGTAAAAAGTCCGAGCCGCTTATGCACGTCACAAATGCCGCTTCGCTCGGTCTGTTTGACATTAAAAATAAAAAATTCAAGACCGATTTGAGCTGTCTGCCGAGAGTAACGGACAGGCTTGAAACAGTCGGCGAATACAACAATATTCCCGTCACGGTCGCTCTCGGCGACAATCAGGTGAGCTTTATCGGCTCGGTCAGCGACGATGAAAGTGCATTGCTCAATTTCGGCACGGGCTCGCAGATTTCCGTTATCGGCAACAGTGCAGACGCACCCGAGGGAATCGAAGCACGTCCGTTCACCGAGGGAAAGTATCTCTACGCAGGCTGTGCTCTCTGCGGCGGCAGAGCCTTTGCAACTGCGGCAAGCTTCATTGAAAAGTGTGCGGAGCTTGCGACGGGCGAAAAATGCGAAAATATATACAAAATGATTGATAAGGCTCTCGAAAGCAAGGGCGCAACCTCAGTCATTGCCGACACAAGATTTTGCGGCACAAGACTTGATCCGACACTCAAAGGCTCATACTCGGGTATTGACGAGAATAATTTTACACCCGAGGATATCTTGCTTTCGACGATTATCGGAATGTCTCGTGAGCTTCACGATATGTATAAGCTCATCGGTAAGGACTGTGAAAAAATCGTCTGCTCGGGCAACGGAATAAGAAAGAATCCTGCGCTCAGGCGTGTGACAGCCGAGATGTTCGGCAAGAAGATAAATATTCCGCTCTACAAGGAAGAAGCGGCATACGGTGCGGCGCTTTCGGCAATGGCAGGCAGCGGAATTTATCCAAGCCTTGACGAGGCAAGGCGGCTTATCAAGTACGAATAACCGAGGAGGTTTTAACATGTTTTACAATTATCCGATCTTTTTCGAAAAGAACAGAGTTTTCCGTGTCTACAAGGGAGGAAAGCTTTTTGCCGACTTTTTCTTGGACGATTCCGAGGACGGCAACTATCCCGAGGAATGGGTCGTTTCAAGCGTTCATGCCCTCAACGAGGGAAGCACGGACGAATATGAGGGCATTTCTAAAATTAAGGGTGAAGAGCTTTATCTCAATGATGCCCTTGACAAATATAAAAGAGAAATTATCGGAGAGCGTGACGATCTCGGCGTACTGACAAAAATTCTTGACAGTGCTATACGACTTCCCGTTCAAGCGCACCCAGATAAGGCTTTTTCGAGGAAGTATTTCAACTCCTCATACGGCAAGGAGGAGAGCTGGTACATTCTTGCCACTCGCCCCGGAGGAAAGGTTTTCTACGGCTTCAAGGACGGCGTGACGATGGAGCAGTTCGAAAAAGCAATCGAAGAAAGTGAAAACAGCAAAACCGTTATGGAGGATCTGCTCAAGTCCTTTGAGGTCAAGCCGGGCGACGTCATCTACATCCCTGCCAAAATGGTTCACGCAATCGGCGCAGGCTGTCTGCTTCTTGAGGTTCAGGAGCCGTCGGATTTCACGATTCAGCCCGAGCGCTGGTGCGGCGATTACAAGCTCAGCGACCACGAAATGTACCTTGGCATTGACAAAAAGACAGCTATGGAGTGTTTCGACGTCAATTTAAAGTATCCTGCACCGATTGAGCCTGCCGTTATCAGCGACGAGGACGGAGTGAGGTATCTTTCGCTTATTGACGAGAGAATGACAACGAGCTTCACCGTCAGAAAAATTGAGCTTTCGGGCGGCGAATTCAGCCTCGACAACGGCGCAAGGATCTATGTCGTTACCGAGGGCGAGGGCAAGATCAGCGGCAACGGATACGAAAAGACAATCAAAAAGGGTGATTACTTCCTGATGCCCGTTGCCGCCGAGGGCAAATTCAAGCTCAGCGGCAATGCAGGTATTGTGGAGTGTTATAGGTAAATTTTCTGCTGAAATGTCAGCAGGAGCTTATCTCGGCGCCCCTATAGGGGAGCTGTCGGCGCAGCCGACTGAGGGGTTTTCTTAAAATTCTGATGAAACTTAATTTAACCCCTCCGACTTCGGCGCAATCCGCCGAAGCCACCGTCT
>SAMEA104315424__coassemble_356_pt1 | contig 64864 bp, 60 predicted proteins | sample SAMEA104315424__metabat2_low_PE_031 | metagenome-assembled genome bin SAMEA104315424 (sample SAMEA104315424) | gut metagenome | biome: Monkey gut; feature: monkey-associated habitat; material: faeces | place: China | collected 2013 | reverse complement strand
TAATTTTCAAGCTCGCAACGATCGACCAGCAGACAGGCCGAGCAAAATAAGCCAAATCAATAACAAAAGGGCACGGAGCTATCCGTGTCCTTTTTGCGTACCGATTCCATAAAAAGGTTGAAAATAAAACTATTATATGATATCATTTTATATGAAAAGGAGGTCATTTAATATGATTAACGTAACTGTATGGAATGAACATGTTCAGGATAAGGAGGACGAAGTTCTCGCGGTTTATCCTGACGGAATAAATGCTTGTATCGCCAATTTTCTCGGCAGAAATGAAGATATAAAGGTCACATGCGCAACTCTTGATATGCCGGAGTGCGGACTCGGAGATGAGGTACTCGAAAACACGGATGTTCTTATCTGGTGGGGTCATGTTGCGCACGAAAAGGTTCCCGATGAATTGGTTGAAAAGATCCACGACAGAATTCTCAGAGGAATGGGTCTTATCGTGCTTCATTCGGGTCATTTTTCAAAGATTTTCCGCAAAGCGCTCGGCACAACATGCTCTCTTAAATGGAGAGAGGGCGACAGAGAGCGCGTTTGGAACATTGCTCCCAATCATCCGATCACTCAGGGAATAGGCGAAAATTTCTATCTTGAGCATGAGGAAATGTACGGCGAAAGATTTGATATTCCGGATCCCGATGAGCTTGTTTTTCTCGGCTGGTTCAGCGGCGGAGAGGTGTTCCGCTCGGGCTGCGTATGGAACAGGGGGCTCGGCAAGATCTTCTATTTCCAGCCCGGTCACGAGACTAATCCGACATTTAAAAACCCCAATGTTCAGACGGTTATAACAAATGCAGTAAGATATGTTGCTCCGATCAGCGTCCGTAAAGATCCGATCGAATGTCCGTGGGCAAAGGCTCCCGAGGACGATATAGAGAAGGCATAACATGAGCTTTGAATTTTCGTGTCCCGTATGCGGCTGTCGTCTTGAGAAAGACGGCGGCTCGCTCCGCTGTACAAAAGGGCATTGCTTTGATATTGCCAAGCAGGGCTACGTCAATCTTTTGCAGTCGCAAAAATCCTCGTCAAAAAGGCACGGCGACGACAGGCTTATGGTAAAGTCGCGTTCCGATTTTCTTGACAAGGGGTACTATGATGTGCTTGCCGATAAGATAACAGGCATGATAGGGGAGACTGCCTTTGAAAATATGCGGTTGATTGATCTCGGCTGCGGAGAATGTTTCTACACATCGAGAGTCGAAAAAGCTGTTCCTAACGTTATTTACGGCGGAATTGATATTTCAAAGCAGGCTTTAATAGCGGGAAGCAAGCGCAATAAAAATATTTCTCTTGCTGTTGCAAGTGTATTCAATCTTCCGATTGAGGACGGATACTGTGACATTGCAATGACAGTTTTTGCTCCGCACAGCACCGCGGAAATTTACCGTATTCTGAAAAACGGCGGTTATTGGCTCAGAGCTTATCCGCTTGAAAAGCATCTTATTGGACTAAAATCCGTTATTTATGAGAAGCCATACCTTAATGAGGTTGTCCGAAGCACTCCTGAGGGCTTTGAGCTTGAAAAACGTGAAGAGCTCAAGGAAAAAATAACCGTAAACGATAATGATGATTTAATGAATCTCTTCAGAATGACGCCCTATTATTACAAAACAGGCAAGTCCGATCAGGACAAGCTCAATAATATTGAAACACTTGAAACGGAAATCGAATTCGGAATTGATCTTTTAAGAAAAGTATAAAGGCTATACAGTGCTGATTTTTTGTACTTTTTACCCATTATTTTACAAAAAGCTATTGTTTTTAAAATCCAAAGATAGTATAATATTATAGGTTATTTGTGCAATTAAGGATGAAGTATTACCAATTGCAGAAAAATTTCAAACAAAGGGAGTTACACATGAGTTACTACATAGGTATTGACGGCGGCGGAACCAAGACCGCTTATGCGCTTTTTGACGAGAACAAAAACATTGTCGCTATGGTTAAGGGACCGGGCAGTAATCATGAAAATATGGAAGGCAGCTTTGATGAGGCGGCTGACATAATCTGGGCAGGAATAAAGAATCTATTGCATGAGGCAAATATTTCTCTGCACGATGTTGATTTTACGCTTATGGGTCTTGCGGGAATAGACCATCCGTTCCAGCATGACGAGATGAAAAAGAGACTTCTTGATTACGGTCTTGAAAAGTTTGAAATCTATAACGACGGCTTTATTGTTGTCAAGGCAGGCTCAACAGGCGCGGCGGCTATCGGCTATAACTGTGGAACCGGTACATGCTGTAACTCAATTGATAATGACGGCAAAATGCTTCAGCTTGCAGGTCTCGGCGAATTCTCGGGCGATATCGGCAACGGACATTGGATCGCAGGCGAGACATACAGAATGGTATATGACGACGTTTATCTCGGACTGAGAAAAACGGCAGTTACCAAGATGGTTTTTGACGAGTATTCGCTCTCCTCAAAGGAGGAGTTTCTCGGACTTGTTTCTAAATTTGAGGACCCCGATGCGGACAAGTTCATCATGCGTCTGATCGACTTCTTCTTTGATGCCGCAAAGCTCGGCGACAAGGCTGTTCTCGATGTAATCGACAGAATGGCTTCGAGAGGTGCCGCTCTTATTGCCGCTCATCTTAACACAAACAACTTCACCGATGATGTTGTTGAGGTCGTTCTTTCGGGTTCGATCCATACAAAGCTCCCGTCGGAGATTTATATTAAAGCACTTATGGAAAAAGCGTCGGTTGCAGGCGGAAGAAAGCTTAAGTTTATTAAGCTTACTCAGCCCCCTGTAGTCGGCTGTATCAACTGGATATTCCAGCAATATATTAACAAGTGAGGTAATTACATATGAAAGAAATTACAGTTGCCGTAATCGGTTCGGGCAGCACATATTGTCCTGAGCTTGTTGACGGTTTCCTCAAGGCTTCAGATTCTCTCAAGCTCAAGAAAATATCCTTTATGGATATTAACGAGAGAAAGCGCACGATCGTTGGTAATCTTTGCGTTCGTATGCTCAAAAAAGCAGGCGTTGACTGTGAGATCGTTATGACTGACGATCTTGACCTTGCGCTTCAAGGCGCCGACTTTGTTGTTACTCAGATTCGTGTCGGTATGCTTCATGCACGTTATCTTGACGAAAGCATTCCCAAGAAGTATAACCTTATCGGTCAGGAGACAACGGGCATCGGCGGTATGTTCAAGGCTTTGAGAACAATTCCCGTAATCAAGCATATCTGCGACAGAATCGAAGCTATCTGCCCCAACGCATGGCTCATCAACTTCACCAATCCCTCGGGTATCATCACCGAGTTCGTTCTCAACAATACAAATGTTAAGAATATCGGTCTTTGCAATGTTCCTATTGACATGCTTGATGATATCAAGGAGACAACAGGTCCGGATGTTGACATCACTTATGTCGGACTTAACCACCTCAGCTGGGTAACTTCTATTAAGAAGGACGGCAAGGAGCTTATCACAGACATGATCAACCAGGGCTACAAGGCTAAGGTTATGGCTAATATTCAGGACGACGGCATCGGTCTTGATTGCCTTAAGGCTGTTAACGCTATCCCGTCATCTTATCTCCAGTATTATTATTGCCGTGAGGCTAAGCTCCAGCATCAGCGTGACGACGAAAAGACAAGAGCACAGGTTTGCATGGAGATTGAAGAGCAGCTTCTTAAGATGTATCAGGACGAGGAGCTTTGCGTAAAGCCGGCTCTTCTTGACAAGAGAGGTGGACACAAGTATTCTCTTGCAGCTGTTAACCTCATCAATTCTCTTGCTAACGATGTTGGAGACATTCAGGTTGTTAACGTTAAGAACAACGGCACTCTTGATTTCCTTGAGGATGACGATGTTATCGAGGCTCCTTGCATAATCGGCAAGGACGGTGCAAAGCCGATCAAGGTTACTGATTTCCACAACAAGCACATCATCAACCTTATCAGAATTGTTAAGGCATATGAAAAGTACACAGTTGAAGCCGCAACAACGGGCAATGAGACTGCCGCTATCAACGGTCTTCTTATTCATCCGCTTGTAGGCGACTATGACAAGGCTGTTAAGTGCTTCAATGAGCTTAAGGAGGCTCACAAGGAGTTCCTTCCCGAGTTTTATCCCGAAAGCAAGTAAATAATAAACAACAAACTGTCGCATTAAGGTATTACAGCGATACTTAATGCGGCAGTTTTTTTAAAAGGTGAAAAAATATGTGTATAATCAGATTTATAACATCAATTTTCATGACTGTGGTGCTGTTCTTTTCATCACTTTGTCCGCTGTTTAGCGGAATCAGCTCGGTTATATATGTTATCAATGCGGGCAGTCTCGGTGATGAAATTCCGAATATTGTAGATAATGTGAACATCTGGGATATGGGAACGCAGTTCTATGATCCGCAGATAAAATCTGATTATGATGTTACCGAATTTGTGAGGTATATTCAGCTTATGCAGTGCACAGGCGGCACTCCTGAAAGGGATCTGTTCAAGGATCCTTATGATACTTCCACACTCACGGATTATGATTTTGAACCGCTTATACGGAATTGCAGGGGTATTCTTAAGCTTGGTGCAAAGCCGCACTTGAAGCTCGGCGGAATACCGATAAAATTTACCTCTGATTACGAGATCGGCGGCGATTTTTCGATGAATATTTATCCGCCCGATGATTACGAGCAGTATTATACCTACATTAAGGCTATCGCACAGGCGCTTGTTGACGAGTTTGGCATTGACGAGGTCAGAAGCTGGCGCTTCGGATGTATGACTGAGTACGAGAACGGCGGCTGGTTCCAGGCTAAGAGCGGTAAGCCTAAGGATTCCATGATCGAGTATTGCAAGCTATATGACTATACTGTTCAGGCGCTTATTGATGTTCTCGGCGAGGATATAACCGTCGGTGCACATTCAATGACCGTCACCGAGGGCTTGTGGGATGAAGCGAAGTTTATCAAGCATGTTGCAAAGGGCACAAACTATGCTACAGGCAAAAAGGGTACAAAGATTTCATTCCTTTCAGCTTCATTCTATGACAGCCAGCCCGGTAAATATACAAGCGGAAAAACATTACCGAAAACAATTGATTATCTCAAGAAAAATGCCGAAAAGTACGGATTAAAGGACTTGTTCTACGGTGTTGACGAGGGAAGAATTCTTTGCGGATTAAATTCCGGAGGAAACGACAATCAGCTCTGTATGCGTATCACAGGCTACACGTGGCAGGCGGCATATGACGCAAGACTTTTTACACAGGGTATAAACAGCGGACTTGACTATTTCTCATCATGGGGCTTCCTTTCGGGCGGACTTTTTGAGGGAAATCCGTCGGTCAGCTATCACGTTGCTTCAAATATTGCGAAGCTTGCTGAAAGCCGTCAAGCGAACGTGACAAAGGCAATCGTCAAATCAGGCAGGGGAGTTGAAAGCGAGTGTCTTGCAGGCTGGAATGAGGAGACTGGAACGCTTCGCCTTATGACATATAACTTCAAGAATGATGTAAATTACTCGGGAAAGCTGAATGTTTCGTTTAAGGTTAAGGTGCCTCAGATAAATAAGGATGAGGTAACGGTAGTTAAGTATGTTATCGGTGACGACAGCAACTTTTTTGACGAATTCCTTGAGGACAGAAAGACCTACGGAATTACAGACGATTGTTTCAATTGGTCACCCGATGACCCGAGTCTTGATGATCCGACAACGCTTTCTGATGAGAACGCGAGAAAAATCTATCTCACCGAATTAAAGGCAAAGTATGCCGAATTTTCAAAGCTTGTACCTGTTTATTCAACGGCAAAGGTCGAGAACGGAGTTATAAAGCTTAACGACACGCTCGACGCAAACAATGTTATTTTCTATGAGATTTATTAAATACAATCTCGGCTACCCTGTAGGATAGCGAAGTGTCGGCGCGCTAGTGAATGACAGTCCTGTGGACTGTCAGAGCCGCGACGTGACCGAGCCGTAGCGCGACGCTGGCGGCGTAGCCGACTGAGGTGGTAAGGATTTATCAAACTTTACCCCTCCGACTTCGGCGCAAACCGCCGAAGCCACCTCCCCTAACAATCAGGGGAGGCTGAATAGAAAGCGAATTTTTTTATTTGATTTTAAGTCAGCAGAAACTTTCCAAGCCTCCCCTTGAAGCAAGGGGAGGGTCGTAAGACGGTGATGAGGTGGAAAAGGTCGAGTCTTATGCTATTATAATAATGAGATGAAAATTCGCCACCTCATCCGAGCGGCGCAAGCCGCCGCCCACCTTCTCCTCAAGGAGAAGGCTATTGCAATACAGCAAAAAAACGAGCCGTGAAGAACAAATATGTTCTTTCACAGCTCGTTATATTTTTATATCAATATCCGCCCTCAAGTGAATGTGTTTGAATATCATGAAGTCTTGTCGGGTGCGAATCCTCGTGCCTATGCGAGCCGAAAACAAGCTTCAGCAGAATCGGGCAGAGGATAGAGGAAATAACGATGAGCATGATCGTCGCGATAAGCGGATTGATGCCATCGCCGTCCTTTATCAGCGAATGTCCCGTGGTGTATACTGCAAGGGCAACCTCGCCTCGCGCTATCATTCCGAAGCCGATCGTTGCGGAATCGCGTGTATTATACTTGCAGAGCCTTGCAACCGAGCCGCATCCGATAATTTTTCCGATTATTCCGACTGCAACAAACGCAAGACCGAAAAGCAGGTCTGACGGCTTGAATGCACTGAAATCTGCGCTTATTCCGATATATGCAAAGAATATCGGTGAAAAAATCATGTAGCCGTTGGTAAGCACCTTTTTGTCAACAAAGTCCGTATCCTTAAGTCCGCTGAGCATGATTCCAGCAAGAAATGCGCCTGTAATTGCCGCAATTCCGAAAAATGTTTCTGCGGCATAAGCGTAAAGGAAGCACACTGCCAAAGCGAAAATGCTTGTTCTTCTCGTATGCGGATAGCGCTTGCAGATCCAAACAAAAAGATACTTTATCGGGAATCCGAGACCTATGCCGATTACAAAAAAGCCGACAGATTTAAGAAGCGTCATTCCGATACTTCCGCCGCCGTCAAAGCTTGTTATCAGGCTGAGCGCAAGAATACCGAGTACATCGTCAATAATTGCGGCGCTTAGAATCGTCGTTCCGACCTTTGTTTTAAGCTTGCCGAGCTCACGCAGTGTTTCAACTGTAATACCAACGCTTGTTGCGGCAAGTATACAGCCGACAAGAAGCGCATTCATGAGTTTCTCGTGATCCTTAAGCGTGCTTAGTCCGCCCATAAAGAAGCCTGTTACAAGCGTTCCGAGCGCGATCGGTACAATTACACCCATCAAAGCGACCATCGTTGCGGCGAATCCGCTCTTTCTCAGCTCTTTTGTATCCGTCTCAAGTCCGCTTGAGAACAGTATCAGTACAACTCCGATTTGAGAAAATGTTTTCAGAACGTCCATTTCCTCCTGCGTCGGGTTGATTATACCGTTGAAGCTGAATGCGTCGATCTGACTGAATATCGCAGGTCCGATAAGCAGTCCCGCAATTACCATTCCGACAACCTGCGGCAAACCGAGAATTCTCGAGAGAATTCCCATGCCCTTGGTCGCAAGAAGGATTATAGCGAGGTAAAAGAGTATTTTCAATACGTCAAAATCCATGTCAATAACTTCCTTTTAACTGTTTACATTAGCATTGTTTTGTACAAGGTCATATTATACTACTATTTTTGTGATTGTCAACAAACAAAGTGTTATAAAATTATGCAAATTAAACCGCTGCATCCCTCGTTGATAACCTTTTCAAGCGTTTCCTGTAGCTTCATTCTCGCATCCGTCGGCATTCTGAACAGCTTATTGTGCAGTCCCTCGTTTACAAGCTCATGCAGGGATTTTCCGAAAATGTTCGATTCCCATATCTGCGTCGGATTCTCTTCAAACTCCTTGAGAAGATACATGACAAGATCCTCGGATTGCGATTCACTGCCGACCAGCGGCGCAACCTCGGTGTTTGTGTTTACCTTCATCATATGAATCGACGGCGCCGATGCCTTTAAACGAACTCCGTATTTGCCGCCCTGCTTCATTATTTCAGGCTCTTCAAGATGAAGCTCATCCATTGTCGGCATCACTATTCCGTAGCCTGTCGCCTCAACCTCGTCAAGGGCATTTTTAATTCTGTCAAAGGATTTTTTCGTTTCAGCCAGATCGCCGATACAGTTCATCAGATCCTCTTCGTTTTCAATATCAAGCTTCGTCTTTTCGGCAAGAATCTTGAAAAACATTCCGCTTTCAACGTTTGCGGTAACAACAGCGCTTCCGTCAGAAAGATTAAGGCTGTTCATGAGCACCTTGCTGAGATATTTACAGCTGTTCAGCTTAGCCGAAAAGCTGTTTATATCCCTTATTCTGCAAAGCTCGGAGGCTTCTTTTTTTATGCTGTCAAAGATATCGCGTTTAAGCCAATGCGATTTATCAAGAGATGTGACCCATCCCGGAAGCTCAACGCAGACCTCCTGAATCGGAAATTCAAAAAGAATCTGCGCAAGCACAGCTTTGATTTTCTCTTCGTCAAGCTCAAGGCAGTTGACGGGCATTACGGGAACATTATACTTTCCCGAAAGCTCACAGCCCATCTTTCTTGTTGCCTCGCTGTCGGGATCGGTGCTGTTGAGGAGCACGATAAACGGCTTGTTAAGCTCCTTTAGCTCTCCGACGACCCTTTCCTCGGCTTCGGCGTATTCCTCTCTCGGAATGTCGCTTATCGAGCCGTCCGTCGTGATAACAAGTCCGATTGTTGAATGCTCCGTGATAACCTTTTGAGTACCGATTTCTGCCGCCATGTTGAATGGGATCTCCTTGTCAAACCACGGTGTTTTTACCATACGCGGCTGATCATTTTCGATATAACCGAGAGAGCTCGGAACAATATATCCGACGCAGTCTATCATTCTAACGCTGAAATGTGCGTTATCGGGCAGATTGATTTCAACCGCGTCCTCGGGAATGAATTTCGGCTCAGTCGTCATTATCGTTCTTCCCGAAGCCGATTGCGGAAGCTCATCCGTCGCTCTTTCTCTTTTGCTCTGATCCTCTATATTCGGAATTACAAGAGAATCCATAAACCTTTTGATAAAGGTGGATTTTCCTGTTCTGACAGGGCCGACAACGCCGATATATATATCGCCGCCCGTCCTCGTTTGAATGTCCTTGTAAATGCTTGTACTTGCAGCTGACATTTATTCTCCTCCGTTCGGGTTTCTGTATTTTTTGTTAATACATATGAAAAAAGGACGAGAATTATGAGTGCAGATATCTGACAATGAAATTTTTTGGAATGAATCAAAAAAATCCTCCCCGTTGACAAACGAGGAGGTAAAGAATCAGTTTACGATGTTTACGGGCTTTCCGTCAATAAATTCCTTAAGGTTTGAATACACAACGTCAAGCAGTCTAACTCTTGTTTCGTAGCCCGCCCATGCGATATGCGGAGTGATAATGCAGTTCCTGCACGAGAGCAGGGGATTGTCAGCCTTCGGCGGCTCGCATGAGAGAACGTCAACAGCCGCTCCTGCAATTTTTCCGTCATTTAAAGCCTCTGCAAGTGCGGCTTCATCAATAATCGGTCCTCTTGCGGTGTTGATAATAATTGCATTGCTCTTCATTTTAGCGATGAAATCGGAATTGACCAAGCCCTTTGTTTCATCGGTCAGCGGACAGTGGAAGGATATAATATCGCTTTTTTCTGCAAGCTCATCAAGAGATACATATTTGAAATCATTATAATCGGGCTGAGGCTTTGAATGATGCACGTTGCAAAGGATATTCATACCGAAAGCGTTTGCGATTTTGGCAACCTCATTGCCGATTTTACCGAATCCGACGATACCGATTGTTTTTCCCGCCAGCTCGATCAAAGGAGTTTTCTGAAAGCAGAAATCCTTGCACGAGGTCCATTCGCCGTTATGTACTGCGCTGTCATGAACAGATACTCTGTTATAGAATTCAAGTATCATCGCAAAGGTAAGCTGAGCTACGGCAGAGGTCGAATATGTCGGAACGTTACAGACGGTTATTCCGTGCTTCCTTGCAGAAACAACGTCAACGATATTGTATCCCGTTGCAAGGATGCCGATATATTTGAGCTTCGGAAGCTGAGAAAGAATTTCATCGTCAAGAACAACCTTGTTGTCAAGTACAGCGTCGGCGTCCTTACATCTTTCGATGATTTCTTCGCGGCTTGTCCTGTCATAAACCGTAAGCTCGCCGAGCTGTTCAAAGTTTTTCCAGCTGAGATCGCCCGGGTTTGATGTATAAGCGTCCAATATTACAATTTTCATGTTGTAACCTCCATCAAAGTGTATAATCAAATTATAATATATTTTTTTCGATTTGTGAAGAGTTTAAAAAGTTTTTTCAAAGTTTATCTATTATTCGAATACGTTTGACTATTCCTTTTTTTATGCTAAAATATATATAAAAGGAGATGAAAAGTATGAATCCTTTTAAGGTCAATAAGGTCATAAAAGAGAATAACATGAATGATGTTCAGATAAGTGTTGATACTCTCAGTGAGCTTTGCGGCGGAAGAGTGAGACATGCTTATCTTCGGATGTCGGACGAAACTTTTCTTTGCGCCGAAAGCGGCGGCTTCCCGAGACATTGGGTTGAGGGACTGAAGCTTCACAGCTGGTTTACAATGTGGTTTTACCATCCGCCGAAAATTACCGACGAACCGAAAAAACAAATTAGTGACGAAGGTATTCTATAATCTTTAATGGCTGACACGTTCAGCCATTTTTTTGTTGCCTTTACGCATTTTATATGTTATACTATAAAAAAATCGGGGTGATAATATATGTCTGAAATCAAAAAAACATGGTACAAGGAAATGTGTGTTTACCAGATCTGGACAAGAAGCTTTTGCGACAGCAACGGCGACGGAATAGGCGATCTTCCGGGTGTTTATTCCAAGCTTGACTATCTTAAGGATCTCGGAGTTGACGGAATATGGTTTTCTCCGATTTACCCGACGCCGAATGCCGATTACGGATATGACATTTCGGATTACAGAAATATAAATCCCGAGTTCGGAACTCTTGACGATTTCAAAAAAGTTCTTGAGGGCGCGCATGAACGCGGCATGAGAGTTTTTATGGATCTTGTTGTCAACCACACCTCGGATGAGCACGAATGGTTCAAGGAGAGCGCCAAGAGCGTTGACAATCCTTATCATGATTATTACATATGGCGCAAGGGCAGGGGAAAAAATCCTCCTAACAACTGGCTCTCAACCTTTGAGGGCGGAGCATGGGAGTATAACCCTGAAATTGACGAATATTACCTTCACGTTTTTGCCAAGAAGCAGCCCGACCTGAACATGGATAACCCCAAGGTTCGCGAAGAGGTCAAGGACATCATGCGTTATTGGCTTGATATGGGCGTTGACGGCTTCCGCGAGGACGTTATCACGTTTATTTCAAAAAGAGAGGGCTTACCGAACGGAATACCTCTTCCTGTTGCGACGGGTGTTGAGCACTACAAGCACGGACCGCATCTTGAGGAATACCTTGACGAATTCAAGCGCGATGTTTACGATCATTACGATTGCTTCACCGTCGGCGAGGGCCCGATGTCCGATTTGAAAATGGCACAGGATTTTGTAACCGAGGGACCGAATCAGAAGCTTAATATGATGATCTCCTTTGAGCATATGAATGCTAACTGCTTTATGGTTGACTGGGTCAAGACACCGTTCAGTCTTATCAAGCTTAAATCGACGCTTTCAAAATGGCAGTACGGCTTACAGGGCAGGGGATGGAACTGCCTTTATATTGAAAACCACGACCATGCCAGAATTATTGAGCGTTACGGCAGTCTTGATTATAGGGTTGAAAGCGGTAAAATGCTGGCGGCAATGTATTTCCTCCTATGCGGAACTCCGTTCATTTACCAGGGTCAGGAAATCGGCATGACAAACATTCTTCTTGACAGTCTTTCTGAGTGTAAGGACGTAATGACCTTCAATAACTGGCGTATCTTCAAAAAATTAGGCTACAGCGAAAAGAGATTTTTGAAGCTCGCAAAGGATGTCAGCCGTGAAAACGCAAGAACTCCCGTTCAATGGTCTGAGGAGGATAACGCAGGCTTTACAACCGGCAAGCCATGGTTCAATATCAACCCGAATTACAAGGAGATCAATGTTGAGGACGATATTAACGACCCGAATTCAATCCTGAATTTCTATAAAAAGCTCATTAAGCTCAGAAAAGAGAATGAGGTTTTGATTTACGGAAAATATAAGGAATATGACCATTTGAACCCGTTCCTTTACACATACGAGAGAACACTCGGCAGCGAAAGGGTGCTCGTTGTCTGCTCGTTCAAGGAAGGCTCGGTCAAGTTTAAGGCTCCAAAGGGCTACGACCTTTCAAAGGGCAAGCTCGTCCTTTGCAATTACTCCGATAATAGAATTGTCAAAAACGGCTTTGTTACCAAACCATACGAGGTCAGAGTTTATATGTTTAAATAAGGTGATTTACAATGAAAAATGCGATTAAGGTTCTTTGTTTTACTCTTGCTTTTATAATTGTCGGCGCGTCGGCATTCTTTTTCTACATTAAGTGGAGCAAGTCCGATTTTGTCACCGTTGACGGAACGGAAAAGGGCACCGTTATGATTACAGGCTACAGTGGAGAGAGCAAGGACGTAAAAATTCCGAGCAAGATAAGAGGTAAAAAGGTTACGCAGATTGATACACTTGCCTTTGAGAACAGCGATATTACTTCTATTGACATAGGCAATAATGTTACATATATCGGAAAAAGCGCATTCCGAGGCTGTAAATCGCTGAAAACAGTAAAGCTTGGAAATTCGATTCTTAATATCGACGAGGGCTGCTTCAATGATTGCTCTTCACTTGAGGAGATCGTTCTCCCGAAGAGCCTTGAAAAGCTCGGCGGAAGTCCTTTTGCAGGGTGTACAGCACTTAAAAAGGTTGAGGTCGAGGACGGCGGAAATTTTGCAGTTCAAGATGACGTTTTATTTTCCTCGGATATGAAAACACTGTATTTTGCGCTTCCTTATGCCGACTTTGAAAAGTATGTATGCCCCGAAACGGTAGAAACAATAAACTCGCTTGCTTTTTATGAATGTAAAAAGCTGACTGATTTTACTTTCTCAAACAAGGTTAAGGTTGTTCCGCAGGGCATTTTCGCAGGCTGTTCAAGTCTTAAGCAGTTTACCGTTCCCGAATCCGTCACAAAAATTGAAGCGGCAATTATTGTTCAGTCCGCTGTAAAGACCGTTACGATCCCTTCATCGGTTACTGAAATCAGCAAGAGCGCTTTCATTCAATCGGAGGGTGAGAACGATAAGGATCTCGTTATCAGAACGACCTCCGGCTCAAAGGCTGAGCTGTTCGCAAAGGAAAACGAAATAAAGGTTGAGCTTATAAAATAACTAAAAGCTGTCGCACTTAATGATGCGGCAGCTTTATTGTTATATTTTATTATTCAATTATTTCAGCGCTCCACGGGAAGATAAATTCTTTATTCGGTTCGAGCTTTTGAATAAGACGCTTCTGTGAGAAATCGTCCTTGATCTCTCTTGAATCGTTTATTCCGTACCAAGGCTCGATGCAGACATATTCCGCGCCGGGCTTTGCCCAAAGACCGAGAACAGGCGCTTTGCCGAAGTTGAATTTAATGACCTGCGGACGAGCGTCACTCTTGAGATAAATCGTATCGGATTTCATTCCGGAGAGAATGAGAGCGTCGCCGTCAAAAATATCCTTTGTGATCACGATGTCCGTTTCGTCAATCAATGTCGGATAATGCTTTCCGTCAAGAATTGAGTCGGAGTCGATTTTTTCGCAGATAAGCGTTTCGGGCTTTTCAAACGAAAGCACGTCGCCGATCTTGCAGTTAAATCCGGGGTGAGCGCCGATCGAGAAATACATTGTCTTATCGTCGGCATTTTTTATTGTGTGAGTTACGGTCAATTTTTTGCCGTCAAGCCTGAATTCAATGTCAAAGATATATTTATACGGGTAACGCTCAAGGGATTCGTCATTCCAGCTTTGAGTAAGCGTAAGGTGATTCTCGCCCTGCTCCTTGAGCTCAAAATCTCTCTTTCTTGCAATACCGTGACGGAACATCTCGTATTCCTTACCGTCGATTCTGCATTTGTTGTCAAGCAATGTTCCGACGATCGGGAAAAGGATAGGGGACTGACCGTACCAGACATCGGGGTTGCCCTGCCAAAGATATTCGATAGCGGTGTCGAGCGACTTGAATGAAGAAAGCTCGGCGCCGTATTTTTTTACGGAAATACTTACCGATTTATTGCTCAGTGTATAGTTCATAAAAACACTCCTATGATTTTTTCTTAATTATATACAATTCAGTAAAAAAAATCAATAAAGTTATTGATATTTGTAGCGAAAAATGGTATTATATACAAGATATTGGGCTATTATCGCTTGATAAAAGGTGATTACATATTTTTATATATTACGGAGGGAAATATGGCGGCAAATAAAAATAACAAAAAGAAAACCCCGTCGTCAGCAAAGAAGAGTTCAGGCTCTTCAAAGTCAAAAAACACATCACAGCAGAAGGGTCCTGTTCCGACTCAGCCTGCAAGAAAGCAGACAAAACAGCCGACAAAGACCAATAGCGGGAAGAAGCCGACCAAGGAGCCTGTTTCTCAGGCTTATCTTCGCCAGAGAGCGGCAATCATCCTCTCAGCCGTAACGGCTATTCTGCTTGCGGCAACGTTTATTAAGGGCGAAAGAGTATGGCTTGCATTTCATGAATTTATTTTCGGAATTGCGGGCATATGCGCTTATGTCTGGCCGCTGATGCTTATTTACATCATAGTTACGCTTGTTGCAGAAAAGTCTGTTAAAACACTCAGAGGCAGGCTTATCGGCGGTGCGCTTGCAACGGGTATGCTCTCGGGTATTGTTCATGTTTTCTCGGAAGCAGTTGAGTCGGGAGACTTAAAGGATCAGATTGCGTATGTATGGGATCTTCGCGATACCGTTACAGTTTCGAGCGGCGGTGTTATAGGCGCTGTTTTCGGCGGTGTTCCCGAGATGCTTTTCGGTAAAACAGCCGCGGCAATAGTTCTTATCGTTCTGCTGATTGCAACCGTCATGTTTGTTACAGGCGGTACGATTCTCGGAATATATCTGTTTTTCAAGGAGCGTGTTGATTCGGCTAAGCAGAAGCGCTCCGATAGGCTTGAAGCCGAGCCGACGTACGAAGAAAGACCATTTGTCAGAAAAAGGAAGAAATATGTTCCTGTCGATATCGGACCAGAAGCCTACGGCACTGCCGAGAATGACGGAATGTATATAGATGAGCTTGTCGGCAATGCCGAAAAGCAGGATATAACACCGAAGAAAAAAACACCGAAGCCGTTTGTCGATGTTGCTCCCGAGCCGGAAATCTCTTCTGCCGAGCCTGCTTTGCCGCTTGACGAAATAATCAAGAAGGTCAACAGCTCTGTTAAGCCGAAGGACAAGCCTGTCGAAAAAGTAAAGGCAGATCCGAAGAAAGACACAAAAGAGGAAAAAGCAAACGAACCTGTTCAGGTTTTCCATACCTATCAAAAGCCTCCTATCGACTGCCTGAAATATGCCAATAATGCAGGCGCGATGAACTATGAGGAGGAGCTTAAGAACAACGCGACCAAGCTTGTTGACACGCTTAACAGCTTCGGTGTTTCGACAAAAATTGTCGATATCTGCCGCGGTCCGTCAGTTACAAGATACGAACTTCAGCCTGCGGCAGGCGTTAAAATAAGTAAGATTACAAGTCTCGCGGACGATATTGCGCTTGCTCTTGCCGCTTCAGGCGTCAGAATTGAAGCACCGATTCCTAATAAATCGGCAATCGGCATTGAAATTCCGAACAAGAACAGAGCGACCGTTTCGCTCAGAGAAATCATTGAAACACCTGTTTACAAGAACGCTAAAAGCAAGCTGAACGTTGCTCTCGGCAAGGATATCACTGGCAACACCATCTGCGCCGATATCGCTAAAATGCCGCACCTTCTTATTGCAGGTACCACCGGTTCAGGTAAATCCGTCTGCCTTAACGCGATGATCGTCAGCATACTTTACAATTCGAACCCCGACGAGGTCAAGCTTTTGATGATCGACCCCAAGCAGGTTGAATTCACGATTTATAACGGAATTCCGCATCTGCTTGTTCCTGTTGTTTCCGACCCGAGAAAGGCAGCAGGTGCACTCGGCTGGGCAGTTACGGAAATGCTCCAGCGCTATAAAATGTTCTCCGAAAATGCAGTCAGAGATATCAAGGGCTTTAATAAGCTCGCAGAAACAAACGAGGCGCTCACTCCGATGCCGCATATCGTTATATTTATCGACGAGCTGTCCGACCTTATGATGGCGGCGCCGAACGAGGTCGAGGATTCCATTTGCCGACTTGCTCAGATGGCGCGTGCGGCAGGTATGCACCTTGTCATTGCAACGCAGAGACCGTCAGTAAACGTTATTACGGGTATAATCAAGGCTAATATCCCGAGCCGAATCGCGCTTTCTGTTTCGTCACAGGTCGATTCAAGAACGATTATTGATACTGCCGGTGCCGAAAAGCTTCTTGGCTACGGCGATATGCTGTTCAGCCCCGTCGGCGTTTCCAAGCCCGTCCGTGTTCAGGGCTGCTTCCTCTCTGATGAAGAGGTTGAAAGCGTTGTCAAGTTTATAAAGACACAGGGCGAGGAAAAGCAGTACGACGAAAAGGTTATGGAAGAGATTGAGCGTCAGGCTGTTATCGAGAAGAAGCCGTCATCGTCGTCCTCTTCCTCCGACAGCGATTCGAGCGAGGGCGGAGACGAGATGATACCTAAGGCGATTGAGGTCGTCGTTGAGGCTCAGATGGCTTCCACAACGCTCCTACAGCGCAAACTGAAATTAGGCTATGCCCGCGCGGCAAGAATTATAGATGACCTCGAGCAAAGAGGAATCGTAGGTCCGTTCGAGGGCAGTAAGCCGAGAAAGGTTCTTATATCCAAACAGCAGTGGATGGAGATGAACGCGCTCGGAAACGCTTCCGCACCGATCGAAAATCCGATCGAGACGGAAACCTACGAAGAAGATGAAGAGGAGTAATCCATGTTTTTACCGATAACCGCAGAAGAAGTTAAAGAAAGAGGATGGGACGAGGTAGACTTTGTCTATGTTTCGGGTGATGCCTACGTTGACCACCCCAGCTTCGGCGCGGCTATAATTACAAGAGTAATGGAGGCAGAGGGCTACAGAGTTGCATTTCTCAGCCAGCCCGATTGGAGAAAAAATGATGATTTCCTCCGCTTTGGCAGACCTAAGCTCGGCTTCATGGTTTCCTCGGGTAATATTGATTCAATGGTAGCTCACTACACTGCGGCGAAAAAGCACCGCAGTCAAGACGCGTATTCCCCGGGAAAAGTTATGGGTCTCAGACCCGACAGAGCCGTAATTGTTTATTGTAATAAGATAAGGGAGCTTTACGGCGATATTCCAATCATAATCGGCGGTCTTGAAGCCTCGCTTCGCCGCTTTGCTCATTACGATTATTGGGACGATAAAATCAGAAGAAGTATTCTTTTTGATTCGCAGGCAGACCTCATTTCCTACGGAATGGGCGAAAATCAGACGATTGAAATTTGCCGCAGACTATCAAACGGCGAGCCGATAAGCTCAATTACAGATGTCAGAGGAACCTGCTACGCCTGTGATGTGCGGGAAACTCCGCTTTGCGGAGCTGAATGTCCGTCGTTTGAAAACGTTTGTAAGAGCAAAAAGGAATATGCCGTTTCCTGTCGAATCGAGCAGGACGAGCAGGATCATATAAGAGGTAAGATCATTAAACAGCGTCACGGCAACAAAATGCTTGTGCAGAATCCGCCGATGCCTCCGCTCACTCAGGAGGAGATGGACTGGGTTTATTCGCTTCCTTACGAGAGGACATATCATCCGTGCTATGAAAAAAGGGGCGGCGTTCCTGCGATCGAAGAGGTCGAATTTTCGATTACACATAACCGTGGCTGTTTCGGCGCATGCAACTTCTGCTCGATTGCTTTCCATCAGGGTAGATTTGTTACGACAAGAAGCAAGGAATCTATTATAAAAGAAGCAAAAATGCTTACGGAAAAACCAAATTTCAAGGGCTATATTCATGATATAGGCGGTCCGACTGCCAATTTCAGGCGTACAAGCTGTCTTGTTCAGCTTGAAAAAGGACTTTGCAAGGGCAAAAAGTGCCTTGCGCCGACGCCTTGTAAGGCTTTGAAGGCAGACCACAGCGAGTATCTTGATATTTTGAGGACTGTTCGTGAGCTGCCGAAAGTCAAAAAGGTGTTTATCCGTTCGGGAATAAGATATGACTACATGCTCAAGGATCCCGACGATACGTTCTTCCGTGAGCTTGTTAAATATCATGTCAGCGGTCAGCTCAAGGTCGCTCCCGAGCATTGCTCTGCGGCGGTTCTTGACAAGATGGGTAAACCGCACATTGAAGCATATATTGAATTTTCAAAGAAGTATTTTGAAATAACGAATTCCGTCGGCAAGGAACAGTACCTTGTTCCTTATCTTATGTCGTCGCACCCCGGGTCAACCTTAAAGGATGCGGTCGAGCTGGCGGTATTCCTAAAGAAAAGACATATCCGTCCCGAGCAGGTTCAGGACTTTTATCCCACACCGGGCACAATTTCGACCTGCATGTTTTACACGGGACTTGACCCATACACAATGAAAGAGGTCTATGTTGCGAAAACTCCGCACGACAAAGCCTTACAGCGTGCGCTTTTGCAGTATTACGATCCGAAAAACAGAGACCTGTGCGAGGAAGCGCTTAGGAAAGCAGGCAGACACGATCTGATAGGCTATTCCGAGAAGTGCTTGGTTGCTCCGAAGCGCACAAACGCAGGCAGAGCCGAAAATCGCGGCTTCAACAGCGGTAAGAGATATGAAAAGAAGAAAAAGAAAAAGTATTAACTCAAAGGCAGTAACCGCACTTGTAATTATAATTATCGCGGTTTTATCTGTCGTTTTTACTCGTCTCGGAGGAACAGCCGATAAACCGAACAGCGATAACGTAACAAAAATTACTGAGACGAATACTGCCGACAAAATGACGGTCAGCTTCATTGACGTCGGACAGGGTAATTGCACATTACTCACATGCGGCGGCAAAGCGGTTCTCGTCGATTCGGGCGAGGTCGGCGCGGCTCAGACCGTCATCGGTTACATAAAGAATCTTAACATTGACACGCTTGACTGCGTTCTTGTGACCCATCCTCATTCCGACCACATGGGTGCTATGATCAAGCTGCTTTATGAATTCAAAATCAAGGATTTCATCATGCCGGAGATTCCTGAGAAGATAATTCCGACGAGCAAGGCCTACGAGAAATTTCTGACAGCCGTTTCGGATAATGCCGAAAATGTCATTGCTGCCGAACCCGGAGCGACCTATTCCTACGGTGAAATGACTATGGAAATTTTCGCACCTCTGCGTGATTACGACGATCTGAACGATATGTCGGCAGTTACAAGGGTCAGCTACGGCGATACGTCCGTTATGTTCACGGGCGACGCAACAACCACGGTTGAAAAGGATCTTTTGAAGAAGAATATTGATTATTCAGCAACGATTCTCAATGTCGGACATCACGGAAGTAAGACCTCATCAAGCGAGAAATGGCTGAAAGCGGTCGATCCGAAATATGCCGTTATCTGCTGTGGGCTTAATAACGATTACGGGCATCCGCATGCTGTCGTTACAAAGCGGCTTGAAAGCATGGGAATAGAGTATTACCGAACTGATTTGCTCGGGACGATAGTTTTTGAATCAAATTCAAAGGAATTTACAAAATGTGATTGACTTTAATATGCCGATAAGCATATAATAATAAATTGGTTATTAACTCAAATTACAGGGAGTTGTATTTATGGAATGGACAGGACTTAACGAATTAAGAGAAAAATTTCTTTCGTTCTACGAGAGCAAGGGTCATCTGAGACTTCCGAGCTTTTCTCTTATTCCGCAGGGCGACAAGAGCCTCCTGCTTATCAACGCAGGTATGTCGCCGATGAAAAAGTATTTTACGGGCGAGATAACTCCGCCGAGATCGCGTGTTACAACATGTCAGAAGTGTATCAGAACGCCCGATATCGAAAATGTCGGCAAGACAGCACGCCACGGCACATATTTTGAAATGCTGGGCAATTTCTCTTTCGGCGATTATTTCAAGCACGACGCAATCACATGGGCATGGGAATTCTGCACCAAGGTAATGGAGATGGATCCCGAGAAGCTCTATATCAGCGTTTATCTTGACGACGACGAGGCTTATGACATCTGGACAAAGGAAATCGGCGTTGAGGAGAGCCACATGGTTCGCTTCGGCAAGGAGGATAACTTCTGGGAGCACGGCGCAGGCCCCTGCGGTCCTTGCTCGGAGATTTATTACGACAGAGGACCGGAGCACGGTTGCGGAAAGCCCGATTGTAAGGTCGGCTGTGAGTGCGACAGATACGTTGAGTTCTGGAACCTCGTTTTCACTCAGTTTGAGAATGACGGACATAATCATTATACTCCGCTCGCTCACCCGAATATTGACACAGGCATGGGTCTTGAAAGACTTGCTTGTATCGCACAGAATGTTGACAATCTTTTTGAGGTTGACACAATTCAGAACATCATGAAGCACATTGCCAAAATCTCGGGTGTTGAATATCACACCGATGAAAAGAGCGACGTTTCGCTTCGTGTTATAACAGACCATATCCGTTCGACAACATTTATGATAGGCGACGGTGTTATGCCGTCGAACAGCGGCAGAGGCTATGTTCTTCGCCGTCTGCTCAGAAGGGCGGCAAGACACGGCAGATTGCTCGGCATCAACAGACCCTTCCTCGCCGAGGTTGCCGACACTGTTATCAATGAAAATAAAAATGCTTATCCGAACCTTGTTGAGAAGCGTGATTTCATCGTCAACGTTATTTCGACCGAGGAGGAGAGCTTCAACAGAACTATTGACGCAGGACTTGATGTTCTCTCAAAGATGATTGAGGATTCAAAATCAAAGGAGCTGAGTGCCGAGGACGCATTCAAGCTTCAGGACACATTCGGCTTCCCGATCGACCTCACCAAGGAGATACTTGAGGAAAAGGGCATGACCGTTGATGAGGAGAAGTTCAAGGAGCTTGTTCTCGTTCAGCGCAAGCGTTCCCGTGACGCTCATAAGGGCGCGGGCGCCGAGGGCTGGAACGATACGGGCGTTGTTACCAAGGGCATTGCCAAGACCGAGTTCAAGGGCTATGACTCATACGAAGCCGAGGGCAAGATTATTGCCTTTATCACTGACGGCATCAGATGTGATGTGCTCGAGAACGGCGCAGATTCGTTCCTTGTAACGGACAAGACCTCATTCTATGCCGAGAGCGGCGGACAGGTCGGCGACACGGGCTATATCTACGGCGACGGCTTTACATTTGAGGTTGAGAACACAACGAAGACCAACGACGGCGTATTCCTGCATTACGGCAGAATCATTGACGGCGACAACGCAAAAACAGGCGACAGAGTAAAGACGGTTATCGACGCAAAGAGGAGAGACGCGATCGCAAGAAATCACACGGCGGCGCACCTTCTTCAGGCGGCTTTGAGAAAAACGCTCGGCTCTCACGTTGAGCAGGCAGGTCAGCTTGTTAATGAAAATACGGTTCGTTTCGACTTCTCTCATTTCTCGGCTATGACCTCCGAGGAGCTGAAAGCAGTCGAAAACGAGGTCAACAATATCATTCTTTCGGCTGAGAGCGTCACAATGACGGAAATGCCGATTGAGGAAGCTAAGAAAACGGGCGCAATGGCTCTTTTCGGGGAGAAATACGGCGATGTTGTCCGTGTAGTTAAGGCGGGAGATTTTTCAACCGAGCTTTGCGGCGGAACACATGTTTCAAATACAGGAAAGCTTGGACTTTTCAAGATCATTACGGAGACCTCCGTTGCCGCAGGCGTAAGACGTATCGAAGCGGTAACGGGTACGGGGGTTCTCAATTATATCGACTCGCTCAATTCAAAGATTTTCGGTACTGCGGCGGCACTCAAGGTTGCCAATCCGTCGGATATCGAGAAGAAGGCGGTTTCTCTTTCAAACGAGCTTAAAGAGAAGGATAAGGAAATCGAAGCGCTCACCGCTCAGCTTACCGAGATGCGCTCGGGCAGTCTTTTTGACAGTGCGGTTGAGGTCGGCTCACTCAAGGTTATTGCCGCAAATGCAGGCGAGGTCACAGTGGACGAGCTTCGTCAGCTTTCGGACAAGGCTAAGGCAGAGGGCGATAATATCGTTGCTGTATTCGGCGCAGTGAATAAGGAAAAGGGCTCGGCTAATTTTGCCGCATGCTGTGCTTCCGAGGCTGTCAAGAGCGGAGTTAAGGCTGGCGACGTTGTTCGTGCAGTTGCAAAGTTAGCAGGCGGAAACGGCGGCGGAAAGCCCGATTTCGCAATGGCAGGCGCAAAGGATATTGATAAGGTCGATGAAGCGATCGCAGCGGTTGCCGATATTGTTAAATCTCTTATAAAATAATTTTAGGAGGATAATTATGGATTGTCTTTTCTGTAAAATAATCAACGGGGAAATTCCCTCAAACAAGGTCTATGAGGACGATCAGGTTTTCGCGTTCCGCGATATTGAGCCTCAGGCACCGACACATATTCTTATTATCCCGAAGCAGCATATCAAGTCAGCCGCCGAGATCGACGAGAGCAACAGTGACGTTGTGGCTCATATCTTTGAGGTTGCGGCTAAGATCGCAAAGCAGGAGGGTCTTGACGACGGCTTCCGTATAGTCAACAACTGCGGCGATCTCGCAGGTCAGACTGTCAAGCATCTTCATTTTCACCTTATGGGCGGCAGAGAATTCGGCTGGCCCGCAGGCTGAAAAACAAGCAAAATTTTTGTAAGTAATTCTTTGTCAAAAGCTTGAAAGGAAGTTTTATAAATGTCAGAAACATACAAAATGAAAATCGCGGGTCTTGAAAGAGAGCTTCCCGTTTGTCCGCTTAATGAAAACGTTTCTATTGCCGGATTTATCATTTTCGGCGATGTTGAGCTTACGGTTGCCGCCGCTTCGGAGCTTCTTAAAAAGCTCCCCGAGTTCGATTATATCGTAACTCCCGAGGCGAAGAGCATACCTCTTGCGTATGAAATGTCACGTCAGAGCGGCAAGAAATATTTTGTTGTTCGTAAAAAAGAGAAGCTTTACATGCAGAATCCCGTATCTGTTTCCGTTAAATCCATCACAACAGCGACCGAGCAGAAGCTCATTCTTGACGGCGCTGACGGCGAGCAGATAAGAGGAAAGAAAATCGTTATTCTCGATGACGTAATTTCCACGGGCAAGTCGCTCGAATCCGTTGAGGAGCTTGTCAACAAATTCGATGTTGATATCGTTGCCAAGGCAGCAATCCTTGCCGAGGGTGACGCGGCTGACAGAACAGATATCGTTTTCCTTGAGAAGCTTCCGCTTATCTTCAAGTGAAATTAAGATACAGGCCCATGGCGATCATGGGCTTTTCGTCATTAGCGGTTCTGTTTATCTGCACCTTCTTTGATGACAGATTTTCCTTTATTTCGGTTGCATGCGGAATTATAATTCTTTTGCTTACGATATTTATTCGCAAATTCCGCGAACGCGTCACGCCGTTCTTTATTGCGGCGGCATTGATTATTTCCGCAGTGTCATTTGAGGTTCTCAGCGATTATAAGATCTCCGACGCAGAAAGTCTGACGAATAAAGAAGCTGTTATTGAAGCGACGGTTCTTGACGAACCCGAGTTTACACGTTCAAAGTATTACTACATTGTCAGAACAAATACTGTTGACGGAAATAATCTCAACATCAAGCTGAGACTTTCCTCCTCGCAGTATATTCACGCAGAACCGTATGACAAAATCAAACTGAAAGTAAAGCTTTATGAAATAGGCTCGTTTTCGAGGGATATCAAGCTTTATTATCAGTCAAAAGGCATTTTTCTCGGCGGATATATCGGCAATTATAACGACTGTGCGATTGATGTTGCCAAGCCTGAAAAAAAGCCGTTGGACTATCATCTTCTGATGCTCAGAAAGACGGTTGAGCAAAGAATAATCGAGAAAAACCGAAACGATTACGGCGGAGTAACTGTCGGAATGCTGACGGGCAACAAGGATTATATTTCCGATGAGCTTATCGGAAACATAAGATCTGCGGGTGTTGCGCCCGTGTTCGCTGTTTCGGGTATGCATCTTTCCGTATGGGTCATGGGTTTATATTCTCTGCTTGAGATGTTCGGCATAAGGAAAAGACTGAATTCGATTATCGGTATTGTTTTCACTCTGTTCTTTATGGGTGTAACAGGCTTTTCTCCGTCAGTTTGCAGAGCGGGCATTATGCTTTTGCTGATTCTTGTCGGTAATTTGTTCCGCAAGAAAGCTGATTCGATAAATTCGCTCGGCTTTGCCGCACTCGTTCTCGGGATCATAAATCCTTTAATTGTTGCGGATATCGGATTTCTTTTGTCCTTTTCCTCAACCCTCGGAATCGTCACATTAAATCCGTGGTTCAGGAAGAGAATTGCACCGATTCTCAGTGGCGGATTTATCAGAAATTCATTGAAGCTAATTGCCGAATCGGTGTTTGTTTCCGTTTCTGCAACTGTAGCTTCGCTAGGCTTTATCATCGTTTTTATCGGCTACATTTCGGTTTATTCCGTACTTTCAAACCTGCTGATAACTTACGCGGCATCGCTTTGTATGCTGTGCGGCGGTTTCTCGGCATTGATGTATCCGTTCGGCAGGGCAGGTAATGTCTTTTCATTCCTGACGGGTATTCTTGCAAAATACATCGTCAAAATTGTTGATTTAATAGCCGACTGGCCGCTTTCAACGATAAATACGGCGAACGAATATTGGATATACGGAGTGATCGTTGCCTATGCCGTTATCGCATGTGCATATATCATTTTCAAGAACAAGACTGCATTTAAGGCGGTGTGCCTTGGTCTTGCGGTAACGGTTTCCGTTTGCTGTCTGCTGTATCATTTTAACTACGCAGGTTATACATATTTCAAGGTGCTTAACGTCGATGACGGTGTTGCCATTTTGATTTTAGACAATAAGCATAACGCGTTGATATGCTCGCCGAGCAAAAGCAAATACATTTCCTCGACCGTTTCCAATGCCATCGAAAATGAGGAGCTTGATATAATGATCGCGGATATTGACGGCGTCAGCTCGTCGGGCGTTTTGTCGATTATCAAAGAGACCGAACCGAAACAGCTCATCGTTCCCGAGATTGACCGTTCCTTGTATCTGCTGATGCCTGAGGACAAAATAATCAAGGGTTCTAATGCTCTTGTAAAGCTGTTCGGCAACATAAATGTAAAATTTATTTCGAATTCGCATTTCAGCATCGCATATTGTTCGTTGCAGGATGTCGATTTATGTATTCTTCTTCGTGCTGACGATATCGAAAATGTTCCCGAGGAGTATCTTAAAGGGGATATATTTATCGCCGCGAAACAGTTAAACAGTATTGACTTTAATAATGAAATAATCTCGGGCGAAGCTTCTTCGGATCTGACAATTTCTACCGAGCAATTTGGAAATATTCAAATAAAAATTAAAAATAATAATTACAAAATAATTGTTGAGGAGGGTTGAAAATGCCGCAGATAACTGAATCCGAACTGAAAAAGCAGATCAGCTCAGGAGATTTTGCGCGCTTATATTTTTTTTACGGCGACGAAAAATATCTGATAAAGCATTATACCTCTCTTTTAACAAAAAAGGCGGTCGATCCTGCCTTTGTCGACTTCAATTTTCATCAGTACGACGGCAAGGAAGCCGATTTTGATGAAATATCGCAGGCTGCCGAGGCTTTACCAATGATGAGCGAACGCACACTTATTCTGATAAAGGATTTGACAGTTGACAGTCTCAATTCCGATTTAACGGATAAATTTCTGAAGCTTATTTCCGATATCCCCGACACAACGGTTATTCTTATTTCTAACCCGAGCGCAGATGTCAACATGAAAAGCGCCAAGGGAAAGAAGCTTCTTGCCGAGATTGATAAAGTGGGCTGTTCCGTTTCGTTTGAACATGCGGGTCTTAATCAGCTCATTAAGCTCATTGAAAAAGGCGCGGCTTCAAGAAATTGCAAAATTTCCCAGTCCGACGCTCGCTATTTACTGACGCTTATCGGCGACGATATGACGGTTATAATAAATGAGCTTGACAAGATCTGTGCCTATAAAAAAGAGGGAGAAATCGGCAGGGAACACATTGACGCTGTTGTTGTAAAAACGGTTCAGGCACGGGTTTTTGACCTTGCAAAGGCATTGACCACGGGCAACTGTGACCTTGCGATGGATATTCTCGATACGCTCATCTCGATGAAGGAGGAGCCGATCAACATTCTCGGTGCGCTGATTACTCCTTATGTTGACATGTACAGAGCAAAGGTTTACGTCAGCGGCGGAATGAGAGCTGAGGACGCAGGCAAAGACTTTAATTACCGTAACAAGGAATTCCGACTTACCAACGGAGCAAGAACCGCTTCTAAGTATTCAATTACCCAGCTGAGAACATTTCTTGACGTTCTTGACGATGCCGACAGACTTTTAAAATCAACTTCCGTCAGCGGCAGACTGATACTTGAACAGACAATAACAAAGCTGTTCCTTGTATCGAACGGAGAAAAAATATGATAAAGGTTGAACAGATCGTTATTGTCGAGGGAAAATATGACAGGATCAAGCTTTCTTCGCTGATTGACGGAATTATAATTGAGACTGAGGGCTTCGGCATTTTCAAGGATAAAGAAAAGCAAAAGCTCATCAGAAAGCTTGCTGAGAAAAAGGGTATAGCTGTTCTGACCGACAGCGACTCCGCAGGCTTTGTCATAAGAAATTTCATAGCCTCGATCGTTCCCAAGGAATACATCACCAATGTTTATATTCCCGATATCTACGGCAAGGAAAAGCGCAAGGAAACAGCCTCAAAAGAGGGTAAGCTTGGCGTTGAGGGCGTTTCGATTGAAATATTGAAGGATGCCTTCAATAAGGCGGGTATCGGAGTTTCGGACAGCGAAGCGCATGAAATAAAGGCAATAACTTTGAATGATTTCTATGATGACGGTCTGACAGGCGGAGCAGAAAGCAAGAGAAAAAGAACGGCACTGCTTAAAAAGCTTGATCTGCCCGAAAGAATGTCAACAAAGGCGATGCTTGATATTTTAAACACATTCATTAGCTATGATGAATACAAAAAACTCGTGGAATCGGAGGAGATCATATGAGAATCGGACACGGATACGACGTACATAAGCTCGTTGAAGAACGGGATCTAATTGTAGGCGGAGTAAAAATTCCCTATGAAAAAGGTCTTTTGGGTCATTCCGACGCTGATGTTCTGCTTCATGCTGTCAGCGATTCGCTGTTAGGTGCGGCGGCATTGGGCGATATAGGCGGAATGTTTCCCGACAATGATCCACAGTTCCTTGACGCGGACAGCCTTGTGCTCTTACGCAGGGTTTTTGAAAGACTTCGCGAAAACGGCTACAAAGTAATCAATGTTGACGCAACAATTATCGCACAGAAGCCGAAAATGAAGCCTTATATTCCCGAAATGCGAATGAATATCGCCGCGGCGCTTTCAACGTCAATTGACAATATCAGCGTTAAGGCAACCACCGAGGAAGAAATGGGCTTCACGGGCAGGGGAGAAGGAATTTCCGCTCACTGCGTTTGCCTTATTGATAAAAACTGAATTGTATGCTATAATCATAAAAACAATGCCGCACAGATTGATGCGAGCCTTGTTTGAATTTATTTCTAAATCTTACAGTGCAATTCGTGCACCTTAATTGTGCGGTATTGCCTAAAAATTATCGGAGAGAAATATGAACGCTTTACTTGAAAACGTCAGTGTCCTTTGGGACAGACTTCTGGCTTTATTTTCTTCATACAACATAATAACCGACACGCTTGATATCGCTTTTGTTGCATTTTTGATTTTCAGCGCAATAAAAATGCTCAAGGAAACAAGAGGAATTCAAATCGTCAAGGGACTTCTCATTGTCGCAATTATATACGGTGTGATCAGCCTTCTGAACATGCAGGCGAGCACCTATCTTTTCAAGACGATACTTCGCGATTTCATTCTTGTTCTCATCATTCTGTTTACGCCCGAGATACGTCATGCACTTGAATCAATGGGACGCAGCAGGCTTGCGTTTCTGAACTTTTTCGGTGCTCAGCAGGGCGACGCGCTTTATGAAAGAAAGAAAAGAGCCGTTCTTGAGGTCTGCAAGGCTTGCAGAGATATGAGCGATAAAAAAATCGGTGCGCTGATAATTTTTGAGCGTGAAACAATGCTCGGAGATATAATCAACACAGGCACGGTGGTTGATGCCAAGGTTTCGAGAGAGCTTATAAATTCGCTGTTTTTCCCGAATTCCGCTCTTCATGACGGAGGAGTTGTTATCCGCGACGGCAGGGTAAATGCCGCTGGATGTATTCTTCCACTGACCGATAATAACCTGCTCAGCAGTGAGCTTGGAACAAGACACAGAGCCTCGCTCGGAATTTCCGAAAAAAGCGACGCTGTTGCTGTTGTTGTTTCCGAGGAAACAGGTAAAATTTCCATTGCATGCGGCGGCGATCTTGAAAGAGGCGTTTCCGACGGTATTCTGATGGAAAGACTTATGGAGTATATTTTACCCGAAAAGAACGGAAAGGATAAAAAGTCCTTTTTCTCGGTTCTTCTGACAAAGATAAAGGAGAAGTCGAAGAAATGAAAATAAAGAAATTTAGTCTGCGGCAGCTCTTTTCAAACACAAGATTTCTTGTTATATTTTCCATTGTTGTCGCATTTATATTTTGGATAATCGTTGCGCTTGAATATGCGCCTGTCGTGGAAAACGAGATAAAGGATATTCCCGTTAAAATCGACATGAACAACAGCGTTCCCGACAAGCTCGGACTGCAAATTTTCGGTCAGAGCGACTACACGATAAACATTGTCGTCAAGGGCAACCGCTATGTTGTCGGCGGAGATCTTCTGACCGCCGATGACTTCGAAGCGACGGCTCAGACCGCTTATGTAGATTCAGCAGGAAAGCACAGCCTTGTCGTTAAAGTAACGGCAAAAAATGCTGAAGCCGATTACGAGATCGTTTCCAAATCAACCGATTACATCGAGGTTTACTTTGACAAATACGCTGAAAAGGATATTGAAGTCACACCGAGAATCAGCTCGGAGCTTGATGATTACACGGCGGACGACTACCTGTTTGATACCGAGGATATAATTTACGAAACCAAAACCGTTAAGGTAACAGGAGCGCAGACTGTTGTCAACTCTGTTGAGCACGCTTATGCCGATATTCCGATTGAAAAGAAATTGACCCAGAGCGAGACGATAGACGCAAAGATTGTTCTCAGCAACGGCGAGGATATGAATTCAAGCTATGTTAAAATAAACGGGGAGGACGCTCTTACCGTTCCCGTAACGCTTCCTGTTTACAAGATGCAGACCACATCTGTTTCTGTCTCATTTAAGAATTCACCGTCCGATTATATCAACACTCCGCTGCAATACAGCATTTCGCCGAGCAGGGTTAGAGTTGCGGTGCTTCAAAACGGCTCCGATACAACGAATACGCTTGAAATCGGCTCTGTTGATTTTTCTCAGATCAGTGCCGATAACAACAGCTTCACTTTCCTTGCGTCGAATATCAAAAATGCGAAATTCCTTGACGGTACATCGTCGTTTACCGTTGATATTAACACTGACGGACTTTATTCAAAATCGCTTGAGCCGAATATCAATTCTATTATGATCTCAGGCGGCTCAGGGGTAAGCGCAGGTAATGTTGAACTCGATTCGATCGGCTCCGTCAATGTTGTCGGAACGCAAACCGCACTTAATTCCGTAAATGCAGGCATGCTTGAAATAAGCATTGATCTCAAAAACGTAAAGCTTGAAGAAGGGGAAAACGAGGTTCCCGTTAAAATAACACTTCGCAATTCAAAAAATTGCTGGGTTACAGGCAGCTATACGGCAATAATTGTACAAAACTGAATAATACAAACCGACTGAATATCCTAAAGGCTGTTCAGTCGGTTTTTGTATATAAAACATGTTAAAAAATTCAGAATTTTTTTCATTTACTGTTGTAAAAGTGACAGATGATGTGCTATAATGTAATGACTGTTAGAATGGGTATACTGTATAAGTATTTTTTGAGAAAGGAGCGAAGATCATGAAAGCGTTAAAGCGTATTTTTGCCGCAGTGTTGATTATTGCAATAGCAGTCTCATTAAGCGGCTGTTCGTTCAGATTTTCCTCCTTTGACAATCTTCTGCGTCCGCCGAAGCTATCGGGCGAATATCAGGGCTTGCAGGATTCATTTGAAAAAATTGTCGATAAGGATTACAGCCTTTCAACGCCCGAAAACGGTCTTTACCGCTCGGCATTTATTGTGTACGATTTTGACAAGGACACCAATCCTGAAGCGATCGTTTTCTACACGGAAAAGAAAAAGCCCGACCTTGTTAAGTTTTATTATTTTGAAAATAATAACGGCGTATATTCGCCTGTCGAGTCATATGACGGTCTCGGAAGCTCAGTTGATGAGGTTAAATTTTCCGATCTTAACCATGACGGAAAAACGGAAATAATTATCGGTTGGAATCTGTATTCAAGCAAAACGAATAAAGCCTTCACCGTTTATGACATTTCCACAGGCAAACTGAAGTTGCTTTCTTCGTTCCCGTATTCTTATCTTGATTTAATTGATGTCAACGGTGACGGAATTGACGATATTTTTGCGATGAGCGTTGATTCAACTGTTTCCGACCACTATACCTCGGCGGCAACGGCTTACACCTATGATGCAAAGACCTCATCGCTCCAGGTTCTCAGCTCGGTTAAAACGGACGGTAATATCTCATCCTACTCCGATATCCGTGTTGAAAAGGTTGACGATCTTCGTTTGATCTATGTTGAAGCATATAAGGGCGAAAACGATATGATTACAGAGGTTATCTATTGGAATGATGACACAAATTCCCTTGTTGCTCCGCTGTTTGACGTTGCAACCCAGACTACCTCGCAAACGCTCCGCCACATGAAGCTTCAATGTCAGGATATTGATAACGACGGATTTATAGAGATTCCTGTCAGCGTGGATATGCCGGGCTCCTCCGTTGCCGATAACAATACGGTTCAGCCTCTTTTAACAGCTTCAAACGACGAACAGGCAGCCCCGACAAAAAGCCTGTACTATACAAAATGGGTCAAATTCCGTGACGATCACCTAAGAGCGGTGCAGTATTCTGTTATTGATGAACAGGGCGGCTATGTTCTCAACATTCCGAGCAGCTGGGTCGGCAGAATAACCGTTCTCGGTAATGACGGTCACTGGGACTTTTACCGTTGGGAAAGCTACGACGAGAAGATCGGCAATCTCCTGTTCAGCATTTACTACTATGACAAGAATGACGATCAGCTCAAGAAAAAATATGCCGATTATAAAATGCTCGCTTCATATTCAAGCACTGATTATGTTTACACTATAACCGAGGACGGCACATATTTCGGTGTTGAAGATGAAATTCTGACAAGCAATTTTAATACAACGATTTTAGGAGGAAAGAAATGAAACCTGTAAAGATCCTTGTTGCCGAGGACGAAGAAACTATACGCGAATTTATCGTGATCAACCTCAAGAGGGCAGGCTACGAGGTCGTTGAAGCCTTTGACGGACTTGACGCCTATGAAAAATACAAGCTTGACGCGGACGGAATTTCCATTGCCGTGCTTGACATTATGATGCCGAGAATGGACGGTCTTGAGCTGTGCAAAAAGCTCCGCGCTATGAGCAATAACATAGGAATTATGATGCTTACCGCTAAAACCCAGGAAATGGATAAGGTAAACGGTTTGCTTCTCGGCGCCGACGATTATGTTACAAAGCCGTTTTCACCCTCAGAGTTTACCGCAAGAGTTGACGCACTCGCAAGACGTGTGTCATCGTCAGCTAAAAACGCTCAGGATGAAAATGACGAAAATATTATCACCTCCGGCGATTTCAGACTTGATTGCAAAAGCAGGGTTCTTACCTGCAACGGAAGAAAAATCGACGTTACGCAGGTTGAATTCCAGATTCTTGAATACTTTTTCCGTAATCAGGGTACAAATCTCAGCCGTACCGATATTCTTAACCATGTCTGGGGAACGGAATATTTCGGCGAAGAAAAAATTGTTGACGTAAACATCAGAAGAATCCGAAAAAAAATCGAACCCGATCCGTCGAATCCCAAGCATCTTCTGACAAGATGGGGCTACGGCTACGTTTGGATCTGATTGATACATAATTAAATGAAAAGAGGTGATACAGATGAAAAAAAATAAGGTTAAGCTGAATTTTAAGGGCGGACTTACAAGACGTTGGCTGGCTCAGACCTCAACGATCATCGTCGCAGTTCTTCTCATCATCTGTGTTGCCGCCGCATATTTTATTCATTCATACTACTACGCAACCGCCGAAAGAAAAATCGAATCCTATGCCAACGGTATAGTCGATGTTTATTTTGAAAACTATGCCACAACGGATGAAGCGGTTTTTGAGAAAGGCGCACGCGAATATATAAGCGATTTTTCCGACAAATCATCTGTAGAGGTGTGGGTGCTCGACCGATACGGAAATGTGTTTATTTCTTCGAGCGGATTTCCCGTTGCCGATAAGGTCAAAATTCCCGAATACGAGGATGCGATGACAAACAAAACCAAGCATTCCGTTTGGATAGGCAAAAACTCTACGGGCGAAAAGGTCATCGCTTTGACAAAAATTATAACCGACGCGGAAAATAATCAGGTCGGCTCAGTCAGATACATGATCTCGCTTGTTGAGGTTGACGACCAGATAGCAACATGGTATTTCATAATTTTCCTTGTTTTCCTGCTTCTTGTTCTTTTGCTCGTCATTTCAGGCTCGGTATTTATAAGCTCAATCGTGCGCCCTGTTCAGGAGGTCTGCGATACAGCAAAAATGATTGCCGACGGAAATTACGACGCACGAATCGACCATTATTTATACAAGGATGAGATTGGTCAGCTTTGCAATACGATCAACGAAATGGCTGAAAAGATCAAGACCTCGGATAAAATTAAAAATGACTTCATTTCAACCGTTTCCCATGAATTAAGAACACCGCTCACAGCTATCAAGGGCTGGGGAGAGACACTGTTGCAGATCGGCGATACAGACCCCAACCTTACCAAGCGCGGTATGAATGTTATTATCAGCGAATCCTCAAGGCTTAACGGAATCGTTGAGGAGCTTCTCGATTTTTCCAGAATGCAAAGCGGAAGAATGGTTCTCAAAAACGAAAAAATGGACATTCTTGCAGAGCTTGACGAAACGGTTTTTGCATTTAAGGACAGAGCAATGCGTGAGGGCATTGATCTTGTTTACAACGCGCCGAATCTTCCCGCGCCGATGGACGGCGACCCCGACAGAATAAAGCAGGTCTTTGTTAATATTCTCGACAATGCCTTGAAATACACAAAGCAGGGCGGAAAAATTGTTGTTTCTACAGAGATAAAGGACGACAGAATAACAATTATAATTTCCGATACAGGCTGCGGAATTTCTGCTGAAGATCTTCCGCATGTTAAGGAAAAATTCTATAAGACGAACATGACTGTTCACGGCTCGGGAATCGGACTTGCCGTTGTTGATGAAATAGTTCGGCTTCATCACGGAACATTTGATATAGACAGCGTTCTCGGTCAGGGAACAACTGTTACGATATGCTTTGATATTGACCATGTTGAGCTTGACGACGCATGGGATATCGACGCGGCGATCGCCGCAGAAAATGAGAAAAAAGCTATGGAGGTAAATGAAGATGCCTGAAGAGAATAAAATCAGCGTCGGCGGACAGGCACTCATGGAGGGCGTCATGATGAACGGCCCGAAGGGTGTTGCAATGGCGCTGAGACTGCCTGACGGAAAAATTGAAACTCAGCTTAAGGAAGCACATTTCCTCAGAGATAAGTATAAATTTGCGAGGATACCGTTTATCAGAGGTCCTATCAGCTTTGTTGAGCAGATGATTTTCGGTTACAAATGTCTTATGGAGTCGGCTGAAAAAACGACTGCGATAGAGGACGACGGAACAGAGGAAATGTCTAAGCTTGACCGCTGGCTCACCGATCATTTCGGACCGAAAATGATGACGGTCATCGGAATTATTTCAGGTATTATCGGCTTTGCGCTTGCATTTTTCTTGTTTATGTGGCTTCCGAGCCAGGTTGCCGATCTCATACTTCGAAATGTAGACAGCAATGTTTGGAAGCCTGCCATTGAGGGCGTGATGAGAATAATAATATTCATCACCTATATGTGGGCTGTATCCTTGATGGGCGATATCAAACGGCTTTTTATGTATCACGGAGCGGAGCATAAGTCCATTTTCTGCTACGAAAACGGGCTTGAGCTGACTGTCGAAAACGTCAGAAAGCAGTGCCGCTTTCATCCGAGATGCGGAACGAGCTTCATCTTCCTGACGCTCGTTATAAGCATTCTTGTTTCAACGATTGTGGTCATGATTTTCCCGGGTGTGCGCGAGTATAAGGCGCTCTGGATGGTTATTAAAATTCTTATCCTGCCGATAATAATGAGCATCGGCTATGAAGCCATCCGTCTTGCAGGAAAGAAGAATAATCTTTTCACAAAGATAATTTCCGCACCCGGACTTTGGATGCAGAGAATAACAACAAAAGAACCTACAGATGATATTATTGAAGTCGGCATTGCCTCGCTTAAGGTTTCGCTCGGCTGGGAGAAGGAAAATATAAACGATGTACAAGAAGAAACCAACGACGAATCAGAAGAAGATAAAGACTAAAACTATTTTGGAAGTTATGAAAAGCGGTGCGGACGAGCTTCGCAAAGCAGGAAAAGAAGATGCGGAATTTGAATCAAAATGCATCGCCGAGCATGTTAAACGCGGATTGTATTTAAATATACCCGCCATGTTCAACGACGCTGTAGAAGAGACAAATTCAATATTGAATGATGAGGAGTACAAGCAATTTGTACGCATCGTTCAAGAGCGTACCGAGGGCGAACCGCTCCAATATCTTCTCGGAGAATGGGAGTTCATGGGGCTTCCCTTTAAGGTTGGCAAGGGTGTTTTGATACCTCGTCCCGAGACGGAAATGCTCGTTGAGTTTGCAATTGAATTTTTAAAAGGCAAAGAAAATCCGATTGTTTTCGATTTATGCTCGGGAAGCGGCTGTATAGCAATCAGCGTTGCTGAATTTTGCCCCGATTCAACGGTCTATGCGATCGAAAAATCCGATGATGCCTTCGAATACCTTCTGAAAAATATTGAGCTTAACAATGCTCAGAATGTTAAGGCGATCAAGGGCGATATTTTTGATAACACGCTCCTTTCTGAAATCGTTCCCGATCTGATTCTATCGAATCCGCCGTATATACGCTCGGGAGATATGGAAAGCCTGCAAACAGAGGTAAAAAAAGAGCCGAAAATGGCGCTTGACGGCGGCGAGGACGGTTACGATTTTTACCGAGTAATAGCCTCTGATTGGATAAAACGCATCAAAAAAGGCGGCATGATAGCCGTTGAATGTGCCGAGGATCAGACAGAATATATTTGCGAGCTTTTCTCTGATGCCGCAACGTCAGTTAAAGCCTACAATGATTACAGCAGACTTCCGAGAGGAGTAATCGCAACAATATAAATTGGGAGAAATAATATGTTACTTGATTTATTAAGAGGCGGCAATGCGCTGACTATATTTATGGAATTTTGCGTCAGTGCGTTTGTAGTTTTCTGCGTTATGCCTATTCATGAATATGCTCATGCGCTGATTGCAACAAAGCTCGGCGATCAGACGGCGAGACTCAGCGGCAGACTTACGCTTAACCCAATGGCACATATTGACATCCTGGGCGCGGTGATGATTTTGCTTGTCGGCTTCGGCTATGCAAAGCCCGTTCCCGTCAATGTTCGCAACACAAAGCTGAAAAATAAAAAGCTTGCCATGGCGCTCATCGCTCTCGCGGGTCCGATTTCTAATCTGATATTCGGATTTCTCTCGGTTTTGATGAAATATGTTGTTCTTTATATCGCGTCAAAGACCGTAAATTCAATGACAACGGCAGTTTTGGCTTTGAACATTTTCTTTCAGTATTCGGCAATGATCAATATCAACCTTGCCGTTTTCAATTTGATTCCTATTCCGCCGCTTGACGGTTCAAGGATTCTTTTTGCAATTCTTCCGAGCAAATATTATTTCGGTATTATGAAATACGAAAGATATATCATGATCGGAATGCTGATATTACTCTTTACAGGGCTTCTTTCAAGGCCGCTTTCGTTGTTATCGGGACTGATTTACAACGGATTTGATCAATTATTCTATTCGATATTTTAAAAGGTGAAAGCATGGAAGCAATATCATACAAGCTTGATGTGTTCGAGGGTCCTCTGGATCTGCTCCTGCACCTGATAAGCAAGCACAAAATTGATATAAACGATATTCCGATTCTTCTTCTTGTCGAACAGTATCTCGACTATGTCCGTCAGATGAAAGAGGAGGACATGGAGGTTGCCAGTGAGTTCCTCGAAATGGCGGCTCGGCTTATCTATATCAAAACGGTTTCGCTTCTTCCTGTGCACGAGGAGGAGGCAGACGAGCTGAAAAAGGAGCTTCAGGGTGAGCTTTTGGAATATCAGGACTGTCAGATAATGGCGAAGAAATTGGCCGCACAGGCTGACGGCTTTGACCAGTATTCAAGAAAGCCCGAAAAATTTCCGCCCGATATGACATACACTCGTCTGCATCAGCCAATTGAGCTTTTGAAAGCATATATCAATGCCGTCGGCAGGGGAAAGCGCAATCTTCCGCCGCCGATCGAGGCTTTTTCGGGTATAGTAGCGCACAAGATCGTTCCCATAAGAGAACGCGTCAGCTACATTATGGGCAGTCTTTTCAGGAAGAAGAAACAGCGCTTTGTCGCTTTCTTTGAAAAAGCTGAATCCCGTTCGGAAATGGTTGCGACCTTCCTCGCGATTCTTTCGCTTGCAAAGGATAAGAAAATTACCTTAACGCAAAAGGACGATGATCTGGAGGTTGAAATGATTGATTCCGACATTAACTTTGACGTGGAGGACGACTACACTAATGAAAATGAATGAATTACAGGGCGCCGTTGAGGCAATACTCTTTGCGGCAGGTGAGCCGCTTGAAATCGAGAGAATATGTCAGGCGCTTGAATGTGATAAAGAACCTGTTGAGCAAGCTCTCAGCAGTATAGGCGAGGCGCTCAGCTCCATCAACAGCGGAATACGTCTTGTTAAAATGGATAACATGTATCAGCTTTGCACACGTCAGGAATATGCCGACAAGGTCAGAGCTGTGCTTGAAATAAAGAAAAACACACCGCTTTCGGGAGCCGCATTTGAGGTTCTTGCGGTCATCGCGTATAATCAGCCCGTCACAAAGGCTTTTATCGAGCAGGTTCGAGGCGTTGACTGCTCAGGTGTTATCGGAACGCTTATCGCAAAGGGTCTAATTGAAGAACGAGGCAGACTTGAGCTTCCGGGCAGACCGCTTATTTACGGCACAACTCCCGAATTTCTTAAATGCTTCTGCGTTACGACGCTTGACGATCTGCCAGATCTTCCCGAGCATGAGGATCTTCCGAAAAGCGAGGAAATCAACGGACAGCTTGAAATCAACCTTGATGACGGAGAAATAATTGAGAACAAAATGCTTACAGGCGAGCCTGTCAAGGTTGCAGAAGAATAAACAACGGAGGTGATCGAATGACAGCGTTATACATAATTCTCGGAATAATTGCTTTTTTTGTGATAGTTCTGAGCATTCCTGTCGTTCTTGATCTTGAATATACCGACGCAGTGCGATGCAAAGTCTCGTGGCTGTTTCTGAAATTCGATCTTTATCCTTTCCCTGAAAAGAAGAAAAAGGAAGAGAAACCGAAGGAGGAAAAGAAAGAAGAAAAGCCCGAAGAAAAAAAGGAAGAGGCTCCAAAGCCGAAAAAAGAGAATTTTCTTAAAACCTTTTATAACAATCAAGGCTTATCGGGAGTAATCGAGCTTATCAACAACTGCGTTGCGGCGCTTAAACGCTTCTCTGTGAAGCTTATCAAGCGTGCCGTTATAATTAAAAAATTCCATCTTGATATCCATATCACTGAGGGAGATGCGGCGGCAACGGCAATCAAATACGGCAAGGTTTGCTCAGGTCTTTATCCGTCGCTCGGATTTATCTGCTCAAACATGAGAGTCAAGGATTATAAGGTAAATGTTTTTGCCGATTACTGCGGTGAAAAAACGACGGTTGAATTTGTTACTAAAACGGCGTTCGTTCCCCGTGCACTCATTAACGCGGGAATCGCACTTGTATTCAGTTTATTGAAACAGCTTTTAAAGGTTGTTATTTCAAATAATAAATCATCAAACAATAAAGTGACTGCCGAGAAAAAATAAGCGGTTACTGAAAAAGAAAGGCGGACTAAAAAATGAAAGATCAGTCAGCATCAGGAATTCTTGCAACTGCCATTGATAAGATCAAGGATATGGTTGATTGCCAGACGATCGTCGGTGATCCCATCGACGCAGGCGACGGAATAAAGGTTATTCCGATTTCAAAGGTTACCTACGGCTTTGCTTCAGGCGGTTCCGATTTCCCGAGCAAGGGCACAAAGGAGCTCTTCGGCGGTGGCGGCGGAGCAGGTGTTACGGTTTCTCCCGTTGCATTCCTTGTTATCAATAACGGAGAGGTAAGCGTAAAGTACATTTGTGAGGGCTCCGAGAGCTCAGCAGAAAGAATTATCGGCATGGTTCCCGACGTTGTCAATAAGGTCGGCGACATTGTCAATAAGTTTGCAAAGGATAAAAAGGACGACAAGGACGATTCTGTTTTTGTTGAAGAATAATAAACATTCCTCCCTGTGCATATAGCTTTTATATGGCAGGTGATGGTTATGCTGAAAAAAATAATAGTTTTCTTGACTGTTTTTTGTACAATGACGGTTTGCTCTGCTGCGCTTGACAGCTCGGACATATCAGCCGAGTGTGCTGTTGTAATTTCACAGCAGACAGGGGAGGTCCTTTTTGAAAAAGCCTCAGATAAACGTCATTCAATGGCGAGCACAACAAAAATAATGACTTCGATTATTGCTTCGCAATCCGGCAGGCTCAACGATGAAATTATTGTCACAAAAGACATGATTCAGGTTGAGGGAACGTCAATGGGACTTCTCGCAGGTGACAGGGTATCTCTCAAGGAGCTTGTTTACGGCATGCTTTTGCCTTCGGGAAACGACGCAGCAAACGTCACGGCGAATTATCTCGGTGGAAATGTTGAAAACTTCGTAAAGCAAATGAACAGCACCGCAAAGGCTATCGGTATGAAAAATACAAATTTTGTCACACCGTCGGGTCTTGACGATGAAGAGCATTATTCCACTGCGTATGATATGGCGCTTCTCGGCAGATATGCCGTCAGTGATCCGTTTTTTCGCTCTGTTTGCTCATCGAAGAAAGCAACCGTAAGCTACGGCAACCCGCCCTACAAGCGAACCTTGTATAACCACAACAGGCTTTTGAACAGCTATCCCTATGCGCTCGGAATAAAAACAGGCTTCACCAAAAAGAGCGGTCGGTGTCTGGTTTCCTATGCGGAAAAGGACGGCACAGGCTTGGTTGCGGTTACTCTTAACGCGCCGAGCGATTGGAATGACCACAGGCTCATGCTTGATTACGGCTTTTCAAGGCTGAAAAGGCAGGTCGAAAAGCCGAATATTACAGACAAAATACCCGTCGTTGGCGGAAATGTTGAAAACTTAGACGTTCAATCGGAGCAATTTGAATATGACAGCACCGAAAAAAGAAATGTCATTCAAAGAGTTACCGTTGATAATTTTGTTTATGCTCCCGTAAAAAAGGGGGATAAGGTCGGCGAGGTTGAGTATTTCCTTAACGGCGATTATATCGGTTCAACGGACATTGTTGCTTCAAGCGATGTCTCGGTCAAAATAACAGAACAGAAAGATAAAAGTTTTTTTCAGAAAATTAAGGAGAGATTTTTAAATGACTGATGATAGAATCAGGCTTCAAAAGTACCTTTCCATGTGTGCGGTCGCGTCTCGCCGTAAGGCAGAGGAGCTTATCGCCCAGGGCAAGGTCAAGGTAAACGGCAAGGTCGCTTCGATCGGCGACAAGGTAAGCCCGAAGCACGATACCGTTACCGTCAGCGGCAAGAAAATTGTCGGAAACAAAAAGCATTATTACATCATGCTCCATAAGCCGAGGGGCTTTATTACGACCATGGACGATGAAATGGGCAGAAAATGTGTTGCGGAGCTTGTTAAGGACGTAGGCGCAAGGGTTTATCCCGTCGGCAGACTTGATAAGGACTCCGAGGGACTTCTCCTCATGACAAATGACGGCGAATTTGCCAATCACATGACTCATCCGTCCAAGCATATTCCGAAAACCTATCGAGTTACGGTTCGTCCCGATGTGACCGAGGATATGCTCACCGCATTTTCAACAGGAATGGAGATCGACGGCAGAATAACAGCTCCCGCAGACGCGCACGTTATTGAAAAGCAGGATAACCGCGTCGTTATGGAAATCGTTCTCTACGAGGGCAGGAACCGTCAGATCAGAAAGATGTGCGAATCGCTCGGGCTTGAGGTCGCAAGGCTTAAGAGAACGTCAATGGGTTCTTTAAAGCTCGGTATGCTTCCACCCGGAAAGTGGCGCGAGCTTAAAGAGGACGAGGTTCACAAGCTCATGGTATCATCGGGCATGAAGGTCAATAAATTCTGAGGTGACAATATGATTAAATTTTCACCTGTTTCGAGTGATAAGCTTCCCGAACCGTTCTGCAATGATAAAGAGCTTAACGGCTATATGGGCTTCGATATGTCGAACGGCGGCGCAGAGTGCGGCTTTTCCGTTTTCAGGCTTAACGGCTACACAATGGAAATCATTGATATTGTGACCGAAAGTGACGATGAAACGGTTGAAGGCTTCATAAGAAGCTCGTTGAATTACGGAGCGAACCGCGGTGCATATATCGCTTATTACAAGGCACCGAACGGTATTGAGGTTGCTGAATCACTCGGCTTTAAAATAAGCAAAGATAATATACTTGAAGGGGAGATCCCCGAGCTGCTTGCAGGAAGCTGCTGCAAGAATAAATAAATCGGGAAGTTGGATTAGTATGGTTAAAAGTATGACAGGCTACGGCCGAAGTCAGGAAATGATCGACGGCATGAATATCACCGTCGAAATTAAAAGCGTAAACCACAGATATTTTGATTTTTCTTCAAGGGTACCGAGGAATTACGGTTTTCTTGATGAAAAGCTTAAATCCTTCGTTCAGTCAAAGGTTTCAAGAGGTAAGATTGAGTGCTATGTCCAGGTGGACAACCTTGAGGATGATTCCGTTGTCGTTGAGGTCAATAAATCCCTTGCGGACGGCTATGTGAAGGCTTTCAAGGAGCTTTCCGAAACATACGGAATTGAGAATAACCTTAATGCAGGCATTCTCGCAAGAATGAATGATGTTCTTGTTACCCGCAAGGCGGAGGCCGACGAGGACAGAATTTGGAACGCAGTTAAAGCCGTTGCGGAAAAGGCTGTTGAGAAGTTCATCAAGATGCGTGAGGTCGAGGGCGAAAAGCTGCGCGACGATATCGTTTCAAGAGCCGAGCTTATTCTTTCCTATGTTGAATTCGTTGAAAAGCGCTCACCCGAAACCGTTAAGGAGTATAACCAAAAGCTTCTTGCAAGAATGCAGGAGCTTCTCGGCGATATCCATGTTGAGGAAGCAAGACTTCTTACAGAAGCGGCAATATATGCGGACAAGATTGCCGTTGCCGAGGAAACGGTTCGTCTGAGAAGCCACATTTCTCAGCTCAAGGAATTTTTCAATGCAACCGAGGCTATCGGCAGAAAAATGGACTTCCTTGTTCAGGAAATCAACCGTGAGGCTAACACGATAGGTTCAAAGGCGAATGATGTTGAGATTGCAAGACGAGTTCTTGAAATCAAGTCCGAGGTTGAAAAGATCAGAGAACAGGTTCAGAATATTGAATAACGGGGTGATAATATGAAGCTGATAAATATAGGCTTCGGCAATATGGTAAATGCGGACAGAATTATTGCTATCGTCAGCCCCGAGTCGGCTCCGATCAAAAGAATAGTTCAGGAGTGCAAGGAGAAGGGTACCCTTATTGATGCCACACATGGCAGGCGCACAAGAGCGGTTATAATAACCGACTGCGATCAGGTAATTCTGACCTATCTCCAAGCCGAAACAGTTGCCAACAGATTTGATGAGGACAAGGATTACGAGGAGGATGAGGACGATGAGGAATAACGGAATGCTGGTTATTCTTTCGGGTCCTGCAGGCTCGGGTAAGGACACCGTTATTGCAGAGCTTTTTAAAGCCGACGTCAATGTAACAAAATCCGTTTCAATGACCACAAGAGCACCCAGAGAGGGCGAGGTTGACGGAGTTGATTACATATTTGTCGATGAAGCAAAGTTCCTCGGCTCGGTTGAAAAGGGCGAGCTTTTGGAGCATGCGCGTTACGGAATCAATTATTACGGTACGCCGAAGGCTCCCGTTGATAAATGGCTCAGCGAGGGTGAGACAGTGATTCTCAAAATTGACGTGCAGGGCGCAGGCAGCATCAAAAAAATGTATCCCGATGCCGTCAGCATATTCATTATGCCGCCGAGCATGGAAATTCTCGAAAGCAGACTTCGAAATCGCGGCAGTGAGGAGGAGGACGACGTTCTCCGCCGCCTTAAAATCGCTGTCAGGGAGATCGAAAGATGCCGCGAGGAATATGACTACGTTGTTATCAACGACGATCTTCAGAACGCCGTTGACGATATAATAACAATTATAAATGCCGAAACACACAAAGTAAGCAGATGTAATATTTTTTTAAGTGAGGTATGTAAAAATGTTTGATCAGAACAAAAATTTCAAGTTTAATCCCGATTTAAGCTCCGTGCTTTCAAATCACATCAGTCGTTATTCTCTTGTCAGAGCAACCGCAAAGCGCGCAAGAGAGATCTCTGAGGAGGCAGAAGAGGACGGAATCATTCTCGTTGAAAAGCCTGTCAGCATTGCTCTTGACGAAATTCTCAACAACAAGTACGAGATCGTTGAGCCTGACGAGATCAAGGATCTTTAATATTCTATTCTAAGATAAAACTTACGGAGGTACAAAATGACTGTCAGAAAAGTTGCGGCTGTTGCCGTGGAAAACTCAGCGTTTTCATTTGACAAGCCTTTTTCATACCTCCTCGGAGACGATAAGTGTTCATCGGGTTGCCGTGTTTTGGTTCCGTTCGGCAGAGGTAACAAGTGCCGACAGGGTATTGTTATGTCTGTTTCGGAGACCGGCGGTGACGAAAAATTAAAAAAAATCTCACAGGTGATTGACGAAGCTCCCGTCCTTAACGACGAGATGCTAAAGCTTGTGGAATGGCTCAAGGAAAGAACCTTTTGCACTCTTTTTGAAGCGGCTAAGGCAGTTTTGCCGTCGGGCATGTGTCACAGGACAACTACGACCTATTCTGCTGTTCCGAGCGTTGATGTCAACGGTCTTTCTGCGGATGAAAAGCAGATTTACACTTATCTTCTTTCACAAAAAGGATATGTTGACGGCGAAAAGCTTTTAAAAAAGCTGGGATTTTCACCCGAGCTTTCCGTCCTTGAAAAAATGGTGAAAAAGGGCTGTCTGATTAGAAATTTTGACTCCGTCAGAAGAACAGGCGATCTGACTGTTAAGACGGTCAGATTGACCGAGGGCGGCAGAGAAATTCTCGAAACAACGGAAAAGCTGACAAAAAAACAGTTAAATGTTCTTGACGTACTCAATGATATTGGAACCGTTTCCGTTAAGGAGCTTTGCTATTTCACGGGATTCACTCCGTCGGTCGTACAAGCTCTTGAAAAAAAGGGGCTTGTAGAGATTTTTGAAAATGAGATTTACCGCGACCCTTATGAAAACAAGACGATTACACCGCAAAGGAATGAAATTATTCTCAATGACGAGCAGAAACAGGCGTACGAAAACATGCTCAGTCAGTATTCAACCGAAAAGGGCGGTGCAACGCTTCTATACGGAGTAACGGGCAGCGGCAAAACGATGGTGTATCTCAGGCTTATTGACGAGATGCTTGACAAGGGCAAAAATGTAATCGTCATGGTGCCTGAAATTGCACTCACACCGCAGACTCTTAATCTTTTTATGAGCCGTTACGGCAAGGAGGTCGCTGTTTTTCACAGCGCACTTTCGGCGGGTCAGCGGCTTGACGAGTGGAAAAGAGTTAAAAATGAAAATGTCAGGATTGTTGTCGGTACAAGAAGCGCAGTTTTTGCTCCGCTTGAAAATCTCGGTCTGATTATTATTGACGAGGAGCAGGAGCATACATATAAATCGGAGCAAACTCCGAGGTACAGCGCCAAGGACGTTGCGCGTTTTCGCTGTGCATATCACAAGGCATTGCTTGTTTTTTCAAGTGCAACACCGAGCATTGAGACTTATGCAAAAGCCAAAGCGGGTCAGTATACCGTCAACCGACTTACCAAAAGATATGCAAGCTCCGCATTGCCTGAGGTTCGGATCGTCGATATGCTCACCGAAGCGCTGTCGCAGTCCTCAAATTTCAGCGAGGAGCTTAAAAACAGACTGCAATATAATCTCGATAACGGTAAGCAGTCGATTCTGCTTATCAACCGCAGGGGGTACAATACCTTTGCGGAGTGCAGGGCGTGCGGCCATGTTTTGACATGTCCCTCGTGCAGTATTTCAATGACCTATCATCACGCGAACGGTCGGCTCATGTGCCATTACTGCGGCTATTCCGAGCCGTTTACCGATGTTTGTCCCGAGTGCGGTTCGCATGACGTTAGATATTCGGGCACAGGAACGCAGAAGATAGAAGATGAGCTTGCTCTTTTATTCCCCGAAGCGCGAATTCTCAGAATGGACGCTGACAGCACTATGGGAAGATATTCCCATGAAAACAAGCTGAAAGCCTTTGCCGACGGAAAATACGATATCTTACTCGGCACTCAGATGGTTGCAAAGGGTCTTGATTTTGAAAACGTTACGCTTGTCGGTGTAATAAATGCCGATCAGCAGCTCAATAATGACGATTTCAGAAGTCAGGAAAGAACCTTTGACCTTTTGACGCAGGTCGTCGGCAGAGCGGGCAGAGGAAAATATGAGGGAGCGGCTGTTATTCAGACCTGCAATCCCGAAAACGAAGTTATCAGAATTGCCGCCGAACAGGACTACGAGTCCTTCTTTAACGACGAGCTGAAAACAAGAAAAATGCTGATTTATCCGCCTTACTGCGACATTTGTCTTATCGGCTTTGTCGGTGAAAATGAACCGAAGGTCAGAGCTGCGTCGCAAAAATTCTCAGACAAAATCAAGTCTGAGCTGGTGGGCGAATACAGCGATCAAAAAATTATTGCTCTCGGTCCGATGACGGCGAGAGTATCAAAAATCAGCAATAAATTCAGATACAGACTGATTCTGAAATGCAAGAATTCTAAGCGTTTCAGAGCCTTGATGTCCGATATGCTCAAATATACGGGCACGGACAGAGCCTTCGGCGAGGTATCTGTTTATATAGACATTAACCCTGAAAATATTATTTAATTGAAAGGTTCGATTACAGAAATGGCAATCAGAAATATTGTAAAGGTCGGAGATCCCATTCTCAACAAGAAAAGCCGCACGGTTGAAAAATTTGACGACAGGCTTTTTACATTGCTTGACGATATGAAGGATACTCTTTATAAGGAAAAGGGCGCAGGTCTTGCTGCCGTTCAGGTCGGAATTCTCCGCCGTGTGGTAGTAATGGACTGCGGTGACGGCTACCTTGAGCTTATCAATCCCGAAATTACCGACAGATCGCCCGAGCTTCAGCATGAGGAGGAGGGCTGTCTCTCTCTCCCGGGAAAATTCGGCATTACGGAGCGCCCGAAAACCGTTATGGTAAAGGCTCAAAACCGCGAGGGAAAATGGTGCGTTTACAAGGGCTCAGACCTTAAGGCGAGATGCTTCTGCCATGAGATAGACCACCTTGACGGTATACTTTACACAAGCCACCTTGTCGGTGAGCTACAGGATAACTGATAAAAGGAGCTGTCGCTGATGCGAATTGTATTTATGGGAACGCCCGAGTTTGCCGTTCCGTGTCTTGAAAGACTTGTTGCAGACGGTCACGAGGTTGTCGGAGTTTTTACTCAGCCCGATAAGCCGAAGGGCAGGGGACATAAAATGCAGTTTCCGCCCGTAAAGGAAAAGGCTGTCGAATATAATATTCCCGTCTTTCAGCCGACAAAGATGAAGGACGGCACTGCATACGGCATTTTGAAGGAGCTTGACCCCGAGCTTATAATCGTAGTGGCTTACGGCAAGATCATTCCGCAGGATATTCTTGATCTGCCGAAATACGGCTGTGTTAATATCCATGCTTCGCTTCTTCCGCGATACAGAGGTGCCGCGCCGATTCAATGGTGCGTGCTCAACGGTGAGAAAAAGAGCGGTGTAACCTCCATGCAGATGGACGCTGGGCTTGATACGGGAGATATGCTTATAAAAGCCGAAACTGAAATCGGTGAGAACATGACTGCGGGGGAGCTTCACGATAAGCTTTCCGCTCTCGGTGCAGAGGTCATGTCGAAAACAATTAAAAAAATCATTGACGGAACGCTTGAAAGAACGAAGCAGGATGATTCTCTTTCAAACTATGCGCCGATGCTTTCAAAGGAGCTTTGCCCGATCGACTGGACAAAATCCGCCGATGAGATTCATGATCAGGTAAGAGGACTTTCCCCCTGGCCTGTTGCAACGGCTGTTTTAAATGGTGAGATTTACAAGGTTCATAAGACGCTGAAAATCGGAAAAACTAACGGTGAAGCAGGAGAAATTGTTTCAACCGAGGACGGCATAACGGTCGCTTGCGGCGACGGAAGCGGTGTAAAAATTACCGTCATACAGGCTCATGGAAAGAAAGCCATGAGCTGTGCCGATTTTTTGAGAGGACATAAAATTGAGGTTGGAGAAAAATTTGAATAAGGTGATAAAATGATCTATTCTTTTTCAGAGTATATACGCTATCTTATATTTGCCGCTCCCGTGCTTTTGTTTGCAGTCTGGGCGCAGATAAGAGTTAAATCAACATACTCAAGATATTCGAAAATCAGAAATTCAAGAGGTCTGACGGGTGCCGCGGCGGCTCAGCTCGTTTTGCAGCATTACGGAATAACCGATGTTCGCATTGAACCGTGCAGAGGAGAACTGACTGACAATTATTCGCCGAATGAAAAGGTTATCAGACTTTCCGAAAAGGTGTATAATTCCACCTCGGTTGCCGCTGTGGGAATTGCCTGCCACGAGGCGGGTCATGCGGCTCAGCATGCAGAGGATTATCTTCCGAATAAGATTCGCTCGGCGCTTGTTCCCGTTACAAACTTCGGCTCAAGATTCGGTTTGATCATTGCATTTGCTGGATATTTTCTCGCTTATCTTTCGAACGCACCGTTCGGCTACTATATTATTATTGCAGGACTTTTGCTCTACGGACTTGTCGCTGTTTTCCAGTTTGTAACATTGCCTGTTGAATTTAACGCAAGCAGACGTGCTTTGAGAGTAATTGACGAAACCGGACTTCTCGCAGGCGAGGAATACAGAGCGGCGAAAAGAGTTCTTACGGCGGCGGCGCTTACCTATGTTGCGGCGCTCGCGACAGCCATTGTGAACCTGCTTTATTATGCGTCAAGACTTCTCGGAAATTCACGAAGAAATTAAAAGGATACTTTTATGAAATCAGCCAGACAGACTGCCTTTGAAATACTCAATAAAATACAGCGCGACAATGCGTATTCAAATCTTGCACTCGATACTGCGCTTGAAAAGGCAGAAATCGAAAACAAAGACAAGAGGTTTGTTTCAGCGCTTGTCTACGGTGTGACGGAAAGACGCATTACGCTTGACTATAATCTTTCTCTCTATCTTTCACAGCCGCTTAAGAAGCTGAAGCCGCAGGTTTTGACCGCATTAAGGCTCGGCGCATATCAGATTCTTTTTATGGATAAGATTCCCGATTCAGCCGCTGTCAACGAAAGCGTGAAGCTTGTCAAGAAAAACGGTGCCGCATTTGCCTCAGGGCTTGTAAATGCCGTTTTACATAAGATTTCAAATAACGGACTTACCGACGACGGCAGTATGAACGTAAAATATTCCGCACCCGAATGGCTTTGTAAAATGTGGAGCGAAAGCTACGGAACGGAAAATGCAGAAAAAATTCTTGAAGCAACGTTCGGTCCGGTTGATGTTTCGCTCAGAGTAAATACAACAAAAACTACCGCAGAAAAGCTGTGCTCAATTCTGAGCGACGAAGGCTTTGAATGTGAAATAAACGGCATTGTTGACGGTGCACTGACAGTCAAGAACGGGGGAGCCGTTCACAAAACGAATGTGTACTCCGACGGACTGTTTCATGTTCAGGACATTGCTTCTCAGCTTTGCTGTAAGGCGCTCGGAGCTAACGAAAACGAAACGGTTATTGATATCTGCGCCGCACCCGGTGGCAAAAGCTTTACTATTGCCGAGGCGATGAACAACAGCGGAAATGTCATATCCTGCGATATATATAAGCACCGATTGAAGCTGATTGAGGACGGAGCAAAAAGGCTTGGTTTATCAAACATAAAAGCCGTTGAAAACGACGGTTCTGCTTTTAATTCAGAGCTTCCTCTCGCCGATAAAATTCTATGTGATGTGCCTTGCTCCGGACTCGGCGTTATACGCAAAAAGCCTGAGATAAGGTTCAAGAAAAGCGATGAAGTTGACAAATTATCCGATTTGCAGTATTCTATACTGTGTATTTCAAGCCGATACCTAAAAATCGGCGGGAAATTGGTCTACTCGACCTGCTCCCTCAACCCCGAGGAAAACGAAAATGTCATCAAGCGTTTTTTGGCTGAGCACGATGATTTCAGAAGCGTTCGTGTTCTGCCCGAGGTTAAACGATATGCCGATGATACGGATTATCTGACGCTTATGCCGCATATTCACGGCAGTGACGGTTTCTTTATTTCCTGTGTTGAAAGAGTGCACAATTAAACGTGCAAATACGAAATAGATTCAAGCGAGGCATACACCGTATTTTGCGGTATTGCTTTAAATGAGGATGTGTTTATTTGTCCGAAATTGATATAAAATCAATGACACTGCCTGAGATTAAGGCTGTCATGCGTGAGCTTGGGCAACCCGAATTCAGGGCAAACCAGATTTATCAGTGGCTCCAGGTTCACGGCGCAATGGACTATTCGGAAATGACGAATATTTCAAAGCAGCTCAGAGAAGCGCTGAGCGAGAAATATCCGATCCGTTACTGTGAGATCGAGCTTAAGCAGGTTTCAAAAATCGACGGAACGGTTAAATATCTTTTCAGACTCTGCGACGGCAATTTCATTGAATCCGTTCTGATGAAATATAAATACGGCTATACGCTGTGCATTTCTTCGCAGGTCGGATGCAAGATGGGCTGTGTTTTCTGCGCTTCGACCAAAAGCGGTTGCGTCAGAAGTCTTTACCCGTCAGAGATGATCGGTCAGATACATGCGGCGCAGAGAGACATGAACATCCGAGTTTCGCACGTCGTAATGATGGGAATGGGCGAGCCGCTCGATAATTTTGATAACGCGATGCGTTTTCTCGATCTTGTCGGTGACAGCAACGGACTAAATCTTTCCTTGAGAAACATCTCTCTTTCCACATGCGGAGTTGTTCCGAGGATATACGATCTTATGGACAGACATCTTCAGCTTACGCTTTCTGTTTCACTCCATGCGCCGAATAATGAGATGCGCTCAAAAACAATGCCGATAAACAGAAAGTACCCCATTGAGGAGCTTTTAAAGGCTTGCAGAGAATACACAAAAAGAACATCAAGACGAATTTCGTTTGAATATGCGATGATAAAGGACGTGAACGACAGCGATAAATGCGCTTATGAGCTTGCGTCATTGCTAAAGGGAATGCTTTGTCACGTCAATCTCATTCCCGCAAACGAAATTGTTGAAAGCTCGCATAAGCGTTCCACAGCGGAACGGCTTGAAAGATTTATTAAAATATTAAATTCCCGAGGAATAAATGCAACAGTCAGACGCAGCCTCGGATCTGATATAGACGCTTCGTGCGGACAGCTCAGAAGCCGTCATAACAGAGAAATTGCCGAAAAGGAGGGAAACAATACATGAAAATCTCCGCAAAAACCGACGTCGGAAAGGTGCGCTCCAATAACCAGGATTCATACGCGGCAGGTGACCTCACCTCAGAAGTATCGTGGGCGGTCGTCTGTGACGGAATGGGCGGCGCCAACGGCGGCAATATAGCCAGTGAGGCGGCAGTCAAGGTTATCTCCGATAAGCTGACCTCAGGCTATCACGTCGGAATGAACGACAATTCGATAAAGCATCTGCTTATTTCTTCCGTTGAAGCCGCAAACAGCACCCTGTATTCGATGGCAAAAAACAATGAAGAGCTCAGCGGCATGGGAACAACCGTCGTTCTTGCCGTTAGGAATTCCGACACGCTGTATATTTCAAACGTCGGCGATTCAAGAATATATGTTGTTTCCGAAAGCGGTATCACTCAGGTTACGACCGATCATTCGGTTGTTCAGATGATGATTGATAACGGTGAGATTTCTCCCGAGGAGGCGAAGGATCATCCGAAAAAGAACGTTATAACAAGAGCGCTCGGTGTTGATCCCGAGGTTCGGATAGATTATTCTCAGGAGCAGCTGAACGAGGGCGATCTTGTTCTTCTTTGTACGGACGGTCTGACAAATTACGTTGAAAATGAAGTGATCCTTGAGGTTTGCAAAACCGAGGACAGATATAAAATTGCCGATAAACTTGTTGAACTTGCAAATGATAACGGCGGCGGCGACAATATTACGGTTGTTACCGTAAGCGAGTGATTAAGAAGGGAATATGTTTATGGAAAATTATGTTGGTAAAACGCTTGATAATCGCTACGAGATTCAGGAAATAATCGGCGTCGGCGGTATGGCAGTTGTTTATAAGGCTTATGATAATATTGACGACAGAACAGTTGCCGTTAAAATCCTAAAGGAAGAATTTCTCGCAAATGAGGAATTCAGGCGCCGTTTTAAGAACGAATCAAAGGCTATTGCCGTGCTTTCGCATCCCAATATCGTTAAGGTTTACGATGTCAGCTACGGCGACAGAATTCAATATATCGTCATGGAATGTGTTGACGGAATAACACTTAAGGAGTATATCCAGCAGCAGGGTGTGATCAATTATAAGGAAGCCGTTTTCTTTGTAACGCAGATTCTCCGTGCGCTTCAGCATGCCCATGACAAGGGAATCGTTCACCGCGACATTAAGCCGCAGAACATTATGCTTCTTGAAAACGGAGCTATCAAGGTTACTGATTTCGGCATTGCAAGATTCTCGCGCAGTGAGACGCGCACAATGACCGATTCAACGATCGGCTCGGTTCATTACATAAGCCCCGAGCAGGCGAGAGGCGATATTACCGACGACAAGGCGGATATCTATTCCGTCGGCGTTATGCTTTACGAAATGCTCACAGGCAAGCTTCCCTTTGAATCTGACAATACTGTTTCCGTTGCAATTATGCAGCTTCAGCAGGATCCCGTAAAGCCAAGAGAGGTCAATCCGTCAATTCCCGTCGGTCTTGAGCAGATCGTTCTCAAAGCTATGCAGAAGAACGTAAACGACAGATATCAGTCTGCCGCAGAAATGCTTCTTGATCTTGAAGAATTCAGACGTAACCCGTCCATCCGCTTTGATTATGACTATAAAAACACCGAACCGACAAAGTATATACCCAGCCTTTCGGAATCCATAAAGCAGATTGATCCCATCATGAACAATGATGAGGAGGATGAGCCTGTTGTTAAAAACCGCACAATTCCGATCCTTGTCGGAATCATAACGGCGCTTGTTGTTGTTCTTGCCGTTGCTTTCGGACTTTTGTTTAAGTTCGGATACCTTACGGGCAATTCAAAAGTAAAGGTTCCTAATTTTGTCGGAATGGTTTACGATGAAGAGGAGTTCAAGAATAAATACCCGAACTATGTTTTCGACGTCTCAGAAAAGGTCGATCCCGATGTTTCTCCGAATGAGATCATTTCTCAGACGCCGGAAAAGGGAACAAAAATTGATCCAAAGAAAACTAAGATTGAGCTTGTTATAGCAATCAATACAGAGCTTGTCGAAGTTCCCGATGATTTAGTCGGAGTGGACTATGTCACTGCGGTAACACGACTTAACGGCCTCGGCTTTAAGATCAAAGAAAAAGAGGTCGAGCAGAAGGATTATCCTGGTATTCCTGCAGGAACTGTCGTAAGCATAAATCCCAAGGGCGGCAACAAGGTGTCTGCAGGCACAACGGTTACGCTTGAATATGTTTCGTATGACGAGACAAAGGAAAAGCTTGTTATAGTACCCGATGTTTCCAACCTTGACGAGGCAAATGCCAAAAAGGTTCTTACTTCCTCGGGCTTCACGGTTTCGGTCAAATCGGAATACAGCGATACGGTTACTCAGGGCTACGTTATTTCCAACACCTTTGCCGGATCAAAGATTCCTTCGGGATCAAATGTTGTTATTACTGTCAGCAAGGGCAAGCTTGTCGAGCAATCCATCAATATCTCGGTACAGCTTCCGAGATATACCGACCGCGGCAACGTAACGGCAACCCTTGACGATACAACCGTTTATACAGGCACCTGCTCGCTTGACGGCTCAACGATCGAGGTCCCCGTTAGAGGATATGAAGCAACCTCTGTTTTCAAATTCTTTGTTGACGGAAAGCTGATTTACAAGTGCAATGTCAATTTCACATCCTCTCCCGTCGCGATCAGCAATGTAACAACATATGAGTATGTTGAGGCTACGACAACCACAAAGCCTGTTGAGTTTATCGTACCAAATGTAATGGGCAAGTCATATTCCGATGCAGTTACAATGCTCAAAACAGCAGGATTCAGAAATATCACATGCCTGGGAGACACATCTACAGGCGTGGTAATCAGCATGGAGCCACTTAACGGAGTGCGCGTGCCTGCTGATAAAGAAATTACATTGACATTTGGTGACAGCAGTGGTAACTGACGGAATTATAATTAAAGGAATCGGTGGCTTCTACTATGTAGAGGCCGCTGACGGCATAATATACGAGTGCAAGGCACGAGGTGTTTTCCGCAAGGAGAAAATTACTCCGCTTGCAGGGGACAGGGTAGTTATTACCGTTGATGAAAACAATAAGAATTCCATTGACAAAATCAGCGAGCGCAAGAATTTTTTTAAACGTCCGCCGATCGCAAATGTGGATAAGCTTGTCATTGTCTCCTCGGTATGCGATCCTAAGCCCAATTTGCTTATTATTGACCGTCTGACGGCTGTTGCGGTATACAAAAACGTTGAACCGATAATCGTTTTTACAAAGGACGATCTGCAAAGCGCCGACGAATATGTTGATATATATACCAAATCGGGCTTCAAGACCTTTTCTGTTTCAAATGAAACGGGCGAGGGCGTTGACGCTGTCAAGGATGCCGTTATGGGCGGTATCAGCGTATTTACAGGCAATTCGGGTGTTGGAAAATCCTCGCTTATTAACCGTATGTACCCCGATTTCCGCCTTGAAACAGGGGAGATAAGCAAAAAGCTCGGCAGAGGACGTCACACAACCCGTCATGTGGAGCTTTATAAGGTCAATAACGGCTGTATTGCCGACACACCGGGCTTCTCTTCGCTTGATTTTGAAACAAACGATCTCATACGCAAGGATGAGCTGGCTTATTGCTTCCCCGATTTTGCGGATTATATTGATTCATGCAAATTCACAACATGCGCGCATGTCAATGATAAGGGCTGTTCGCTCGTTGAGGCAGTCAATAAAGGCGAGGTTGTACGTTCGCGTCACGATAGCTATGTGACGATGTATAACGAGGTCAAGGATATTAAAGACTGGCAGCTGTAACACAAATTCAAAACCGCCATAGTATGTATTAAGGTAACCGTTTTCTTCGGTTACAAAAAATGCTGTGGTGGTGTTTTTTTATGAGAAGGGGCGGGCGCTGTTGTAAGTTCGGATACTATTTTTCAGCTTTCGGACTTGGTATGATCGTTGCAATGATATGTCCTAAATCCTTTATTGTTGCAGTTCTGTCCTGCGCCGTCATAATTCTCGGCTTCATCATCAGCAAATAACGGAGGGTGCTTATGAAAGTTATTATGATCGACAAGCCAAAGTTCTGGAGCGGAATTCTCAGACTTATCTTCGGTATAAAAAAGGAATCCGAGATTACATAATTGTAAATAATTCGCATTTGCCGCCCAAAAGGCGGCTTTTTTCTTGCAATGAGCGCCACTATATGATAGAATATATTAAATATAATCAGATGAAAACGGAGCATAACGATGTATAACGAAAAACTTAAATTCAATAAGAACGGAAAGTTTACAATTCTCCAGGTTAGCGACGCGCAGGACATGCATATACCGAGGAAAGCCATGTTCAAAATGCTTAACAAAACATACGACAAGGTCAATCCCGACCTCATTGTTTTGACGGGTGACAATATTCTCGGCAATCACATTGATGACGCGCTTATCGGAAGAAGAAAGAGCGCAAAAACCAAGGAAAGCGTTCTTAAAAGAATGAGAAAGGCACTCGGACTTCTTCTTGACCCTATTGAAAAAAGGAAAATTCCATTTGCTTTTATATACGGCAACCATGATGACATGAACATCATCTCAAAAAAGGAACAGGCAGAGATTTACGGCGAGTACAGCTATTGCGTGCCGTACAACACCGATGACGATAGCGTTGAATGTGACACCTATAATATTCCGATTTATTCCTTCGACGAAGATAAAATGAAGTATAACATCTGGATGCTTGATTCCGCAGGCTCCGATGAAAACGGCAGACCGATTTTCGGCAGAGTTCAGCCCGAAACAATCGAGTGGTACGAAAGAAAAAGCCGTCAGCTCAGACTGGAGAACGGCGGACCTGTTATGTCCTTGATGTTTCAGCATATTCCTATCGCCGAGACTGCACAGTTCTATGAAAAGTGCAATGCCGACGACAAGGGCGCAATTAAGGTTAGCGACGATGAATATGTCAGACTTGATCAAACCAAAGCCAAGGGCTTTGCGTTTGAGATCGAGGGTAATGACGAGCCTGATTACGGTCAGCTCACTGCAATAAAGAAATGCGGAGATGTATGCGGTCTTGTTTTCGGTCATGACCATATGAATTCCTTTACGGGGGAGCTGGACGGAGTAAATATTATTCAGACCTCGGGCGCATCCTTCCGAAGCTACGGCAATATGATCTCAAGAGGAACAAGAGTTTTTGTTATTGACGAGAAGGATCCGACATCGTTTGAAACTTACACGATCGGTTATTTTGACCTGTTTGGCAGAAAATTCGGCTCTGTTCTCAGATACATATTCAGTGCCGACGAATATGAAAAGGTCAAGGCGCTGATTCTCGGACTCGGCGGAGTTATCGTTGTCGGACTTATTGTTTATATTCTTGCAATTTTTAATTTGTTCGGCTTTTAATAAAGGAGATTGAAAATGAATAAGATATCCGATCTGGTTGTCAGAAAACCGAAATTGATCGTTGCCATATCGCTTTTGCTTCTTATACCGTCATTGCTGAGCTATATTTTTACGAACGTCAATTACGATATTCTCAGCTATCTTCCGTCAAAGCTTGATTCCGTCAAGGGCGAGAGCATACTTGAAGAGGATTTCAACGGCGGTTCAATGACGATAGTTCTTGTCAGAATGATCGACGACAACGGCAAAAAAATATCACCCAATACTGTCATGAAACTTAAAAGCGGTATTTCCGAGATTGACCATGTTGCAAATGTTTTGTGGGTGGACAACCTTATGGACACGAGCGTTCCGGGGGATATTCTGCCCGATGAAGTAAAAAATGTTTTTTACAGCTCAGACGGCGAGTACACAATGATGTTTGTCAGCTATGCCGACAATGCTTCATCAAAGGATGTTATTAAATCCGTTGATCAGATAAAAAAGCTACTTCCCGATAACTGTTATCTAAGCGGCATTTCCGCAATGAATTCCGACACAAAGGAAATGACGGACAGGGAAACGCCGATCTACATTCTGATTGCCGTTGCGCTTGCGATCATCACAATGATGATAACGATGGAATCCTATGTTATGCCGTTCATACTTGTCGGCGTCATCGGCATTGCCGTAATGTACAACATGGGAACTAACTTTATAACGGGTATTTCATATATCACCCAGTCAATAGCCGCTATACTTCAGCTCGGAGTTACGATCGACTACTCAATTTTCCTTGTAAACAGATATAATGAAGAAAGAAAGTATTCAAGAACCAAGGAAGAGGCAATGTCGAGAGCGCTGAAAGGCTCGTTTATTTCGCTTTCGGGTAGCTCACTGACAACGATTTTCGGCTTCCTTGCGCTCTGCTTCATGCAGCTTACGCTCGGAATGAACATCGGTATTGTAATGGCTAAGGGCGTTATAATCGGCGTTCTTTCCGTTGTAATAATTCTTCCCGCATTTATGCTTGTCTTTGACGATGCTATAAACCGCCATAAGCACAAGCCCTTTACACCGAATTTCAAAAGGCTTGTAAATCATGTAACCAAGCGTAAGAAAGCATTCACGGCGCTGTTTATTATAATTATAATTCCCGCACTGCTTCTCTCGGCAAACGTTAAGAAAAACTACAACCTTAATGCCGAGCTTCCCGACGAGGCAACAACAACGGTTGGCACAGCGCTCCTGAAAGAAAAATTCAATATGACGACCTCGCATTTTGTCATAGTTGACGATTCTATTCCCGCGAATAAGCTTGTTAAAATGGAAAACGAAATAAGCAGGATTCAGGGCGTCAGCAGTATGCTGGCCTACGATATGTTTGTCGGAACCTCAATTCCCGATTTGATTATTCCGGACGATATAATTAACATCGTCAAGCAGAACGGGCGGCAGGTCATGCTTGTCAATTCAATTTATGAAGCCTCGACCGACGAATGTAACGCTCAGGTTGAAGCGATCGAGGATATTGTTCATAAATACACCGATTCGCCGCATTACGGATATGTGACGGGCGAGGGTGCACTGTATAAGGACCTCATTCAGACAACAAAGGTTGACTTCGCAGTTACAAGCGTTATTTCGATCATCGCCGTATTTATCATCGTTGCATTTGTTTTCAAATCAATCACGATTCCGTTTATTCTTGTTCTTGCGATCGAGGTTGCAATATGGATAAATCAGGGCATTTCGACCTTGCTCGGCGCTGAAATCCCGTTTATTGCGCCGACAGTTATTTCCTGTATCCAGCTCGGCGCAACGGTCGATTACGCTATCCTGCTGACCTCACGCTTTAAGGAGGAGACAGCAAACGGTCTCGGCAGAACAGCCGCAATGAAGAAAGCCGCAAACGAGTCTATCCGCTCGGTGTTTCAGAGTGCGATGCTTTTCTTCTTCGCAACCTTCGGCGTTTATCTCGTATGCAGTATTTCAATTGTAAAGTCGATATGTGCGATGCTCGCGAGAGGCTCGCTCATCAGTGCGCTTGTTATCGTTTTCTTTGTTGCGCCTATTTTGCTTGTGAATGAAAAGCTGATTGCAAAAACAACAAAGGGCTGGGTCACAAACGAAGATATACCCGAATCGGAAGAACCCGTACAAAATAACAGCGAAACATTTGAATCTGATTTTACCGAGGATTCAAGCTTTACAGAGTTCTCATTTTCCGACGACGATGAGGAGGATAAATAATATGAAAAAATTTAAAAGTATACTATGTCTTTTGCTCGCAATTGCAATGGTTTTCCTTTGCTCATGCGGTTCAAATCCCGATTCGGAAACCGATGAAACGGACAATACCGTAAGATACAATGTTCCTGCCGCTTCGGTGAAAAAAACTGAGACGGTTTACGTCAATCTTGACAATACGGGCAATCAAAAGAGCATTAAGGTCAGCGATTGGCTTCATGTTCCGCAGGGTGCGGTATATGTTGATGATGTTACTAATCTCACCTCGGTCGTAAACGTTAAGGACGACTCAAAGCCGCAGGTAAGCGGACATAACCTCAGATGGCATCTCAGCACGACCGATCTTTACTATCAGGGCGATTACAGCGGTAAGCTTCCGCTTGAATTCAAAATAAGCTATACCCTTGACGGTCAGCCAATTTCAGCCGATCAGATCGCAGGCAAAAGCGGCAAGGTAGGCATAACCGTTAAAATGAATAATGTTGACAGCTACTCGGTCAAGGTCAACGGTGTGAACATGACGATGTACAATCCCATGCTTGTTGTCGGCGGAATTTCGCTGAGTGAAATGAAATTCCAGAATATCAATGTTGAAAACGGCAGAGTTGTCGGAAGCGGAAACACTCAGTATGCCGTTCTCGCGGGCTTCCCCGGAATAAACGAAAGTCTCGGACTTTCCGAAAACGTTAGCACGGAGTATAAATTCAATGATACATTTGTCATAACGGCGGATGTAACTGATTTTGAAATCGGCAACTTTATGTTCTCGGCTATCCCGATTGCTTCGCTTGAAATCGGACTTAACAATATTTCCGATTCCGTTGACAGCCTCAGAGATAACCTCGTAAAGCTTCAGAACGTTCAAAAAAGCCTGGAACAGATTGACGCGTCAAAACTTCTGAATACTCTTTCGTCGAATCCCGACAAGCTCAATAACCTCAGCTCGCTTGTTTCTCAGGCATCAACGCTCTACAGCGAGAATGCCGCACTTATTAACGTTTTGAATAAATACACCACGCCTCAGAACCTTGCCACAATTCAGGTTTTGGTCGAGTATATCCGTACAGCCGACTTTGACGGACTGGAGGATGCGCTCAAGGTTATTAACAGTATTTTCGGCGACGATGCAAGTCAGGAGACTATCAATCAAGGTCTTGAGCTTCTCAGACAAATGTCAAACGACCTCAACGATCCCCAGGTTCAAAAGGCTATTGACAATCTTCCGAAAACTGTAAATACGCTTTCTCAGCTTCAAAAAGCCGTTGAGGAAAACAAGGATCTTATCAACGCATTAAAGGCGCTCTCGGATTCAAATGCGCTTTCTTCAATTGATTCCACTCTTTCAAGCCTTAAAGGCTCAATCGCTACAGACAGCCTTTCCTCGCTTTCGGGTATTGACGCAAACACATTGTCGGCTAAAATGACGGCATGGCTTGAGCTTGGAAAATCATACACAATTTTCACCAAGAAAACGCAGACAATGACCTCAAGCGTTATGTTTGTATATAAGACCGACAGCGTCAGAGTCAGCTCGGCAAACAACACCGAGAGCACTGAATCAACAACCGAAAGCACTGCCGATAATTCATCATCGGGCGGTATTAAGGGCTTCTTCAACAAGATTTTCAAAAAGAATGAGGGCTGATAATGAGCTGTAAGGTTTCTGTTATTATTCCTGTTTACAACTGTATAAAATATCTTGAAAAAGCGATAAAATCCGTTATTTCTCAAACTGAGTTTAACAGCATTGAGCTTATACTTGTTGACGACGGCTCCTCCGACGGCTCCGAACGCATATGTGACGAGTATTCCGCTAAATATCCCAATATAATTGCGATTCATCAGATAAATTCAGGTGTTTCCGTTGCAAGAAACATGGGAATCAGCAGTGCAAAAGGGGAGTACATCGCCTTTTTGGACAGCGATGATGAATATACATCCGATTTTATTCACGAGATGCTTTACGCCGCCGAGTCAGACCTTGTATGCTGTGACTATGTTAAAAGCGGCACACAGGATAAACAGCTCGGAGCGGATTTTGAAAACCGTGTATACAAAGCGGAAGAGATGAATTATGATTTTTATAAAAAAATAATTCATGAGGAATTTTATTCATGCTGGAATAAGCTTTACAAGAGGGAAATCATTGAACGGTATGGCCTTTCGTTTACCCCCGGTGTAAAATATGCCGAGGATATGGTTTTTGTATACGAATATCTGCGCCACTGCAAGACCTTTCGTTTCATTGAAAAGCCGCTGTACCGCTATAATGTAAATCCGAACAATGTTACATCAGTTGTAAAAAACGGTTTTGATGTTCAGCTGTACATTTATGAATATCATAAATCATATTTTTCTGACTTTGATTTTTATGATAGTATTCTTAAGGACATTTCCGAGAGATTTGTTTATAAAACAACCTGTTCGATCAATTCGGAAATAACCTACGGAAGCTTTTTGGGTGCATATCGGTATATAAAGCATGTTTTGTCAACTCAGTTTTACGACCTGTATATGGAGGAAAATTATACGGAATTCGGCTGCAAATACGACAAAGTATTTTTCTTACTTTTGAAAAAGAAAAAGGCTTTAACCGTTGTGATCTGGCGCAAAATCTTCGATTTAAGGAGCAAGATTTTTCATGAATAATATAATCAAACTGCCGTCATACGAGTGGTTTCTCGGTCTGATGGGCTTCGGAGCCAAGGGAAATATTTATGCAGGCTCATACGGTACCGACCCTTATCTCGGATGTCTCGGAAGGCCTAATTTCAGATACAGAGTTTGGCTTGAAAAAGACGAGAACGACGAAAAAATTCTCAAAGCCGTTCACTACTGCGGCGAGGAATGCTTTGACGAAACCGATGAAGCCGACATGACCGAAAAGACCTTTGAAGCCTCGGCGGCAGGTATTCTCGAGGCTCAGGAATGGCTTCTCAGCGAGCTGAATGAATTTACAAAAAACAAGGAGGAACAGCAATGAGCAATATTAAAACACGTTGGACGGATAAGGTTGATCCCGACAAGCCGCTTTCAGAATATCCGAGACCCCAGCTTGTCAGGAACGATTGGCAATGCCTGAACGGAAAATATGAATTTAAAATCACAGGCAAAACCGACGATATTCCGGTTGACTTTGACGAAGAAATTGTTGTTCCCTTTGCTCCCGAGTGCTATTTATCGGGAATTGAAAGAAAAATCGAGCCAGAAGATTATTTATGGTACAGAAAAAAATTTATCCTCGACGATTGCTTTAAGAATAAGCGCTGTATTCTTCATTTTGAAGCCGTTGACTGGCGGTGCATGGTTTATGTAAACGGCAAACCGGCGGGAACGCATCAGGGCGGATATTTACCCTTTAGCTTTGATATCACCGAGCATCTCAGAGAGGGCTACAATGAGCTTGTCGTAAGAGCAAACGATCCGACCGAAACAAATTGGCAGGACAGGGGAAAGCAGGTGAGAGAGAGCACCGGCTTCTGGTACACGGCTACGAGCGGAATATGGCAGACGGTTTGGCTCGAGCCTGTTAATGAAAAGCATATCGAAAATATCAGGCTTACTCCCGACATTGACGCATCCTCAATCAGAATTGAAACGGAATTAAAATATGCTGAAAACACTCAGCTTCGCGCGATCATCAAAAAGGGCGAGGACATCGTTTTTGCAGGTACAATTTCCGATGACAAAACCGTTAAGCTCAATAACGTAAGACTTTGGAGCCCCGAGGATCCGTTCCTCTACGATATTGTTATCGCTCTTTGCGACGAGGACGAAAACATCCTCGACGTTGTATCGAGCTATTTCGGTATGAGAAAATTCAGCATCGGCTATGATGAAAAAGCGGTTCCGAGATTATATTTAAACAATAAGCCGTATTTCCAGACGGGACTTCTCGATCAAGGCTATTGGCCTGACGGCGGAATGACAGCACCCTGCGACGAGGCGCTGATTTTTGACATCGAGGAGATGAAAAATCTCGGCTTCAACATGCTCAGAAAGCATATTAAAATCGAACCGCGCCGCTGGTACTACCATTGCGACAGGCTCGGAATGATAGTATGGCAGGATATGGTCTGCGGAGCTAAAAAAATAGACATGTTCTTTGTCGGTGTTCTACCGAATATCTTCATCAGAAGTCTTTCCGACAAGCATTACAACTGGTTCGGCGTTGACAATGAGGAATGCAGACGCGAGCACGAAAATGCCGTATATGAGACGGTCGATCATCTTTATAACTGCACTTCGATCGGCTGTTGGGTACCCTTTAACGAGTCATGGGGACAGTTTGACGCAAAAAGAATCGGCGAAAACGTCAAAAACTATGATCCTACCAGAATCGTTGACCACGCAAGCGGCTGGCATGACCAAAAGGGTCCCGATCTTAAGAGTATACATCAATATGTTCTTCCGTTCATCACACCAAAGGGTGACGGCAGACCGATCGTTCTCAGTGAATTCGGCGGTTACAGCCGCATTATTGAAAATCATGTCTGGAACAGAGAAAAAAGCTTCGGATATGTTATGTACAAAACCAAGGAGACGCTCACCAAGGCATACAGAAAGCTCTTTGAAAAGCAGATCATCCCGAGCATAAAAAAAGGTCTCAGCGCAACTGTTTATACTCAGGTCAGCGATGTTGAATTTGAGGTCAACGGCATATATACATACGACCGTGAGCTTTTGAAAATCGACGCCGATACGATCAAAGAGATTAACTCAAAACTGAAATATTGAGGTGAAGCCGATGAACACGGGAGATCACAACTTAAGACTTCTGTTTCTTGCCGATATATTTAACCGTCAAACCGATGAGGATCACGTTTATTCTGCCCTGCAGCTTATTTCACTGCTCGGGGACTACGGAGTAAAATGTGAAAGAAAATCCATTTACAGGGATATTGACGACCTCAAGGAATACGGTATGGATATCGTAAATATCCGAACTCCGAAAAGAGGCTACTATCTTCGTGAAAGAAAGTTTTCACCTCCTGAGGCGAGACTTTTAATTGACGCAGTTCAGGCGGCAAAGTTCATTTCCGAAAAAAACACAAAAAGTCTGATATATAAAATCGGCGGACTTGTCAGCGAGTACCAGGAGGAGGAGCTAAGAGAGCAGATTTATGTTGACGGCAGCTTCAAGACCGATAAAGAGGATCTTTACGAAACGATTCGAATTCTTGACAAGGCTATCAAAAGTAAAAAGCAGGTCATGCTCAGATATGCAAAACGGACGCTTGAAAACAAGTATCTTGTCCGCAATGAGGGCAAAACCTTTCTCGTCAATCCCTACGCAATGCTCTGGTCGAACGATCACTATTATCTGATTTGCAATAACGATAAATACTCAAACCTCATGCATCTTCGGCTTGACAGAATTTTTGATATTGAACCTCTTAATTCCAAGGCAAAGCATTTTTCAAAGGTTTCTCAGTATTCCGAAAAATTTGATATTGCCGATTATTCAAACAAGCTGTTTAATATGTTCTCGGGCGAAGCGGAAAAAATTACATTGTCATGCTCGAATGTGATTCTCGATGAAATCCTTGAAAAATTCGGCGACGATGTTCCGATAAAAATTGAGGATAACGACCGCTTCCGAATTAAAGCCGAGGTCGAAATGAGCGAAGGTCTTGTGAGCTGGATCTTGCAATACGGAACCGACATTAAGGTTATTCAGCCGAAGTCGCTTATTCGTGCCGTAAAAGAAAAAACAGCCCATATTCTGGAAATGTATGAATAAATGAAAAAAATACGGTCAACTATTAACTTGCAAAACAAGTAAGGAGTTGACCGTATGTCTTTATCAAAAAAAATAAGAATTTCTCTTTCAGTGGGTATTGTAGTCGCTATTGTTTTTTCAATTTTTTCTTTCGCAAAAACCTCAGATGAGATCTGTTCTGATGTATTAAGACTTCATGTAATCGCCAATTCAGATTCAAGCGTCGATCAGAATTTGAAGCTGAGACTCCGTGATCACATTCTTCAGGAGGGAAAGGATATCTTTGACGGAAGCGTAAATGTTGAAAACGCGGTACAAAAGATCGAGCCGAGAATAGGGGAGCTTGAAAAATCCGCTGAAAGCTTTGTTAAAAGCGCAGGCTTTGATTATAAAGTTAAAATAGCTTTATCGGAGGAATATTTTACAACAAGGACTTATGAGACTGTAACTCTGCCGGCAGGCAAATATCTTGCGCTCAGAGTAGTAATAGGCTCGGGAAGCGGACATAACTGGTGGTGCGTAATGTTTCCGCCGATGTGTGTTCCCGCCGCGGATAAAAAGGACGAGATCGAAAACGTTTTCACCGATGACGAAATTAAGCTCGTTGAAAGCAAGCCGAAATATGAGCCGCGTTTCAAAATAATAGAAATTTATGAACAAATAAAGCAGGCAATTGAAAAATAATGCTTATCAGAAACATACATTAAAGGGCAGATATAATTCTGCTCTTTTGTATTTTATTTTCCTTCTGCTTCGCAAAAGATGGACTATGCGGTTTCGATTACCGCAAAAAAATAAACCCAAACCGACAAATCGGTTTAGGCTTATTTTGGTGGAGATGGCGGTAATCGAAGCTTCGCTTCGTTCGTTGCTTCGCAACCTTCGCTTTTTTATGTCCCTTTTGCTTCGCAAAAGATGGACTGTGCGGTTTCGATTACCGCAAAAAAATAAACCCAAACCGACAAATCGGTTTAGGCTTATTTTGGTGGAGATGGACGGAAACCGAAGCTTCGCTTCGTTCGTTGCTTCGCAACCTTCGCATTTATATGTCCCTTTTGCTTCGCAAAAGACGGACTATGCGGTTTCGATTACCGCAAAAAAATAAACCCAAACCGACAAATCGGTTTAGGCT